>Ga0209624_10003130_pt1 | contig 11887 bp, 15 predicted proteins | sample JacPinW_OM2H0_O1_FD_188565 | JGI IMG/M metagenome (GOLD analysis project Ga0209624, IMG submission 188565) | Forest soil microbial communities from Algoma, Ontario, Canada - Jack Pine, Ontario site 1_JW_OM2H0_O1 (SPAdes) (version 2) | ecosystem: Environmental > Terrestrial > Soil > Boreal... | reverse complement strand
GCAATTTCATTGTTTCCTGCCGATGGCGATTTCGCACGCGTCAATGATGCAAAGAAAATTCGAGACGCCGGCTGCTGCAAATAATCGCGTGCCGTAATCTCCGGCGGCGCGCGAAATGTCGGGGCCGGAGCGTTCAAAGATGTGGGACAGAAAATAAAACATGCCGGTTCCTGCGTCGCCGACCGCGCCGAGGAACGCTAGCGGATCTACACGTGGATCAACGGGCGGAAGAACGGAAAAAACAACGCCGCGGAGGTGATAGCTCATCAGCGTGAGGCCGCCGATGGCCGCGAAAAACGCGATGCCTCGAGCCCAACGCCGAAGAATGATATGCCCGAGACCCGGCACGAGCCATGCGGCAACGCCGACAAAAATCGGCGAAATCTCTCGAGTGGCTGGCGGATTTTCTGCGACGGTGGCGTTCACGTTGGATTACGCAAGAATCGGAATGATCTCTTTCTGCACGGCGCCGGTGGTGCGGGCCTCGCGATCGCCGACGTACACATTGACTTCGGTGCGGATGCCGAACTCGGGCTGATAAATTCCCGGCTCGATGGAGAAGCAGGTGTGCGGGACAATGCGGCGGTCGTCGCGAGTTTCGAGGCCGTCCATATTTGCGCCGTTGCCGTGGACGTCCTGGCCGATGCTGTGACCGGTGCGGTGCACGAAATATTTTCCGTAGCCTGCTTTTCGAATCACTTCGCGCGCGGCGCGATCGACTTCCCAACCGTGAATTACCTTCCCGGCGGCAACCGAATCTTTCACAAATTGCACGGCGCTGTCGCGGGCCTCCCTTGCAATCGCAAAAATCTTGGCGTACTTCTCCGGAACACTTTCGCCGAGATAGCCGATCCAGGTGATGTCGTAAAAAACGCTGCCCGGACGCTTCAATTTCGCCCAGACATCGAGGAGAAGCAAATCGCCGGCTTGAATCTGTTTTGACTTGTGGCGATCGGGCTCGTAGTGAGGATTGCCATTGTTTGGCTGAACGGCGGCAATGGGGCCATCGGGCGCGTAAATGGCATGGGCGTCGAATTGCTCCTGAAACCATTGCTGCAATTCGTATTCGCTGAGCGCCTTGCCAGCGCGAACGAACGAGCCAGCGCGCGCAAAAGCGTCCCGCGTGATTTGGTCGACGAGTTTTCCCGCCGCGAGGTGAGACGCGAGTTGTTCGGGCGACCAACTGGCCTCGAATTTCTGAACGAGATCGCCGGAGCTGACGACTTTCTTGCCGAGTTTGCGGACGAACTCGACGGTGCCGGCATCCACGAGGCCGATGTATGGAATATTATTTTCCGGCGAATATTGCATCACGACAATTTTCGCGCCACTCATTACGCGGCCGAGAAGCTTGTGCTGCTCCTCCCAGCCGGAATATTCATATTTGCGGCCCGGCAAACTATCGAGCATGCCCGCTTCGATGCGATGGACAAGCTTTCGCGGTTCACCGCGCGATGGAATGAAGTAATACCAGCGGCGGGTCGCGAGGCCGTCCGACGGAAGCTTCAATATTCGCGCGGCGATCGGGTCGCGATGATGATGATCGTAGAAAAGCCAGCCGTCGAAGCGGCTTGCGCGCAATTCCTTCTGGATGGCTTGGATGTCGGGCATGTGTTTTCTCGAAAGTGGAGGCCTGGCCCGCGTTATGCGCTCTCTATCAAAAGCGCGTGCACTTGGCTGGATGTGACTCCCTGAATCTCAATTCGTTTGATGCGGCTTTTCTCGCCGGCGGCGATTCTAACAGCGGAAAACGGTATGTTCAAACGCGACGCGAGAAATCGGCGAAGCGATTCGTTGGCGCGATCTTCGGCTGGCGGCGCAGTCAGGCGAATTTTGAGCGCGCCTTCCATCTCGCCGGCGATGGCATCGCGGCTGGCCCTCGGTTGAACGCGAACGGTGAAGACGACGCTGCCCGCGCGCTCGGCGATTTCGATCATTGGTTGTGTTCAACTTCGCGTTGAACGGGCGGGATACGTGGGCCGAATAGCGCCGTGCCGACACGAATTTGCGTGGCGCCCTCTTCGATCGCGACTTCGAAGTCGTGGCTCATGCCCATGGAGAGTTCGCGAAGCGAATCGGAGGCTGCGGCGCCGAATTTCTGGCGCATGTCGTCGCGAAGTTGCCGCAGACGCTGGAAGTAGGGCCGGACATGTTCCGGATTTTCGAGGAACGGCGGAATGGCCATTAGGCCTTGGAGCTCGAGGCGTGGCAATTCAAGAATGGATTCTATGAGGGCCGGCAGGTCTGCCGGCGTTACGCCGAACTTTGATTCCTCGGCAGCCAACTGCACTTCGATCAGAATCGGCAACTTCGAAGCGTCGGTTCCCCGCTTCTCGGCCCAGGCGGCATCGAGCTTGCGCGCGAGTGAAATCGAATCCACGGAATCGATTATGTCGAAGATTTCGGCGGCGCGGCGAGCCTTATTGCCTTGCAGATGGCCAATGAGGTGAAACGTGGCGTTGAGGTTTGCGAGCGCTTCGCGCTTCGAGTCAAATTCCTGCACGCGATTTTCGCCGAAGTGGCGCAGGCCGAGTTCATGCGCGGCGCGGATGGCGTCGGCGGAGAAAGTTTTGGAGACGGCTACGAAGGTGATGCCTTCGACTGGGCGGCCGGACCGCTCGGTCGCGCGAGCGACGCGCTCTTGGATGCGTGCGAGATTGGATTTGAGAGCGTCTTTATCTACGGGCACGTTGCGAATATTAGCATGCGAGTTGGTAAGGCAAGACCCACCCTTGCCGCGCAAGGATGGGGTGCCCGAAAAAGCGAAGATGCCCGGCTGAAGCCGGCCGCTACAAGTGCTGACGTCGGCGCGCTTGCCCGTAAAATCCGATTCGCTGACATCAGCACCCTTGCTTATAAAATCTGATCACTTTGGCGCGGCGGCGGGCGGCAGCGGCGCTTGAGTCGTGTGCTAGACTGATGCCCACGCATGCCTGCGCGCGGAAAATTCATCGTATTGGAAGGAATTGACGGCTCCGGAAAGCGAACGCAGCTCGATCTCCTCGTCCGCGCGCTTTCCAGCCGCGGCATTTCGACCGAGCAGATCAGCTTCCCGCGCTACGAAGAATTTTTTGGCAGCCTAGTGGCACGATATTTAAACGGCGATTTTGGGACGCTGGAAGCCGTAGACGCACATTTTTCTTCGCTTCTCTACGCCGGAGACCGCTTCGAAGCAAAGCCCAGGATGGAAGCAGCGCTCGCATCGGGCAAAATTCTCGTCGCGGATCGCTACATCGCTTCCAACCTTGCGCATCAAGGTGCGCGCGCACCGCGCGAGAAGCGCGAGGAATTTTTGAAATGGCTGAAGCAACTGGAATACGAAATCTACGCGCTGCCCGCCGAGGACGTGGTGATTTATTTGCGCGTTCCCGTCTCCGCGGCGCATCAGCAAATCGGTGCCAAAGGCGCTCGCGACTACACCAAGCTGGCGCGCGACATTCACGAATCAAATTTATCTCACCTGGCCGACACGTCGGAAGTGTACGATTCGCTGGCGCACGCATCTAACTGGGTGACGATCGAATCGTTCGATGCAAAGGTTGGAGCGATGCGTCCGCCCGAGGAAATTCATCGCGAGGTTCTAGCCGCTCTGGAAAAGCGCATTTTGTCATCCATTCTGACGACAGGAACAGCGAGCTAATAGCATGGGCTTCGACAAATTCATCGGAAACGAAAGTATCGTTTCCGCGCTGCGATCGATGCTGAAGTGCGAACGGGTGCCGAGCGCCCTTCTGTTCACCGGTCCGCGCGGCATTGGCAAATTCACGCTGGCGAGAATGTTCGCGGAAGCTTCGAACTGCGAGCGCCTCAAGGATGATTTCTGCGGCGAGTGCGACTCGTGCGTCCGAATCGCGCGGCTCGCCGACCTCAATCCACTGATCGAGCGAGGGCTCGCGGAACGCGGGGAGAGCGCCGACGCGGCGATGGTCGAACGCGTGCCCCTGATTATCGAAACGAACCCAGATGTCTGGGCAATCGTGCCGGATCCGGTAAGGCTCAAGACTCCGGTCGCGCGCCCCATGATTCGCGTCGGGCAACTCCGCGCCATGCAGCGCGCGGCATACTTCAAGCCACAAGGGCGGCGGCGCGTATTTATTCTCGACGGCGCCGACACGATGCGATGGAATGACGCCGATATTTTTCTCAAGATTCTCGAAGAGCCGCCTGAATGCTCGACGCTCATCCTCATCGCGCCGCGGCCCGATGCGCTGCTTCCGACCATCCGTTCGCGGTGCATACAATTTCATTTCGCGCCTGTGCCCGCAGCGCATATCGAAGAATTCCTCGCCGAGCGCACCTCCGAAAAGCCTGCTGACCGGAAATTGGCGGCTCAAATCGCCGAGGGAAGCCCCGGAGCGGCACTGACAATCGATCTCGTGGAATCCGCGCGGCTCCGGCGGCAAGTGCTTCGTCTCATCGAGCTCGGAATTCAGGGCGACAACTATCACGACATTTTTGCGGCCACGGCGCAGCTGGCCAAGCAGGAAAAGGAATCGTTTGAAAACATCATGGCGCTGTTCTATAGTCTTTTGACAGACCTGCTCGAGATTTCGGTAACTTCGAAAAATTCCTCGTTGCGAAACCCAGACCTTCGGCGAGAGCTAGAAGCCCTCGGCAAGAAGGTGAATCTCGAATGGGTCAGCCGGGCAGTTTCAAACCTAGACCAGCTGTCGAGCCGCTTACGCAGGAACGTTGGCCGGCAACTCGGTCTGGACGCCGTTACGGTTTCGATGGGGGTCCATTGAACTCGACGGCAACTCTGGTAGAGCCTCTCGTTTCATTTTAAATCGTTTGAAACCAAAGCGAAGCTGCTCGAATCATAAGAGTCAAAGCAATAAAGCAATAAGGAGTCATTATGGTGAACCGCAAGCTTTTCCGGTCGTCGTTGACCGAGGTGAAAGAACAGTTTCCGCAGCGCCCGGCGCACGGGCCGCAGCCGCAACAGCCGCCGGCTCGGAAGAAACCAGCGCCCCCCGATCAGACATTCGCGGAAAACTTTTATTACGTAAAGCAGATGCAAGCGCACACGCCGGTCGCAGTGGTGCTGACGGATGGCGAGGTGCTGCGCGGGACGATAGAGTGGTACGACCGCGATTGCATCAAGCTGACGCGATCGGGCAGCCCGAACCTGATGGTTTACAAGCACACGATCAAGTATTTGTTTAAAGACGGCGATGAGGCCGCGCTCGGGGGGAACGGTAACGGTAACGGGCAGGGCTGAAATCGGGTTTGCTGTGCGGTTCAGGCGAGGCAGGCGGATTTGATGAGAGGACGGCGCTAACTGCGTCGTCCTCTTTTTTGTTTTGCTTTTTGTTTAGCGCCGCGGTGAATCACGGCGAAGGTCATTAGGGCTTTGCCGACCAGGCGCTTCGCGTCGTCGGTGATGTCGCAGTCAACCACGCCAAGATTCTTTCCCAGTCGAATTACCTTCGCGCGTGCCAACACTTCCCCGCTTTGAACTGTCTCCAGATAGTTTATTTTCATTTCGACCGTGGCGACGCGCGAGCCGTGCGGCAGGTGGAAATAGATCGAGAGGCCACCGGCTGTATCGGCCAAAGCTGCCAGAATGCCGCCGTGAACGACGCCGTGGACCTGCAAATGGCGCTTTACGACTCGCATTGCGATGACGACGGCATCCGGGCCGGCTTCGCGCAGCGTGAATCCGAATTGGCGGGAGGTGGTGCTGGCAGCAAGCCGCTCGGCCAACTCGCGAGCGGTCAGAGATTCTTGTGATTTGGTTGGTTGTTTCATTTCGGTGCTTCGTTTTTTCCCTTCGTCGTCACGTTCCTGAGGAATGGCATGAGTTCCCGGAGGCAGGAGCCTCCGGGCTCTGGCTGATCGAGCCACCGATAGCAACACATCTGAATTCAATAAACCCGCTGAGCATCGTTCTTCGTTCGAGAGCGTCTAATGGAGAGCCGCGAGTTCGCCAATCTAGCATCTGCAATTCGAGGCGGCAAGCAGCGATCATAGAGCGAGAGGCCCATGAGAATCGGAATCACATGTTATCCGACGTATGGCGGCTCGGGGGTGGTGGCCACAGAGCTGGGAATCGAGCTCGCGGCGCGTGGACACGATGTCCATTTCATCAGCTATGCGATGCCCATTCGGCTGCATGGAGCGAGCGAGCACATCTTTTTTCACGAAGTCGAGGTCCCCAGCTATCCCCTGTTCGATGATCAGCCGTACACGCTGGCGCTGGCGGTGAAAATGTTCGAAGTCGCGGAAGAAGCCAGTCTCGATTTGCTTCACGTTCACTACGCGATTCCGCATTCGGTGAGCGCTTTGCTGGCGCGCTCGATGGCGGCGCCGCGCAAGCTGCCGTTTATTACCACGCTGCATGGCACGGATATCACGCTGGTCGGGAACGATCGCAGCTATCTGCCGATTACGCGATTTTCGATCGAGCAAAGCGACGGCGTCACGGCAATATCGAAATATTTGAAGGATCGCACGGTCAAGGAATTCGATACGCACCGGCCCATTGAAGTGATTCCCAACTTTGTGAACTGCGATCTTTATTGCCGCTGCGAAAATTCGCCATTGCGCAAGCAGTGGGCTCCGAACGGCGAGCCGATTCTGATGCATCTTTCGAATTTCCGTCCGGTGAAGCGGGTGACGGATGTGGTAGAGATTTTTGCGCTGGTGCGCGAGAAAATGTCGGCAAAACTTGTGATGGTCGGGGATGGGCCGGATCGCGCCGCGGCTGAATATCTGGCGCGCAAGAAGAAAATCTCGAAGGACGTGATTTTTTTGGGCAAGCAGGACAACGTGCAGGAGAAACTTTGCGCGGCGGACCTTTTTCTTTTGCCGAGTGATCTTGAGTCATTCGGACTGGCTGCGCTCGAGGCAATGGCATGCGAAGTGCCGGTGATCGCGTCGGACGTTGGCGGATTGCCCGAGGTCGTCACGCATGGCGTTGATGGATATCTAGTGCCGCCGCGAGACGTAGCTGCCGCCGCAAAATATGCGATTGAGATTCTGTCGCTTCCGGATCGCGGGCGAGAGATGGGGAAACTTGCGAGGATCAACGCGCGCAACAAGTACTGCGCGAACGATATCATTCCGCAATATGAGGCTTACTATCGGGCGGTTCTGGAGTCGCCCGTGGGCGCTCGATCTTAGATCGAGTTTACCCGGCGCTAGATTTTATTGTCCTGGAAGCGGAATTGGTTTCAGCGTCGCAATAATCTGATTGATTTCGTTCTGTGTCAGCTTGGTGTGCGAGGCTGCGCTGCAAGTGATCAGCATTTTGAATTGCCGATCGTGTTCGTTGAATGCGCGAATCGCGATGTTCTGAGAGCGTTCCGGATTCCCGAATTGCAATCCGCGGATTCTGTCGGATTCGAAGTGGTAAGTCCCGCCGGGCAATTCTGTGTCGAGCGAAAGTTTCCAGACGAGAAGAGTGTTGAGACGTTCGGCGTCGAATCGGGGCATGAACGGCGAGGCTTGCGAGGGAGTTGCGTTGTAAACCGCGGCAAACAAATCGAAATTCGAATCGAACGGATGCTCGCCGAAAACGGTGGCGATGCGCTGTTGCTGTTCCGGGCTTTCGCCTTTAAATGATTTCAGCGAGTCAGCCTGATCTTCAGGCAGCTCGATTCGAATCGTTTGGCCTGAGGGAAATTTAACTTCGATGAAATCGGGATCCTGCGTTATTTTCGCGGGGCCTTTCCACGGCGCTTCGCACTGGTAATTGAAAAATTCGAGATGGGTGGTTTGGCCCGGCAACATAGGGGGAGCTGAGATCGTCAACGGCTGAGCGGTGACGTAGAGCGAAGCTTCGCGAGCGCCCCAATTTTTGGCGTCGAAGTAAATGAGAGTTTGCAGGCCGTAAAAGAGGATGTAGGCGGCGACGGCAATCAGCACGATCACCAAGACAATCGCGGAATAGCCTTCGCTCGGCTTTGACTCTGAAGTCATCAGCAGGAATCTCCGTGGTGCTGCGATGCGAATTCTCGGCTGGCAGATGCATGGGGGCGGACGGTCAAATTAGGTCGCCGTCGGAAGCGTCGAAACCAGGTCGGGAATCTCGATTTGAATGTGAGTGCCCGCGCCTTCCTGGCTGCGGATGTTCATGCTGAACTCGTCGCCATAGAGCAGGCGCAAGCGTTCGTGGACATTGCTGATGCCGATGCCTTGGGCGTAGACGCCCGTGAGGCGATCCTGAGGAATGCCGAGGCCATTGTCTTCGACCTCGATGAACAGGCGACCGTCATTGCGGCGCGTGCGGAGATGAATTTGGCCGCCTTCGAGTTTGGGCGCGAGACCGTGCTTGATGGCGTTTTCGATCATGGGCTGAAGCAGCATGCTGGGCACGAACGCGTCCAGAGTTTCTTCGTCAATTTCCTTGAAGATTTGGAGCTTGTCGCGGCCGAAGCGGACGACTTCGATGTCGAGATAATCGTCAATGAAGCTGATTTCGTCGCGGAGGGGCACGAACGTCTCGTGCTTGCGCAGCAGCCGGCGCAGGATATTTGAGAGTTTCAAGACAATTACGCGCGCGGTATCGGGATCGTAGCGAACCAGCGATGAGACTGTGTTGAGCGTGTTGAACAGGAAGTGCGGATTGATTTGGCTCGTGAGCGCGTCCATGCGCGCGCGAAGCAGGAGCTGCTGATTTTGCTCGAGGTTCATCTCCGTGCGCGTATTGTTCCAAATTTTGATGGGCATGGCCACGGACATAACTGACGATAGGATTACGAGGATAAGATAAGGCCAGCCTGGAGCATCGAACGAGAATAGCCACCGAGTCGGCACGGCTCGATCTAGCTCGACGCGTCCAAGCTCAAGTAGAGCGCACGAAAACAACGGAAGCATCGCCCAATTGATTTTTCCTCGCTTGAGCAAATCCACGATGGATTTTGGAATATTGAGAAAGAGGAATGGACCGAAGTGCCAGATGTCTTCTTTGCGAGGCATGGCTTGACGGATCATTCCGGCGAAAAGGCCAACGAGCGCGGCCATGGGGCTTGAGAGCCACTCGTGATTGCCGAACGCCGGCAAGCTGATCAGTGAGCCTCCCAACAGGCCGACCATGCGGCCACCGAGAAGGCCCATGATGAATGAGCCTTCGAGCGTCAGATCGAAGAATTTGTAACCGAGGAGGCGCATCCATACGCCGATGGCCAGAGGCGGCGTCAAGAATAGAAGCAGAAGAACTTTTTGGTCGGAGTCGCGATTTTCATTGAATAGAATTTTGCGAAAGGTGGAAAAGCGCACAAGCAAGGCAGCGAGCGATGCGGCCCAGCCGACTTTCAGCACGAGCGCAAGTATGAGGTCTTTGCCGGAAGTGAATAGGTCCATGGCTGTTGCGGATTACGCTCGATGCAACGCGACGCTAACGCATTGTCGGTCAATACAGCGCGGGATGTAAAGCGCGGGTCGGTTCGGCGCGAGGGCGATGCGAAAACGGTGCTCCTGCTATAATGCGAAATTCCAATGGCAAAGCGAAAACAAACGGGTAAACCGCAGCGTGGTAAACCCCGAGCCGGGAAACCACGAATTGTTGCGCGGGCAAAATTGCCGACACGTTTCGGCAATTTTGAAATTCTTGGCATCGAAGGGCGAGGCCCGTCGGAAACGGCCGTCGCCGTTGTGAAAGGCAATGGGCGCCGAACCGCGACAAAAAATGCGCCTTTAGTGAGGATTCATTCTCAATGCTTGACCGGCGACATTCTTGCGTCCGAGCGCTGCGATTGCCGCGCGCAGCTGGAATATTCGCTCGCAAGAATCGGTAAATCGCCGCATGGAATTCTGCTGTACTTGCCTCAAGAGGGTCGCGGCATCGGCCTGATGAACAAGCTGAAAGCATACGAGCTGCAGGACGCGGGAATGGACACCGTGGAGGCCAATCGAAAACTCGGATTCGCCGCTGATTCGCGTGACTATCGCTTCTCTGCGGAAATCCTAAAGCTCTTGGGCGCGCACCGGGTGCGGCTGCTCTCGAATAATCCAGATAAGGTGAAGCAGCTCGAAGACGCCGGCGTACACATCACCGAGCGCGTCCCGTGCCAGCCGCAAACAAGCGACACTTCGCGCGCCTACCTGCGCACGAAAAAGAACAAACTGGGCCACATCCTGGCCGGGCTCTGATATCTCACTAGCCTGAAATGAGGAAATATTGGCTCGCGTGAGCCGGCAGACGGGTAACGCTTCCTTCGATCAACCGCCTCCGACTAGCTGAACAATTTCGTAGGAATCGTTGGCCTCGACCCGCGTTTCATTCCACTTCGCGCGAGGCAGCACATCGCGATTGCGCTCGACGGCAACCCGGCCGATTGTGATTCCGAGATGCGAGAGCAACGCCGCGACCGTCATCCCGTCAGGCACATCGCGACGCTCACCATTTACCGTGATCGTCATTGTTCGCGGGCGGGCGTTTTCGATTTCGCGCGCAGATTAAATCGAATCTCGCCTTCGCCGGCCGCATCGATTGCCCGAATCACAAGCGTCACGCCGGCTATCCCCGCGCTCGGCAATGGAAATTTGATGTGCGCGCGGCCCGTTAAATCTGTCTCCGCAGCGTAAATCTGTGGTGGCTCGACGCCATCCAGCCGCGCTTCCACTCGCGCGCCCGCGACAGGAGCGGCGGCATCCCCACGCTCCGAAACTTCCACCTGCAAATCAGCTTGACCGCGTGACATCCAAGTCTTCGCGTTCAACAGCCTCACGGCAATTCCCCCTGCCAAATTCGCTGCGGGCGGTTTGTGCGCCGCTCCGGCTCCCATCCCATCGAAAGCAATGCTGCCAGCTCGAAGCCCCTCAATGACACCTCGATGCTGCTCCTCCACCTGCTCACTAGACGGCCCATCCAGTTGCGCATAGGGCGCAGAATGCCGATGAATCACGCGCCCCTCGAGATAAACGGCAGTATCAATCTTTGCGTGCGCCGGCCCACGATCCTCCGTCTGCACATGAAACAGCCGGTCACCCACGCGAACGTTGGTATTAAATCCTCGGCTCAAAAAATCCTCGGCTCAAAATTTCGCTCGGCGCGCACCCGCGCCCAGAAAACTCACTTCCACACTTTCAAATTATTCTTAGATCGCCATTTGACCGCCACGCGCCCGCACCCTTATTATAACAGCGCGCGAAACATGGACAGCAATCTCCTCGACGCATACGGCCCGTTGTTGCTGATGTTTATCGCAGCAATGGGCATTTCTGGCGCGATTTTGACGCTTTCCGTCCTCGTTGGCCGGCACAAGCGGTCGCGCGCCAAGGATCAGCCTTATGAGTGCGGCATTCGCCCGACAGGAGACGCGCGCGAGCCATTCTCCGTCCAGTTTTACCTCGTCGCTCTGGTGTTCATTCTGTTCGACATCGAGGCCATATTTCTTTACCCTTGGGCCCTCGTGTACCGTGACCTGCGTCTCTTCGGTTTTGTCGAGATGCTGCTCTACATTATAATTTTACTGGCCGGATACATTTACCTCTGGAAGAAGGGCGCGCTCGACTGGAGTCACTAAGCGCGCTCTCAGGATACGAAACCACAGTGGATACGGCGGAATCGCAAAAGGATTCGTTTATCCGCAGGCTGCAGGAGTGGGACGCCCAGGCCGTCGCCGAAGTGATTGAATTTCGAGGCGAAACGACTGTCGTGGTGCCGCGCGAGCACCTTCGCCGCGCCGCGGAATTCCTTTTGAGCGATCCGAAACTTCAATTTACATTTCTTTCCGACATCACCGCCGTGGACAAGTTCCCACTCGAGCCGCGCTTCGAGCTGAACTATCACCTGCTGTCTCTCGAGCACCGCGAACGAATCCGCCTGAAAGTGCGCCTTCCCGGGAACGATCCCGTAGTCCATTCCGTGACGTCAATCTGGCCGGCGGCCAACTGGCATGAACGCGAAAACTTTGACCTGATGGGCATTCGCTTCGAGGGC
>Ga0209624_10003129_pt1 | contig 11887 bp, 6 predicted proteins | sample JacPinW_OM2H0_O1_FD_188565 | JGI IMG/M metagenome (GOLD analysis project Ga0209624, IMG submission 188565) | Forest soil microbial communities from Algoma, Ontario, Canada - Jack Pine, Ontario site 1_JW_OM2H0_O1 (SPAdes) (version 2) | ecosystem: Environmental > Terrestrial > Soil > Boreal... | reverse complement strand
GATTACAGCAGTCCAGATACTGGCTACAAGCGCACCGATCCAACCTTCTGCCCGCATCACAGCCACCTCGTTCACTAGAGGTTCGGGAGCGCCCCCAACAATTTTGCAGGGACTGGTCTAATGCGCTACATGTTCTGGCGTACTACCCCTGCCCTTGGCGGTCCCAGTTGCCATACATTTACCAGTGGCTGCCAGCGTATCACAATGAAACCCAACATGCCACATTTTGTGAATTACAGTTCCATGAATATACTTGCTAGAAAGCGTGAATAATAATTCACTCTATTGTTCGCAGAAGCTGCTGCGATAATATAGCTGGTGCCACTGCTGAGGCGGGATTCCCTGACAGCGACGGAACGGTTGCTAGCGTTGGTTTCCAGACTCTATTTTATTGATAATAAAGCGCAAGGTGACATCAAGGATGATCCCGAGGTGCGGGCGCTCTACAGCAAGACATTGCCTCCCGGGCGTCGGGGCGAAGAACAGACGCTGAGCCAGGCGACCGTCAATCGGCTCCTGCGACGCGCTCGGCAACGTGGGGTAGTCTCCATCTCCATCGATGCATCGTTCACGGTCTCGGCGCTTCGGGAGCTTGAGCTTTCCCGCCGCATGCGCAACGGATTCCACCTGCAGGAGTGTTACGCCTTGCGTCCCGACGACAACCTGTCGGAGGGTGCAGGCGACGGCCCGCAGAGTGAATGTGACGAGGACCGGCTGATCCTCAGTCTTGTCAACTTTACCGCCAAGGAGATCGCGAGCGCGCTCGATCCGGGAGATCACGTGCTTTGCGCAGGGGGCCGAACGATTTGCTGGTTAGCCCGCGCCGTTCGCCGAAACCCGCCATCGAAGCGCGGACTCATTTTCACACCGCTAAGCGGGAGGCTCTGGGTAGAAGAATTCAAGACCGGGGACGCCGATATCATCGAGCTTCCGCTCGATGCCGACGATGCCGTACATATTTTCTCGGAAGCGTTCGAAGATGAGCCGGGAGGTCGATTCAGCCAGATCAACCAACCGCTCTACTGTAAAGTAGATCCTCTTCTTGATGATGCGACTGCAGCGGCAAGAGCAGCAGAAGCAGCCAGAGATATTCTCCGCGATCATTGCGCGATCGGGCCGGACGGTTCCTGGAACTGGCACTTGCCGGAGGCCAAGCGAGCGTACGTAGGTGTCGGTTCGCTTGAGAGCGGGTCGCATCGCCTGGCGATTTTCCTGCGCGACTTCGAAGCGGGTGGCACGGCCGAAGATTCGTACTTGCGGGCTGCCGGCCTGGGTCGGAGTCTGCGACGCATCAGCGACCTATGTAATGACGCCAAACTGCCGCAGCCAGGCGACATGGGCAATCGTCTGTTTCCCTGCCTGATGCTGCCGAGTGAGTTGCTCGCGCTTGCTGAGCGGGCACGATTGGGAACTGAACTGGCGCGAATGGCGGAGGCGCTTCGTCATGTCGCCAACGAGATCGAGGAACTCAACGCTAGAGCAGTGGTCATGAGTTGGCGACACCTACGCCGCACGCGCGGCGTCCGCGTGATTTGCGCCGGGCAAAGTAAACGCCGAGCGCTCTGGACAGTCCTCCTCGCGGCGTATTTCGATTGTGAACAAGGGGCTACTCCCCTGGTGAAGGAGTTGACGACGGATCACACAACAGCGACGAGCCTGTGCGCCGAGCTGGAACTCCTGAAGAACGACAAAGACTTGTGTGGGTGGTACGCCGAACGGGTCCGGCACTTCGGTCTCCTTGCGAATGCCCAGGAAGTTGACGGGGCGGAAGCTTAATCAGATCTGGACCATATAGGCAAAGGCCTCGCGTCGACGAACAAATACTGCATCCGGTTGCTCCACGACCTCAAGTTCCGAAAGGACCGTAATCCGCCCGTGCTGAACCTGCGGAACGGTTCCACAATCGTCATGGATTGTGGTTCGACGATTCACGGCTCTGCTGAATCTCGAATCTGGGCTCTTCTAGGAAACAACACAAACCAAACAAGTACATGGGCGCGATGTTAAATTGTCATCCGTACGCCACTCGTACACGAGAATCGGCAACTACTTGCTCGGAAGATTGCGTTTTCCTCCCGTTCGCCGTTGTCGGATGGCGTCAACACAATTGCTGTTAGCCTTTCAGTATCCGAGGGTTGTTCCGCGCTGTCAATAACGATGATCTCAAGAGACGCCTTCTGCTGACGCGTTAGAAATACAGCCGCAGCATAGGGCGTAAATCATATCCCTTGCGGGAGTCGCGAACTCCGGCGACCCGGAAAGCAAGTCGCCCTGGGGAACAATCAAAATGGAACATCGCTCTCGTCACGACCCGCTACCTGTGGTTCGTCGATGCGTAGATCGAGTAGAATGCGCGCCGCTTGAGCGAGAAATTCCTCGCGGTCCACGAAGATGATATGGCGGCGTTGGCTCCTATCGAGTTGCTCGATTAGCCATGTACGCGCAGCCTTGGTGATTTCTGCCGCTGAAACAAGAAACAGGTGATCGAGGAGAACCTTGCGTCCTAGTTCTGGATCGAAGATCGGATGGTCGATTGCCATGCGTGCCTGGGTGAGAACGTTTGAGACATTCTTGAGGCCGCTGGCGTTGTTCGAATCGAGCTTGTCCTTCTTGACCTGCGCACAGAAATAGATCCAGTGGCTGGTCGGTAACTGATACTTCATCCACAAGTCCTTCCCGAATTCGAGGCTTTTGTCCTTGTGGCCTGTTGTGCTGACACGGCGGAAACCGAGGCGCTGGAAGAGTGGCACAAGTACTTTCTCTATGAAGTCGTCTTCGCTGGCTGTGTCAAGGAATCTGGCGAGCTTCTGTTGCTGGGCGATCTCTTCGTGTGAGAGTGGACGGGTCTGCTGCATCATCGTGGCTGTGCTCACGCCGGTTCCGGTGCTGCGCAGGTGGCATCGGCCTGATTCATCAAGATAGGCGACTATCCCATGCCTTGCGAGGAGCCTGTTGAGCGCTGGTAGCGACTCCTCTATGGCTGCAAACTCTTCCATGCTGACAAGGCCCTTGTCATCAGCCCTGTCGTCGTTGTGATCCTCGTAGTCGTCAGGATCGAACAATTCTGTGATGACGCGGCAGAGATCATCAGATGGCAGATCGGCTGATTGCGCACTACCGAGGTTTAGTTCGGTGAGACGCTCGGCGGTCCAAGTTGCGCGTGTACTGCCGTCGTGAACGAAGGAGAGGCCACAGCGCTTGAAAAACTTGGTGATCTCGCCGCCGGTGCGATACGGGAAGTATTGCGCATCCCCCGTCACCATCTTTGCCAAGCCTTCGATAGTGCGTTCTGAGAATTTCATGTTCTTGTTCGTCGCGACGCCAACCTATCAGTCTGCACGAGAGCGGGTGAAGAGTTTCTTGCTGAGCATGAAGACATCAGCTTGAGGGATGCAGAACGCCCATCATTTGAAGAGCTTTTTCTACCGCCTGCCAAAGGCCAACCAACTGAGTAGCAACTTGAACGCCAGATTTCAGGGCTTCGATAGAAGTCTTCACGGGTCCCATTTTCCGTTGCTCCGAAGGAAGCGCCATTTCACCCGAGACAAAGGCCGCATGTTCGAGAAGATCCTTTTTCTCCGAATTCCCTATCTCCTTCGATGCTAGAATAGCCTCGCCGAGGTTCTGCAAAGCATCGCCCAACTCCCTGTATCCTTCAGCCGTCAACTGCTTAATCGAGCTATTCAGGTCGCCAATCACGTTCCCTAAGTTGATGTTTCCGACTGTACTGTGGGAAATGTTGATGGCCGGAGCTGGTACCTCTTTCTTATCTGGCATGCCAAACTTGACCTCCAATGGTAGTGCTGCAAGCGCGCTCTTCAATCTGGCCTTCATCGCATAAGAGCGCTGTTCTACTCTTCTCATAACAGCACCACCAGCTGCATTTCGTGGATTCATGCGCAACCGGGAACTGACACCGGTAACAGTGCCGCTGACAAGCTGTGCAAGTGTATTCTCAAGGGTGGCAAGAGTGGCTGTCGTTAATAGGCCGGGCACTTGTGCTCCCAAATCTCGTCTCCGCGCGACCGCCTTGTCGACTACTCCCTGTATCGAGTCGAACATGATTTCTACTTCTGCCATGAATCGTGAACCTGATTGTGACAGACCCTGAGCGGCCAGCTTCCTACCTATTGCGTTGATCTCTGCTTCCCTTTGCGGGGTCATATCCGAAATATCCTGGTGAAGCTTGATTTCTTCCAGCTTCTTCGCTGCAGCAAGGTCTTCGTTCTCGTCGCTCATAGCCTCTAAAGATAATACTAGGCGCAAAAAAAAAGACCCCCGCCCCGCGAGGGGCAGGGGTCAATTGTTGCCAGAACGCCGAAGGTCATCTTCGGCGGCAAGAAAGGAAATGGGACCGGCGGTTCCTTTGCCGAATCGTTGCGCGCTTTCCTGAAACTGGCGTACTCGAAAAGAGGCCAATCTGCAGATGTGTGCACAATTAGAGAGAATTAGCTTTAGGCCTGTCTATTTTTCGAGGAGCCTAAATACAGCTGACTGTTATTGCGGCTGCTGTTTCTGCCGCCACGCGCGGGATGACATAAAGAAGAATGCTTAATTTGCCGCTTGCATACGACGCGGCTACGGTCAAATTCGCACTATGAGGTGTTTCGGTGAAACTCGATAGCATTCGTGTTCAGAATCTCCGGTCGTGTCGAGACGTCACCGTACCTTTTAATGCATATACGTCACTGGTAGGAGCGAACGGCGCTGGAAAATCCACGGTCCTATTCGCACTCAATATCTTCTTCCGGGAACTTCAGCACGGTGGGGTTGACGTCACGCGACTGGTTGAGGAAGATTTTCACAAAAAGAATACCACTGAGCCGATCACGATCACGCTCACTTTCTCAGACCTCAGCCCTGAAGCTCAGGCAGACTTTGCCGCGTACTATCGGGGCGGCAAGCTCATCATTACCGCAGAAGCAGTTTTCGACCCTGGCTCGCAGCGCGCCGAGGTCAAACAGTGCGGTGAGCGCATGGTGATGCCGGAATTCGCAGAATTCTTCAAGAAACAGGGTGACGGCGTCAGGGTCTCCGATCTCAAGACGATCTACGGGGAGATCAGAGCGTCGTTCACCGACATGCCAGCTGCGGCAACGAAAGATGCCATGCTGCAAGCGCTCCGGGACTACGAGAACAGCCACCCGGAGCGGTGCAAGCCACTCCGCAGCAAAGACGAGTTCTATGGCTTCTCAAAAGGAGCCAACCGCCTAGACAAATACGTCCAGTGGGTGTACGTCCCCGCAGTCAAGGACGTAAGCACCGAACAAACGGAGGGCCGCAACACCGCGCTCGGGCGCCTCCTCGCGCGTACCGTCCGGGCGAAAACTCAATTCGCCGAGCACGTCGACGCCATACGGCAACGCGCACAGGCCGACTACCAAAGACTCCTCCAGGAGAACCAGAGCGTGCTGCAAGGACTGACCACGGCACTCCAAGGCCGGCTCACCAACTGGGCGCACCCCGAAGCCACCATCCGCCTCGAATGGTGGCAAGACCCCGAACGCGCTATCAGCATCCAAGAGCCAGCAGCGCAAATCATCGCTGGAGAAGACAGCTTCGAAGGACAGCTTTGCCGCCTCGGCCACGGACTCCAGCGATCCTACCTCCTCGCGTTGTTGCAGGAACTCGCCGGTGCGGACGACGCGACAGGGCCGCGGCTGCTTCTGGGGTGCGAGGAGCCAGAACTGTACCAACACCCACCGCAGGCACGGCACCTCTTCCAAGTCTTCCAAACCCTCAGCGAGAGCAATACGCAGGTCATTGTCTCAACGCACAGCCCCCTCTTCGTCAGCGGCCAAATGTTCGAAGACGTACGCCTCATCCAAAAAGACACGCTCACTAAAGCCAGCCGCGTCGCAAGCGTCACGTTCGACCAGATTGCAGCAACCATAAGCGCGGCAACCGGGGAAGCCGTAATTAAACCCCAAGGCATGCGCGCCAAGCTCCAACAAGCGCTCCAAGCTAATGTCAATGAAATGTTCTTCACCCAACGACTCATCTTGGTCGAGGGACTCGAAGACGTGGCCTACATCACCGCGCACCTCCAACTCTCTGACCAATGGGAGGTGTACCGACGCCTGGGTTGCCACATGATCCACGCCGACGGCAAGGAAAAGATCATTCAGCCACTCGCAATCGCCAACGCGATGGGCATCCGCACAATCGTCGTCTTCGATTCCGACGCGGAACGGTACGCCATCAACCCCGGTGAAGACCCAGAATGCCACATTGCAAGAACCCGGCCCCTGCACGTACGTGACAACAACGCTATTCTCAGGCTCTCTGGAATCACGACACCAGACCCGCTCCCCACTAAATCAGTGTTCACGGATCGCGTCGTGATGTGGCACTCCGACATCGGTAGCGTTGTCAAAGAAGATATCGGCGCCCAGGACTGGCAGCAATTCCAGGCACAAGCCGACCAGGAACTCGGCCAGCCCGGTGGACTTCAAAAAAACGGTCTTCAGATTGCACTCGCACTCAGCAAGGCCTGGGACGCCGGCAAGCGCTCCAAACACCTCGACGAACTCTGTGAGCACATTTTGCAGCTCGGCGCACCGGTCCCCGCAAGTATGCCAGCACCCGCCCCTGTGCTCGCAGCACCGGTCAAGGTCCATGCCGTGCCACCACAATCAGCCAGACCACATTAACGATTTGGGGATGTTTCAGGAGTGCGGAACCCAATCATGCTTTACCACTGCTGTGCGCGTGCACATTACTTCATAGCTCTGGCATAGATACGGAGTCTGCTGTGATACGGTCCGCGCTGACGCGACCATTGGCGAGCTCAAACACAGGGATCGAACCGTCGATATCGCGAAATTGCTGCGCAGTGTTGGGGTGGCAAGTGAAGTAAAGGATCTGAAAGCGTTCCGAAAGTTGGATAAGGCTCTCAATTGTGGCATTCACCCGGCCTGGGTCGAAGTTGACGAGGATATCGTCCATGACAATGGGCAGCGGGTCTCGATTACCGGTGAACTCCTCAATGAAACCAAATCTTAGAGCGAGATAGAGTTGTTCTGCGGTTCCGCGGCTCAATTGTTCTGTCGTTTTTGGAAGGTCATCGACCGGTAGAACGTTGAGCGCAGAGCCATCTAGGGGCATCCGAACTTCTCGGTAGCGGTCTTCAGTCAAGTGCTGCAAATGAGTGGAGGCTCGGCGGACAACTGCGGGCTGCCGATTCTCTTCGAAGCGTTTCCGAGCAGAGTCGAACATTCGAAACGCAAGCGCAAGGATAGCCCACTTGCGGGCTGCCTGCCGAATCTGTTCACTCAGAGATTCCCGTCGTTCATGAAGCTGAGACAGCCGCTCGTCCGTTGCAAGGGCCTGCCGGCGCGAACGGGACTCCGCCAGTCGGTTCTGGCGCTCCTCTATTTGAGGCCCCAGTTCGCTTAGCGCGCTGGCAATCTCGCTCCGGCGTGCGTCAAGTCCTTCGCGCGGTAAGGCGAGACGCAGTTGAGCAATATTTGCGTCGATCTCCTCCAATTCCGTCCGGATTGCATTGATCTGGCCGTCCTTCTCCCCGATTCTTGCATCTAGGACAGCAGCCTCCTGCGCATGCTTTTGGGCCGAATTCAGTGCGGCCGCAAGCAAATCCATATCGGTTAGAGTACTTGCGGAGCCAGGGCGACCAGTTGAAACAAGTAGGTCGCTCAAACGTCCGCCGATGCTCAGTTCCTGGTCGGTAATCGCCCGGAGTTTACGATCGAGTTCTCGCGTGCGATTAAGCGAATGGCGCGCCTGGTCAATAAGCCGAAGGAAATCCCCTGCCCCACCAGGTGGGATGTGTGGAGGCAGGGAATGTTTTTCCAGGCACTCGTGTCGTTCGTCGTTTAGACGCTGTTGTTGCTCAAGCGCCTGCTGGTGTGCCCGTGTCGTTTTCAAGAGTGTGTCTTCCTGGCACCGACGATCCTCTGACGCATGCATCCAGAGATTTCGAGCTTCCTCTCGACGGCTTCGAGCCTCATCCTCCTTACGGACCGCTTCAAGAAATTGATGGAGGCGCACAGGAGCATCCGCGTTGTTTGCTGGTGACTGTTCCCTCGCTGCCAATAACTCGTTCAGTACCTGTAGATACTCCCGGCGATTGCGCTCCATCGCCTCAATGCGGTGACGAAGACCACGAACCTTCTCCCAGCGTTCACGGCAGACCTCGATGCGGGAAACGACAGCCGTCGCACCTTCAGGTGACAAAGTTGCAGCCAATCCAATCTCCGCAAGATGTCGCCGCCAATGCTCAGCCTCCTCCGTGAGAGTGGCTTGGGCGCTGCGCAAGATCTGCTGGCGCTTGGCAAGGTCCTGTTCTGTATCACTCACGGACTTTGCTGCCTCATGCATTTGCTCAGCGAGATGTTGACGCTGACTGGCCGCCTCACTCGCGGCGTCGAGGACACGGCTGATTTCATCAAAAGACTCTTTGGAGAGCAAGAGATTCAGCTCGAGTTTTCGACAAAGGCTTGCGAAATCTGTATGCAGCCCCTCGAAGGCTTCCCGCCGTTCGCGTCGGCGCTTCGACAACCAGGCAGAAGCAAGAAGGGCCGCCACGGCGCACAGAACTCCAGCAGCATGGAACTGCAACAAGAGCCAACATGCGATACCCAACATGAACCCGAGTACCGCCACAACGACTGGAAGCCAAGGAGGCGTAATAGCACCAGAGAGACCAGCCCAGCTTATGTGAAGCCGGTCGCGACTGTCCCGGCAATCCTTGAGTGTCGCGGGGATCGCATAAGACGGGCATGGGGTAGAGTCATACTTCTGCTTTGCCAAGTCGTGGCGATCCCCTGCTTTTTGGCGCTCCTCCTGTGCCCGATCCACCTGCTGGCTCGCCCGCTCCAGCGCGCTGTCGGCGGTTGCAACCTGCTCTCGGAGGATCTCCAGTCGCTGGCGGGCAGGCAATGACGTGTCGAATCCTGCCAGTTCCTTCTCCGTCCACTGCGGATCGATCTCGCCGAGAGATCGACTTAGCTCGGCCTCAGCATCCCGTAACTCCACCTCTCGTGCGCGAAGATCGCGAGTGGCCCGATCATAGTCGCCACGCCCGATCTGAAGACGCTCTAGAAGTGCCGAATCGAGCTTTGAGGGGGCCTCCGCAATTTCTTCAAAGGTCTTCGCCGCATGACTTTCTCTTTCGACGGCAGCTTTATGGTCTTCAATGGCTTTCCGCTCAGCAACTCTAGCTTCCGCGATTTGAATTTCCAATTGGCGCAATGAATTTTCTTTCGCAGTGATCTCGCTGAGGGCACTGGCAGGTATTTGGAAAGATTCAAAGCGCTCAGCGGTCCATTCAGGTCCGAGCTTCGAGGTTGAAACAGCAAAATCGCGCCGCATATCTTCCAACTCTCGCTGGAGTTCAGGCTTCTGTTTTCCGAAAGCGACTATCTGACCCCGTTCTTTGAGCACGTCCAGAATATCGCCCGAGAACCGAAGGAGGGGAGCATCCAAATGAATGTCTGTACGATCGCGGCGCAAGACTCCACATTCGTTGTTAGACATGTCGAGATCGGCTTGGCGTTTGCGGCGATGTTCGATCAGTGAGATCAGCTCCTTCACGGAATCGAGTTCGGTACTCAATTCATGCTGCTGCTCCTGATAAGTTCGAAGTGTGCCCTCCAGAGAGGCTATTTCGCCGGATAGCCTGTCAAACCCAGTCAGCTTGTCCTCCGCGGAGCGGATCTCGTCGTGCAATTGCTCCAATTCATTCAGGGCTGTATTGATGACAGCCTTTCTGCTTCGAGATTTAAATAGTTCGGTCATTCCTCCGTTGAGAAACTCTTCCGCATCGGTGAGAAGCTGATGATCGAGCCCTGCCGTTGCGCTGTAGAGCGCCTCATTGACGGCTCCCTGACCAAAAGCGTCGTGGAGCCGCTGAAGTTCCCAGAGACTGAATGCGAAAACGTTGTTGAATGTCTCGCGTGTAATACCGCTGAGCAGATCACGAAGATTCTCCTCGCTGCCCTGGAGGCCACTTGGGAGGAGAAGCTCAAGCACGTTATGCCGGCTCAGGCAGTACTTACCGCCGGAAGTAGTTAACACCAATCGCCCGCCGTGGCTGGACCCGGACCGCAGTGGAGGATATCGATTGGCCTTTGTGCGTTTGTCCGGGAGACCGAATAACATGAACCTGAGGAAGCCTAACAGCGTAGATTTGCCACTCTCGTTCGGTCCGCAAAAGACCGACAGGTGCGGAGACAAACCTTCGAGGCCAGTAGCCTGAAACACACCAAAGCCATCGACGTGGAACGAATCGATCCTCATCCGGGATCTCCTGGGGCGAGGAGATCTGCACAAAGGTAGCTGGCTTGGAGAGCGACGTCCCGCCAGTCGAGGCCCTCAATTGCAGAGCGCAACTTGAATCGGTTAAGATTCCTGTCTTCCGCGAGCGTTTCCCAGGCCGCGGCGCAATCTTGCTCCGTAAGACTGTGCGCGCCGCGAAGGAGTTCGCCAAGAAAGTCCGGAGCAGATTGTAGAGCCTCCAGGTCGAGCGCCGGCTTCACAGAGAAATCAAGAACAGCTAGTTCGACAAATGGATTGAACTCTGCTGCCTGGGTGCGCACCTCTTCTTCCAAACCGGCGAGATAGCCTGCCCGGCGCAACTCCCGGTAAAGATGACTACGTCCCCGCACCATAAGCCGACCCATGACCGGACGCCCATCCCCCAGCTCCTGCAATTTGCGGCATTCTGCGACCAATCCCTCAATTAGCTCTTGGGTGTTCTTGAAAGGTTCCGCCTGGACGTCTGCGGAGAGCCAGCGCACAAAATCGGTTTCGACGAACTTTGGCTCGCCCAATACCTCCGATCCCTCAACCTCGACCAGCAAGCATCCGCGGGGGCCAGCTTCACGGAGAGATCGGCCTTGCGTGTTACCCGGATAGACGACCATAGGTGAGCGAGAAAGAACGCGGCGTTCGTGTACGTGACCGAGCGCCCAATAATGAAAGCCGGCAGTCACGAGGTCTTCGAGTGCACAAGGCGCGTAAGGGTCATGACCGGTCTCCGCTCCGACGTTACAGTGGAGTAAGGCAATCTGAAAAGCTTCGCCATCTCGGTTCGAAGGCGGCGGAAACAAACACGCTAGGTTTCGCGACTCATTCTTTTCGGGATGGCTAATCCCGGTAATTTTGGCGATAAGTTGACCGTTTTGGCGAACCTCTCGGGTCGCCACTTCGGCGCCAAAAACAAACGTATTCGGCGGCGGGGGTACCGAGGCAGAAACGCTGTCCAGCGGGTCATGGTTTCCGTGTGTGACGAAAACCGGAATCTCATGCTGGCTAAGTCGGTTGAGTCCTTCGCGAAAGCGCAACTGTGCCCGCAGACTTTTCTGGGATGCGTCGTATATGTCCCCGGCAACGACCACGAAAGCGGCGTCATTCTCTATGCTGATTGCGACAACTCGCTCCCAGGCCTGAAAAGTAGCTTCACGCAGCGCGTCCGCGATCTTCGGCGATTCAGCGCGGGCGCAAGCGAAAGGCGTGTCCAGGTGCAGGTCGGCGACGTGTACAAAACAAAATCTTGCCATTTCCAAATCCTTGGCTCGCTTTAATGACCCAACCTTCCACTGCAGACGAGACACCTCCCTCAACTTCGGAAGGTCCTACAAATTCGCAAACAGCTTTAATCGATAAGTATCTCAGGCTCAGGCCGTCTCTCGGAGCCGGCGAGCCTTTGGCCTGCTGGCGCCCCCGGGGAGGAACCACGCCGCAGCGAATTGTCAGCTACCTGAGAGTGGCAGTACACCGGCCTACTTCTTCAGATCATCCAGGAATTCCGACGCGGGCTCGACGCCCGTCACCAACAAATGATCCCGAGCTCGCGTGCAGGCGACATACAACAGGTTGCGTTCGGTGCTGTAAACCTCTTCGAGATCTGAATTGTCCGCGACGG
>Ga0209624_10003128_pt1 | contig 11895 bp, 10 predicted proteins | sample JacPinW_OM2H0_O1_FD_188565 | JGI IMG/M metagenome (GOLD analysis project Ga0209624, IMG submission 188565) | Forest soil microbial communities from Algoma, Ontario, Canada - Jack Pine, Ontario site 1_JW_OM2H0_O1 (SPAdes) (version 2) | ecosystem: Environmental > Terrestrial > Soil > Boreal... | reverse complement strand
CGTAGGTTTCGACGAGCGTCGACGGGAAGGTCGTTTGCGTCACCCGTCCCAGTGTGTCGTACGTGAAATAGGTGGTGTGGTTGTCCCCGTCCGTGATGCTGGTCAGGTTGCCCTCGGTGTCGTATCACCCCCACACCCGACGCCGTAAGGCGGCGCGCTTTTGATCTTGCCGCTTACCGGGGGTCACCTCAGGACGGAAGAACAAACCAAGAGGCCTTGGGACAGCATAGAAGGGCCAGCAGATCGGGAGTTAAAACCAGTTCACCGGGATATCCACCAGGCAGCCACCAGCACAACCACCAGGGCGATAGAGAAACCGATCCATTCGACCCTGCCTTCGGGAATGATGTCCCAATCCCAATTACCCCTCATGGCCACATCACCTCGGTCTAGCACCCTCCGCCAGTCTCACCCCAGCCACGCTGCTCGGAGCAGTTCCATTCCGATGTCGCACAAACTTTGCGCAGTAGTGAGCGGCTAGCAGTCCGAGGCCCAGGTACACACCATCTAGCGCAACGGCTTCCCCAAGACATGCCTTGCAGGCCTGTTGCCAGTTCAGATGGAAAAGGTCAAGAAGGATCCACGGCGTAAGAGCCAGCCCGGCTGAGAACTTTGGTCGGCTCCTTCCCACAAAGCCTACGAGAAGGCCGACCGCGATGGCGATCATTGGGCCGAACACGAATTTCTGAATTCGCTGTGTGGAGCGTATCAGTTCGAATGGGTCGGCGCCATATTTTTGAGCGAGCGCGGAGTCCGTCGGGTTCTTACTGAAAAGTGCGTCTCGCGTTACCTGCCCACCCTTCGTGAAGTTGATGACGACGAAGCCTTCTGCGACGAACAAGATCATACTAAGCACCACACCGAGGGCAATGGCCGAGAAAGTGCGCATAAGACCTCCTGTCACGGTTGAGTTGGCGGGGGAGCTGGCTGCGTTGATTTGGGTTGCGAGAAATAATTCATCAAGTCCTTCATCCAAGACGGGGGAGGAAAGGGATTCGTAAGCCCAAGCTTCACGCAGTTCTCCAGCGCTTTTTGACAGTTGGAATCTTGTGAGAGACCGCACTTCAGCCTTTGATTGCTGTAGCTCCCCTGGTTGCCCGTCGCGTCGGACGTGTTCGTCACTGCCTGGTCGCTCATTTGGTCAAGACTGTCACGTGTCTCTTGCAGGTTTTTTGTGCAGTACACCAGGTATATGGCGCATTTGATTCTGCTGCCCCACGACCGTGTCTTTTCGTACGTACCGTAGGGCCCTCCCGCGAGCCCAGTTGGGTCGAGGAACAGAGTAGGCCTGTTAAGCACGTAGTCGTAGAAATTCACTCCAGCATGGAACCCGATCGGGTCTTCGCTGAGGAACCTTCCAACGGTCGAGTCGTAATAGCGCGCCCGGTAGTTCGACAATCCAGTTTCGGGGTCGAACTCACGGCTGGTGTACTGGAAGGGGTTGGTGACGGTGCCGCTGGATGCGGTTAGCTTGCCAAAGGAATCGTACGTGTACGTGTTAACCAATGCCCCAGTCGAGTTGCTCAGGGAAGACACCGCATTGATGCCGTCTTGTTCGTAATAGCTGGTCGTACTGGCACGGAGTTCCGACAGCGGCTCGTCGATCAGACCACTCTGCGTGTAGCGCGCGAGAACATTTCCTGAGTTGTCGACTTCTTCCAGAAGGTTGGGGCCGTCATAGAGGTAGTTCGTCGTTCCGAGCGGACCAGATTTTTGAATGCGTCTGCCGAAGGGATCGTACCTGAAGCTGACGGTGCCACCACTGCCGGGCAAGGTCACGCTGGTGAGCTGGTTTTCAAAATTCCAACTGTAGGCTTTGCTGCCATCTCCGAGGGTATTGCCGTTTGCGTCTAATGCTGACCCTGACACGGTTTTCGGCCACGAGCACTTTCTATCCTGATGCGTTCCCGAGTACTTAACCCAGATTTCGCCGACGCGAAGTGCACGATTTTTAGAAAAAATCCCCTGATGCGTTTTTTTGCCCTGAGCCGCGTGTGGGCCCTGGTGCGTTTCGAGCGCAGCAAGAGCAACACCGGCAGCTAAGGAAAAAGTCTCCTCACCACTCGTGAGAGCCGGGGTTCGTTCTTCAGCAGCTGCGGGCACCATCACTGCTGATTGTAGTCAGCAAGGCGAGCGCATAGAAGTGACTTTGGGGACTCGTGGAGAGGTACTACAGGCCCGCGCTACTCGTCTTCAGTTTCCGCTTCGAGCGCGGCCAGCAGTGCAGCCCTCTCGCCGTCGCTGTGGCCGTTGGCATCATTCGTGACTGCCGATTTCCTGTGTTCGAGTTTTGCTCCGGGATGCGTGGCCGCGTGGATTTGTTGCAGCTTGCGGATCGCCACGTGCGTATAGATTTCCGTGGTCGAGAGTTCGGCGTGTCCGAGCATCTGCTGGATGTAGCGGATATCGGCTCCGCCTTCGAGCATCAGTGTTGCCATAGTGTGGCGGAACGTGTGGCAGGAACCGGATTTTCCCAGGTTCGCTTGCGCGATATAGTCACGTGCCAGATAACTCATCGCGTCAGGATGAAACGGCTCTCCGTACTGCGTCAGGAACAACGTCGCGTCGTCCGGCTCTAGGGCTAACTGCGGACGCGCTTCGCGCAGATATTTCTCCACCCAGACCAGCGCCCGCTCGCCGATCGGGATCATGCGATCTTTTTTGCCCTTGCCCTGGCGCACCGTCAGCGTGGCGCGCTCGCGGTCCAGGTCGTACAGTTTGAGGCGGATCAGTTCGCTGCGCCGCACCCCGCTTGAGTAGAAGGTTTCGAGCATGGCGCGGTCGCGCAAACCAACCGGCGTTTTGATGTCCGGCACGACCATGACGTGCTCCACTTCATCGGCGCTGAGGATCGTCTTCGGCAGGCGCTTCTCCATGCGCGGCAGGTCGAGATCAGAAGCCGGGTTGTGCAGGATGTGATTGTTGCGCACCAGCCAACGAAACCAGCGGCGTACTGGCGTCAGCCGCGAGTGCTGCGTGCGGAACGTGAGCGGCTGCCCGTCGCCTTTGCGGTAGTAGTAGAGATATCGCTGGTAGCTTTCGAGGATCGGGCGCGTCACCTCCATGGGATGCTGCAAGCCGCGCAACTCGGCCCAGCGGATGAAGTCGGCGATAGCCCAACGCGCGTGATCGGCTGTGTCCTCCGAGTAGTTGTTAATCAGCAGCCACTCCAGGTGCTCTTCCATCAAGCGGCCTAGCGGCGAGTGCGGCTCCAGCTGCGGATGACGACGTTTGCTGACGCGGGCCATTACCTCACTCCCGCGCGTCGCGTCAGACCGTGGCCGTTCGGTTTGCCTTCGGCTACGATTGCATGCTGCGGGACACCTGCGGCCTCGGACCCCCTATATGCATTTCTGCGAAGCCGCGAAGTGGAAGCCGAAACCATTTCGAGTGTTGGCGATGCGTCATTTTTTTCGGGGCCGTGAAGTGCCCGCACCCCACCCGCGAAGTCGTCATTTACCCCCGCGAAGTTGCCCTCTGACCCCGCGAAGTTAGAGCTATGATTCGCTTCCTCCTCTGAGGTCGGCAGTTGATAGACCACCAGCTGGCCTTGGTTGCCGCCGCGCCGCACCACGAGATATTCCATCTCTTCCAGGCGCTTCAGATGTTGCCGCAACTGTGTGTCACCCCACTTGGTGTACTCGCGCACCGTGCGCCGCGTGAAACGATACTGGCTCGCTGCGATCTCGGAGTGCTCGCACTCGGCCTTCACCATCTCGTTGATTAGCGCGAGCAGCTTGCGAGTTTGCGGGCGCAATTCGTCGAGCGACGGCTTGAGTCCTACCTGGTCGGCGAGTACCTGCGCCAGTTTCACGTCGGCTTCGGTGGCCTCGATGTATTCCAGCGTCTCGCCGTCATCGGCAAACGTTTTGATTTCCCGCTGGTGCTGGTGCAAGAGTGCGATGGCTTCGATCAGCGTCAGCAGTTTGTTGTGGTCGCGCCGTGCTCGCATCATGTGATCGGGAAACTCGCCCACATCGTGGTTGTTCACCACCGTGATCGGGCGCAAGAGACGCTGCGCGTTGCGATGCAGGCTGATGAGTTTCGCTCGCTTGCGCCGCAACAGATGCCCTTCGATGGTGCGCGCCTCGCGCTGCCGCCGGTGGATTGCACGCGTCTGCTCCCGGTCCTCGTTCACCGTTAGCGCAATCGCGCGGTTCATCAGTTCCTCGTCCACGTCCTGGGCCGTAGTGGTCAGGAACAACATCACCGGGCCTTCGACTTCGTAATCGTGTGTCACCAGCTTGCCGCTCACCGGGTCTTTGCCGGTCGAGGCGATCTTCAGCACGCCCTCGGACTGCAACAGTTTCAGCGGATAGCTGGCGCGGTCGGCTCCCTGTTGTTCCGAGATGGCGAGGATCTTGTGCTTGAGATTTTTCTGGCCCATGTAGAACAGTGCTTGCCCGGTCATGGCCGTGTAGTTTTCGCGCTGTTCTTCCGGTACGAAGTCGAGCACCGCTTCCATCAACGAACTCTTGCCCGCCGAAGATGCCGACTGCACCACGATGGCCAGGGGCTTTTCGAGCAACCGGGACACCGCGGCCAGGTAGCCGATTTTTTTATTGGTCTCCTCGCCCACGACGCCGCACTTCTCGAAGTCCTCCAGCACTCGCTCCAGCAGGCGCGGATCGCGCAGCAGTTCCATCGCGGCCGATTTCTCCTCGGCCGTCATCTCGAGTTTTTCTTCCTGCGGCGTCAGTGTCTTTTCCAGCCACTCGCGTTGCAGGTCCTCCAGTTCCAGGATCAGCCGCGCCAGGTCGCGCTCGATGCTCTCTTCCTTGTGACCGAGTTCTTTCGCCGCTTGCTTCGCGAACAGCGAGCGCGGACGCGCGCCGTATAGATCGAACCGGTCCACGTGTAGCCGGGTCTCTCCGCGCGTGCTGGTGCTCGTCACCATCACATTCACGTGCAGCACACCGGGAGCAGTGTTCTTCCCAAGGTCCACGATGCGATAGCGCCGCTCTCCCATCGTCACGTACACCGTCTCGCCCGAGACTTCGATGCGCACATCTCTGGCAGGCACCACGGTCCCAGTCGGGAGCGGCGCTATCGGCAGTGGTGTGGCTAAAGAAGAAACGGGTTCCTCGCTCACTGTGGTTGTGTTTGATTCAGAGATTTTTTCTTTAGCTGCCGTGGTTGGTTCTTCAGCTTTAGCAGCTAAGGAAGGAACGGACTCGGGCATTTTCTCTTCCGCCGGCGTCGTCACTGGCTCCGGGATTTCTTCTTTGGCTGCGGGTTTGATGGTTTCCTCCTCGGTCTGCTCTTGCGGCTTCACCGGCTGCGGTTCGATCACCGCCACGGTGGGCCGTTGGCCCTTGCCCAGCCATGCCGCGCGTTTCAGATACATGCCCAGCCAGTGCGTGGCAGGCTGCTGCTTCAGCGCGAACTCGTTGGCGTCCTGGCCGCGCGGAAACTGCACGCGGAAACACTCGATGCCCATCCCGATCAGTTCTTCGGCGTGTTTCAGTGCGGCGCGTTCTCCCGCGTCGTCGCGGTCGTAGGCGATGTAAATTCTCTTCGTGCCGTGCTTCCGAAACGCCGCTTTGATCTCGTCAGTAAATCCATTCACGCCGTAGCTGGTGGTCACATGCTGATAGCCCGCGCACCAGAACGTCAGCGCATCGATCAGCGCTTCACACAGGATGATTTCTTTCGAGGCGATCAGCGCTGGCTCGTTCCACACCCCGCGATGCGGACCTGGCAGGTACAGGTGTTCGGAAGTGTCCTCGCGCAACAGGTGGCGCGGCGCGATTTTGCGCCCGTACATCTGCACCACTTCGCCTTCCAGGTTGAAGATCGGAATCACGATGGAGCCGCGCAGGTGTTCGCGTCCGTTCTCGCGCAGCACACCGAGTTGCTGCAACCGTCCGCGCTGCTCTCGGCCAGTGCTGCGGTTCTTCTCGGGCATCCGGTAGCCCAGTGTGCGATTGGCAAAGCCCAAACGGAACTGCTCGACCATCTCCGCTGATTGCAGGCCGCGTTTCACGAGATACTGCTGCGCCTCGGGCGAGTTCTTCAGCGTCTCGTGATAGTGCTCCACCACGGCTTCCAGCAATCGCTTGTCGTTGGCCGTATGCTCGATGAGCGGCGGCAGTTTCACCGTCGTGGATTTTCGCGGCGGCGGTTCGGTGCCGCGCACGGAAGGAAAGTAGTCGCGCTTCAGCATCTCCACCGCGTGATTGAAGCTCACGCCCTCGGCACGCATCACCCACAAGATCACGTCGCCACCTTCACCGCAGGCGCCCTTGCAGTGCCAGACGTTTTTTACCGGATCGATGTTGAGACTGGGATTGGTGTCTTTGTGGAAGGGGCAGAGGCCGATCAGTTCCTTGCCACTGTGCCGTAACTGGATGCCGCGCGCCTCGGCTAACCTCTGTACCGAGACTTCTCGCTTGATCCGCTCCTTCACTTCTGGCGGAACATAGGGCATCGGCTCGGCTCCTTTCCTCTCGTTTTTGGGTTTCTCAGAAAAACCTGTCAAGAGGGTTTTGCTGTTTTTTGTGGTGCCTGTAATCGTGATTCGTTATACAGTAATTTACTATGTCATGCAACACAGAATCCACCTTGCCAATAGCAAACTGCCTTTACATTGGCTGCATGCCGAAGAAGTCGAAACCGAAGTCTGCAAGCTCCGGGCAGGAAACTTTAGGCCTGCGCCTGGCTCGGATTCGGAAGGAACAGGGCTTCACTCAACAACAACTCGCGGAGCGTACCGGTCTGATTCAGGTATTGATCTCGGATTACGAACACGGGAAGCTGCGCCTCACTGCCGAGATGGCTGTGCGGTTTGCTGATGTTCTTGGAGTCAGTACAGACGATCTGCTGCGCGGGAAGAAGGGCGCAGCGACTTCGAGAAGGCAGCCGAGTCTCAAGCTCCTCCGGCGCATGGAACAGATCGAGAACTTGCCTCCTTACCGGCAACGGGCTTTGCTGACTACGATTGACGGCTTCCTCGCGGCAGCAACACAAGAGCGATAGCGCACATCCGTAGATTGGTAGACTATTCCTGATGGCACCTGCGAACGAAAAACAGAAAGCCCACCAGCTCCTCGATCAACTCGACGCTGGTCAGCTCTCCGCCGTCGTCCATCTGCTCCAGGTGATGACCGGGCCGCTGTCGCGTTCGCTGGCTTCTGCGCCGGTGGAAGAGGAAGAGATCACGCCCGACACAGCGGCGGCGATTGACCGCGCTCGCGCCTCGCTCGCGCGCGGCGAAGGGATTCCCCACGAAGATGTCCTGCACGAGTTCGGCCTGGATAAATGACCGAACCGCAAGCGCCGGAACGAATCGCCGTCATCTGGTCACCCGAGGCCCGCACCGATGTCCGTGCCATCGACCGCGAAACTGCGCTGCAGATTCTCCACTGTGTGGATCGCTTCCTGGCCAACCGCACCGGCGACTTAAAGAAACTCAAACCGCCGTTCACTGGCTTCCGTCTCCGCTGTGGTGACTACCGTGTGTTCTTCGATCAGAAGGACGAGAACACCATCACGATCACCGCCGTCCGCAACCGCCGCGAAGCCTACCGCTGACTAGCGCCGGCGGCAGACTCGAATGCTGGGTTGGGGCTATTTCCCAAGGTCGTCTTGGACAGCCTTGCGCTGCTTCGCCGCCTTTTCTTTCTCTTCGGCGGTTGGCTTCTTCGGCGTTTTGAGAACGTACTCTTGCGGGTACTGCTTCTCGGCATCCAACAACTGCTCGGCTAACTCGTTATTCTGGTTCGGCTTCATAAAGCGTTTTTTCCTTGGGGCTAGTTGCCCTTCTCTCGCTAATACCGAACGGCTGCCGAAACCCAGATTATCTTTTCAACTTTTTCTTTGGGAGCCTGGCTCCGAGCAGCCTGCATCTCGCTGGCGCTCTCACCTCCCGATTTTTCAATCACATTTTTCGATGGCTGGAAGCAACACAGGATTGACGCGGCCCCGCCGCTCCGTAAGGGTCTGCACTGCGCTCCGATGAACGCGCTCAGAACGCGCGCCCTTGTCTCCCCTCTCCGCAACACTGTTCAGCGAAAAATGGGAGATTTCCCCCGCTGCTTTGTTTTCAACACGTTTACGCGCGCTCGCCGCCGCCTTTACCGACAACCACCCTCAGTCGAGGATTTTCCTTCTTAGCCGCCTGTTTTCTTCAGGTTCGCGAACGCAAACGCGTAAACCGCCCATTTTTCGCGCTTCTCCCGCCTACCTCACTGATCCCATGCACGTTAACCAACGCTAACCCGAAGTTGCTCTGCAGCTCCCGTTTGGGGGTGCCGTGTCATCCCCTCACCCCGACGCCGTAGGCGGCGCAGCTTTTCTCTTCCCCCCCGGCCCGGCATCTTCGGCAGGCAAGACACCCGAACCCCACCTCCCGGAGCACACCCACGTCAGCCTCACTCTGCCCGATTCGCCAGGCCACGCGGTCAGGATTCGGATCGGGATTCCACCCCGGAATCAAGATCACATCCAGCAGCTAAAGGACACCGATCAGGGCGCGGATCACATGCCGGATCAGGGCAGGAATCTGCCCTGGATTTGAGACTGGACCAACGTAACTTTTGGCACACCACAGCCGCGAAGTAAGCTTAAGCAATAAGAAACGGCAGGAGGGAGTTGTGCGCTACAGGACCGCTGCGATTTTAGCTACCGTATTGATTGGCGGGATGTTTTGCTTGCCCGCCGCAGTATTTGCTGTTTTTCCGAATATGAGACAGGGTTCCCCAATACCTGTTCTTCTCGGTCTCGTTGTCTTTTGCGTTCGCTTCCGCTGGTTCTTGGCGCTTCCGATCACAACAGTCCTCTTCACCCTTGCAGCATTCACGAGCGTTTCGCGGCGGGAAGTTAGACGGTAGGAGTGGGCGCTGTTTCCGGGTTCAAGATGGCATTAACTCAGTTAGCTCTTCTATTTCGGCTGACCGGGCCATCGGCCAACCAGCCCGATAAACATGCACCCGAAGAGTCCCCATGACACCGCAAAAAAGATCTGTACGGCCTGCCGCCACTTTGCTCTACTCGCGCAAGCCGCAAGAATCGCAATAAGCGCACAACCCATCACAGTCAGAACCATTCCGCGAAGCACGGGACCAGACCAATACGAGTATGTTCCAGAGAACCACTTAAACGCACAATACCAGTCACAGCCCACCCCGGCAACGACAAAACACAAGTAAACCCACCACGGCGCTGCCCTAACCGCTGCTTGCATGCCCACGCTTGATACCCTTTCTGCTCCGAGGCGTTTGCTCTGGATTTATTAGTGGCAGTGCTTGTACTTGGCAGATACCTCTTCCTGTATTTCCCACAAGTCGTACATCAATTCGCCATAATGAGCCCATCCAACAACAGGCAGGAGTCTTCCAAGGGTATGGAGCTCATAGTACTCAGCGGCCGCTTCCGCCGCTTGCTCGCCCCCAAACCCAAAGGCAAACCTCTTCACCTTCTGCCACGATCTTGTGTCGATCTCCTCTCCCTCGTTCGCCAGCCAGTTATTGCACGAACACGGAGGCGCAGGCGGAGGTGGGGGCGGATTGGGTGTCAGGTCCGAGGGAAGCTGCGGCGGCTGCGGCCCCTGAGGCGTCATCCAATTCAAGCCGGGACCCCAATTTGTGCATACAACCGCTGTGGGGGTCACGACACAATCTGTAAGACCGAGGGGATCAGTTAGGTTGGTTGGATCGTTACCAACATACGAATAGAAGTTCTGCCCACCGACAAATTCCGAGGGGTCTTCGCTGACGAACCTCCCGGAGTTCTGGTCATAGTATCGGGCACGATTGAAGTAGAGGCTGGTTTCGCTGTCGAACTCTCGGCCAGCGTAACGGAACGGGTTGCTCAACGAACCTGTAATGTTCGTGACGTTGCCGAAGGAGTCGTACGTGTAAGTATTGGCAAGCGTTCCGGTGCCGTTGCTGAGCGATGTGACAGACCCGAGAGCGTCCGCCTCGTAATAATCCGTTGTGCTGCCCCGGAACTCTGCCAGTGGTTGGTCGATTGTTGGTCCTTGTGTATAGCGGGCCACCACCGTTCCGCTCGAATTCATCGTTTCGATAAGGTTGTTGCCGTCGTACGCAAAAGCTCCCGTCCAGGTGGGCGAGGATTTATAGATTCTTCTGCCGAAGGGGTCGTACTTGAAGGTCACTGTTCCCGTACCCGGAACTGTTGAGGAAAGCAATCTGTTCTCGAAGTCCCAGGTGTAGGATTTGCCGGAGGGGTCGGAGAGGGTATTGCCGTTTGCGTCATACGTCGCAATCAATGCGACTCCGATCCTTGTGCTGTTGCTTTTGCACTTGCACTTGCGACCATGCGACACAGATTCTGGCCTCCTGCTGGGCAGGCAGATCGGGCATTAGTAGATACTTTCTGCAAGATCTCATCGGGAAGAGTTGCGTCAATATGCTTGAGGACGAATTTCAGAAAACCGCGGTCGGTTTTGGCCAACGTGCACAGGCGCTCGAAGTTCGTCCAATCGTTGGCCAGAAGCTTGCCCACAGCATCGCTATAACCCTCTGCTATCGCACCGTCGTCGCATTGAGAGAACTCTTTATACGCGCGGTAGACACGACCCCAGTCCGTGAGGGAGTCGATGCCCTTCTCGGCACGCATTGCTTCGGATTCCGTGCATGGTTTGTTTGACGTGTCACTTGCAAACGCACTCGTTGCAAGCAACAAGATCGCAACAACTATCAAACGAAACATGGTGCTTCCCTCCGTCCAAGTCCTGTCACCGGTGGCTCGAATCGTTGTCTATGTAGATTGAAGTCAAGGGATCGGTGGCCACAATGCCCATGATTTGGTCCATGCAAGAATTGGTTGTTCTTACGCAGCCTTCGGTGGGATGATTCGGTCCCCCCTTGTTCGCACGACCCGAATGAACGCCCATGCCAGTTCTGCCTGGCACTTTGAAGATGTAAATTCCGTATGAGCCGTACGGCCCATTTGGATCCGGTAGGTGATGGTTGTACCTGTCGAAGTAGTACCATCCAGGCGGCCAAGGCCCATTGCCGAGAGCGTGGTTAGCAGCACTGCACTCCAACGCGAGAGAGCCATCCGCGTAATACAGTCTGAGCGTCCCCGACGATCTCACGAAGTCAAGGTACGACAGCCCAGTCGGGTCGACACGCACGACTGGATTGTTCGCAACGTAGGAGTACATGTTGATACCGGCGTCAAGGCCTGCCGGATCTTCGCTGGTGAACCTTCCGACATCAGTGGCGTAATAACGGGCGCGGTAGTAGTAGGCTCCGGTTTCTTGGTCGAATTCCCGCCCCGTGTATCGGAACGGGTTAGTGAGCGTGCCTGAAGAGGCAGTCAAGTTGCCAAAGGTGTCGTAGGTATAGGTGTTGGCGAGTGTGCCTGAGGAATTCGTGAGCGAAGAAACAGACCCAATCCCGTCCTGGCTGTAGAAGCTTGTGATCCCGCCGCGGAGCTCTGACAGAACCTCGTCAACGTTTTGCGAGTCAGAGTACCGTGTGACCACAGTTCCACTCTGATCGACTTCCTCTAGCAAATTCGTACCATCATAGAGGTAATTCGTGGTGCCGAGCGGGCCGGATTTCTGGATGCGTCTGCCGAAGGGATCGTAGCGGAAGGTCGTGGTTCCCACGCCGGGATTGACGACCTGCGTCAGGCGGTTCTCGAAGTCCCAGGTGAAGCTGCGGCCCTGGGCGTCGGAGAGGGTATTGCCGTTTGCGTCGTACGTGTAACTTCCCGACGAATTCGACGTCAGCTCGTTCGACGGGTTGTAGTTGTAAGTCGGCACTCCGGATGATGACATTCTATTCCCCACCGCATCATAAGAATAGCTCTCCGTGGTACTCCCTCCCTGGGTTACCTGCTGCAGCTCATAAATCGCGTCGTAGCCATAATTCGACGTGATCCCGTTGAGATAGTTCGTCTTGCTCGTCCGGTTCCCAGCGT
>Ga0209624_10003127_pt1 | contig 11895 bp, 8 predicted proteins | sample JacPinW_OM2H0_O1_FD_188565 | JGI IMG/M metagenome (GOLD analysis project Ga0209624, IMG submission 188565) | Forest soil microbial communities from Algoma, Ontario, Canada - Jack Pine, Ontario site 1_JW_OM2H0_O1 (SPAdes) (version 2) | ecosystem: Environmental > Terrestrial > Soil > Boreal... | reverse complement strand
CTCGGTCAGGCGGCCGGCTTGCTGCTTGAGAGTCAACACATTGGTCAAATAATCGTAGCGGGTCTGGCTGTAGGTTCGCCGCGCCGTGTAGTAGTTGTTCTGCGCGTCGAGGAGTTCGAACTCCGTGCCCGTGCCAAACTCCACGTTGCGGCGCATGGCCTCGACCGCGCGCTGACTGGATTCCACCGCGCGCCGCGCCGCGCGGATGCGCTGAATGCCGCTGACGATGCCGCGAAATGCCGCGCGTGTCTGCCGTTCGGTGTCGCGCTGGATCGCCTCATAGTTGACTTGTGCCTGGCGAAACAGCGCTCGAGATTGACGTACGGCTGAGGCGATTGCACCGCCCTGAAACAAGGGCCAGTTGAATGACACGCCCACCGTGTCCAGCGTCTGGTTGCCGCCGAGCAGGGGGTCCTGAGTGATTTTGGAACCCGAACCGGTGAGGGAAATGGTCGGCAAACCTCGCCCGCGCTGCACCGAGATATCCCGCGACGCCGCTTCCATGTTGAGCTGCGCGGTGCGCACAGCGAAATTGTCCTGGCGCGCCGATGTCACCCAGTCGTCCGCGGATGCCGGCTCCGGAGAGAGCAGCGGAATGTCGTCCTGCAACGGGGCGACGCGTTCGACGTGCTGGCCGACGATTTCAGTCAGCGCAAGATTCGCATCATCGAGCGCGTTGCGTGCGTCGATGACATTTTGTTCTGTTGCATCATAAAAAGCTTGCGCCTGGTCGACGTCGCTGCGCGGGCCGACACCGGTCTGCTGGCGCGATTTGGCCTGGTTCAGAAGGGTGTTGAAGGCCTCGCGTTCGGCGGTGTTGGTCGCGAGCTGATCGGCTGCCGACAAGATTCCAAAATAGGCTTGGGCCACGCGCAGCAATAAACTCTGTTGAGCGTCCTGATAGCTGGCTTCGGCGGCCGCAACTTGGAAATTCGCCTCTTTGAGCTGGCTGAAGGATTGGAAGCTCCACAGCGTCTGCGACATATTGAGCCCCAAAGAATGGGCCGTGCCGTAGCAACGTTGGCTGGTGGCCGTGGAGCTGATGGCGCAATCGGCCGCCTGGGTTCCCAATGCGGGACCGCTGTCGAATCCGGCACGTTCGCGCACCGCCGAGGCATTCGCCGCAATCTGCGGCAGCCATTGCGCAATCGCCTGCGGCCGCACCTCGATGAGCGCGTCGCGCTGGTAGTGAGCAACTTGAAGCGTCGTGTCGCGCGTCAGAGCGAGTTGGTAAAACTCCCTCAAATCGTTGGCCCTGGCTGAATGAGCCAGTAGAACCATGACGCCGAGCGCTAGCGGAAATCGCACCATGCTGAACACAAAGCAAGGGCCGTGCCAGCTCCAATTAGATGTATAAGCTGTTGTTTATGCTGGTGTTATTTTACAGCGAGTCAGGTACTCTTGTCCGCGGACAGTGTCCGCGGACGGCACCGGACAGTACGCTTTCCCCCTCTTGACCGACCCCTTAGCGGTTGGTGTCAACCACGATACGTCCGCGAATCTTTCCTTGAAGAAATAGCGCGGCGCGCTCGATCACTTGGGACAGCGAGATTTCCTCGGTGAGCAGTTCGAGCTTCTTCATGTCGAGATCGCGGCTCAGGCGTCGCCATGCCTCCACCCGGTCCGGGCGCGGGCGCATCACGCTGTCAACGCCGGCGAGCGTAATGCCGCGCAATATGAACGGCGCCACCGTGGCCGGAAAATCCATGCCGCCCGCCAGACCGCAGGCAGCGACAATGCCCCCATAACGCAGCGAGGCACAGACATTGACCAGCGTGTGGCTGCCGACCACATCGATCGCCGCCGCCCACCGCTCCTTGGCGAGCGGCTTTCCGGCACTGGCAAAGAGCGCTCGATCCAAGATTTCCGCGGCGCCCAGTTGTTTCAAAAAGTCCGACTCGGCCGGCCGGCCCGTCATGGCGGCAACACGAAAGCCCAGCTTTGACAATAAGGCGACCGCGACGCTGCCCACTCCGCCGGCCGCACCGGTCACCAGGATCTCTCCGCTGTCGGGTGTGACTCCATGCCGCTCCAGGGTCATGACGCACAGCATGGCCGTGTAGCCGGCGGTTCCGATGGCCATGGCCTGTCGCGTTGAAAACGCCGCCGGCAGGGGGATGAGCCAGTCCGCTTTGATGCGCGCCTTCTGTGCCAGTCCGCCCCAATGCGTTTCCCCTACTCCCCAGCCGTTTAAGACAACTCTGTCTCCACGCTGATAGGCAGAATCGCTCGAGCTTTCCACCGTACCGGCAAGGTCGATTCCAGGCACCATCGGGAACTGGCGCACCACCGGAACTGCGCCTGTGATGGCGAGCGCATCCTTGTAGTTGACGGTCGAATACTCAACGCGAACGGTGACGTCGCCCGGGGGCAGACGCGCCTCATCGAGGTTTTTTAAGCTCGCGCGGTATGGCTCGGCGTCGCGCTCGACTAAAATCGCGTTAAACATGGATGCCATGTAAACAAAACCCCAGCCTTCGCGTCAATCTGATGAGAATATTGACACCTTTTAAAACAACAGGGAGTTTCAGATATGACTATTAAAGACCGGTACACCACTGCGCCTCATGGCGATCCGCGCTGGGGTGCCATCGTACGCGACGCGGTCATTTTGCTCGCCGCCCTCATTATTCTGCCCAAGATGTGGCCGTTCTATTCCGTACCCACGGGCAGCCGAGGCGTCGTCACCCAATTCGGAAAAATCGTCGGCATCGAGCAGGAAGGGCTCGCCGTGTTGCCGCCGTGGCAGAATCTCACGCTATTTTCAATTCGCGCCGAGGAGGCCAACATCGACAATGCCTCGGGTTCCACTTCCGATACGCAACCGGTGAGCGTCAGCCTCACGGTGAGATACAGCATCAGTCCCGACAAAGTATCCGAGGTCTACGAGAAGTACAGCCACAACGGCGATCTGTCGAGTTACGTGCAAACCGCGACGCATGAGATCTTCAAGGCGGTCACGGCGAAGTACTCCGCGCCGGATTTGATAGCGGAGCGCGCCAAAGTTTCGGCCGACATCTACGCCGCGCTCGGCAGCAAACTGGCGGTGTACGGCGCTCAAGTGATCAACATCGATATGCGTAACTTTTCCTTTCAAGAATCCTACATGAGAGCGATCAACAGCAAGGTCGAGCAAGAACAACTGCGCCTTGCCGCCGAGAACAAGCTGCGCACTGTTGAGGCCGAGCAGAAGCAGAAGGTGGCCATTGCCCAAGCCGAGGCTGACGCCGTGAAGGCCACGGCCGACGGCAACGCCTATGCCAACTTGAAGATCGCCACCGCGCAGGCCGAAGCTCTACGGGTGCAAAATAGCGCTCTGGCGCAAAGCAAAGAAGTCTTGGAGCTTCGCCGTATCGAGGTCGAACAGACCAAGGCAAATCGATGGAACGGACAGCTGCCGCAGAATGTCTATGCCGGTGCACCGATTCCGTTTTTAAATGTGAGCAAATAAATGAACCTGGCACGTTTTCCACGAATTCGTTTCGCCCATCTGCCGACACCGCTCGAACACTTGCCTAATTTGAGCCGCGCGCTCAACGGGCCGGAGATCTGGATCAAACGCGACGATTGTACCGGCATGTCGACCGGCGGCAACAAAACGCGGAAGCTCGAGTACCTTCTCGCCGAGGCACGGGAGCAAGGCGCGGACATTGTAGTGACTCAGGGCGCGACGCAATCCAATCACGCGCGGCAGACGGCGGCCTGCGCGGCAAAAATGCGCATCGATTGCCACCTCCTGCTCGAGGATAGAACCGGCAAGACCGATCATGACTACACGCAAAGCGGCAATGTCCTTCTGGATCATCTGCATGGAGCGACCGTCGAACGTTGCGCGTCCAACCCGGACATGAACGGCGAACTGGCCAAGGTTGGCGCTAGACTGAAAAGTGATGGACGAAAACCGTATCTCATACCCGGCGGCGGGTCGAATCCCACCGGGGCCTTAGGCTATGTCAATGCGGCGATAGAGCTCATAGCCCAAGCGAATGATATGGGTCTGCGGATAGATCACGTGGTGCACGCAACAGGCAGTGCAGGCACGCAGGCGGGAATGATCGCCGGCCTTGCCGGCATACGCTCCGGGGTCCCGCTGTTAGGGATAGGGGTGCGCGCGCCACGCGATAAACAGGAAGAGAATGTGTTCAAACTGGCCTGCGCCACCTCCGATCTGTGCGGTACGCCGGGCGCGGTGCGGCGTGAAGATGTGGTCGCGAATAGCGACTACGTCGGCAAGGGATATGGTTTCTCGACGCCCGGTTCCCTCGATGCCATACAAACACTCGCCCGGCTCGAGGGAATCCTGCTCGATCCTGTGTACACCGGCAAGGGCATGGCGGGTTTCATCGATTTGATCCGCAAAGGGATGTTCAAGCACGGACAGAACATCGTGTTCATCCACACCGGAGGCAGCGCCGGCCTCTTTGGCTATGTCGATGACTTCGGATTCGATTCAGCACGGCATGCCAGAGCAGCCTGATTCGAAGCCGATGCATCGCATCGTCGGCATCATCGGCGGGATGGGTCCCGAGGCCACCGTGGATCTGATGAGGCGTGTGGTGGCGAAGACGCCGGCGCGCGACGATCAAGACCACATCCATTTGATCGTGGAAAGCAATCCTAAAATCCCATCACGCATCGCGCATCTCATTGAAGGAACGGGCACCGATCCCACGCCGGAACTAATTCGCATTGCCGCCAACCTGCAGCGTGCCGGCGCCGACGCGCTCGCGATACCGTGCAACACGGCGCATGCCTATGCGCACTCGATCCGCCGCGCGGTCAGCATCCCGCTGCTCGATATGGTGACCCTGACGGTGGATCAGATCGCGTTTTCAAGGCGCTCCGCGCGCGTCGGCTTGCTGGCATCGACAGCGGTGCACGCCACGGAGCTGTACTCCAGGGCATTCTCCGCGCAGGGCATCGAGACCGTCCTTCCGGCTCGACAGGATGAGGTCATGGCGCTCATCAAGGCCGTGAAACGCGGCGATACCGGAACAGAAAGCCAAGCCGCACTCGGCAAGGTTGCGCTCGAAATGACAAATAAAGCCGATGTGCTGCTGATCGCATGCAGCGAATTGTCGGTCATCTCCGCGGGCATCACGGTACCCTTCGTCGACTCGCTGGACGTGCTGGCGCAGGCGGTCGTGGCATTCGCGACATTAGGTGAGGGCAAGCAAGATTTGCGACGCTGATCACATGCGGCCGGCTGCCATTCTCGAAAAGCCGCGCTAGACTTGCCTTTAATTTGCCGGGTATGAAATATGCGATTTCGCCTTAAAGCCTTCTCCCTGCACTTACTTTCGAGCGCAACCGTCCTCACGCTGATACTCGGGTCGCTCTATTTTGGATGGTATCGTTGGCCGGGCTGGCACCTTACCGATGTCACGACAGTCGTGTTGGTGATGGTGTGCGTGGACGTCGTCCTTGGGCCCACGCTCACTTTTATTATTGCCAACCCGAAGAAGTCGCGCCGCGAACTCACGCGCGATATCGGAATGATCGTGGTGGTGCAGCTGTGCGCGCTGACTTATGGTTCGGTGTCGCTTTGGAATGGGCGGCCGCTCTACTATGCTTTCTCGGAGAACATATTGCAGCTCGTGCAAGCGTACGATATCGATGCCAAAGACGCTGAGATCGGCCGCCAACAGAATCCCGCATTGGCCCCGCATTGGTACAGTCTGCCTCGCTGGATATGGGCTCCGCTGCCGCAAAACGCAGAGGAAAGCCAGAAAATCGTTGCCTCGGCGGTGGCGGGCGGCGATGACGTCACGTCAATGCCAAAGTATTTCAAGCCTTGGGAAGATGGCCTAACGGCGCTTCGCAGCCACCTTAAGAAGGTAGACGATGTTCCCTACTTTGCGAAGAGCGAGAAAAAGAGGCTTAAAGAACGGATGAAAGCGGCAGGGCTGCCCGATGACCAGTTGAACACCATGCCGCTGACTGGCCGAGGACACCCTCTTCTCGCGGTGATTGATCCGGTTACGCTGAAGATACTGGGGACATTCAAAGCAAAGTAATGGCGTTTCGCGACGCATCGCCCTAAAGTCGACGAGGTTGACGTTGCGGGAACCCAAACGCGACAAGTCCGGCCAAATCACTATCATCGGAGTCACCGTGATCAAATGTTGAGCTGGATTAGAAGAAAAATCGCCGGTAAGGCGCCTGACGCGGCGACCCCCGTTGCTGACCCCGCTTCACGACAAGTCCATCAGCCGCAGACCGTCAAGGCGCAGGGCGATGAGCACCTGAAGGCAGGCCGATACGCTGATGCCGAGCGCTGCTATCGCCAGGTGATGGAATCCGACGCACACTATCCCGCGGCTCTCGTCAATCTGGGATTTGCACTTAGGGAGCAAGGGCGCACCAATGAAGCGCGCGAGGTTCTCGAGCGCGCCGTACGCATTGCCTCCCAGGACGCAGATAGTCACTACTTACTGGCCAGCATCCTCGCAACTACCGGCCCGAGAGACGCAGAGGTTTCGCATTTGCGGAAGGCGATTGAGTTGCGCCCCGACTTCGAGCTGGCGCGCCACCAGTTGATCACCACGTTAATGCAATCGGGCCGGTTTGCCGAGGCTACGCAGCTCTGCGACGAAAGCATAGCGATCTTACCCGATTCAGCCGAACTCCACTTTTATCGTAGCGAGCTGCATCTGCGCTCGGGCGAGAAATCCCTTGCGATCGCCAGTTGCAAGCGGGCGTTGGCTCTAAACCCCGTTATGGTGGGGGCTCAGCAGAGCTTGTCGCGGGTCCTGCTCGACACTGAGCAATTGGAACAGGCTGAGGCTTCGTACCGCCGGGAGATCGAACTTACCCCGGAGCACTTTGGCCCCTACCATCAGCTGGGCGTGGTGCTCAGTCGAATGAAGAAACATGCCGGGGCGATCGAGCAATTCAAGCGCGCGATATCGCTGAATCTCCGCTCGGGCGCATCGTACTTCAGCCTTGCCGAAACCTATACCGACTTCGACAGCGAATCAGAAGAATGCCTTGCGCTTGGCCAGGCGAATTACGAAAAGGCAGTTGAAGTGGAGCCGGCAGTCTCTAGCTTTCATTGCAGCCTAGGATTCAGTTATTGGCGCGGGGCTCGGCACGATCGCGCCATGACGAGCTTCGACAGGGCTATCAAGCTCGATCCTGACAATGCAAAGGCGCGCTGGGCACGCGTGATGCTCTGGGCCCCTGCCTTTTCCTCGAAGGGCACCGATGACTCTCCGGACCGCTCCGAATTTGGGGGTGAGCTTGCCAAGTTCGAAGACTGGTGGGTCAAGAGCGATACTGATGGCTCCCTGTTCGTTGGCGATCTACAGCCTTTTTTCCTGACCTATCAGGAGGAAAACAACCTTGCACTCCTGAAGCAGTATGGCCAGGTGTGTGCAAAGGCGATGCAGCGCTGGCTCGACCGCCAGGAATCGGAGGCTTTCAAGAGACCAACGGGAAAGCGTATCCGGCTCGGTATCGTCTCTGGAGATATTCGGCTGCACTCCGTTTGGATGGCTCTGATCAAAGGCTGGTTCCGGTCGTTCGATCTCGAACGGTTTGAACTCGCGGTTTTCTCGTTGGCAGATCATGTGGATCCAGAGACATCTTGGGCGCGCTCGAAATCGGATGTCTTTGTCGGTGGACCGAAGACTCTCCCTCAGTGGGTGGCCGCGATGCGCGAACAGAATTGCGAAATTCTGCTCTATCCCGCCGTCGGACTCCATCCGATGGCTCTAAAGTTGGCGAGTCTGCGGTTGGCGCCAGTCCAGATCAATACCTGGGGTCATCCCGACACCTCCGGCTTGCCGACACTCGACTACTACGTGTCAGCAGAATGCTTCGAGCCCGCGGATGCGCAGGATCACTATTCCGAGCAGCTCGTACTTCTGCCTCACCTTGGCAACCGCATACAGCCGTTGGCGCTCACCAGTAGCGATCCTGGTTTTCCTGCGATGAATATTGACCTCGAAAGACCGATCCTGGTTTGCCCGGGAAGTGCGTTCAAATACCAACCTGAACACGACCACATATTCGCCGACATCGCGCGGGGTGCGCCCGATGCGCAGTTGGTATTCTTCCGGCCATCCGTAGCGGCCCTCTCAAATCTTCTAGAGGCCAGGATCAATAAAGAATTTGAGGCAGCCGGCCTTAATGCGAAGGACCACGTGCGCTTTGTCCGCTGGCTGAATTTCCATGAGTACCACTGCCTCATGAGACACGCAGATGTGTTGCTCGATACCATCGGCTTTTCCGGCTACAACACGGCGGTGCAAGCGATCGAATGCGGCCTGCCACTGGTCACGCGGGAAGGGCGGTTCTTGCGCGGGCGCCTGGCGAGCGGAGTTTTGCGGCGCATGGGATTGACGGAGTTGATTGTCCAAACCAAGGCTGACTATGTGAATCTGGTCGTGAGGTTAGTGACCGATCGCCACTACCAAGCACACATCCGGCACGAGATTGAGCAGCGCCGTTCGGTATTATTCGACGATCAGTCCGCCATGGGTCCGTTCCAAGATTTCCTCGAATCGGTCGCGCGGCCCGGCGGTCCGCCTAGGGGCGCGGCAGTGCCGCTTTAAACGCTAGACTTGCGCCAAAACGCGCCGCTCCAATCGACTACCTCAATCGGATCCTTGATGCCGTGTAGCTCACGAAATTCCAGAACGGCACGGCGGCAAGGCTCAAAATCGTTAAAGTCATCGACAATGATGAAGCCGCCCGGAGAGACCTTGTCATACAAGGCTTTCAGTGAATCCATGGTTGATTCGTATAGATCGCCATCCAAACGTAGCAGGGCCAATTCCCGTATTGGCGCAACGTGCAAAGTGTCTCGGAACCATCCTTTAAGAAATTTCACCTTCTCGTCCAAAAGTTCGTAACGACGAAAGTTCTCCTGCACTTCTTCGAGGCCGACGGCAAGAATGGGTACCTTCGTGACGCTAAAATCATAGCCGGCATCCTCAGGGCGCGAGGGGATCGGTAGACCTTCAAAACTGTCGGCGACCCATACTGTGCGATCCTGCATGCCCCAAGCGGTCAGGCAACCCTTCATGAAAATCGCCGCCCCACCCCGCCACACTCCGGTTTCTGCGACGTCGCCCGGCACGTTGTCCCTTCTTATGGTGGCCAAGCAATTTTCGATATTGTCCAAGCGTTTGCGTCCCACCATCGTGTGTGCGAACTCACACACGTTGCGCAAGTCAAGCGTCCCGTTGCTTCCGTCGGAATTCTTGACGTTAACGTGCCACCATATTCCACCTTCCTGCCGGGCCGCTTTGACCGCGGAGAACCAATCTGGGAGTCGGTTGGCCACATTTCGAAATACCTCCAAATCGATATTTTGGCGAGTGTGTAAATTGGCAAAAACGTAAAGCAATCGAAGGTCGTTTTCTATGTATATCTCGTTAAGAATTACGTTTTTTAGCAATCCAAGATAGCGATCATCAATTTGCATGCTTGGGTACCAGCTTTGATTGACCTGCCCACGTTTTGGAGCCACGGCAAGATTCGGAGGGTAATAACATAGAAGTCGTCAGTTCGTCCGGCGGCACAAGGGCGACGTATCGCTGTTCTTTCTTGCACCGGACAAATTGGCGGCTGCGACTGGCGCCATCATCAAGAACCGAGCAAATAGTATGGAATGTATTGGCGGCGAGTCTTGTAGATGGCGACTATCGAATCGAAGAAGCGGATCTCGCGGATCATCGTGGTAATAATCGGCACTTCAAGCGCCGCCATCGATTGATGTGACGCCTTGGCCACCAGAAACAAAGACGGGGATCCTTGCTGATAATGTGCGTGCATATGCTCGACAAGTTCCTTGCATACATCGAGAAAGCTTCGCCTCGTGTCGCGCCACGCCGGCCAATAGTTCGCATGCAGATCCTCGACGAAATAAATACCGGATTCCTTAAGGCCTTCGGCGAAGAGGCAATTGAAGCTCGCAATCATGTGCGAACTACGGTGGCTGCCATCGTCAATAATCAAGTCAAACGGACCGAATTCCTTGATGAGTTGCTGCAGAAACCTTGGATCGGCTTGACTTCCGATCCGCACGCGAATTCCCTCCTTGGGTGAATCAAACTGCGCGCATCCCGGTTCAATGTCGATGCCGACTACGACAGTATCAGGATGCGAAAAATATCTTCTCCAAAGGCGTAACCCCGCGCCATTCAAGACTCCAATTTCGAGAATTCGCATTGGTTTCGAAGTTAGCGAGCCAAACACGTCGCGATAAACTGCGAAGTATTGAGTCCATTTGTGGCCGCCGGAGGTTTCAGTCCATAGTTGGTAAAGCGGATCCGAGGACAGTTCTTCCGGCACCACGTCCTCTCGGTAGGAGGGCCACCGGTAGGGACGCAAATACTGCGCATCGAGACCGGCTTGATCGTTCACGGCTTCGATTGTCTGCTCTTCCGGCATGGTCTCTCCGGGAGGATTCGGCGCGACTGAAACCTTGGGCTCATTGAGACGCAAGGACCTCGCGGTGTGGAATCCAACAAACTGGGCGAGCGCGACGACTAGTTGTTTGAAAACCCTGCCAAGCATTTCACCTCCCTTGGACGAAACAAGTCAATAATTCTGGCGGTGTGGTGCGCCCGGAGAGATTCGAACTCCCGGCCTCCTGGTTCGTAGCCAGGCGCTCTATCCAACTGAGCTACGGGCGCAAAGAAGACACTGACAGCAACATTGCTCGACGATGAACAGTACCTGCGAGCTTCAAACTAACTTCGGCGCAATTCAAGATTAGGCCTAGACCGCGTCAGGGGCGCGAATATTACCACAACGATTGCCAATCAATGTTCCCACGTTCAATGAGGACCGGCGCTGGGAGATTTGCCTGAATTCGCGCCAAATCAAGCACTTAAACAGACTCGACGAAACCCCTATTTAACGTGAGCGCCGACACTGCCCGTCGATGTCGACGCGCCAAAAGAAACGAGTTCGGGACTGGGCCTCCATCATTCCACCCACGCAGAACTCGTGCTTGATCTCGTCGAAGCTGACCATGGCTGTTGACGCCCATTGGTTGCACTACCATTGGCATGGCTATACTGAGGGAGAGGTTTGCGTGCTCCGCACCGTGAGTATCACAGAGGACTAAAGATGTCGGAAACTACGGTGCTGACCCTGGTCGACGGAGTAAGGGTGGTCGTTCCAAACTCGCTTGATTTGATCACTCCGTACGTGCTGCGCGAGCAACAGGACTTCTTTGAAGATGAGTTGAAGTTCGTCCGCAAGCTGCTTGAACCGGGCCAAAAAGTCATCGACATTGGCGCCAACTATGGCGTCTATACACTGCCGATGGCTCAAAAAGTAGGATCCAGCGGCCACGTGTGGGCATTCGAGCCGACCTCGAGCACTGCGGAGATCTTGGCCAAAGGCATCCAGGAAAACGCATTTACACAAGTGACGTTGGAGCAGAAGGCAGTCTCAAGCGCGCCCGGCGTCGCGCGGCTGTCACTGCAGTCCCACTCGGAGCTCAATTCGATTATCCATGGTCAATCAGAGACGGGTGAAAGCGAGGCCGTGTGCCTGGTAACTCTTGACGAATGCATGGATCGATATGGCTGGGCGGATATTGAGCTCATAAAGATCGACGCCGAAGGCGAGGAAAACAACATTGTAAAGGGCGGCGGCCGCTTTTTTGCGGATCTGGCGCCGCTTGTTCAGTATGAACTAAGAAAAGCCACAGATATGAATTTTGAGCTGATTCGTGATTTTGCGGCACTCGGATATGACTCCTACCGCTTGGTCCCGGGTCTAAATATTCTTGTTCCGTTCGACACGGGCTCGCAACCCGATCCCTACCTTCTCAACTTATTCTGCTGCAAAGCTGATCGCGCGGACCGACTGTCAGCTCGGGGACTGCTAGTACGCTCGTCGGATGCCTTAGGGGCAGAAGCCGTTGTGGAC
>Ga0209624_10003126_pt1 | contig 11900 bp, 11 predicted proteins | sample JacPinW_OM2H0_O1_FD_188565 | JGI IMG/M metagenome (GOLD analysis project Ga0209624, IMG submission 188565) | Forest soil microbial communities from Algoma, Ontario, Canada - Jack Pine, Ontario site 1_JW_OM2H0_O1 (SPAdes) (version 2) | ecosystem: Environmental > Terrestrial > Soil > Boreal... | reverse complement strand
AGCATCAGCACCTCGCCGTTCACGGCGTCCTGCACAATTGCGGGAATCAGCCCGTTTTCCTTTTCGAAATCGAGTTCCATTGTCTCTCCTGAAAAGTGTCTTCCCAAAAAACAAAAAGCCCGCCAGCGCTTGCCGCGCCAGCGGGCTGATGAGTGCAGCTAAATTCGATCCAGCTAGCCACACCGCCGCGGGCACGTGTTCACGTGATGGTGATGGCTATGATGTGTCCGCAGCAGTTTCATAACGCTCTTGAAATTATGATACCCCGCCTGCTTTGTCAAGCGCGCCGGGATGTGGCCGTTGGCTCTTGAGCTGCGACGGAAATGGTACGGCGAAATAAGACAAATTGAGATGGACGGACGTCGATCGAACGGCTAGTGATGCCAAAGCACCAGGACCCCGAGGCCGAGCGGCACTACCAGCGTGAGCGCCAGAACAATCCAGGATGCCCCGTGTGCGAAATTGACGGTATAACCGATGCCAATGCGCTTTTCGACGAACAACGCTGGATCATCCGGATTGAAATAGAACATCCCTAGTTTCCAGCACGCATCGCCAGCAGAGGAGTGTTGCGAGCGAACACGCCCGCGATCGAGCCACCTGCTCAGAAAAATTGCGGAAGCAAGGATCCCGACCGTCAGGATCACGATCGGCACAACGCCAGGGTTTCCCGTGAATGGCAGCAGGCCCACCATGGACAACACGACAGCAATAAAGTATTCGACCGCCAACAGGACAACAGAGATTCGATGCGCAAACTCTCCCTTGCTTGGCGCGCCACCCGCCGCCGGAACTTGCTGGGCGCTATGTGAGATTGAGTACGAGAGTAAGGAGACAAAGATCACCAGAGCTGCGCCAAACAGCAACGGACCGTACACACCCTGCGGAGAGCGCCCGGACCAGCCATTGGGCATACCATTGATGCCCCAGTGAACCGGAAAGCGGTCCGGAATCTGGTTCCAGTGCACCTGGATGTAGCCGGCGGTCGCCAGCAGAATCGCGAAAGGTCCCAGCTGTAAGCTTAGCTTCATGACTCCGACTTTCAGCGCAACAGATCTTCCAGCTGCACCTTGACGTCGGTTTTCGCGTCGCGGTATTTCACGATGACCGGCGTGTAAAGCGAAAGATTCCATTCCTTCCCTCGGCCCTGCGCGATGGCGCGCGAGCCGGCGACAACGACGGCATTCTCGGGAATCACCAGCGGCTCATCGGCGCTTGCGCTGTGCACCGCGCCGGTGACCACGTCATACACCGGAGTCGAGCGATTGAGCACGGTCCCGGTGCCAAGCACCGCGCGGCGCTTCACAACCGTGCCTTCATAGACGCCGCAGTTCCCGCCGATCAGCACCTCGTCTTCGATGATCACGGGAAGCGACCCGACCGGCTCGAGCACGCCACCGATCTGCGCTGCTGCGGAAACGTGGCATTTCCGTCCCACCTGCGCGCAGCTCCCGACGAGCGCGTGCGAATCGATCATTGTCCCCTCGTCCACGTAGGCGCCTGCGTTGATGTACATCGGCGGCATGCAGGTGACACCCTTGCCGACGTAGCAGCCGTCGCGAATGCTCGAGCCGCCGGGCACAATCCGTACGCCGGATTCTGTGGACATTTTTTTCACCGGGTAACTGGACTTGTCGAAAAATGGCTGCCGCGCGGCGTCAATGGACATATCCACGATCTTGCCCATGCGGAATCCGAGCAAAATTCCCTTTTTCACCCAGGCATTCACGCGCCAGCCGCATGCACGCCCGGAATCCGGCTCGGCCGCACGGATTTCGCCCGCGTTCAGCGCATCTTTGAATCGCTGGAACAGCAGCAGGTGCGCTTCGGTGTAACTTCCTGGATTTTCGTCGAACAGCCGCTCGATCTCGGCGTTGATTTTAGCGGGCAGCATAGACCTGCTGAATCAGCCCGACGCCTTCCAGTGCACTGCGGATTTTCGCGAGGTTTTCCGGTTTCGGCGCGACGATCGGCAGACGGAATACCGGTTCGAGAAGCCCCATCAACGCCATGGCCGCCTTCGCCGGCCCGGGATTGGTCTCCACAAAATTTGCTTCCATCAAGCGAAAGTAACGCTCGTGTATCTCGCGTGCGGAGACGAAATCGCCAGCCAGGCAGAACTGCACGATGCGGGTCATCTCGGCGGGAATCTCGTTCGATACCACCGAAATCAGGCCGCGCCCTCCGAGCGCCATCAACGGAATCGTGATTCCATCGTCGCCTGACAACACGGCAAATCGCTTTGGCACGCTCGCCAGCACCACGGCCATCTGCGCGATGTTCCCGGAGGCTTCCTTCACGCCGACGATATTCTCGATTTCGGCGAGCCGCGCCACGGTGACCGGTTCGATATTCACGCCCGTACGCCCGGGAATGTTGTAGAGAATGATGGGCAGCGAAATCGCTTCGGCGATGGCTTTGAAGTGCTGGTAAAGACCCTCCTGCGTGGGTCTGTTGTAATAGGGCGCCACGGAAAGAATCCCGTCTGCGCCCAGTCGCTCGAACTCCCGCGCCATCTCGATGACGTGCGCGGTGTTGTTGCCGCCGGCGCCGGCGACCACGGGAACCTTCGTGCGCCGCGCTTCTTCGATCGTGATTTCGACCACGCGCCGCTGTTCGGCGGCGCTCAGAGTCGGGCTTTCGCCCGTGGTGCCGCAGGGCACCAGGAAGTTAATTCCGGCGCCGATCTGGCGCTGCACCAGCCGCCGCAGCGCGTTCTCATCGAGTGAAAGATCCAGACAAAACGGTGTGACCAGCGCGGTGCCGCATCCGGTAAACATTCGCTCCTCCTTACCGACCACCTTACTCCAGCTCGTTCACAATCTCCCGAAAATCGAAGAAGCCTTTCTTGCCGGCCACCCATCGCGCCGCGCGCAACGCACCGCGGGCAAATCCTTCACGGCTGCGCGCGGTGTGGCGGATCGTAATCGTATCGGCAGCGGAATCGAAGCCAATCTCGTGCGTTCCGGGATTCGCGCCAGCGCGGCTGCTGCTGGTGTCAATCGGCCTGTCGTAGCCCTCTTTTTTCATGCGCTCGACCAAGGCCAGGAGCGTTCCCGAGGGTGCGTCTTTTTTCGTCGCATGATGAACTTCCCACGCCCATGCGCCGTATTCCGGCTGGCGGGCGAGCAGCCGCGCTGCCTCTGCCACAATCTGGTTGAACACGCTTGCTCCAACGGAGAAATTCGGGCTCCAGACCAGGCCCGTCCCGCCTCGCTCGACGGCTGTCTTTGCGCGCTCGATTTCGCCAAACCATCCCGTGGTACCGATCACGGTATTCACGCCCAGCCGCGCGAGCCGTTCGATATTTTCGATGGCTGCCGAGGGAGTCGAGAATTCCACCGCAGCATCCACGCCGCGGAAATTTTCCGCCGTCAAGCCCTGAAACTTCGTATTGTTGTCCATGTCGAGACGTAGCTTTACATCGAATCCGAACTCCGGCGCGAGCTGTTCAATCAGCCGCCCCATTTTCCCGTATCCCACGATTGCCAGATTCATTGCCGCGTTCCTGACTTCTTCGTAAGGAGCTTCCGTACCACGTTCGCATACATTTCGACTGCGTCGGAGAGTTCACGTTTCGAAATGCGTTCTTGGGATGTGTGCGCTACATGGATGCTTCCGGGACCCAGCAGCAGCGGTTCGCCCCAGGTCTTGCCGAACACCGGAACGTCGGTGGTAAACGATACAACCGTCGTGGGCATCCCATCCACGCTCGCAAAGCGGATCGGCGGAAGACAAAGAATCTCGATCAGTTCGACGCGCTTACCGGCGGCGCGAGTGAACGCCTCGCGAATCGGCGCTGCATCGCCCACCAGCCGCACCAGGATCTCCGCCTTGGCAGCGTCGGCGATCACATTGGGCGCGTGTCCCCCGGAAATCGTGCCGATATTCATAGTGCAGGGCCCCAGCAGAGCATCGGAAGGCAGCGGCACCTCGCGAATTGCCTGGAGCGCATCGAGCAGCGCCTCGATGGCCGATTCGCCCAGCTCGGGATAGGCCGAGTGTGCCATTGTCCCGTGAGCGACAACCTCGTAGCGCAAGACGCCTTTCGACGCGAGCACCAGCTTATTCTCAGTCGGCTCACCATTCACCAAATACTTCGACCCGCAGGGTGCGCGCGCCGCAACCGACGCTCCCGCGCTGTTGCGCTCCTCGCCCACCACGAAGAGCACCGCGAAATTCCTGACGCCTTCGCCGAGCAGCTTTTCCGCCGCTGCGACCATCGACGCGATGATTCCCTTGGCGTCGCACGCCCCGCGCCCCCAGATGAACTCCCCATCCTCGCGCGAAGGAAAAAACGGCGGCACGGTGTCCATATGAGTCGACAGCGTCACGACGGGCTGGCCCCACGAAGCCAGCACATTGTAGCGGCCGGGCCCGACTTCCATCCGCTGGGCGCGCCCGTCGGTGCGCGCGGCGAGCTTCGCGAGATGGTCATGGAGATACGCTGCGACCGGGCCCTCGTTTTCGGTGATTGACTCGATATCCACCAACGCTCGAGTCAGCTCGTACGCATTCATCGGTTACCTGCTTTGGGAATGGAACAAAACGAGAAGGAAGGATACGCGAGAGGCGCCGCTCGTGTCTTCACTCCTCGATAGCGCTCCATCCATTTTGCAACGGATGACAGTGGATAGGCCTTTCGGCATATCCCCCAACCATCCCGGTTCAGCCTCCGGGACGATTTCGGCGGAGCAAGCTGCCTGAAAACCCCTTTCGCCCGGCCTTCCAAAGCTGCTCGGAAGTTTCGGCCCGGCTACTCATGGCCTCCGCACCTCTACCAAGAACAAATCCAGTCTAGCGACGGGATTTGGGCAAGTCAAGAAACCCGTGAGCCGAACGGTGGTTCCGTTTCCGTGATGTGTGTCGTGAGTTACCGCATTGCGGTTGTGCAGCTGGCTCAGCAGATGGTCCAATCGCCGCGCAACGCCAAGGTCGTTTGGGTTTTCGGATCCCTGCGGGATGAGAATTCTGTAAAAGCGGGGCGCAAAGTTCCTTGCGAAAAGAGAAATCCGAAAGCCGGGCAGCCGCCTGATTGCGCGCTGTCCGGCTCCCGGATGAGGGAGTTGGCAGTAACTAATTTGGAAGCAGAACCGTATCCACAACCTGAATCACGCCATTGGACTGAAACACGTTCGGAATCGTGATCGTTGCCATCCCGCCCTTCTCGTCCTTGAGCGTGATCTTGCCCCCCTGTTCCATGGCCCACAGTGAACCGCCGCTGACAGTCTTCAATTCGGCCGTGCCATGCCCCGCCTTGATCATCTTCCGGATGTCGCTGGTGCTCAATCTTCCGGAGACCACGTGATTGGTCAGCACCTTCGTCAGCATGTCCTTGTTTTCGGGCTTCAGCAGCGTATCGACGGTGCCCATGGGCAGCTTCGCGAACGCCTCGTTGGTGGGGGCGAACACCGTAAACGGGCCGGGGCCTTTCAGCGTGTCCACCAGGCCCGCCGCTTTCACCGCAGCCACCAGAGTGGTGTGGTCAGCCGAGTTGACGGCGTTGTCGACAATGTCCTTAGTTGCGTACATTGCCGCGCCACCGACCATGGGGTCGTCCTGTTTCATGGCCATGGAGTCCTGCTGGGCGGCAACACTGGAAACTCCAACGAGCACGAGCGCGCACACCGCAACCAGAAATCGTGATTTCATTTCGTTTTTCCTCTTTTTTGAGATTGAACCTACGCCTCTAGTACGACGGAGGCCGGGATTTGGATTTACCGTTTTACGATTTTTTCCTGCAGGTGAATTCCGGATCCCTGGCGGCTGTGTTCGCCCCGGACCTGGGTCGTTGTGTCCGTTACTCATTGATACGTATCTTTGCCGAAAATGTCGGCACCGACGCTCGCGACGAATAGACTTTAGAAGCGGCAGCTAGAACCGCTCGAACATGACGCTGGAACCTACAACCCGCCGAAAATACCCTCGCATCCGCGCGCCCAAGGGACTCCTGGTCGGCTGGAAGTCGGCCGGTCAAACCACCGCCACGCGCTTAGAGGTGATGGGGATGGGAGGTTTTTACCTGCACGCCGCGAACCCTCCGAGTGTCGGGTCCACGATTGAATTGGTTTGTGACTTGCCGACCGGGGAAGTTCGCGCACGCGCGATCGTGCGCAGCTCGGCTCCGGGGAAAGGCATGGGCATTCAGTTTGTTCAGATGAGGCCTGAGGACCGGGCGAAGCTGAATCGATATATGTCCCGGCAAAGTCCTTCCGAATTGGCTCCCACGATCGCCCCGGTAGCAGACGCAAGGCCCACAAACATGTGGCTCATCATATCACCACGAAGGGAGGAGGAGGCCCAGCGCCGATTCGAGCGCGATGTCAGGCATCTGGTCGAACTCACAGGCAAGGGCACCTACTACCAGCTATTGGGTGTCACAGCTGAATCTCCCAGCTCCCAGGTGAAGAAAAGCTACTACTCGCTAGCTCGTAAATTCCACCCGGACAGTCACGTGGGTAACCGTGAGTTAATCACGCGACTCAAGGACCTGATGGTCGTCATCGCAGAAGCGTACCGGACCCTTGAGAACCAGGAGAAGCGGGCTGCGTATGACAAATCCCTGGCGGCTTTGGGCGGTTTTCGTATGCATCGAGAGAAGACGGTTACCGAAGATTCCATTGAAGCGTGGCTTAAGCGCGCAAACGAATGTCTGCGGGCAAGAAACTTCGTTGGATCGATTGTCTGGCTACGGAAATGCGTGGAAACGGCGCCGGATCAGGCCTTGTATCGCGCCATGCTGGCGCGCAGCCTCGGGACAGTACCCCAATACCGAAACGAGGCCATCGAGCAATTCGAGAAAGCAATCGATCTTGATCCCTGGAGAGAGTCGGTCTATGTCGCCTTCGCCGAACTGTTCGAGAGTCTGCAGCTCGCCGGACGCGCACGCGGGGTCTACTCCAAGCTTCTTGAAATCAACCCGACGCATGCCAAGGCTTGCGAGCGACTGTCTGCGCTGGTGGCGCAGGAAAAGGGCGAGAAACCCTCTCCGCTCATCTCCCATCTATTCCGCAAGAAAAGCTGAATCCTCCAGGCCAGGTGCCGCACCGCTCATAGGGAGTTATTCCGCGGCGCCGACAAGCACGCGCGGTGATAAGCAAGATAGAAAAAAGCGGCTCGCGATGTTTCTGCGAGCCGCCCATTAGGGAGTGGAATCACTTACGCCGGACCGGCGCGTTTTAGTGTTGTTCAGGGTCTGCCGTTTTCGGTTTCGCCTCAGTTGGGTGCGCCGGTGCGGGTTTGGGCGGAGCCGACGGTTTAGGTGGCGCTTCCGGTTTAGGTGGGGCTTCCGGCTTAGGCGGAGCTTCCGGCTTGGGCGGAGCTGCAGAGGTGTGCTCGGTTGACGCCGGGGGAGTTCGGACCGACTTATCTTCGGCTGGCTTATTCTCAACGGCTTTATCTTCGACTGGCTTACTGTCCGCCGCACGAGTCTCAGCCGTGGCGTCTGCCGCTGGTTTACCTTCAGCAGGTTTACTCTCGGTAGCCTTGCTGTCCGTCGCTCGAGTCTCTGCCGCCGGTTTGCCCTCAGCCGCCTTAGGCTCGGCAGCCTTGTTTTCTGTTGCGTTGTTCTCAGCCGGTGCCCCGCGAGCTGCTACGACACCCTTACCGCTGAACTCTCCGGGTTTGGATGTTGCCGCGACCGCCGGTCGCCCGTGATTGACCGACGCCAACATTTCGTGGTTCTGACTGGCTGCATGTTGCTGGGTGGATTGCGCGGAGGTGGGCGCCGTGTGTTGGGCGTGGGCGACGGTTTCCTCTGCGGCGGTGGGTCGGGTGGTGATTCCACCGGATCCGCCGTTATAGCTGACATAGGTCGTGGTGTTGATAACTACGGTCTTGTTGTAGGTGTTGTGAAAGTTCCCGCCACCGACATTATTCACATACGTGTTGTAGCTGAATTGATTGTTGCGCCAATAGCCGCCCTCGTAGCCTGCGCCGCCATAGCCAAAGCCATAGTTGACGCCGCCGTAGAAGCCGACTTCAGAACCCCAGTACCCCTCGTTCCAGGCGAACGCACCGCCGCCCCAACCCCAATAGCCCGGAGTCCACAGCAGGCCCACTGCGGGTGGCTCGACCCAGGTGCCCGGTACCCAGAAATATCCCTCGTCACTATAGGCCCAGTAGCCGGGTGTCCAGAGATAACCCTCTTGCGGGCAAACTGGCTGCGTGTAGACAACCAGTTCCGGCGGGGCGACCGTGATCGAGACGCTAATCTGTGCGAAGGATGTGGCCGGTACAGCAAGCATTACAAGCAGGAACAGGAGCCAACGAACCGGGTGAATTGTACGCATCTTGATTACCTTGCCAGTGCATCCTTCGCTTGCCCGATGTCGCTTGGCTTCTGCGGGTTGCGCGGATGGATCGGCTGCTAGAATGGCGAATGATGACGCATGCAGACTTCCGGTTCTGTGCAATAAGAGTCACTTCCTCACATTCGCCCTACTTGCCAATAAGACCCGAGCGCGACGGCGCGGCCAAATCCAGGGCCCAAGAGGTGATCGCTGGTCTGTAAGGGTTACAAACAGCCCCACGGCTACCGGGCGCCTACCGTAGCTTTTCGTGGCAGAGTTTGTATGATGGTGCGTCATGATTTATCCAGTCCACCATCGCAATGACGCTCGTGGGCCGAATTGACTCCCGTGCGCAAGAAACCGCATAGCACCGATCCTTCCCAGTACACCCCGTGCTACGCCTACCACGCCGCCGGACGAGGAACGCGCGCGCTGTACTGCGAAGGCGTTTTGCTTGACCGCATCGCAGGTGCGGTCGGCACGCCAGCCTATGTCTACAGCCGCGCGAGCATCGAAGCAGCCTATCGCCGGCTGGATAGGGCGTTTGGCTCGCTTCCCCACACGATCTGCTATGCCATGAAGGCGAATTCGAATCTGGCCGTGCTGCGTGTTCTGGCGCAGCTGGGTAGCAGCTTTGACGTCGTTTCCGGCGGAGAGCTTGACCGCCTGCGCCGCGTCGGAGTTCCTGGTACCCGGATCGTATTCTCGGGAGTCGGAAAAACGCCCGACGAGATTCGCGCGGCGCTTCGTTACGGCGGAAAGGCTTCACGCCGCGGGGGGATTCTGCTGTTCAACGTGGAATCGGGGGCCGAGCTGGAGGTGTTGCTGACCGAAGCGGCGCGGCACGTAGCCACGGGCGGCGTTCGGCCCAGCGCTGCCATTCGCGTAAATCCCGACGTGCTCGCGGGCGGACATCCTCATATTGCCACCGGCGCGCATCAGCACAAGTTCGGCGTGGATTGGCAGCAGGCACGCCAGCTATATCTTGCACACAAGGATTCCCGCTGGATCGCCTGGCGCGGAATCACCTCCCATCTCGGCTCGCAGATCTTCAGCATCGCTCCGTATCGTCGCGCACTCACCCGGCTCGCGTCCTTTGTCCGCGACCTCGCGCGAAACGGAGTTCGCCTGGAGTACATTGATATCGGCGGCGGGCTCGGCATTCGCTATACGGATGAAGCCGCGCTCCCCGTTGCGGCCTACGCCGACGCTCTTGCCGACATCGTTCGTCCGCTGGGATGCAGCCTGCTGATTGAGCCCGGCCGGACGCTGGTGGGCCCTTCAGGCGTGTTGCTCACGCGAGTCCTCTACGTGAAGGAAAATCACGGAAAAACCTTTGTCGTGGTGGACGCGGCGATGAATGATCTGATTCGCCCGGTTCTGTATGCCGCAACCCACCCGATCACGCCGGCCGTTCGCGCCTCCGGTGTCGCCTCAAGGAAAACCCGCGTAGATGTGGTGGGGCCGGTGTGCGAATCGGGAGATTTTCTTGCGCGCGATTGGCCTCTCGATCCGGTGAAATCGGGCGACCTTCTGGTCGTATGGACGGCCGGCGCCTATGGCTTCGTACAATCCTCGAACTACAACTCGCGCCGACGGGTCGCCGAGGTTCTCGTCGAAGGGCGACGTTTCCGCCTGGCGCGCCGCCGCGAAACATATGACGATCTGGTTCGCGGCGAATCGGTGTAATCCATGCCTCTGTTTCCCGCTTTCCTGAAATTAACCGGCCGCCGCTGCCTGGTCATCGGCGCCGGGCCGGTCGCACAGGGAAAAATCCAAGGCCTCGTTCGCGCGGGCGCAACCGTTCGGGTGGTCGCGCCGCGCGCCACGGATTCTGTTCGCGCCTGGGCTCGCGCGAAAAAGATCCATTGGGAGCCGCGCACGTTCCGAGCCGCCGACTTCCGGGGCATATTCCTAGTCGTCGCCTCCACTTCTTCGCCGGCACTGCACGAAAAGATTTACCGGCAGGCGCAGCGTCGCGGCATCCTGTGCAACGTGGTGGATGATCCGGCTCACTGCGACTTCTACTACGGGGCCGTCGTCCGGCGCGGCGATCTGCAAATCGCGATTTCGACCGGCGGTCACAGCCCGGCACTCGCGCAGCGCCTGCGAAAAAAAATCGAGCGGGAAATCGGCGCCGAGTACGAACACTGGCTTACACAGCTCGGCGTCGCGCGCAAACGCCTGTTCGCGAAATCGCTTTCCCAGGCGCGCCGCAAGGGCCTGCTGCACGAGCTGGCAAGCGAATTGTCGTTTAAGAAGTTTCTGCGGCACCGCAACGCAAGGAAAAAATGACTTTCCTTTGGCGGGTCTTTACGCATTCTTTATGCTGGAAAGCGAATTAAATCAGGAAGTTGGGAGCAAATTCGGAAGACGAATACGTCCAATCCAATATTCGACGAACGCGCAAAGCAAAACGCCTGCTAGGATGCCTGCATTCGCCGATGCGGCCGGGTCCCGGCATTCCCCCCCACCCAAACCTTCCGTGACCCGGCCGGTCGCCGAAAGCCCTCCCAAGATCAACCCGCAGCTTCCCCCCGCTTCCGTTCCAGCATTTCTGCTCCGTGCTGGGCTGCTTCATTCACCAGAAACCCCATTTTGGGGTGCGCGGGTTCGAAATCCACAGCAAATCCCTGCTCACGCAGTTCTTCTGAGGTCATCGGCCCGATCGAGCCGATCAGGATTCGCGCAAACGCGGGGCGGAGCCTGTGCTCGAGATTCATTTCTCGCGCGATTCGCAGTAGATGCGCAACCTGAATTGAAGTCGTGAATAGCGCGACATCAATTTCGCCCCGCGCGATTGCTTCAACGGCCGCTCGCAGTGGTCCGGTATCTTCCGGCAGGGCCCACTGATAGACCGGCACGCGCGTTACCTGCGCGCCGCGTTCGGCAAGCCCGGCTAGAAGCTCGGAATTCGAGGCGCCATACTCCTGCACGGCTACGCGTTTGCCCACAAGTGCGACGAGAGCAGCATTTTCATCGAGCGTGCGTAACAAATCCCGCCACGTGTTCGGCTCCGGTACGGCGATCGTCACCGGAACCCCCAGTTGCTTGAGCGCAGCCATGGGCTTCGGCCCGCGCGCAACGACGGTGACGGCTCGCAGCGCCTCGGCGAATTGCTCCAGTGGATAGATTGTCTCGACCACGCGAGCGAGCGCTCGCGTGCCCACCCCGGTTAGAAAAATCACCATATCGAATCCGTTCGCGGCGAGCGTGCGTGCAAAGATCAGCGCTTCGGTGTTGGATTCCAGGGGAACTTCGCGCATGGAAGGCGCCACAATCGCGCGGCCGCCGTAGTTTTCAATAAGCTTCGACATCTCCTGAGCACGCCTGCTCTCCAGTGACAGCACGCGCAGCCCGGCCAGTCCGCCCGGTTTCACTCGCTCATCCATTCTCGCTGCCTAATGCCGGAAGTGACGGACGCCGGTGAACACCATGGCCATGCCGAGCTTGTCGGCAGCGTCAATCACATCCTGATCGTGCACCGAACCACCGGGCTGGATTACGGCGGTCGCGCCTGCCTTCCCGGCTTCTTCGACCCCGTCGGCAAACGGGAAAAACGCATCCGACGCAACCACGCTGCCCGCAAGAGACAGGCCCGCGGTCGCC
>Ga0209624_10003123_pt1 | contig 11906 bp, 10 predicted proteins | sample JacPinW_OM2H0_O1_FD_188565 | JGI IMG/M metagenome (GOLD analysis project Ga0209624, IMG submission 188565) | Forest soil microbial communities from Algoma, Ontario, Canada - Jack Pine, Ontario site 1_JW_OM2H0_O1 (SPAdes) (version 2) | ecosystem: Environmental > Terrestrial > Soil > Boreal... | reverse complement strand
GTCCGGCAGCAACGACCGCCAGCGCATCCTCGGTCTCGCCCGTGCCGTCGGCAAACTCACCGGCGCTTGTGCCGACGCCGCGAAAGTTAAAGCGGATGGTCGGCACGCCCACCTCCTGGAAGCTCCTTGCGAGCGTGTGGACGACCTTGTTCGTGAGGGTGCCGCCGAAGAGCGGATGAGGATGGCAGATGACGCCGAAGGCGCCGCCCAGTGCGCGCCCCGGCGTCTCAATGAGTGCCTCGATGGCGCCTGCGGGCCCCGCAAGCGTTGCGCGCTCGGCGCTGCTTGCAGCGCTACTCGATTCCAAGCAGCTCGACGTCGAATACGAGCGTCGCGTTCGGCGGGATGACGCCACCTGCGCCGCGCTGCCCGTAGCCCAGAGCCGGCGGGATGACGAGGCGCCGCTGTCCGCCGACGGCCATACCAGCCACGCCCTGATCCCAGCCCTTGATCACCTCGCCCGCGCCGACGCGAAAGCGAAACGGCTGATTGCGATCGCGCGAGCTGTCGAACTTCTTGCCTTTGTTCTCGGGCGCCTCCGCGGCGAAGAGCCAGCCCGTGTAGTGCACGACTGCCGTCTGCCCGGATTTGATGGGATTGCCGCTGCCGGTGTGGATGTCGCTCATGAGCTCGCCGCCTCGTGTACGCCCGCCAGGCGGATCAGCAGGCGGTTCAGCCGTTGCACGTATTCCGCCGGATTTGCCAGTTGCCCGCCTTCGGCGAGCGAGGCCTGATCGTAGAGCAGTTCAGCGAGTTGCGCGAATCGCGCGCTGTCCTTCTCCCCGTCGAGGTACTTGACGATGGGGTGCGCGACATTGAGTTCGAGAATGGGCTTGGCATCGGGCGACTTCTGTCCGGCGGCGGCGAGGAGGCGGCGCATGGTCGTGCGCAGATCGTGCTCGCCGAGCACGAGGCACGAGGGCGAGTCGGTGAGGCGCGTGCTGACGCGCACCTCCAGCACGCGATCGCCGAGCGCATCCTTGACGCGCTTCAAGAGGCCCTTGCTCTCCTTCAATGCGGCATCCGCATCGTGCTTGTCCGCTTCGCTTGCCAGCGCGCCAAGCTCGAGATCGCCGCGCGCGGCATCCTTGAAGCGCTTGCCCTCGAAGGCCTCGACCTGTCCCATGATCCATTCGTCGATGCGGTCGGCGAGCAGCAGCACCTCGATGCCGCGAGCCTTCAGCTGCTCGATGTAGGGGCTCGCCCGCGCGGCCTCGATGCTCTCGGCGATCAGGAAGTAGATGCGTTCCTGGCCGCTTTTCATGCGTGCGACATACTGAGCGAGGCTCACGGTCGGCTCGTTGCCCGACTCGTGCGTGCTCGCAAAGCGCAGCAGCGCCAGGATCTTGTCGCGGTTCGAGGGGTCCTCGGTCAGGCCTTCCTTCAGCACCGCCCCGAATTCCTTCCAGAACGTCTGGTACTTCTCCGGTTCATCCTGCGCAAGGCGCGCGAGCAGCTCAAGCACCCTTTTCGTGAGGCCGCCTCGGATGACCTCCACCTCCGCATCCTCCTGCAGCAGCTCGCGCGAGATGTTGAGGGGCAGATCGGAGGAGTCGACCACGCCCTTGATGAAGCGCAGATACAGCGGCAGGAACTGCTCGGCATCGTCCATGATGAAGACGCGCTTGACGTAGAGCTTCAGTCCCCGCGCGGCATCGCGCTGCATGAGGTCGAACGGAGCGCGCGCGGGCACGTAGAGCAGGCTCGTGTACTCGCGCTTGCCCTCCACGCGGTTGTGGCTCCAGGTGAGCGGCGCGGTGTGATCGTGCGCGATGTGCTCGTAGAACTGGATGTACTCCTCGTCCGTGATCTCGGCGCGCGGCCGCGCCCACAGCGCCTTCGCCTGGTTGCACACCTCGTAGTCGACCGAGGCCTCGCCCGGCTTCTTCATCAGGACGGGAAAGCCGATGTGATCCGAATAGCGGCGGATCAGGCTGCGCAGGCGGTAGGGCTCGGAGAACTCTTTGGCGTCGGCGCGCAGGTGCAGGATGACGGAGGTGCCGCGCTCGGGCCGTGTGATCGTCTCGACGGTGAATTGCCCGTCGGCGCCCGATTCCCAGCGCACCGCAGTCTCTGCCGGCTCGCCCGCCTTTCGGGTCAGCACCTCCACGCGCTCGGCCACGATGAAGGCGGAATAGAAGCCGACGCCGAACTGGCCGATGAGCTGCGAGTCCTTCTGCTGATCCCCGGAGAGCGCGCGGAAGAACTCCGCCGTGCCTGACTTGGCGATCGTGCCGAGGTGCGCGATCGCCTCCTGGCGCGTCATGCCGATGCCGTTGTCGCGGATGCTGATCGTCCCGGCGTTCGTGTCGCAATCGACCCAGATCGAAAGCTCCGAGTCCGACGCGAGCAGCGCGGGATTGGCGATCGCCGCGAAACGCAGGCGGTCGTTCGCGTCCGAGGCGTTCGAGATCAGCTCGCGCAGGAAGATCTCGCGGTTGCTGTACAGGGAGTGAATCATGAGCTTCATCAGCTCGCGCACTTCGGCCTGAAAGCCGTGCGTTTCTTTTTGCGTGTCCGCCATGAGCAAAAGATCCCCTGTCGATGCGCTCCAGAGGAGCGATCTTGGGAATCAGCGGCGGATTTTCAAGCCGAAGCTTGAGTTTTTAGGCGTCCGGCAGGCTCTTGCGGTAGCCGCCCCAGAGGGTCGCGGTCAGGCCGAGCAGCGCGGCGTTGATGTGCGAGTGCGGCATGAAGAACCACAGCGCCAACGCCGAGCCTGCGCTTAGCAGCGGCCCCGAGTAGGCCGCCAGTTCTGCAGCGGCCGCAGCGACGAGGTGCCGGCCGGCGCCGGTCCAGTCGTCGATCTCATCCCACAGCAGGAGAAAGCGTTCCATACGCGGCAGACTCTACGGGCGGGCCCCGCGAGCAGGCGTGCGCGACCTCACACTCGCCGCAGCCAGAAGGCACCTTGCGGTTTGTACTTACGAACGCGTAGCCTTTAATGGCGCTCGCGTAATACATAAGCAAAAGACCACCATGCAACGCATCGTCGTCCTGAATCCAAAGGGCGGATCGGGGAAGACGACGATCGCAATCAACCTCGCCGCCTACCTCGCGGTGCGGCAGCAGAAGCCGGTGATCATGGACCTCGACCGGCAGGGCTCCTCGCTGCGCTGGGTGCGCAAGCGCCGCCCCAACCAGCCGCCCATTCAGGTCGTCGCCGCCTTTGAGAACGACGGCCGCACGACACGCAGCTTTCAGCTGCGCCTGCCGGCCTCCGCCACGCACGTGATCGTCGATACGCCGGCGGCGCTGCAGGCGCCGGAGCTGCCGGACATCACGCGTGGCGCCGACAAGATTCTGGTGCCGGTGCTGCCCTCGGACATCGACATCCATGCCTGTTCGCGCTGTATCCGCGATCTGCTGCTCGTCGCCAAGGTGCGTCGTGAGGATGAGCGCATCGGCGTGATTGCGAACCGCGTGCGCCGCAACACCCTCATCTATCAGACCCTGATCCGCTTTCTACAGAGCCTCGGCATTCCGATCGTAGCCACGATCCGCGACTCGCAGAACTACGTGCGTGCCGCAGAGCTTGGCATCGGCGTGCATGAGATGAAGAGTTACGTTGCGGGTGAGGATCTGGAGCAGTGGACCCCGCTCATCGAGTGGCTGGAGAAGCCACGGCCGCGCGACGTCGATCCCGATGCCGCGGCGAGCTCCGTCGCCATGGCCTGAAGAGTCGCGGGGCGAGAAAGAAATTACTTCTTTTCGTCTTCCCAGCTGTTGCGCATCCGGTCGGCCCAGTTCTTGTAGTTCGCCCACGAATACAGGTTCTGCGTGATCGCCGAGTGGCGTGCACGCGCACGCTGTGTGCGATCGAGCCAGTTCGTGTAGGTGCTGTCCGGTGCAGCCGGTGGAAAAGCCGGCGACGGCGCATCGGTTCTGGGTGTCGCCGGTGTCGCGGGAGCGGTGGCGGGTAACCCACGCTCCCGGGTTGATGAGCTCATTGTGCGCTCCTGAATGTGTTCGCCTCTGAGACTACGGCTTCGCCATGCGCGCCGCAGGAACTGGTTCACGGGCTTTGCGCAGCCCGCGTTATGTCAGGCGACGAGGCGATAGCAGGGGCGGTAGATCGTTCCAGGAAGCTTCATGCGGCGCTGCGCGACAAAGGCCGAGAGCAGCTCATCAAGGAGCGCCATGACCGCCGGATCGCCCGCGAGCTCGTAGGGCCCGAGGCGTTCGATGGCGCTGATGCCGTACTCCTTGACGTTGCCCGTCACGATGCCGGAGAACGCGCGCCGCAGATTCGCGGCGAGCTCATGCATGGGCTGATCCCGATGCAGCGCGAGCGCACGCATGGCTTCGTGCGTGACTTCAAATGGCCGCTGAAAATCGGGCGCCACGGAGAGCAGCCAGTTGAAGTTGTAGGAGTCGTTATGCTGCTTGCGATACAGCCGCACGGTGTCCATGCCGTGCGCCAGGTGGCGCGCGACATCCGCCGCATTGCCGGTGATCACCGTCAAGCGCTCGAGTGCTTGCTTGCCGAGCGTGCCGCGCACGAAGCGCGTGATCTGCTCGAAGTAAGCGGCGCTCTCGCGCGGGCCGGTGAGCACGACCGGCAAGGGCTGATCGGCGTTGGCGGGATCGAGGAGGATGCCCGTCAGATAGAGGATCTCTTCGGCCGTACCCGCGCCGCCCGGAAATACCACGATGCCGTGCGCGAGGCGCACGAAGGCTTCGAGTCGCTTCTCGATGTCCGGCATGATGACGAGCTGGCTGACGATCGGATTGGGCGGCTCGGCGGCGATGATCCCGGGCTCGGTGATACCGAGATAGCGCCCGTAGTGGATGCGCTGCTTGGCATGGCCGATCGTCGCGCCCTTCATGGGGCCTTTCATAGCGCCCGGGCCGCAGCCCGTGCACACATCAAGGCCGCGCAGGCCGAGTTCGTAGCCCACCTTCTTCGTGTACTTGTACTCCTCGGTGCCGATCGAGTGCCCGCCCCAGCAGACGATGAGATTCGGCGGCTTCTTCACCTCGAGCAGGCGCGCGTTGCGCAGGATCTGAAATACCGCGTTGGTGATGCATTTTGAATCGGTGAGGTCAAAGCGCCCCTTGATGTCGGTGGCGATGTAGATGACGTCGCGCAGCACGGCGAACAGGTGCTCCTTGATGCCAACGATCATCTCGCCGTCGACGAACGCATCCGCGGGCGCGTTCTTCAACTCGAGCTTGATGCCCCAGGCGTGCGGCACGATCTGGATCTCAAAGTCGCGGTGACGGTCAAACACCTCCTTGGCATTGTCGGTGTCGGCGCCGCTGTTGAGCACGGCGAGCGCACACTGGCGAAAGAGCGCGTACAGGCCGCCTTGACTCGAGTCGAGGAGCTTTGCGATCTCATCCTGCGAGAGATTCTCGAGGCTGCCCCGCGGACCCACGCGGGCATCGACGAACTCCGGCATCGTGACCGTGGCTTCCACGCGCGATTGATCGACGGCGCGCATTACGGACGTATTTCGATCGGAGTGTTGTCGGGGGTCAGAAGCCAAATCTCCACCATGTCAGAATTGCTGACGGCGATGCACCCGTCCGTCCAGTCGTGGCTCTCGTAATATTCCGGCGAGTGCTTGAGCGTATTGGGCAGACCGTGAATCATGATGCTGCCGCCGCTGTCCCAGTGATTGCGCCGCGCGCGCGCAAGATCCACGTCGTTCGGGTACGAGACCTGCACCGAGAGAAAGTAGTCGCTGCGCGCATTGCGCCGTGAGAGGAAGTAGCGCCCTTCGGGCGTGCGAAAGTCGCCCGAGCGCTGTTTCTGTCCGATGGGACTCAGGCCGAGCGCAATGCGATAGGAACGCAGCACGCTGTAGCCGCGCATGAGATCGAGCCGCCGCTCGGCCTTGTGCACCACGATGCGATCGGCCATCGGCAGCGGCTGCTCGAGCGCGCTGGTGGCGCGCTGCGGCTGCGACAGTGAATCCGCGTACGCGCTCGAGGCGAGAAAGCCTGCCGCGACAAGGGTGACAAGCAGGCGCAATGGAGACATCATCCGTAGATTAAACAAGAACTTGCATTACTGTCTGGGATTATAAGCGCTCTCGCCTGCACAGGCGATGTGCATCCGTCACAGCGCTCTTCCTATAATCAGAAGCAATCAAGAAGATCGACCATGATGCGTTTTCTGCTCCTCACCTCAGCGCTCCTCGTTCTCGCCGCCTGCACCGCGGGCCCCGCGCCGCCCGTGCACGACACGCTCGACACGAAGACCGGATCCACCGTGAGCGTCATGCGCGAGCCGCTGGAATTATTGACCTCCGGCTACATCGGCACGCGTGGCGGCGCATTTGCCTTCCTCGGCCCATTTGAGATCGATCAGATGGGTACGCGAACGCTATTTCTGTGGGTGCTCCTGCCGCACGATGTCTCCTCCAGCGTCGAACCGGTCATCCACTGCAACGACGGCGTCGTCACGCTGCCGGTGAAGAGCACAGGCCTGGCAGACCTTGGGCTTGCGCAGCCGCCGTACGAATTGCCTGATCCGTGGGGCACGCAGTGGTACTTCGCGCTCGATGATCGAACGCTGGTGTGTTTCGCGCACGCGCGCACCATCGCCCTCGACATCCCGAACTTGCGCGGCGATCCGGAGACCTTTCTGGCCGAACGCCCGAAGAATGCCGAAGGCTTCCCGATCCTGGAGAACTTCGCCGAGCGGCGTCACACTCCAGGTCTCTAGCCGCCCGCGGCGCTCACCTCTTCGATCTTGGGCAGCACCATCTGCGTGCCCGGGCGCATCTCCGCAAGATTGAGCTCGGGGTTGTACTGCTGCAGCAGCCACAGCGGCAGCTCGGGGTTGTGCTGCGTCACCGTCCAGCCCGAGTCCCCGCGACGCGCCAGATAGGTTTCGGTGCCGACGATGCGATGCGAGGCAAAGTAGGTCGCCTCCTGCGTGCGGTGATACTCGCGTCGCTTCTCCTCAAAGTCCTCGCGTGACACATTCACAAATTCAAGCTTGATTTTATGCCCGACCAACACAGGTTTCCTGAACGTCAGATGATTGATGACGCGTAGTCGCGCGGCGCTGGTGCCAAGCCAGTCGGCGTAGTGGCCGAGCGTCTCTTCCGTCGCGACTTTGATCGTGTCGTCCTTGGCGATCGAGTAATCGGTGGGATCGGCTGTCGCCGAGACTTCGATCGCCGGGCCCAATGCGGGGCTCAGCGCTTCAGCCTGTGCGGCCGATACCGGCTCGGCGCGCGCCGCAGGACGGCCGACGTTAGCCACCTGCTCGGCATCAATGTCGCTCTCGATCTTCGCAAGTTCAGCCGTAATGGCGCCCGTCGGCTGCGGTTGCGTGGCTGCCGCGAGCAGCGGGGGGGCCGCAGGCACGACCGCCGGTTTTGCGGTCGCCGGCGCCGTGGTGGCACCGGTTGCGGCAGGCACGCTCGCAATCGGCGCAGCGGCCGAGGGCTTGGCGGGGGCTGGCGCTGGTGCGGAAGGCGCTGTAGTCGCCGCCGCGGGCGCGGTTTGGTTAAGCGCGACGAGCGTCGCCGTCGGCTGAGTTGCCGGGACGACGAGCGAGCGACCGGGACGCAGTTTGGCATTCGGGCTCAAGCCGTTGAGCTGCGAGAGCTCCTGGGTGCTCGTGCTGTAGCGCGCGGCAATCATGGCGAGCGACTCGCCACGCTGCACGCGATAATGGCGTGGCTCAAGCTGCGAGGCGAAGAGCTCTCGCGGTGAGAGGCGCGCAACGAGCTCCTCGTCGGTGAGTTTCTCAGCGTCGACGGGCAGGCGCAGGTGATAGCCCTTGGGCACATGGCGCTGACCGTTCCACACCGCCGGCAGCAGAGCGGGATTGAGTGCCTCGAGCTTTTGCGGATCGATCTTCAGAGCGTGCGAGAGCGAGGCGAGCTGCATGTACGCCGGCACCACGATTTCCTGGAATTTCAGGGCGTGGTTCGGTTCAACGTTGCCGAAATACTTTTCCGGGTTGTGGTCGATCTCGAGCGCCGCGAGGAACGAGACGTAGAAGTTGCGCGAGGCGAAGCCGAACGTGCGGCCCTTGTAGTTGCGGATGATGGTGACGATGTCATCCGTGCCGAGGGTTTCCTTGGCGCGCAGCATCCCCTCGGCGCCATGATTGTAGGCCGTCAGCGCCAGAGGCCAGGTGCCGAGCAGATGATAGTTGTAGGAGAGCAGCTGCGCAGCCGCCTGCGTGGAGCGAAACGGATCGAGCCGGTCATCCACTGAGCTGTCGATGTGCAGATAGCGCCGGCCGGTGGAGCGCATGAATTGCCACAGGCCTGCCGCACCGACTTTGGAGTACGCCGCCGGATTGAAGGAGGACTCGACATGGGGCAGCACGGCAAGCTCGGGCGGCAGTCCCATGCTCGCGAGCGTGTCGGCGATGTGCTGCTGCCAGGCGCCCGAGCGCCTCAGGCCTTCGCGGAAGCGATCTGACTGTCCGAGCTGAAAGCGAATGTGATCGACGGCCTCGAGCAACCGCTCCGAGGTGCCCTGCGCGCCCCACAGATCGCGCACGCGCTGCTCTTCGGCAGAAAAGGGGCCTGTGACGCCGGCGATGTGCCGCAGAATTTCCACGTAATGATCGCGCGCGGTTTCAACGCTCCTCTGGCGCTCGTGCGGCGCAGAGCTCGGCGAGAAGTGCAGCGTCTCGTAGATCACCGAAAGATTCTCATCGTCGTGCAGGAAGCCCGAGTTGGTGTCGATCTGCGAGTACACGCGGATCCAGAACTGCACTGCGGGCTCAAGATCCGCCGGACGCGGCATCACATCCTCCGCCGCACGCACGGGCCCGGCGCAGAACCCCATGAGCGCACAGGCGAGAAGAATTAAGTCCGCACCGCGCGCTGCGAGGCGTGGCAAAGGGCGTGTCGAGTTCATTTACACCTTTCAGGCTTCAAATTGTGGCGACCATTCAATGCCTTGCGGGCGCGAGCCCGCCGGTGCCGATCCCTGTCGGCCCATGGCTGTCGACTATCTTGACGAACCATGGATTGGCACCTTCATGCATTCATTCCCGCGCCGGGCGCAGGGTCGCATAACGGGCGTCGCGTCACAGTTGAACCGCGTCGCAGACAGCACATGTCACATCGGGTGCCTGCGTCTGCCGCCTGGCATAGGCGTTGCACTATCCAATACAACTGGCCACATCTGGCCCGAATGAGGAAGGAAGGCTAGCGGTTTCGATAATAAGGCGACAACAAGAATTGCCCGATTGATGCGGTCCTCTCCCCCGCAGACAGTCGGCGACTCGGATAACTATAACAACAACTCTTCACACACGAGCAAGCGACCTTAGCCCCGCACCCGCGGGGCTTCTTTTTTAGTCACTCAGCCGCACTTGGAATCGCCGCAGTTCAGACACGTCATGCAGTTGTCCATCATGACGACCGCCGCGGTGCTGCACTTGCCGCAAAGCTGCGCGCCTTCGGGAAAGTGCGACTTCGCGAACGCATCCTTCTGCTTGGTGCGCGCCTCAAACTCGGCGCGCTTCTCGTCGATGAGCTTCTGCTGGTGCTCATCGAGCTGCGGCTTGCGCATGAGGCCGATGCTTTGCAGGTGCCGCTCGATCACGTAGCCCAGCTCGGCAATGATCGACGGCATGAACTTGCCGCCGGGCTGCCAGTAGCCGCCGCGTGGATCGAACACGGCCTTGAGCTCATCAACGAGGAAGGTGACGTCGCCGCCTTTCCTGAACACCGCCGAGATGATGCGCGTCAGCGCCACGATCCACTGAAAGTGATCGAGGTTCTTCGAATTGATGAAGACCTCGAAGGGTCGGCGCTGCTCGTACTTCGTGCCCTCGTTCAGAACGATGTCGTTGATCGTCACGTACATCGCGTGGTCGGAAACCGGCGTCTTGATCTTGTACGTCGAGCCGACGAGCATGTCCGGGCGCTCCACCTTCTCGTGCATGCGCACGACCTTGGATGTGCGGCCGTTCTTGTCCTGAAACTCGTCCGGGTCCGGCACGAGGACGGGCTTGGTCTCGACCGGCTTTTCTTCGGGTTTTTGCACGTCGTACTTGACGATTTTCTTGGCGATCTTGATGGTCATTGCTTCTTCCAATTGCTAGTAGTTCATGTCGATGGCTGATCCGAATGGTAGAGCCGACGCCTCAGTATCGACCGAAGTACCCGTCTCGGAGCGAGTCGAACAAATTGGCGGCCGTGTGCATCTCGCCGTCGTAGTCGATCTCCTCATCGCCTCGCGCTTCGATGACGCTGCCATCCTCGAGCGTAAATCTATAGACCGTATTTTTTAGATCCTGTTCCTTCACCAGCACGCCTTGGAACGCCTCCGGGTTGAAGCGGAACGTCGTGCAGCCCTTCAGCCCCTGCTCGTAGGCGTACATGTAAATGTCTTTGAACTTTTCGTACGGGAAATTCGTGGGCACATTCGCGGTCTTGGAGATCGAGGAGTCCACCCACTTCTGCGCCGCGCTTTGCACATCGACATGCTGGCTCGGGCTAATGTCGTCCGCGGCAATGAAATAATCGGGCAGCTTCTCCGCCGGATTGGTCGATGCAGGCATGGCTTTCGGATTGACGAGCTCCCGATAGGCGAGGAGCTCGAACGAGCAGACGGCAACCTTTTCCTTGGATTTCTTGCCGTCGCGGATCACGTTGCGGAAATAGTGGTGCGCGAACGAGGGTTCAATGCCGTTCGAAGCATTGTTGGCGAGCGACAGAGAGATCGTGCCGGTCGGCGCAATCGACGTGTGGTGCGTGAAGCGCGCCCCCACTTCCGCAAGCTCATGCACGAGTTTCGGAGCAGCTTCGGCGATGCGCTGCATGTAGCGGCTGTATTTGGCATGCAGCAGGCGTCCAGCGATGTGCGCGCCTGGCTTCCAGCCGTCGCGTACCATCTCCGGCCGCTTACGCAGCATTTCCCTGGTGACGACGAACTCCTCATTCATGATGGGCGCCGGACCTTTCTCGCGCGCCAGCTCCAGTCCCGCCTCCCAGCCCGCCACCGCCATCTCGCGCGTGGCATCCTCGGTGAACTTCAACGACTCCGGCGAACCGTACTTCATGCCCAGCAGCGTAAGAGTGCTGCCGAGTCCCAAATAGCCCATGCCATGACGGCGCTTGCGCAGGATCTCATTGCGCTGCTTCTCGAGCGGCAGTCCGTTGATCTCAACGACGTTGTCGAGCAGGCGAGTGAATATCTTCACCACCTCGCGATACTCGGCCCAGTCAAATTCGGAGAACTCGCTAAAGGGATGGCGCACGAACTTGGTGAGATTGACGGAGCCCAAGAGGCACGCTCCATATTCCGGCAACGCCTGCTCTCCGCACTGCCCGGTCACCAGTGCGTTGAAAATGACGGTGTTGCAGTCCTTCTGCGTGGTATCAAACACGGGTTCGCGCCCGACGTGCGTAATCTCGGCGATGCAGCTGGTGAAGCGCTGTGTTTTCCTAAGTGCCTTGCCGGCAACCCACTCGCGGTACTTCGCATTCTTGGCATCGGAGAGAAAACCAATCTCCGCCATGAACTGCTCGCGCGACTCACCATCGATGATGAGCTCGTAGTCTGCGCGGCAGGCATATTCGCGCTGCCCGCCTTTGCCATCCGGCATGAGTCGGGAGCCGTCGGTGCGGCGCTTCACAATTCGGCAGAAGACACCGAAGTTCGCGAGCAGGACCTGCACATCCTTCAGGAGCGACGGCTGACTTGAAGCGAGACGCACAGAGCACCGGCTTGTTGCAGCGCCCGAGGAGTTGACGGTGCCGTCCGTCTGGAAGAGAGCGCGCAAATAGCCTTTGACGCACTCCTCGCTGCCGCGCCAGACGATCTCCGGCACCTGCAGCTTCGTTTTCGCGGTAAAACCGTATTGTTCGAGAACCCGGGCGAGTATCACCGAGCTGATCGCGATCAGATTGCGCTGCGGGACTGCGACCGCGCTCACGCGGTAGTTCCTGCGGCTGTGCGCGTGCCCGGCG
>Ga0209624_10003122_pt1 | contig 11910 bp, 6 predicted proteins | sample JacPinW_OM2H0_O1_FD_188565 | JGI IMG/M metagenome (GOLD analysis project Ga0209624, IMG submission 188565) | Forest soil microbial communities from Algoma, Ontario, Canada - Jack Pine, Ontario site 1_JW_OM2H0_O1 (SPAdes) (version 2) | ecosystem: Environmental > Terrestrial > Soil > Boreal... | reverse complement strand
CGCGAAAGGTAAGCTGCAGCAGCATATCGGTGAGATCGTCGCTGTTGATATAAGGGCGCGCACTCAGCAGCAAGGGCACTGAACCGGCAATGGACTTGCTCAAGTCGCGCGCTTGGCGCTCCAGCATCATCCGCGCCAAGCGCACTGCGCCCTCCTGCCATGCGTGGTGCGCTTCCTCGGGGGACCATGCGTATTGAACCTGCAGCGACGATCCCCGCAGGATCAGCGTGGGATACACCTGCAGCGCGCCCTGTTCCAGGACCAATGTTGCGCTGTCAGGCAATTCGTCCACGGCAAATCGACGCCAGGGTCCGAAAGTTCCATAAACCTCCCGCGCCCGATGCTCGAGTTCGAGGCGCCCGGCGGTGGCGCAGCGGCGGCGCAATTCTGCAAGATCGGTACCTCGCGCGATCTCCCGGCCGTTCTGCGTCACCGTCAATTGCACGGTCAAATGCGGCGGTACCGCTGCAAGGTCAAATCGGATCAGCGCATCCGGGACCCCACGCGATTCCTTGAGCCATTGTCTTAAGTTTCCGGCATCGGCGCCGGCAGCCGTCGCGTTCGCGAGAAATGCCGCCGTCGTTTCGGCGATCGGAATCAAACTGCGGCGCGCTTCTTTGGGCAGTGACCTCAGCAAAGCTTCGATGCGCGGCGCCGCCAAGCCCGGGACGGCAGCATCGACCGTCGCGCGCGAAAGAAGCGGCAGTGCCAACAGCGGCACCTTGAGGTTGGCGCCATCCTGGCTTTCTCCCGGGGCGAAACGATAATCGACTGCGACCGACAGAGACTCCACCCGGGTGTTCTCGGGGAATTGCGCCAACGCCTGAGCTTCGGGCAGGCGCGCGAAAATCTCTGCCGGCGTCAAAGTCAGGGCGAGCCGCTGCTCAGTGCTTAGGTGTCTGCTGAAGTGCTCCAGAGTCGCGGCGCTCGACACCTGGCGCGGCAGGTGTCGATCATAAAACTCGACAAAGGATTCGCTGCTGCGCAGCAGATCGCGCGTACGCAGGCGCTCCTCCATCTGCTGCGCATCGCGCACCGCGGCGTCGTTCGCCGACAACCAATCCGGTCGCCGGCGCAGCCGTTGATACACGATCGCCTCGCGCGAGAAAATGAGGCGCGACTCCTCCGGCGCAATCGGCCCATAGTTCACCAGCCTTCCTGCGCTCAAGGTGAGACCGAGAAAGCTGCTGCGTTCACGCGCGACCACTTCCTCGCGCGACTCATCCCAATCCGGTTCCAGATACTCGCGCTTGACGAGATGCGATGCCGCACCCTCGATCCACATCGGCTCGACTTCCGCGACACGACGCGCAAAGACGCGCGAGGTTTCGATGATGCTCGCGGCCATGACCCAGCGGGGCCGCCGCCGCGCCAGGAGCGATCCTGGGAAGATATGGAAATGCACGCCGCGCGTGCCGTCGTAGACGCCGTCTTCACGGCGCGTGCCCACCATGGTGCAGAAACCGGCCAGTAAGGAGCGATGCACGCCGGTGTAGCTAGCCGCTTGGCGCTGCGCCACGATGCCGATCTCGCGCGCCCGGTCAACCACCTGGGAATAGACGTCGTCCCACTCGGACAGGCGCAGTACCGACAGATGGCGCTCCTTGCACCAGCGGCGCAGTTCGCGCCGGGTGCCTTCGCGCGCCGTGCGGTACGCGCGCCACAGCTTCACGAGCGCGGAAAATTCCGATTTGCTGTCTTCGAAGACCGCGCCCGCCGGTGGATCTTCGCCGACGCGCACGTCCGGCACGCTCAAGCCCGACACAATCGACAGCAGTTCACTCTCGGCATGAAAGCGCTTGCTCTCCAGCAACGCTCGGCTAAGCCTCGGATCGAGCGGCAGCCGCGCCATGGCGCGGCCGCGGCGCGTGATGCACCGATCTTCGTCCAGCGCCTGCAGCTCTTGCAGCAAGCGATAACCATCGTTGAGCGCGCGCGAATCTGGGGGATCGATGAACGGAAAATCCTCCGCCGCACCCAATCCGTCGGCGGCCAATCGCAGCAGCAGGGCCGCCAAATTCGTCCGCAACACCTCCGGTTCCGTGAACGGCGCTCGCTGTTCGAAGTCCTCCTGGCTGTACAGTCGTATGCACAGACCGGGCGCGAGCCGGCCGCAACGACCCTTGCGCTGATCGGCGCTGGCACGGGACACCGGCTCAATGGGCAGCCGCTGCAGGCGATTGCGCACGCTGTAGCGGCTGATGCGCGCCAGGCCTGAGTCGATGACGGCCCGAATCCCGGGCACGGTGATCGAGGTCTCCGCCAAATTGGTCGACAGCACGATTCGCCGTCGGGATCCGCGTTGAAATATCTTGCTCTGCTGCTCCCAAGACAGGCGCGAGTACAAACTCAACACCTCGACGCGGGACTGCAATTCCCGCTCCAGCAATTCACCGACGTCGCGAATCTCGCGCTCGCCCGGAAGAAACACCAAGATATCGCCGTTGCCGATGTCTCCGGGTTCGGCCGCAATCTCTTGGCATGCATCGAGAATTGCCAACGGCAGATCAGGATCTTCCTGGTCCTCGTTCGATTGCCGATATCGGACTTCAATGGGATAGCTGCGCCCGCTAACCGTGATGATCGGCGCGCCGCCCAGGAATTGCGATACCCGTTCTACGTCGAGCGTCGCGGAGGTCACGATGAGTTTCAGGTCCGGGCGGCGCGGCAACAATTGCTTGAGAACACCCAGCAGCAAGTCGACGTTGAGCGTTCGCTCGTGCGCCTCGTCCACGATGATGGTGTCATAGCGGCGCAGCATCGGGTCGGAAGCCAGTTCCGCCAGCAGCAGTCCGTCCGTCATGAGTACCAAGCGCGACGCGTCGGACACGCGATCCGCAAATCGCACGCGAAATCCGACGCTGCTGCCGACCGATTGGCCCAATTCTTCGGCGATTCGCGCGGCCAAGGCGCGCGCCGCGAGCCTTCGCGGCTGAGTATGCGCGATCATCCCTGTCAGGCCCCTGCCAAGTTCCAGGCAATATTGCGGCAACTGCGTGCTCTTGCCCGAACCGGTATCGCCGGCAACGATGAGCACTTGGTTCTCGTGCAGCGCTTGCATGATGGCTTCGCGCCGTGCGGAAATGGGCAGGTCGGGATCGTGCTTGAACACGAGTTGCGCCGCCGCGCGGGCCGCCGCCTGCCGTGCGGCGTCTACTCGCAACCCTTACTCGCCACGCTTGACCGCTTGCCAAAGACTTTCCTGTGCGGCCAGGTTCAGCTCCGAAAATTCCCAGCCACGCTCCGCTGCGAGAGCTTCCATGGCGCGAAATCGACGCTCGAATTTCGCATTTGCGGCGCGCAAGGCAGCCTCCGCATCGACATCGAGCTTGCGCGCCAGGTTCGCAGCCGCAAACAACAGATCGCCGATTTCTTCGAAGATCTCCGGAGATGCGGCAGGCATATCGCGCGACGCGGCGCGAACTTCGGCCAGTTCTTCCTCTACCTTGTCCGCACACTGCCCCGCGTGCTCGAAATCAAAACCGACGCGCGCCGCGCGCTTGCTGATCTTGTAGGCTCGCATCAGCGCCGGCAGCGCATTCGGCACGCCCTGCAGTGCCGAAGAATCCGCGGAGTCGCGCTCGGTCGCCTTGATGTCCTCCCAGGCTGCACCTTGCTCGGCTAGGCTCAAGGGACCGTGATCGCCGAAAACATGGGGATGCCGGCGGGTGAGTTTGTCGCAAATGCTTGCGGCCACGGCCTCGAAATCAAACTGACCCGCTTCGCGGGCGATCTGGGCGTGGAACACCACTTGGAACAGCAGATCGCCCAATTCGTCTTTCAGGTCTTCCATGTCGCCGCGTTCAATGGCATCGGCGACCTCGTAGGCCTCTTCGATGGTATAGGGCGCGATGCTGGCGAAAGTTTGTTGCCGGTCCCACGGGCAGCCGTTCGCGGCGCGTAGACGCGCCATGATCGCAAGCAATTCGGTGACACGCGAGCTCACGTGTTTGCCGCGCGTGTTTGCAGCAGCCGTCTCAGGGTCATCAGCATGCCCGCGGTGGCACCCCAGATGTTGCGTTCGCCGTAGGGAATATCGTGTATGTCTATGGTCAACTCGCCGATTTTGCGCTGCCGGGATTTATGATTGGCGGCATCGAGGATGAAATTGAGGGGCACTTCGAAAACGTCGTGAACTTCGGCCCTCGCGATCCGCAGCTGATACTCCGGCTTGACGAAGCCGACCACGGGCGTCACCCGAAAGCCTGATACCACGACGTGATCCGGCAGATAGCCGGCGAATTCAACCAACTCGGGCCGCAGACCGATTTCTTCGTACGCCTCGCGCAATGCCGCGTGCCATGCGTCAGCATCCTCGGGTTCAATGCGTCCGCCGGGGAAGCTGATCTGTCCAGCGTGATCTTTGAGCGTGGTCGCGCGCTGCGTCAGCAGCACCGTCATGCCCGCCGGACGCTCCACGAGCGGCACCAGCACCGCGGCGGGCGTTCGGCGCGTCGTCAAGGCGGCGCGAACACTGGCCACCACCTCAGGCGACGCGGCGGAAAGCCAATGCATGTCTTCCTCGGGCGTCGAAGGTGCCGGGTCCAGCGCATCGCGGATATGCGTTTTGCTATAAAGCGAGTCCATCGTCAAACTTAGGTGCCTGCGCCCTTGATGCCCCCCGCGGTCAGGGACTTGGGGTCCAGGAGCCGGCGCAGTTCATCGATGCTCAAGTCAGTCATTTCCGCTGCGACATCCAGGATCGGCCGGCCCTCCCGATAGGCCTTTTTCGCAATTGCCGCGCCCTTTTCATAGCCGATGAGCGGATTCAATGCCGTCACCAGAATCGGATTGCGCGCAAGCGCATCACTCATGCGATCGCGATTTACCGCGAAGCCTTTTATCGCGTTATCCGCGAGGTTGCGGCTTGCGATGCCAAGCAGTTCCAAGCTCTGCAGCAGGTCATAGGCGATCACCGGTAGCATCACATTGAGCTGAAAATTTCCCGACTGACCGGCAAGCGTAATGGTCGCATCGTTACCGATTACTTGCGCAGCGATCATCGTGACGGACTCCGCGACGACCGGATTCACTTTACCGGGCATGATGCTGCTGCCCGGCTGCAGTGCCGGTAGCGCTATTTCCGCCAATCCGGCCAGCGGACCGCTGTTCATCCAGCGCAAATCATTCGCGATCTTCATCAGGCTTACGCTCAGGACTTTAAGCTGGCCCGACAGTTCCACGGCCGTATCCTGGCTCGACAGCGCTTCGAAATAGTTCTCGCTCGGGCGGAACGCAATCTTGGTGCTACCTGCCAAGTGACGCGCAAACACCGCGCCGAATTGCGGCCGGGCATTGATACCGGTGCCGACAGCAGTACCTCCTTGCGCCAACGCATTCAAGCGGGGCGTTACGGACAATAAGCGCGCTTCGGCCGCAGCAATCTGCGAGTGCCAGGCGCTCAATTCCTGTGCCAGCGTGATCGGCATGGCATCCATCAAATGCGTGCGCCCGGTCTTGACCACATCGGCGAATTCGGTAGCCCGCGCGGCCAAAACGTCCCGCAATCTTTGCAGGGCCGGCAGCAAATGTTCTTTTAGCATCAAGGCGGCCGAGACGTGTATGGCGGTCGGCACGACATCGTTGCTGCTCTGGCTCATGTTGACTTGATCGTTCGGGTGCACGGCAGCTCCCAGAATTCGCGTCGCGAGCGTTGCAATGACCTCATTGGCATTCATGTTGCTGCTGGTGCCGGAGCCGGTTTGGAATACGTCCAAGGGAAACTGATCGTCGTAGCGGCCCGCGGCAACCTCGAGTGAAGCCTGCTGAATCGCCCCGCTCACGGGCGGCGGCAGATCACCGAGCTCTGCGTTTGCGCCCGCGGCGGCATGCTTGATAAGGGCCAGCGCACGAATGAATGCGCGCGGCATTCGCAGCCCGGACGGAGGAAAATTCTGTACGGCACGTTGCGTCTGGGCGCCCCAGAGCGCATCGGCAGGCACATCGAGCTGGCCCATACTGTCGCGCTCGACGCGGGTGGTTGCTGTCATCGCGCCTTACTCCGCGGTTGTTTACGGTAGAATCTGCCTATTCTACCACTCAAGCTGCCGGCTCCTTAGATGCACACCTCTTTCACCGACGCCCTATCTCCCCTCGATGGCCGGTATGCCGGAAAACTCGCCGAAGTACGCCACATATTCAGCGAGGCAGGACTCATGCGTGAGCGCGTTCGAGTGGAATGCGCTTGGTTCCTCGCGCTGAGCACCGGGCCCGCTGACAAGGCGCTGTCGAAGTTGCCGCTCTCGGCCCGGGAGTTGCTGGCGTCGCTGTCGAAAGATCCGCAGGCAACCGATGTCCCCGCCATCAAGCAGATCGAGTCGCGCACCAATCATGATGTCAAGGCGGTCGAGTATTGGCTGCGCGGCGAGTTGCAGTCGCGCGGCGCAAGCCCCGGCGAATTGGAATGGATGCATTTCGCATGCACTTCCGAGGACATCAACAATCTCGCGTATGCCTTGATGCTGAAAAGGTCGCGTTCCACGCTGCTGCTGCCCATGCTCGAGGAGTTGGGCGGCAAGATCGATGCGCTGGCCGCTCGTCACGCCGGCATCGCTATGCTGGCGCGCACCCACGGCCAGACCGCGACGCCCACGACAGTGGGAAAGGAACTCGCCAACGTTGCGGCAAGGCTCGAGGCGCAGCGGGCCGGACTCGAACGGGTTGCGATCCTGGGGAAAATGAATGGAGCGGTCGGCAATTTCAATGCGCATGTGGCCGCCTTGCCGCGTGTCGACTGGCCGCAATTCAGTGCGGCATTCGTCGAGTCGTTGGGATTGAAGTCGAATGCCTATACCACTCAGATCGAGCCCCACGATTGGATTGCCGAATACTGTCATGCACTCATGCGCGCGAACACGGTGCTGTTGGATTTTTCGCGCGATATGTGGAGTTACATTTCGATGGGCTACTTCAAGCAGCGGCCCGTTGCCGGCGAAGTCGGTTCTTCGACCATGCCGCACAAGGTCAATCCCATTGACTTCGAGAACGCCGAAGGCAACTTGGGATTGGCCAATGCGCTCTTGAGCCACTTCGCCGATAAGCTGCCCATATCACGCATGCAACGCGATCTGACCGATTCGACCGTCATGCGCAATGTGGGCGTCGCCATTGGACACGCGGTTTTGAGCTTTAAGTCTCTGATGGCGGGCCTGGATAAAATCGAACTCGATCAAGGGCGCGTATCCGAGGATTTGGATCGCGCGTGGGAGGTACTCACTGAGGCTGTGCAGACTGTGATGCGCATGCATGGAATCCCTGATGCGTATGACAAGCTGAAATCCTTCTCGAGAGGCCGTCCAGTGGACGAACGCGCCATGCGTGAATTCATCGCCTCCCTCGCCCTGCCGTCCGAAGACAAGGCGCGACTCATGGAGCTGACGCCAGGCGGTTATATCGGCTTGGCGCCGAGCTTGGCGCTCAGAGGCCGCCCCAAGTAGCCTATCCCGAGCATTGAGGGTAGGCTTGCGGTAAGCCCCAACGTTGTTCGAAACGTGACGTAGTTAGCACGGGAATCCTCGGATCAAACGGTACTATCAGGCTCAAAGTACGCGGGGTCGGGGTCAAAGCTTATGGCGGGTAACACAGAAGAGCGCTCGAAACCGGCGGGGGACAAGGTTCCTGCGACCGGCGGCGATGATTCTATGGGATCGGGAACCCGCACCATTTTAAGCACCATGCCCGAGGTTCGCGACGCCAGTCTCAAGGTCGCTAAGTCTGCGCAACGCTTACTGTCGATTTTTACACAGGATTTGGAGCCCTTGATCTACGGCGAGGAGCCCTTCCTCGAGGCCATCAAACGGCTCGTACTGGCCCGTTCCTATGCCAAAGTCAGAGTGTTGCTTGCCGACCCCTCTCGCGCCATGGTCGACAACAACCGCTTTCTTGCGCTGGCGCGACGGCTGACTAGCTGCATCGATCTTCGTGCCATGAGTCCGGAATACCCGGCCAGCGCGGGGGCGTTTATCATCGCGGACGACAAGGCACTCGTGTACCGGCTGCAGGCCGATCGCTGGGACGGCATTTCGGATATGAATGATCCGGCTGTGGTGCGCCGCTACCTGAACTTCTTCGATGAAGTGTGGCAGACGAGCATGCAAGAATCGCAAATGCGGCAAATGCTCATGTAAATCTTCGGTTTCACGCATTGCCCGTATAATGGGCGGATGCTGAAGCCCCTCCCCAATCCTAAAGACGGCACCGTCATCGTCGGCATGTCGGGCGGCGTCGACTCGGCCGTCGCGGCGCTGCTGCTGCGCGATGCCGGATATTCCGTGCAGGGGCTGTTCATGTCCAACTGGGAGGACGATGACGGCTACTGCACGACGGCAACCGACTTCCAGGACGCTCGGCGGGTTTGCGAGACTTTGGGCATTGTGCTGCATCGCGTGAGTTTTGCCGGGCAGTATCGCGAGCGCGTATTCAGCCATTTCCTCCGGGAATATGCGGCGGGCCGCACGCCGAATCCCGATGTCCTGTGCAATCGCGAGATCAAATTCGGTGTCTGCCTCGATTACATGCAGCGACTGGGCGCCGCTTGGATCGCTACCGGCCATTATGCGCAGATTCGTCACACCGACACCTACCCTGAATTGCTCAAGGCCGTGGATACGGGGAAGGACCAGAGCTATTTCCTGCACAGCGTCGCGGTTCCCGCACTCTCGAAAACCCTGTTTCCCATCGGCGGACTGCAAAAGGCGCAAGTGCGCCGAATGGCGCATGCGGCGGGCTTGCCGGTCTTCGACAAGCCGGACAGCACCGGCATCTGTTTTATCGGCGAGCGGCCGTTCCAAGAATTCTTGAGCCGTCATTTGCGCACCGAGCCCGGGCCGATCGAGACCCCTGACGGCGCAGTCATCGGCGAACATCGCGGCCTTGCTCTATACACTTTGGGGCAGCGCTCGGGCCTGCGCGTGGGCGGTCGCGCGGGCGCTGCCGCAGCCCCCTGGTATGTGGCGGACAAAATCAACGCGCGCAACGCACTCATCGTTGTCCAGGATCAGAGTCATCCTTTGCTGTTGTCGGATGCTTTCGATGTTGAACAGATGCACTGGATCAATCCGCACGACGCACATGATTCTTCGGCCGAGTGCATGGTCAAGACGCGCTATCGACAAAGCGATCTAAGATGCTCAATCGCCAGGAGCGGCGATCAACACTGGCGTGTGACATTGAATCGTGCGGCACGCGCCGTCACACCGGGCCAGTATGCGGTGTTTTATCGCGGCGAGCGCTGCCTGGGCGGCGGCATCATTGCGCAGCGATTCCATTGCGCGCTCGCGCCTGACACGCCCGGAATCACTTATAATTCTCTTTTTTCCGCGGAGGGGTCATGACGGACAGCTTCAAGGCGCGAACGACGCTCAAGGTGGGCGCGCAACAATACGACATCTTGAGTCTCGCGGCGCTGAAGTCGCTCAACGTAGACCGCCTGCCTTTTTCCCTGAAGGTTCTGCTGGAAAATCTCCTGCGATTCGAAGACGGCATCAATGTCACCAAGAGCGATATCGAGGCGCTGCTGAAGTGGGATCCGAAGGCATTGCCCAGCCATGAAATCGCGTTCACACCCGCGCGCGTCATCATGCAGGACTTCACCGGCGTTCCTTGCATCGTGGATTTGGCTGCGATGCGCGAAGCCATCGTCAAGCTTGGCGGCGATCCTCAGAAGGTCAACCCGCTGGCGCCTGCGGAACTGGTCATCGACCACTCGGTTCAAGTCGACGAATATGGCGCCGCCAATTCGCTGCAGCACAATAACGAAATCGAATTCAAGCGCAACGGCGAACGCTATATGTTCCTGCGATGGGGACAAACCGCATTCAGCAACTTCAAAGTGGTCCCGCCGAATACCGGCATCGTGCATCAAGTCAACATCGAACGTTTGGCCCGCGTAATTTTCTCGGATGACGCGACCGGCAAGAAGGCGGCCTATCCTGACACGCTGGTGGGCACGGACTCGCATACCACCATGGTCAACGGTTTGGGGGTCTTGGGCTGGGGAGTCGGTGGGATCGAAGCTGAAGCGGCCATGTTGGGTCAACCGGTAACGATGTTGATTCCACAGGTGATCGGTTTCAAGCTTGTCGGCGCGCTGCCGCCGGGCACGACTGCGACTGATCTCGTACTGACTGTGACGGAGATCCTGCGAAAGAAGGGCGTGGTCGATAAATTTGTCGAATTCTTCGGCGATGGACTCAAAGGACTGCCCCTCGCCGATCGAGCGACGATTGCCAACATGTCGCCGGAGTTCGGTTCGACCTGTGCGATTTTCCCCATCGACGAAGAAACCATTCGCTACCTCGAGCTCACCGGCCGGCCTGCCGAGCAAATTGCCTTGGTGGAGGCGTATGCCAAAGCGCAGGGCTTGTGGCGCATCAACGGCGCACCGGCAGCCGACTACACCGATGTCGTTGAACTGGATCTGTCGACGGTTGAGCCCTCTCTCGCCGGGCCGAAGCGGCCTCAAGACCGGGTGCCGCTGCGCAACGCCAAGGCGGTTTATCGCAACAGCGTTAAGAAGATGGCGGAGGAGCGCGCCCAGAAAAACCCGAAGGCCGGGGGCAGCGCAATGGCCAAGGTTGGCGCGGACAGCTTCGAGATCAAGGATGGCGCTGTGCTGATTGCAGCCATTACGAGCTGCACCAATACATCGAATCCCGCGGTGCTCGTAGCGGCAGGACTGCTCGCGCGCAATGCGCTGAAGAAAGGCCTCGCTTCAAAACCCTGGGTGAAGACTTCTCTGGCGCCGGGCTCCCGCGTGGTGACGGATTACCTGACCAAGTCAGGCCTGTTGCATGACTTGGAGCAACTTGGGTTTTATACCGTGGGCTACGGCTGTACTACGTGTATTGGTAACTCGGGTCCATTGAAGCCGGAAATTTCCGAGGCAGTGAGAAGCGGCGACGTGGTCGCCTGCGCGGTGCTCTCGGGAAATCGCAATTTCGAGGGACGAGTGCACCCTGAAATCAAAATGAATTTTTTGGCCTCACCGCCGCTGGTCGTGGCCTACGCCCTGGCCGGCAGCCTTGACATCGACATCACCACCGAACCTTTGGGCTTAGGCTCGGACGGCAAACCGGTGTACATGAAGGATGTTTGGCCGAGCGCGCCAGAAGTAGCGGCCGCGGTCGCCTCCTCGGTCGACTCAGCCATGTTCAAGAAGGGCTACGCCAATGTATTTTTGGGCGATGCCAACTGGGGCGCGATCAAGACGCCGGCCGGAAAGATTTATTCCTGGGACGGTAAATCCACCTATGTGAAGAATCCACCCTACTTTGACGGCATGACCATGACGCCGGTGCCCTTGAGCGACATCAAGGGAGCGCGCGCACTGGCTGTACTGGGCGATTCGGTTACCACCGATCACATCTCCCCGGCCGGCAACATTTCGAAATCCAGTCCGGCGGCGAAGTACCTGGTCGCACAGGGAGTCCAGGCCGTGGATTTCAACTCCTACGGCGCGCGCCGCGGAAACCATGAAGTCATGATGCGCGGGACATTCGCCAATATTCGATTGCGCAATTTGCTGCTGCCGGGCACCGAAGGCGGCGTGACGCTGCACATTCCCAGCGGTGAGCAAATGTCGATTTTCGACGCCTCGGTCAAATACAAGGCGGCAAACACGGCGCTGGTGATTCTCGCGGGGAAGGAATATGGCACGGGCAGCTCGCGCGATTGGGCGGCCAAGGGCACGATGCTGTTGGGCGTCAAAGCGGTGATCGCCGAGAGTTTTGAGCGCATTCACCGCTCGAATTTGATCGGCATGGGCGTGCTGCCGCTGCAATACAAGGAAGGTCAGAGCGCGCAGAGCCTTGGACTGACGGGCAAGGAAACGTTCGAAATCGTGGGACTCAACCGTGGCGCGGCGAAGTTCGTCAAAGTCATCGCCAAATCCGATGATGGGAAAACCACTGA
>Ga0209624_10003121_pt1 | contig 11910 bp, 9 predicted proteins | sample JacPinW_OM2H0_O1_FD_188565 | JGI IMG/M metagenome (GOLD analysis project Ga0209624, IMG submission 188565) | Forest soil microbial communities from Algoma, Ontario, Canada - Jack Pine, Ontario site 1_JW_OM2H0_O1 (SPAdes) (version 2) | ecosystem: Environmental > Terrestrial > Soil > Boreal... | reverse complement strand
CACATCCCGCATCCACCCGATGCCGCCCCTCTCCTCTTCGTGTACACTTCGCCGTAACTCGTCCTAGTCCGACGGCCTATGGCATCTGACGACACAACAAAAAGTCCCGTCCCGCCCGCCAACTCCCAAGCCCCCTCGCCACCCATAGCCCCATCGCAACAAAATCCCCTTCACATCAATCCGTGGCTCATCGCCGTCGCCGTGATGCTTTCCACTTTCATGGAAGTCCTCGACACCACCGTCGTCAACGTCTCGCTCCCTCACATCGCCGGCAGCCTCTCCGCCACCATTGACGAAGCCACGTGGACCCTCACCTCCTATCTCGTCTCCAACGCCATCATTCTTCCGCTCACCGGCTGGCTCTCCAATTTCTTCGGTCGCAAGCGCATGTTGATGCTCTCCGTTACTGGCTTCACCATCGCTTCCTTCGCTTGCGGACTCGCTCCCACTCTTCCGTTCCTGGTCGTCTGTCGCGTCATTCAAGGCGCGTGCGGTGGCAGCCTTCAACCCATCTCGCAAGCCGTCCTCCTCGAATCTTTCCCACCGCAAGACCGCGGCAAAGCCATGGGCTTCTGGGGACTCGGCATCGTCGTCGCGCCTCTCCTCGGCCCCGTTCTCGGCGGCTGGCTCACCGACAGCTACAGTTGGCGCTGGGTTTTTTATATCAACGTGCCGATCGGCGTCGCGTCCATCATCATGACGCGCCTCTTCGTCTTCGATCCCCACTACATCAAGCGCGCCTCATCGAAAATCGACTACTGGGGCATCGGCATGTTGGCCGTCGGCATCGGCCTGCTGCAAGTCGTCCTCGACAAAGGCCAGGAAAAAGATTGGTTCGCCACGATGTGGATTACGGTTGTCGCAGTCGCCGCTGTAGTCGCTCTCGTCGCGTTTATGTTTCGCGAGTTAATGATCGACCATCCCGTCGTCCAACTCCGCGTCTTCAAAGATCGCACCTACTCGACGGGTGTGTTTCTCATGTCCATGCTCGGCGTCGGCCTCTACGGCACGACCGTCCTCATCCCGCTCATACTGCAGACTCTGCTCGGCTACCCCGCCTTGCGCGCAGGCATCGCCATGGCCCCGCGCGGACTCGGCTCTTTCATCGCCATGCCCATCGTCGGCCTCATCATGTCGAAATTCGATCCGCGCAAAATGCTCGCGCTCGGTCTCTTCGTCTGCGCGCTCACTCTCTTTCAATTCTCCGGGCTCGATCGCAGCGCCGGATACTGGGACTTCTTCTGGCCGCAGCTCGAAATGGGCCTCTCTCTCGGCCTCGTCTTCGTCCCGCTCACCACCATCACCATGTCCGGCATCGCCAAAGAAAAAATGGGCAACGCCACCAGCCTCTTCAATCTCGTCCGCAATCTCGGCGGCAGCATCGGAATTTCCGCCGTCCAAACCATGGAAGTCCGTCTTCAGCAAACCAACACCAACGTCCTCGGCGCACACGTCAACCCATTCAGCACCGCCGCGCGCAACATGATGAACATGATGGAAGGAATGATGGTCAGTCGCGGCGGCGACGCAGTTGCCGCCGCTCAGCAAGCCCGGGCCATGATCTTCGGCCTCGTCCAACGCGAAGCCGCCATGATCTCCTACAACACAATCTTCAAATCCCTCGGCATCCTTTTCATCGCCCTGCTCCCCTTCATCCTCATCATGCGCCGCCCCTCACAAAAAGCCCCCGCCGTCGCCGCCCACTGACGCCTACGCCGCCTGACCAGCGAATTGAGCCATATCTGACATAAAATCGCACTTCGTATGAAACGCTCTCCACTTCGCGCCATCGCATTCTGGATATTCTTTGCCTCTGCGTTGCCGCTGCAAATGCGTCCGCAACAGCAGCCAGCGGTTTCTTCGCCGTATTCAAACGATGCCGAAGGCCTTCGAAAACTCCTCGAGAACATGCTGGCCGCTGCAAAGAGCGGCGACCAAGCGCAACTGCGTTCCATGATTCACGAACTGGAAATTCCGAACTCTGAGGTCTGGTATACCAAGACTTTCGGTCCAGACAAGGGCGAGAGTTGGGCCGGTCCCTATCAAAAAGAGCTCGCCGCGAACGAGACTAGGTTCGAAGACCTGCTGATGAAGCTAAGTAGTACGGATGGGGATTTCGCCGTCCAAAAGATCGACACAAGAAAACGGTATGATACCCTCACCGGTCCGCTCGACGAATACCTCGCAAGTTGGAAAAGTGCCACCGCGGCCGACGCCAAAGAACCTACGAATCTCGCTAACTTCTTTTTTATCGACGGCAAATTCAGATGGAACAGCACCGACCGGTATTTTCCCTTTGAGCCAGAGCTGAAGCGTAACGTCGTGATGGGAAAGTTAGTCAAGAACGTCGCGCCCGTGTATCCGGTGGAAGCGCAACGAAAACGAATTCAGGGCCCGGTCAAACTTCGAGTGATTATCCGGAAGGATGGCTCGGTCATTGTTCAAACAGTTGTGCAAGGCGACCCTGCGCTGTCTCCTGCCGCAATCGAAGCTGTGAAACAATGGCGCTTCGAACCAACTCTCCTCGATGGCAAGCCCATTGATTTCATAACTACGCTTGAGGTGAACTTCGCACTGAGGCCTTAATGCGTTGTGGCTTTCCGCAAGGCGGACTCCAATCGGCGCAGATTCTATCTCCCCTTCGCCTCTGCCCCGCGCAACACCAAACACGTCGAACTCGCTTTCGCAATCGCCCGCCCGTTCTCGTCCGACACTTCGCACTCCACATATCCGACGCTCTTCCCGCGCCGCACCACTTTCCCTTCCGCTCGCAACTGCGCCTTCCACACCGGCCGAAAAAAATTGATCTTCAGCTCCACCGTCGTAAACGATTCCCCCGGCGACAGCGTCGAATGAAACGCAATCCCCATCGCCGAATCCGCGATATCGCACAGAATTCCGCCATGCGTCGTCCCCATCGGATTCGTATGCTGCGGCCCCGTCTCGAGCGTCACAACCGATCGCCCCTCGCCCACCTCCGCCAATTCAAATCCAATCAACTCCGCCACAGGCATGACCTTTCGCCGTCGCGCACTCGTCTCTCGCTCCTCGGCGCTCCGCTCTCGAGTCTCCTCCGCCACGCGTCCTCCTTGATATCTCGCGCCAAAGCCTACACCAATCCGCGCGGTGATATCGCTACGATCCACTCTTCCCTCTGTGTCCTCTGCGCGCTCCGTGGTGAATTCCTTCTTCTCTTCCCCCGCCCGCCAGCCCAAAAAATTCCCATCGCTCACTCAACTCGCTATAATCCCTCCGCATTCCTTCCACCAAGGAGCACAAACGTGCCCGACGCATCGCCGCAGTCCTCACACTCGTTCCACCTCAACACCTACCGCGTCGATGGCGCCACCGTCGTCGAATGCCACGGCAAACTCATCTCCGACCACGCCCCCAAACTCCGCAACGAAGTCCGCAATCTCCTCCCCGCCGAAAAACGCATCATCATCGACATGAAAAATGTTCATCACATGGACTCCTCCGGCCTCGGCGCTCTCGCCACGCTCTACGTCCACTGCCGCACCCGCGGTTGCAAACTCGAACTTATCAACCTCAATCAAGCCACCCGCTCCCTCCTCAGCATGACCAACCTCCTCTCCCTCTTCGAAGACGCCGGCCGCTTCGGCGGCAAACTCCCGTGAAAAAATCATCGCGCCGCCCCGCCTCGAAAATTCGCATGACTCTGGCCGACGACAAATCCGTGGTTCAATATTTCTCCCGCCTCCCCGAACCCGCCAAATCCACTCTCCAAACCGTCCGCGCCGCCATCCTCTCCGCCTGCCCAAAAGACACCACCGTAGCCCTCAGCTACGGCATCCCCACCTTCAAACACAACGGCAGCATCGTCGCCATCGCCGCCTTCAAAGATCATTGCAGCCTCTTCCCCATGAGCTATTTCGTCATCGACAAATTCCGCGCCGATCTCGCCCGCTTCGAAGTCTCCAAAGGCACCGTCCGCTTCCGCACCGACAAATCCCTCCCCGCTCCGCTCCTCAGAAAAATCGTCAAAGCCCGCCTAACCCAAATGTCCGAAAAACAAAAAACCAAGCCCACCCGATAACAGCCCCGCCAGGAACAATCCCCCTATCTGCGGCGTCTGTACAAACGGCACCTTTATTAATCTCCTTGTGCCTGTACCACTAAATATCCATCTCCCCGCATCACAGCGGGCGGGGGTGCTCATGCCACTTATGCATGATCTGCGCTATGCCTTTCGTCTCGTAGCCCGATCCCGCCTCTCCACCATCCTCGCCATCCTCTCCCTCGCTCTCGGCATCGGCGCCACCACCGCCATCTTCAGCGTCGTCTACGCCGTCCTCGTCGACCCTTATCCCTACACCGGCGCAGATCGCATCGGCTTCGCCCACATCTTCAATCAAAAGGATGAGGACCAGGGCGACGCCCCGGTTACGCTCAGCCAGTTTCACGAAATAAGAGCCAACGCCAGATCCACCGAGGGCCTCGTCGCATGCGAGCGCCGCAGCGTCGCACTCAGCGAACACGGCTTCCCCGAAGCCGTCAACCAGGAGTTCTTCTCTCCAAACGCCTTCGAATTTTTCGGCGTCGCCCCACTTCTCGGTCGCACGTTCCACCCAAACGATCTCGGCGATGAGTCCAAAGTCGAAGACGTCGCCGTTCTCAGCTATCACTTCTGGCAGCGCCATTTCTTCGGACGCCCCGATGTCCTCGGCCAATCCGTTCGCCTGAACGACAAGTTCTACACAATCGTCGGCGTGATGCCGATTCGTTTCTCTTGGGAACAGGCCGACATCTACACTCCCGTAGCAGTTCGCCCCGACAACGAGTATCGCTTCGAGTTGGTCATGCGTGTCCGTCCGGGAATCCCTCGAAAACAGGTCGATGCCGAATTTCAGGACTTCCACCTGAAATTCGCAAAAACAGCCCCCAAATTCACGTATCCGGACCCTCCGTTCCGTACGCAGTTTGAGTCTGTCAATGAAACCGTCCTGGGCAAATTTCAAAATACATTGATCGCTTTGATGGCGGCGGTGGGCTTCCTTCTTCTGATCGCCTGCGCCAACGTCGCCAATCTCTTGCTCGCTCGCGCCAGCGCGCGCCGCGGCGAAATCGCTGTCCGCGCCGCCATGGGCGCCGGCACCAAACGCATCGTCCAGCAACTCCTCACGGAAAGTGTCATTCTCAGCGTTACCGGCGGGATACTCGGCCTGCTCTTCGCCTATGGCGGCATCAAAGCTGTCGTCGCACTGCTCCCCGAAGACTCGATTCCCAGCGAAGCCGTCATCTCACTGAATCTGTACGTCCTCGCTTTCGCCGTAGCCATTTCCGTCCTCACCGGTGTTCTATTTGGCTTGGCTCCTGCTCTCCAGCTCTCTCGCCAAAATCAGTCCGCTTTTCTTCGTGAGACAGGACGCGACTCCGCCGCTGGTGGCGCCGGAAATCGCCTGCGTAATATCTTGATCGTCAGCGAAGTCGCACTTTCTCTCGTGTTACTCACCGGTTCAGCGCTGGCTGGATTCGGCCTCATCGAACTCACGCGCAAGAAACTCGGCTACGAACCCAAGGGAGTGTTCACACTTTTCATTCCGACGTCCGACACGCGATACCCGCAATGGGCGCAACGCCGCGCTTTCTTTAATGACGTCATCGAACATCTCAAGGTGATCCCCACCGTCGAGTCCGTCTCCGCCACCCTCACCGGGGTGCCTCCCTACGCCGGCGCCGACCTTAAATTCACCATGCCTGGTTTGAGTGCCCCGGTCCCTACTCGGCTGAATCTGGTGAGTGACGCCTATCTCTCCACGATGCACATCCCGCTGTTGCGAGGACGCTTCTTCGACGCGGGCGATGTCGAGCGACCCAATCCCGTCGCAATCGTCTCTGAGGACCTTGTCAAAACCTATTTCCCCGATCGCGATCCGCTCGGACACCAGATCACCGTCGATATTCCAAAAGACGGCCTGCCTCAGGCCTTCATACGCTCTCCTTCCGCTGTATCGACCTACGAAATCATCGGCGTTTGCGGCACGACGTGGAATCGCGGAATGAAAGACACTCCTGTGCCCGCCATCTATATTCCGTTCACGAATATCATTCCACCCGGAATGATGTTCGCCATTCGCACGACAAGTCCAAACCCGTTAGCGATCGAAGAATCCGTCCGCAAGGCCGTAAGCGCCGTCGATTCCTCGCAAACGATCGCATTCGTTCGGACCGGCGAGCGCATCCTTGGATACGAATTCGCTTTCCCGAAATTCGCCACATTCCTCTTCGGCATCTTCGGCGGCATCGGTCTCGCCCTTGCCTCCATCGGCATCTTCGGCGTCGTCTCCTACAGCGTCTCCCGCCGTACCCGCGAATTCGGCATCCGCATGGCCCTCGGCGCCACTCCAGGAAAGATCCTCAGTCTTGTCGTTACATCCATGGGCCGAGTTCTCGTCATCGGTTTTGTCCTCGGCATTATCCTGAGCATCGTCTCCATCCGCGCCATGTCCGACAAACTCGAAGGCATAAATGCCAACCACCCCTTCGTCATCATCGTCGTCATCGCCGTCCTCGCCACCTCCGCCCTACTCGCCTGCACGCTCCCCGCCCGTAGCGCCACCCAAATCCACCCCGTCGACGCCCTCCGCCACGAATAACTCCGCAGCCGCCATGGAACAAATCCCCCTTTTCCGCCGTCTGTACCACGTATACCCCGCCCATCCGCATCACAGCCGAGGGGTGCCACCATGTCCGCAACCCATGATCTCCGCTACGCCCTCCGCCTTCTCGCCCGCTCCCGCCTCTCCACCATCCTCGCCATCCTCTCCCTAGCCCTCGGCATCGGCGCCACCACCGCCATCTTCAGCGTCGTCTACGCCGTCCTCATCGATCCCTACCCCTACACCGCCGCCGACCGCATCGGCTTCGCACACGTCTTCAACTCCAAAAGTGACGATCGCGGCACCCCAGACTACACGCTGAACCAGTACATGGAGATGAAGGCCAGCGCCAAATCCGTCGAGGGCATGATCATTGGCAACCGCCGCGCCGTCGCCCTCACCGAGCACGGCATCCCGGAATCCATCAATCAAGAATTCTTTTCTCCGAACGCCTTCGACTTCTTCGGCGTCCCGCCGCTCTTCGGTCGCACCTTCCACCCAAACGACGCTGGCGATGAATCCAAAGTCGAAAACGTCGCCGTTCTCAGTTATCTCTTCTGGCAGCGTCACTTCTTCGGCCGTCGCGATGTTCTCGGCCAGTCGGTCCGGCTCGACGATACGTTCTACACGATCATCGGCGTCCTCCCGATTCGGTTCACCTGGCAGGATGCCGACATTTACACACCCGTCGCGATTCGCCCAGCCGACGACTTTCAGTACGACGTGGTCTTGCGCGTTCGGCCCGGTGTCCCTCATCAACAAGTCGACGCCGAATTCCAAGCCTTCCACGAAAAGTTCGTCAAAACCGCGCCCACTTTTGTCTACCCGGAACCTCCATTCCATACAAAATTTGAATCCGTCAACGAAGGCATCCTCGGAAAATTCGCCAACACGCTCTTGGCGCTCATGGCAGCCGTTGGCTTCCTTCTCCTGATCGCGTGCGCCAATGTCGCCAATCTCTTGCTCGCTCGGGCCAGTTCCCGCCGCGGAGAAATCGCTGTCCGCGCCGCTATGGGCGCAGGCGCCATGCGCATCATCCAGCAGCTCTTAACGGAGAGCGTCATCCTCAGTGTCACCGGCGGCGCTCTCGGCGTGCTCTTCGCCTACGTTGGGATCAAAGCGGTCGTCGCCCTTCTTCCCGAATTCTCCATCCCTCACGAAGCCGTTATCACGCTCAATCCCTACGTCCTGGCCTTCGCCGTCACCGTTTCCGTTCTCACCGGCATCTTCTTCGGTCTCGCTCCTGCTTTTCAGCTCGCACGCCAGAACCAATCGGCATTCTTGCGTGACGCGGGCCGCGATTCCGCCGCAGGATCGGCTGGCAATCGCCTGCGCAACGTGCTCATCGTCAGCGAAGTCGCACTCTCCCTGGTGCTTCTCACCGGCGCGGCACTGGCTGGCTTCGGCCTCGTTCAATTGCTGCAACAGAAGCTCGGCTATGAGCCCAAAGGCATTTTCACGACCTTCATCCCCACCTCCCCAACGCGCTATCCACAATGGAGCCAGCGCCGCGCCGCTTACAGCGACATCACCGATCACTTGAAAACTATCCCCTCCGTCGAATCCGTCGCATCGAGCGTCACCGGCATTCCTCCCTACGCCGGGGCCGGACTCACATTCAACATGGCCGGATTGCCCGCTCCGGTTCCCATTCGCGTGAATCTGGTGAGTGATACCTTCCTTTCCGTTTTGCGCATTCCCCTTCTCAGAGGACGCTTCTTCGATGCACGCGATCTTGAGCGCCCTAACCCCGTCGTCGTTATCACGGAAGCAATGGCCAAGACCTATTTCGCCGATCGCGATCCCATCGGCCGCCAAATCACCATCGACATTCCCGACAAGGGCTTGCCACAGGGATTCGTACGTCCTCCGAATCCACCCACTTCGTACGAAATTATTGGCATCTGCGGCACAAGCAAAAATGAGGGACTCAAAGACGCGCCAAAACCCGCCGTCTACATTCCGTTCACCAACATCTTCCCGCCTGGCATCATGTTCGCGATTCGCACCAGCAATCCAAATCCCTTGGCGATCGAAGAATCCGTCCGCAAAGCGGTGAGTGAGGTGGATTCATCCGAGCCCATCGCCTTCACTCGCACCGGCGAAGAATTTCTCGGTAGCGCCTACGCCTACCCCAAATTCGCCACTTTCCTCTTCGGCATCTTCGGCGGCATCGGCCTCGCCCTCGCCTCCATCGGCATCTTCGGCGTCGTCTCCTACAGCGTCTCGCGCCGCACTCGCGAATTCGGCATCCGCATGTCCCTCGGCGCCTCACCTGGCAACATCCTTCGCCTCGTCATCACATCGATGGGCCGCGTCCTCATCATCGGCTTCGTCGTTGGCACTATCCTCAGCGTCGTCTCCACCCGCGCCCTGGCAGACAAACTCGAAGGCATCAGCGCCACCAACCCCTTCGTCCTCCTCGCCGTCATCGCCGTCCTCGCCATCGCCGCCCTGACCGCCTGCCTCATACCCGGCCGCTCCGCCACCCAAATCCACCCCGTCGACGCCCTCCGCCACGAATAACCCGATGCCGCGATCGACCAAACCCGCCGAGCAGAAAATTCAACTCCGCCCCGTCCTGTTTTTGGCGGCATTTCTCCTCTTTGTTGCTCCCATTTGGGCTCGACTCATGCCGCCTCCCTCGATGGCCGACGTTCGCGACCTCGCCGATCGGGCACCTCACGTCTTTCGTGGCCAAGTCATGACTGTCACTCCCCCGTCTGCGACAATCGATCACCACGTATCAACGTCCTCCGTCGCGACGTTTCGAGTTGATCGCTGGTATCGCGGGGAAGAATCGCCCATCATTTCTTTATCCTTCAGGAGCCCCAATCCGATTTTCGGCAACGGCCACGACTGTATCGACTTTCAGCCCGGCGGATACTGGCTCGTGTTCGCCGTCAAGAAAGGAGAAAGCTTCGAAATGATCGACGACTGCATCGGTGCCCTCGCAATCTCGCCGATTCTTGGCCCGAATCTCGGGGCCGCGAACTGGTCTGCGCAGATGGAATCCGACTTCATTGCCGGTCTCGCCGACAATCATCAGGACGCACGACTGCTCAGCGTCCAGCGCCTGGGCGGGTTGAAGCTGCCATCCTCTCGAGAGGTGCTTCGCCGAACGATCGCAGACGGCGACGAGCTCGAATCAAAGTGGGCTGTCTACGCTGCGCTTCGAACCGGCGACGCAACCGTTCTCCCCGACGCGAGGCGCCTTCTGGCCGCCGGAGACTATTCTCTGCCGGAGAGCGCAATCGCACTGGAACTGAAAAACATTTCCGATCCGGTCGCCGTTCCCGAACTCGTCGCGATTCTCAACGATTCTCCCGGCGAGATTACGCGCTCATCCGCAGTCACCGCCCTGAGCGAGAATCTGAAAGACCCCAAAACCGCCCCCGTCCTTGCAGCCCATCTTTCCGACGAAAGCCCGCAAGTTCGGTACATGGCCATGTACGGCCTGCGAAATATCACCCGAGAACCCGCTTGCACCCTTCCTTCCGGCTGGACCGAACAAGACATCGAGCCCCAGTTACAACAGTGTCGCGAGTGGTGGCAACAATCCGGCCGCCTCCAGCCCTGGCACTAACCGCTGATTATGGGTTGCTCCTCATTCGAATGATATCCGCATTTTCATATTGACAAACCTGTCAACATATGGTATGCTCCGTTGTGAATCGGCTCCCCATTCCTCAAAATCTTCCGCAACTGCTTTACAATCACACTCTTAACGCATCCGCACGCACAACTCCTTTAGATTCACACTCTTGCGCAAAACCACCCGGGGGGTGGGTCCACACCACCGCAAATTCCCAAAACGGAACTCGCCAACCTTGCAAATCCCTCCTTTCCTGCTGCAAGCTACGCCCGCTTCTTCGGAGACTTCCATGCCCTCTCTAAAATTCGCAGCACTATCACTCTGCGCCGCCGCGCTCATCGCAGTCTCGCAACCCGCCGCCCACGCCCAGGACGCCGAAACCATCATCCGCGCCGGCACGCTCATCGACGGCACCTCCAACGCGCCCCTCAAGAACCAGCTCATCTTCATCAAGAACGATCGCATCGTAAAAGTCTCCGCCGCCCCCGCTCAGCCGCCCACCGGCTTCAACGTCATCGACCTTTCCAACTCCACAGTCCTCCCCGGCCTGATCGACTCCCACACGCACATCTTCCTCTGGGGCGAAGATCCGGCCAAAGGCGGCTACGACGCCAACATACTCAAAGCCGGCATCGCCCTCCGCGCCGCGCGCGCCACCTTCGCCTGCCGCCGCGCTCTCGAACAAGGTTTCACCACTCTTCGCGACCTCGAAACCGAAGGCGCCGGCTACGGCGACGTCGAAATCCGCGAAGCCATCACCGAGGGCACCATCCCCGGCCCGCGCCTCTTCTGCGCCACGCGCGCCATCTCTTCCACCGGCGGATACAACCTCGAAGGCTACGCACCCGAACTCGACATGCCCAAAGGCGCGCAAATTATCGACGGCCCCATCGAAGCCCGCAAAGCCGCGCGCCAACAACTCGATCACGGCGCCGACTGGATCAAGGTCTACATGACGCATCGTTCATGGGTGGATAAGCAGGGCCATCTCGTCTCGCAGCCCACGCTCACGGTCGAGGAATTAAAAGCGATTGTCGATGAAGCTCACGGATGGGGAAAGAAAGTCGCGTGCCACGCCTACAACGGCATCGGCCTCCAGCGCGCGCTCGACGGCGGCTGCGACTCCATCGAGCACGGCCTCGACATGACCGAAGCCCAGGTCAAACAAATGGCCGCGCAGGGCACGTGGTATTGCCCCACGCTACAGATCTATTACGAGGATTGGGCGCCCGAAGACACTCCTGGTGGAAAACGCGATCGCGCCCGCGCAGCATTACACGAAGCCTCGTACAAGCGCGCCCTGCAAGCTCACTTGAAAATTGTTTTCGGCACCGACATTGGCGGAATGCCGTGGACCGAATCCATCGCGCGCGAATTCCCGCGCATGGTGAATCTCGGCATGTCTCCGATGGACGCAATCCAGGCCGCCACCTCGCGCCCCGCCGAAATGCTCGATATGAAAGGTGAAATCGGAGTTGTCGCCCCCGGCGCCTATGCCGACATCATCGCCGTCCAAGGCGACCCGCTAAAAGACATCAGCACCCTCGAACACGTCACCTTCGTTATGCACAACGGCTCCGTCTTCAGAAACGACCAACCGAAATGACCCGGAGATCGATCGCGACCAAGAACATGTACGGGCGCAGCACTGCTGCGCCCCATGTCCCCAAGATGTCAACTGTTAAAGGATTTTGG
>Ga0209624_10003120_pt1 | contig 11911 bp, 9 predicted proteins | sample JacPinW_OM2H0_O1_FD_188565 | JGI IMG/M metagenome (GOLD analysis project Ga0209624, IMG submission 188565) | Forest soil microbial communities from Algoma, Ontario, Canada - Jack Pine, Ontario site 1_JW_OM2H0_O1 (SPAdes) (version 2) | ecosystem: Environmental > Terrestrial > Soil > Boreal... | reverse complement strand
GCCTGTCGAACCAACAGTAGTTACGTTGTGTGGAAAGGATGTTGACGCCGTGCTGACGATGCGTTTCGACATGAGGGTTCCTGATTGGGCCGGGTCGGCGGCCGCTCACTATTCCGCGGTGTTGGACATGTGCGAGTGGGCCGAGACGCGCGGGGCGGCGCTGTCGGTGTTGTCGGAGCACCACGGGGCCGACGATGGGCACCTACCGACCCCGCTGATCCTGGCGTCGGCCGTCGCGGCGAGAACCCAGGAGATGGCGATCCTGTTGGCGGCGGTGCCACTACCGCTATGGGATCCGGTGCGACTCGCCGAGGAGATCAATGTGCTGGACCTCATCAGCGGCGGCAGGGTTTCGTACGCGTTCGGTGTGGGCCATCGCGAGGAGGAGTACACCCACTTCGGCATCGACATGGCTGCTCGTGGCCGGCTCGCTGACGAGTATCTGCGAGTGCTGATTGCGCTGGTTCACGGTGAGCCGGTCGAGTTCCGGGGCCGGCAGGTACGGGTCACGCCACGATGTGCGTCACCTAGCGGACCCCCGATGATGATCGCGGGCGGCAGCAAGGCCGCGGTCCGCAGGGCCGCCACTTACGGTCTGGGCTTCATCTCCCAGGTCGACCGGCCCGAGTTGAGGACCTACTACGAGGCCCAGTGCCGCACAATGGGCAAAGTCCCGGGCTTCGTGCAATTCCCTGTCCCCGACTCTCCGACAGCGGTTTTCGTCGCCGACAATGTAGATCAGGCATGGGAGCAGCTGGGTCCGCACCTGCTTCACGATGCCGCCATGGCCGCGTCCTACCGACACGGAGACGACTCGGTGGCCAGCATCACCCGGGCGAAGAGCGTGGCCGAGCTGCGCCTCGCCGGGGGACCGTACCGCATCCTGACGCCCACGGCGGCAATGGAATTCGTTCGCTCTGGGAAGTCGCTTCCTTTGCATCCGTTGTGCGGTGGCATCGAACCCGACCTGGCGTGGCGCTATCTACAGACAGCGGTGGCGGCCCATCAACAAGCCGAGATGGTCCGCGGATGAGCAAAGAGGAAGCTGTGAGCGACCCCATTCGCGTGGTCGTATGGTCGACCGGAGGGGTCGGTTCGGTTGCCGTGGATGGCATTCGACACCGGCCGGATCTGAAACTGGTTGGGGTGTGGGTTCATTCACCCGACAAAGTCGGCAAAGACGCAGGCGAACTCGTCGGTGGCCACCCCATCGGGCTGGCCGCGACCAACGACGCTGACGCGCTCATTGCACTCAAGCCGGACTGCGTTGTCTATGCCGCCAGTGGCCCCCAACGCGACGCGGGCGCGGTCCCGGACTATCTCAAGTTGCTCGCAGCGGGCATCAACGTCGTGTCGACGTCGACCACCGGCCTGGTGTACCCCCCGTCATACTTCGCTACTGAGTGGCGCGACCAGCTGGAGTCCGCCGCCCAAGCAGGCGGTGCGTCGTTCTACGCATCGGGCATCTTCCCCGGATTCGCATCCGATCAGCTCGCGCTGCTGATGACCACGCAGTCCAAGAAGATCCGCACGCTCACGGCCACCGAAATCGCGCTCAACGACCACTATCCGGTGGCCGACGTCATGATCAACGGGATGGGCTTTGCCCGCCCGTTGGACTTCGAACCCATGCTGAAGACACCGGGTTTCATCGAAATTGCCTGGAAGGCACCAATTCACCTCATTGCCGACGGGCTTGGCGTGGAGGTCGAGGAGATTCGCGGCAGCCTCGACCGCGAACTGACCGACCGCGACATCGAGGTGGCGTTTGGCACCATCCCGGCCGGCACGTGTGGCGCGGTGCGGACCAGGGCGGCCGGAGTAATCGGAGGCCGCGAGGCCATCGTGATGGAGCACATCATCCGGATGGCGCGCGACGTCGCCCCGGACTGGCCGACTTCCGAGGCCGACGCCACCTACCGGGTCGACATCGAGGGCGACCCCGACATTCACTGCGCCATGACAGTGGGCGCCGCTCAAGGGCATGGCGCCGGTCATGCTGCGATGGCCGCGACCGCGATGCGGGTCGTGAACGCCGTCCCCTACGTGGTGGCCGCGCCGGCCGGGTTGCTCAGTTCGCTGGCCATTCCGACTACGTTGCCGCGTCACGTATTCCGATGAAGCAGGTGTGAGGGCCCTGTCGACCCCGTGTGGCTACTGGACGGGCGCCAGCGCCGGCCGCGGGGTGAACGTGAGGTGCAATTCGCTGAGCCCACGCAGGATGTAGGTCGGCTCGAAGGTGTAGCGCCGCTCGTCGGCCGGCCCGTGCTGCATTTCGCTGATGGCGACGTCGGACATCCGGTCCAGGATGCGTTCAAGCGAGACGCGGCCTTCGACTCGGGCCAGCGGCGCACCGGGGCAGGAATGCACGCCGCGGGCGAACGCCATGTGTTCGCGGACGTTCTTGCGGTCGAGTTGAAACTCGTGCGGGTTCTCAAACCGGCGTGGGTCACGGTTGGCGGCACCGGGCAACACCATCACGATGGCGCCGACGGGGATCTCGACGCCGCCGACGGTGGTCGCTCTGACGGCGAGCCGGGAGTCGCTCTTGACGGGGCTCTCCGTCCGCAGCGATTCCTCGATGAAGCCCGGAATCAGGCTGCGGTCTTCGCGTAACTTCTGCTGAACTTCGGGCCGGTCGCCCAGTGATTGCAGCGCTGCCGACAGCAGCTTGGCGGTGGTCTCCTGCCCGGCGGCGAAAAGGAATGTCGCCGAACGGCTTACCTCGATGACCTCGGGTGTGGATCCGTCGGGATACTTCGCCGTCGCCAACGAGCTGAGCACGTCGTCACGGGGAGAGCTACGCCGGTCTTCGATGTAGGAGCAGAACTTGTCATCGAGCCATTCCAGCGGGTTAATGCCGACCGACTCGAGATTCAGCGCCCCTACCCGCGCGCCGGGACGGTCCGCGCCCAACACCGTGCGGAACTGCTTGTGGTCTTCCTCGGGGACACCGAGTAAGTCGGCGATCACCAACGTCGCGAAGGGTTTCGAATATTCGGAGATGAACTCGCACTCGCCGTTGCCGAGAAACTCGTCGAGCTGGCGGTCGGCCAGCTGCCACATGAATTCCTCGTTCTCCTTCAGCCGGCTGGGTGTGAGCAACCGGCTCAGGATCGAGCGCGCGCGAGTGTGGTCCGGTGGATCCATGGTGACCATGTGCTCGTTCATCGGGAACTGACTGCGGTGCGCGTCGACCAGCGGACCGAGGTCGTCGCAGTCGACTTCAAACGGCAGCGGCGGAAACGGGCCGCCGAGCGCAACGATATTGGAGAACGTGTCCGGGTCTTTGTAGACCGCGTTGGCCTCTTCCCAGCCGGTGACCGCGAAGACATTGTGGTGCGGGAGTCGCAACACCGGGTTTTGGCTACGCAGGTAATCGAAGTACGGGTGCGGGTCGGGAACGAGAGACTGGTCGGTGAAGAAGTCGATCGATTCGAAGGTGGTCATGGTGTCACGCGCCTCCCGAGGCTGATGTACCCGTGATGGTGTGGGGCGGGCGGTCCGCCATGAGCCGTATGCCGCCCCGGACTGAGTTAGGCGAAAGTGTAATTCTTGCTGAGCACCTGCTTAGCATGGGGCTAATGTCGTGGTCAAGGCGAGAGCCTGGCCGACGCTACGATCGGCATGTTCAGCAAGTATTCGGCGAGAGTGTGGAACCACGGCATGACTTCGGCGCGCAGGATCGGAGCACCGGACGCCAAGAATCGCAGCGTCCTGCTCGACGCGGCCGAGCAGTTGATGCTCGAAGAAGGTTATGCCGCAGTCACTTCGCGTCGAGTCGCGGAAAAGGCGGCGCTCAAGCCGCAGTTGGTCCACTACTACTTCCGCACCATGGACGATTTGTTCTTGGCGGCGTTCCGGCGCCGCGCCGAACAGGGCCTCGAGGTGCAAGCGCGGGTGCTGCAGGCGCGGCAACCGCTGTGGGCGCTGTGGCGGTTCAGCACCGATCCGGCAGCCACTGCGATCACCATGGAATTCATCGCTCTCGCCAACCACCGCAAAGCGCTGAAAGCCGAGATCGCCTACTATGCGGAGCGTTTTCGCGACGAGCAACGCAAAGCGCTGTCGACGGTTCTGGAACGCTACGGCGTCGACCCGGCGAAGTTCCCCCCGCTGGTGTGGTCGGTGCTGATGACCAGCGTGTCCAGAGTCCTGGTGATCGAACAGGCGCTCGACATGTCCGCCGGCCATAGCGAAACGATCGAGATCGTCGAGAGTTACCTGCGACACCTGGAGGGCGACCCCGAGATCTAGGTCGATCACCAAATGCGCAGCGAGCAGAGCGTGCCCTTGGGGCCGTCGTTGGATTTCACGACCACTCCGTCGACGACCAGCGCGCAGTGGAACATCGGCGTACCCGGCTCCGTCCCGGTGCTCACGACAACCATCGCGTAGGTGGCCGGGTCCGTCAGCATCACCACGGGTGAGGTCCATGGGTGCCCCGGTCCGATGTCGGCTTGGACGTTGGGGGTGTACTGGTACGGGTCGTGGCTGTAGTTGGAGAACTTCCCCGGGTCCTGATCCAAGTAGTAGATGTCGGCCCAGATCGGATTCGCCGCCGTGATGACATACCTGACTTGATGCATCACCGGGTCGTCGGCCCGCACCGGCGCGGCAGCGACTGTGCCGTAGCCGGCCGCCGAAAGCACCGCCAACGCAACGCCCAGCGTGGCCTTACCGACGGTTGTCATGCGCACCTCCGGCCACCCGCATTCCCAGGGCGATATTGGCATTCTCGCTAGCGGAGAATAACATCGCCACTGCCTTACCCAAGACCCTAACGTTTGCCGGCGGAGCGTTGAAGCCAATGCGCAATATTCCTGACGAACTGGTCACCCGATATGAGGAAGCGGGCTGGTGGAGCCGCGAGACTCTCGGGCAGGTGCTGGCTCACGGGTTGCAGGCCGCGCCGGATGCGACGTTCCGGGTGTACTCGGATGTCCGGCCGTGGTCTGGCACATTCGCCGACGTCGAAGTGGTAGCCCGTCGGCTCGCAGCCGGCCTGCGGGCCCGCGGCGTCGGCGCCGGTGATGTGGTGGCTTTTCAGCTGCCCAATTGGATGGAAGCAGCGGCGACGTTCTGGGCCTCGGCGTTCCTGGGTGCGGCGCTGGTGCCGATCGTGCATTTCTATGGCCGCAAAGAACTGGCGCAAATCTTCGCCGCCGCCAAGCCGCGGGTATTCATCACCGCCGAGGAGTTCGGCCGGCTGACCTATCAGGCCGATCTGTGCTCCGACGTCGAGATTGTCGGCGTGGTCGGGCGCGACTTCGAGGACCTGCTCGCCGACGAACCGATGGCCGGCACTGTGCCTGCCGACCCAGCGGGTCCCGCGCTGATCGCGTTCACCTCCGGCACCACCAGCGCGCCGAAGGGCGTCATTCACAGTCACCGCAGTCTGGTCTGCGAGGCGCGTCAGCTCTCCGGCCAGATCCGGTCGATCGGCGACAACCAACTGACCGCGACACCGGTCGGCCACTTCATCGGAATGCTCGCCGCTTTGCTGATCCCGGTGCTCAACGGTGGATCGGTATACCTTGTCGACAACTGGGATCCGGGCGTCGTACTGGGATTGATGGAACGCGACGACCTGACCCTCGGCGGCGGGCCGCCGTACTTCGTCACCAGCCTGCTCGATCACCCGGACTGCACACCGGCCCACCAGGCCCGGATCAAACGCCTTGGCCTGGGCGGTTCGACGGTGCCGGCCGCGGTGACCCGACGGCTGACGGACCTGGGCGTCATCGTGTTCCGGTCCTACGGCAGCAGCGAGCATCCGTCGATCACGGGGTCGACCCCGGACGCGCCAGAGGACAAACGCCTGCTCACCGATGGCAACCCGATGCCGGGAGTGGAGATCCGATTGGCAGCCGACGGCGAGATCCTCAGCCGCGGCCCGGATCTGTGCCTGGGCTACGTCGACGACGAGCTCACCGCGGCCGCTTTCGACAACGACGGCTGGTATCACACCGGAGACATCGGTGTGCTGGATGCCGATGGCTACCTCACCATCACCGACCGCAAGGCCGACGTGATCATCCGCGGCGGCGAGAACATCAGTGCCCTGGAAGTCGAAGAGGTGCTGCTCGGGCTGCCCGGCATCGCGGAGGCGGTGGTGGTCGCGGCCCCCGACGCCGCCCTGGGCGAGCGCGTCGCCGCGGTGCTGCGGCTCAGGCCGGGGCAGTCCCTGCCCAGCCTCGACGACGTCCGGGCCCACTTCGGCCGGCATGGGGTGGCCCGGCAGAAGTGGCCGGAGATCTTGCTCGAAGTCGACGACTATCCGCGCACGGCGAGCGGCAAGGTGCAGAAGCGTTTGGTGCGCGAAGGCATTGCGGTAGCCTCTGGGTGAGAATATTATTCTCGCAAATTGCGAAGGAGGATTCCATGGGGCAGTTGTCGCATCGGGAAGACGTTCCGTTTCCGATCTTTGACGCCGATAACCATCTCTACGAGCCGCCCGAGGCGCTGACCAAGTTCCTGCCCAAGGCGTACAAGGACTACGTCCAGTACCCGCAGATCAACGGGCGGACGAAGATCGCGATCCGGGGTCAAATCAGCAACTACATTCCCAACCCGACCTTTGAGGTCGTCGCCAAGCCGGGCGCCTGGGAGGAATACTTCAAGTACGGCAACCCGGAGGGCAAAACCAAGCGCGAGCTGTTCGGTGAGCCGATGCGCGCGATCCCGGCTTTCTTCGAGCCCGGCCCGCGCCTGGAGAAGATGAACGAGCTGGGCCTGGACCGCACCCTGATGTTCCCGACGCTGGCCAGCCTCCTCGAGGAGCGGCTGTCGGACGACCCCGTTGCGATCCACGTCTTGGTCCATGCGCTGAACGAGTGGCTTGATGAGGTCTGGGGCTTTAACTACCAAAACCGCATCTTCACCACCCCGGTCATCACCCTGCCGATCGTGGAGAAAGCGATCGAGGAGCTCGAGTGGGCGGTCAAACGCGGTGCGCGTTGCATCCTGGTCCGCCCCGCTCCGGTTCCCGGCTTCCGCGGCCCGCGGTCGTTCGCACTACCCGAGTTCGACCCGTTCTGGGAGCGGGTAGTCGAGTACGACGTGCTGGTCGGGATGCACTCCAGTGACAGTGGCTACTCCCGCTACACCTCCGAGTGGGACGGTGCTAGCGCAGAGATGCTGCCGTTCCAGACCAATGCGATGGGCATCCTCAACGAGTGGCGGCCGATCCAGGACTCGGTGGGCTCGTGGGTGATCCACGGCGCGCTCTACCGCCACCCGAAGCTGAAGGTGGCGATCGTCGAGGCCGGCTCGAAGTGGATGACCCCGTTGCTCGACGGACTGGCGGAGGTATTCCGGAAGGCCCCGGAGGCTTTCCCGAGCGACCCGGTCGAGGTGGTCAAGAACCGCATCCACGTCAGCCCGTTCTTCGAAGACGGCATCGACGATCTGGTCAACCTCGTCGGTGTGGATCAGGTGTTGTACGGCTCGGACTGGCCGCACCCGGAAGGGCTGGCGGAGCCGACCTTCTACGTCAACGCCCTGTCGCACCTGTCCGCTGACGACCAGGCAAAGATCATGGGCGGGAACCTGTCTCGTCTTGTTACGGTGTGACGGACCGGCCAAACTGGCAGACCATCCCTGAGATGGTCTTGAGCGCGGCGGACCGGTTCGGCGACGCAGAAGCGGTCGTCGACGGTTCGCTGCGCTTGACTTTCATCGAGCTCGTCGAGCGGATACGTTGCGCCGCAGGCGCGTTCGACGATCTCGGTGTTGCCAAGAGCGATCGCGTCGCCCTCTGGGCGCCGAATTCGGCGGACTGGATCGTCGCGGCGTTCGGGCTGCTCACCGCTGGCGGCGTGCTGGTTCCGGTGAATACGCGGTTCAAGCCCGACGAAGCCGGCGACATCATTACCCGCAGTGCGGCGAAGGCTGTGCTGGTGCGCAAGGATTTTCTCGGCCAGGACTACACCGCTCCCGCCGGGGTGCCGGTCATCGACCTAGCGTCCGACTTCCTTTCCAGCGGTTCGCCGTTCGAGCGGGGAGTCAGCGGAACCGATGTCTCCGACGTCATCTTCACCTCAGGCACGACCGGGCGTCCGAAGGGCGCGATGATGAATCATCGCCAAACTCTGCGCATGTACGAGGAGTGGGCGACGCTCGCCGACCTGCGCGAGGGCGACCGCTACCTGATGATCAACCCGTACTTTCATACGTTCGGCTTGAAAGCGGGCCTGATCGCGTCGTTCCTACGCGGGGCAACCATGCTGCCGCTGGCGGTGTTCGACATCGATGCAGTGGTGGAACTCGTTGAGCGCGAGCGTATCTCGATGTTGCCTGGACCACCGACGTTGTACCACTCGTTGCTGACGGTTCACGACAAGGCCAAGCTTTCGTCGCTGCGGGCGGGTGTCACCGGTGCCGCCGACATCCCGGTCGAACTGGTTCGTCGTATACATAATGAACTGCCCTTCGAAACGTTGATGACGGGTTACGGGCTCACCGAGGCCGGCAACGTGACGCTGTCGCGGCCCGGCGACTCCTTCGAAGATGTGGCCACCACTGCGGGCCTGCCCTGCGAAGACGTCGAGGTGCGCATCGCCGCCGACGGCGAAGTGCTGGTTCGCGGTTACGGCGTCATGCAGGGCTACCTAGACGATCCGGAGGCCACCGCGCAGGCGATCGACGATGACGGCTGGTTACACACCGGCGACTTGGGCAATTTCGACAAGGCGGGCCGGTTGAGGATCGACGGGCGTAAAAAGGACATGTTCATTGTTGGCGGCTTCAACGCCTATCCGGCTGAGATCGAGGGCTTCATGCTTGAACATCCCGCGGTCGCTCAGGTCGCCGTTATCGGTGTACCCGACCAGCGACTCGGTCAGGTGGGTAAGGCCTTTGTGGTGTCCCATGCGAAAGGCACAGTGTCCGAGGAAGATCTGATGGCCTGGTGCCGCGAACGGATGGCTGGATTCAAAGCGCCACGATACGTCGAGTTCCTCGGTGAGCTTCCGCTGAACGCCACCGGGAAGGTGATGAAGGACCAACTTCGGTGAGTTCAGCAGACCCCCGTTCGCACTCGATGGTGATCGCGTCCGACTACCGCGTGGCGCACCCGGAGCAGGTGTGGCCGCTGCTCACCCGTCGCAGATCTGCCCTCGCCGGTATCGGCGCACACCATGTGCTGCTCTACATCTCTACGCATGACCATGGTCGCGTCCTGGTGACGATCGGCGTGCGCAGTCGGGAGCCGATTGTGGAACTGTTGCGATCACGAGTGTTTTTCGACTGGTTCGACGCGGTCGGCGTCGACGACATCCCGGCCGTCTTCGCCGGTGAGGTCGTGGAACGGTTCGGGTCGGTCGCCCAATCGGCCCCGGGCGTCGTGGTCGCCGCGATGTCGGCGGTTGACGACGTGCCCTCGCTGACCCACGAGATACGGCGCGCACTACCGAGATTCGAGGCGGCGGGCATCCGGGAGACCCGGTTGTTTCAGGCCTTCGACGACAGCCACGAAGTGATGATCCTGCAGGATCTCGACGACGAGAACCACGCCCGACGCTGGATCGAACATCCCGACGCCGCCGCCCCGTGGATAGACGGCGCCGGCGTAGGCGCTTACCCGCCGGTGTTCGTGGGCAAGTTCTTCGACATGATGCGGATCGAGGAGTAGGCGGCCCGCCCAGTGTTCGTCTGCCTGTGTAACGGGATTACCAGCCAGGTGGTGGCCGATGCCATCGCCGGCGGAGCGTCGACGACCAATCAGATCGCGGCGGAGTGCGGGGCAGGCGCCGAATGCGGTCGATGCCGTCGCACACTGCGCAAATTGCTCGGCACACCGAACGGAGACCGAAGCAGCGCACACACCTGAATTACCGACGTGAGCTGCCATCCGCGGAGGTGGGTCCGACGAGTTCGGTCAACAGGTCGGGAATGTCCAGGCGCGGCACGACCGCCTCGATCAACACCATCCGATCACGGTGATCGGCCGCCGCGACGAACGCGTCGTCGAGTTCGCCGTAGTTTTCGGCCCGGAATATCAGGTGGTCGGTCACCCCGAACGCGGTGGGAATGTCGGCCCAGCGCCACGGGACAATGTCGTTGTAGTGCGCGGTCTCTCCGTGAATCGCCCGCTCGATGGTGTAGCCGTCGTTGTTGACCACGACAATGACCGGCGACAGTCCCTCACGCGAAAAAGAGCCCAGCTCCTGCACGGTCAGCTGCGCGGCGCCGTCGCCGATCAGCAGCACCGGTCTGCGGTCTCGTTCGGCAAGGCCCGCCCCGAGGGTGGCGGGGAGTGTGTATCCGATTGAGCCCCAGAGGGGTTGGCCAATAAAGGTGACGCCTTGGGGCAGTCGGTGCGTGGCCATGCCGTAGAACGAGGTGCCCTGATCCGCGAGCACGATATTGCCGGGGGTGAGCGCGTAGCAGAACCTGTCCCACAACATCTTTTGGTTTAGTGGCTCGTCGCGTCCGGGTTTTTCCACCGGGGCGTCGTCGGTTGACGATACGACCGCAGGTGAGCTGATGCCACGTTCGGTCAGAATCGCGGTGACCGCGTCCAGCGCCGCCGTCATGTCGAGCGGCGCGAAAACCTCGATGCCAACGGTGCTCTGCTGCGGCCCGATGTCGATGGTCCGGGCCGCGTCGATGCGCTGGCTGAAGAAGCCGCTGACCATGTCGGTGAACACGACTCCCGCCATCACGAGCACCGGCGACTCTTCGATCGACCGGCGTACCGACTCTGCGCTGGCGGAGCCCGCGTAGATACCCAGGTATTCCGGTGCGCTCTCGTCGACCAGGCTTTTGCCCCACATCAGCGTCGCGTGCGGCACCACGTCGGCGGCCAGCAGCGCCTCGAGATTGCCGACGGCATTCAACCGGTGAACCAACAAATCGGCCAGCACGGTGAGCTGGTGGTCGGCGATGAGTGTGGTTGCGGCTTCTTTGAATAGCGCAAGCGCCCGTGGGCTGGTGCCGCCCGTATAACGCGGTAACGGCGCGGTCGGCGGTTCGGTCTCGAAGCGCGCCACGTCGGTGGGCAACAGTAGATACCCGGGTCGTCGCTGCTCTCGGACTTCGCTGAGCACCCGGTCGATTTCCCTGGTGGCCGTCGCCGGCATGAGATTGGCTTGGGCGCAGGTGATTTCCCGGCTCACCCGCAGGAAGTGCTCGAAATCGCCGTCGCCCAACGAATGGTGCAGAGCCCGACGGGTGCCCTGCGCGTCCTTCGACGGCCCGCCGACGATGTGCACCACCGGCACATGCTCGGCGTAGCTACCCGCGATCGCGTTGGCGGCGGAGAGTTCGCCGACTCCGAATGTCGTTACCACGGCCGACATTCCGCGCAGGCGACCGTATCCGTCGGCGGCGTATCCAGCATTGAGCTCGTTGGCGTTGCCGACCCACCGCAGCGCAGGATGGGCGACGACGTGATCGAGGAACTCCAGGTTGTAGTCGCCGGGTACACCGAATACCTCGGTGACACCGAGTTCTGCGAGGCGGTCGAGCAGGTAGTCACCGACGGTGTAGGCGTGTTCACTAGCAGCGCTCACGGGGATGACGGTACGCGTCTACGCTCGAAAACGCCCTCCAGCCGCCGCTGCCTCGCTATCGTCCGGACATGGCAATCAACGAGACCCGCGAAATAGTCATCGAGGCAACTCCGGAAGAGATCCTCGACGTCATCGGCGATTTCGACGCGGTCACCGAGTGGTCGCCGCCGCATCAGAGCGCCGAGGTCCTGGATAGACACAAGGACGGGCGGCCCGCCACCGTGAAGATGAAGGTGAAGGCCGCGGGGATCACCGACGAACAGGTGGTGGCCTACACCTGGAGCGAGAACAAGGTCAGCTGGACGCTGGTCAGCTCCGGTCAGCAGCGATCGCAGGATGCCTCGTACACGTTGACGCCCGACGGCGACAAAACGAAGGTCAAGTTCGAACTCAGC
>Ga0209624_10003119_pt1 | contig 11917 bp, 13 predicted proteins | sample JacPinW_OM2H0_O1_FD_188565 | JGI IMG/M metagenome (GOLD analysis project Ga0209624, IMG submission 188565) | Forest soil microbial communities from Algoma, Ontario, Canada - Jack Pine, Ontario site 1_JW_OM2H0_O1 (SPAdes) (version 2) | ecosystem: Environmental > Terrestrial > Soil > Boreal... | reverse complement strand
GCCAGCAGTACACCGCCGGCCAGTACGGCGCGCCCGACACGTACGCGACGGCGGAGCGGTACGAGGCGGCGGACGCATACGGCGTGGCCGGCGCGTACCGCGCGCAGCGACCGTTCCCGCTTGTACGCCTTTGGATTCGATGCCTATCGTCTGGTGCCCGAATTGCGATCCAACGCCCCGAACAGCACCAGCGAGATCGCCGGCGTGACCGGCAAGCTGCATCTGGACCAGCAAAATAAGATTCGCCGCAATCTTGATTGGGCGCAAATAAAGGGCGGCGTGCCGAATGTTCTGTAGGTTTAAATCCGGCGTATTGATCGGCGCTGCGGCGCTCGGCGCTGCGCTCAGCGTGGCGCCCGGCGCCGCGACTACCGCCCCAGCCTCGATCGATTCGCATCCCGCGGCCGACCTCATCGTTCGCAATGCGCGCATTTGGACGGTGAACCCCGTACAGCCGCAGGCCGACGCCGTGGCGGTGCTCTATGGGCGAATCGCGGCCGTGGGCGCGGACGCCGCCGTGATGCTCTGGCGCGGTCCCAGCACGCGCGTGGTGGATGCCAAAGGCGGCCGTCTGCTGCCCGGTTTCAATGATGCGCACGTTCACTTCTCAGACGGCGGCGCGTCATTGGCCGCGGTACAACTGACCGACGCCGGCAGCATCAAGGTATTCGTCAAGCGCATCGCCGACTATGCGTCGCATGCACCGAAGGGTGAATGGATCCGCAATGGAGAATGGGACGAGACCAAGTGGAGCCCGGCGAAGCTGCCGACGCGCCAGGACATCGATGCGGTAACGCCCGACAATCCGGTGGCGCTCGATCGCTATGACGGGCATATGATCCTCGTCAATTCAAAGGTGCTGGCGCTGGCCGGCATTACCTCGAAAACACCCGATCCCCCGGGCGGCGTGATCGTGCGCGATGCCACCGGCGAGCCCACCGGCGCACTCAAGGATGCGGCCACCGAACTAGTGCAACACATCGCGCCGCCGTTGAGTGTGGCGCAGCGCCGGCGGGCCATCGATCGGGCACTTCACGAAGCCGCCATGCGCGGCGTGACCAGCGTGCAGGACATGACACTGGATTACGGCGACCTGGCGGTGTATTCGCAGCTGCTCGACGAAGGGAAACTCAGCGTGCGTGTGTACGGCGCACCGCCCATCGCCAAAATTGAAGATCAGGCGCAGCTCGGCATCGGTCGCGCGTTCGGCGGCCCCGCCTTGCGCATCGGCGCCTTAAAGATGTTCGCCGACGGCTCATTGGGCTCGCGCACCGCCTACTTCATTCAACCGTACACCGACGAGCCGGAAAATCGCGGCCTGCTGTATTCGGACATGCTGCCGCTGATCAAGGCCGGCCAGCGATTGATGCGCGCCGATGCGACCAACTTGCAGGTTTGCACTCACGCCATCGGCGATGCGGCAATCGCCACGACATTGGATCTTTATCAAGCGGTCGAGAAGGCTCAAGGGTCCCGCGATCGACGCTGGCGCATCGAGCATGCACAGCATATGGCGGCAAAGGACTTTGACCGCTTCGCGCAGTTGCGCATCATCGCCTCCGTGCAACCGTATCAGGCCATTGACGATGGACGTTGGGCCGAAGCGCGCATCGGACATGATCGCGCAAGCAGAACCTACGCTTTTCGCACCTTCATGGATCACGGTGTGCGGCTGGCCTTCGGCACGGACTGGCCGGTAGCGCCGCTCGATCCCATGTTGACGCTGTACGCGGCGACCACCCGCGCGACGCTCGACGGCAAGTATCCGCAAGGCTGGTTTCCCGAGCAAAAGCTGACGATCCAAGAAGCCATCGCGGCCTACACGATGGGGTCGGCCTATGCGGAATTTCAGGAACACGACAAGGGCTCGATCGAGCCGGGAAAACTTGCGGACATGGTGCTCTTGAGCCAGGACGTGATGGGCGTGGCGCCCGCCGCCATTCGCGACACGCACGTTCTCAAAACGTGGCTGGGCGGCGTGGAAGTTTACGACTCGGAATCGACCGGCGCGCTGCGTCGGGCGAATTGACGAGTACCGCCTATGGCTAAGAGAAAAAACGACTCTTCCGACACGCCCTTGAGCGTTCGCACCTGCGCCAACTCATGCAGCGGTTGATCCAACGGATCGTCCGCGAGCGCAAAGGTTCCCCAATGGACGCCAATGCTGCATTTCGCGCCTAGGTCTAGGTGAACCTGCACGGCCTCGCCGAGATCCACGTGCTGCATCTGCATGAACCAGCGCGGCAAGCACGCTCCCACCGCGATGAGCGCGACATCGAATCCGCCGCCTTGGGTTTCCGTTTGGAGGTCGGCGAAGTGCCGCCGGGTATCGGAGAAATCCTGGCTGTAACCGGTGTCGCCGCTGAAAAACCACTGAAAGTCCGAAGCCGTGGCCGCCCATGCGCCCCACAGTGTTTTATTACGGTCGTGTAAACCTCTGCCAGACCAATGCTGCGCAGGCGTGAAATGAAATTCGACGCCGGCGTGAACATGCTTCTCCCACCAATCGAGTTCCACCGCGTGCTCGACTCCGAGCCGCTCCAGCCACGCTTTGATGCCGATAGGTGCTAGGAACAGCGGCGCCCCGCCGGCCTGCCCTTGAAGTGCCAGGATGCTGCGCCGATCGAGATGGTCATAGTGATTATGAGAGATCAGCACCACATCGATGCGCGGCAGATCGGCAAGGGTAACTCCCGGCGGCTGGGCGCGGGCGGGACCTAGAAACTGCACCGGTGAGGCGCGCAACGAAAATATGGGATCGGTGAGCACATTCAGTCCACTCGCCTGCACCAGCGCGGTGGCGTGTCCGATCCACGTCACTGCGGGAGTCATTTTATGGCCCGCCTTCGCATTGCCTTTTACAAAATTCAAATCCGGCGCCTGCACGGGTGTGGGAATCGTCGCCGGCGGCGGCAAGCCGCGGCGAATCCGATCGAGCTGCCAGCGCAACAAATCGCCCAGCGATTTGGTGACCGTGCCGACATAGTTATTGCGAAAGCCTTGCGGGGTGTGATGAGTTTTCGGCGGCATCTCTTTAGGGATTTTACCTTGACGAGGCACCTGGCATGGCGGCATTCTCTCCGCATGCGCATGCAAAGAATAAAACCCGCTTGCTGGCTGTTGCTCGCGAGCCTTTGGCTGGGCGCGCAAATCGCGCCGGCCGTCGCTGCCGACGGCGATCAGTACTTAGGTACCTGGTCCGGGACGTGGCGGGGCGATGACTCATCGGGCCATTTTCAGCTCACGCTGGAGCGCGGCAGCGAAGGGAAGGTCACCGGCTCCATCGCAGTCAGCCAGGACGGCGGCGGCGGCTCGGACTACACGGCTAAATTAAAGAGCGCCGGGTTTGTCGGCGATAAATTCGCCGCGGCTTACGAGCCTCCGGACGGCCAGTCTGAAGTCAATTTGAAAGGGACATTCTCGCCGAACGGCGCGGACGGCGACTGGTCGGTGGGCGCCAAGGATCAGCCGGCGAACCCCGCCGTGGCCACGGGCACCTGGAAAATCGCCAAGAAGTAATTCGACGAATCGGCCGGATATCCCGGCTGAAAAATCACTCGCGGGACCGCAGCATGCGGCATGAGCGCTCCACACCTGCAACGCGGCGCGGCCGGCGAGGCGCTGGCCGCGGAATACCTGCGAATCCGCGGGCTTAAAATTCTGGCGCGCAATCTGCGCTGCAAGGCGGGCGAGATTGATCTGGTGTGCCTCGATGGCAGCGTACTGGCCATCGTCGAAGTTCGGCAGCGAGAAAGCGCTGAATTCGGCGGCGCGCTTGCCTCCGTCACCTGGTCAAAGCGGCGCAAGATCATCCTGGCCACGCAATACTTTCTTCAACGCGAGAAGCCGTGGAGAAACTTCTCCCTGCGTTTCGATGTACTCGCCGTGCATGGCCTGCCGGATGGCGCGCACCGGGTGGAATGGGTGAAAGACGCGTTTCGCGTGGGCTGATCGCTACTTGACCACCTGCAGCTTCGGCCTCTTGGGCGCCGTGCCGCTGGATTTTCCCGCGGCCGGAGCAGCCGGCGGGCTGTCGGTTGGATCCGGATCCGCATCGCCCTCCGGAAATATCATGCCCTGCCCCGTCTCGCGGGCATAGATCCCCAAGATCGCGCGCACCGGAACCTGCACCGCGAATCCCACGCCGCCGAAGCGCGCCTCGAAACTGACGGAATCGTTCCCCAGTTTCAGCATCTGCGTGGCGGAGAAGCTCACGTTGAGCACGATTTTACCGTCCTTTACGTACTGGCGCGGCACGGTCACGCCCTCTGCGGCCGCATCGACCACGATGTGCGGGGTCTCTCCGCTGTCGGATATCCACTCGTGCAGTGCGCGCAGCAGGTAGGGGCGCCGCGGCTTCAATGACGCATTTCCCGTTCGACGTCGGTCAAGCAGGCGCGGAATGTGGAGCGCGCGAATATGGAATTCATGTACTTGGAGATCGGCGCCGCCTGTGCCGGGAGCTCGATGCCATAGATGCGCAAGCGCCACAGAATCGGCGCGATGCTGGCATCGACCAGCGAGAACTCGTCGCTCAAAAAGAACGGCTTCGCCTTGAACACCTCCGCACTGGCGCAAATCGCCTCGCCCAAGACTTTGCGGCTGTGCTCGGCGGTCTTGCTGTTCGGATCGAGCTCGATGTCGTGCGCCAGCGCATACCAGTCGCGCTCCACCCGATACAGTGCCACGCGAAACTGCGCACGGGTTACCGGATCAATTGGCATCAGCGGCGGGTGCGGAAAGCGCTCATCCAGGTATTCGATGATGACCCTCGAGTCGTACAGCACCAAATCGCGATCCACCAGCGTGGGCACGCTGTGATAGGGATTTAAGTCGATCAGATCTTCGGGCAAGGCGTGCGGATCGACATTGACCAATTCAATGGCAATGCCCTTCTCGGCAAGGACCAGGCGCGTGCGATGACTCCACGGGTCCGCCGGTGCTGAAAATAGGGTCATCACCGAACGACGTGCCACTAATCGGACCTCCTAGCGATTACCAACGGGACGATCCCCGCTGCTTCAGTGGACGTCCTTCCAATATTCTTTCTTCAACAGGTAGGCGAACACAAAAAATACCAACAGAAATAGCACCACGAATATTCCCATCGATTGGCGCATCGCCTTGATGGGCTCGGCGGCATAATCCAGGAAGTTGGCAATGTCCCGGACGAATTGATCATACTCCTCCGGCTTCATGGCGCCCGGAGTCATTGCTTCCACGCCCACCAGCACCATTTTGTCGCTGCCGTGAGGGTCTTTTTCATTCTTGTATGCCGGCTTCTGCAGGCCCTGCAGCGAGGCTAGGACATCAGGCATCGCCGTGCCGGCGAGGTAGAGATTGTTGACGCCCCAGGGCCGCGTCTTGTCCTGGTAAAAGCCATGCAGGTACGAATAGATGTAGTCCGTGCCGCGCTCTCGGGCCATGAGCGTCAAGTCCGGCGGCGGCTTGCCGAACCAGTCGGTGGAATCCGCCGGCATGGCGGTGGTAATTTCTTCAAACGGCTTGGCCGTGGTGAAGATCAAATTCTTGGCAAGCTCGGCATCCGGGATTTTCAGATCCGCCGCCAAGCGGTTGTAGCGCAAGTACCTGAGCGAGTGGCAACCGGAGCAATAATTCATGAAATTGCGCGCGCCGCGCTGCAGGGACTCGACGCTATTGATGTCCGTGTTCGCTTCGAGCAGCCCCCCCTCTTCGGCGAGCGCCGTCCCGGCGCAAAGCAACCCAATGGCGATCAATACGCTGGCTTTAAGCATGTCCAGTAACCCTTTCCGGCTCCGGCTTCACGCTGTCAAATTTCGTGTACCAGGGCATCAGCAAAAAGAATGCGAAATACAACGCGGTGCAGATTCTCGCCAGGATCGGGTAGATGCCCGACGGCGGCTTCATGCCGCATACCGCCAATGTGACGAACGATACCGAAAAGACCGCCAACATCACTTTGTAAATCGGTCCCTTGTAGCGTATCGAGCGCACCGGTGAGCGATCCAGCCACGGCACGAAGAACAGCACTACGATGGCGGCGCCCATCACCATCACACCCCATACCTGCGTGCCAAAGGCGGACGGTATGGCGCGCAACATGGCGTAGAAGGGCGTGAAATACCACACCGGCGTGATGTCGGGGGGCGTTTGCAGCGGATTGGCCGGTTCGAAGTTCGGCGACTCCAAAAATAAGCCGAAGAAATTAGGCGCAAAGAAAATGATTGCCGCGAATATCAGCAGAAATCCGACGGCGCCCACCGTGTCTTTCACCGTGTAGTACGGATGGAAGGGGACGCCGTCGAGAGGATGCCCTTTGTCGTCCTTGTACTTTTTGATGTCGATGCCATCGGGGTTGTTGGAGCCCACCTCGTGCAGGGCCATGACGTGCGCGATAACTAAAAACACCAGCGCCAAGGGCAACGCCGCCACATGCAGCGCGAAGAAGCGGTTCAAGGTGGGATCGGCAATGTTGTAGTCGCCGCGGATCCATTCAACCAAGGTTCCGCCGATCACGGGCAAACTACTGAACAGCGATACGATCACCTGCGCGCCCCAGTAGCTCATGTTGCCCCACGGCAGCACATAGCCCATGAAGCCTTCAGCCATCAGCAACAGAAAGATCAGGCAACCGAAGATCCAAACGAGTTCGCGCGGCTTGCGGTGCGATCCATATAAAAGCGCGCGGAACATGTGCAGATACACCACGATGAAGAACGCGGACGCGCCCGTGGAGTGCATGTAGCGGATCAGCCAGCCCCATTCGACGTCCCGCATGATGTATTCCACCGAAGCGAAGGCCTCGGCGGTCGACGGCTTGTAGCTCATCGTCAAGAAGATGCCGGTCACGATTTGGTTCGCGAGCACCAGCAGCGACAGCGCCCCAAAGTAGTACCAGAAATTGAAATTCTTCGGCGCGTAGTATTCGGCCGCATGTTCTTTCCACATTTTGGTCAGCGGAAATCGCTGATCGATCCAGCCGATCAATCCTTTGCCGGTGCCGGCGGACTCAGGTGCTGCGGCCATCGCTTACCTCTTGCTTTACGAAATTTGTTTGGGCGCGTCGTCGACGCCGATGACAATGCGCGCATTCGCGGCGATTGCGTATGGCGGAACGGTCAGGTTTTTCGGCGCCGGCATGCTCTTGAACACGCGGCCCGACAGGTCGTACTTCGAGCCGTGGCAGGGGCAATAAAACCCTCCCGGCCAATTCGCGCCCAGGTCCGCACCCGCGACTTGGAACGAATCGTTCGGCTGGAATGCGCCCAAAGGCGAGCAACCCAGATGCGTGCAAACCGCGAGGCCCACCCAGTACTCGGGGTTTCGCGCACGCGCAGCCCCGCTTGATTTTATATAGTCCGGCTGCTTTGAATCTTCGGACTTCGGATCCGCAAGCATGTCATCGTGGCCGCCCAATTGATCGACCACCCCTTTGACGCGCCTCACGACAAACACGGCTTGCCCGCGCCAAACGACCTTCATCATCTGGCCGGCATCGAGTTTCGACGCATCGACTTCGACCGGAGCGCCGAGCGCCTTGGCGCGCGCGCTGGGCTTCCATGACGCGAGAAAAGGTATGGCAGCGAATGCAACGCCGATGGCGCCCGTGCCCACCGTGGCAGCCGTCAACAAGCGGCGCCGGCTGTGGTCTACCTCTTCACTCATGCGATCGCCCTCGAAAATAGTTGACAATTCTTCACGCAAACCCCTATGGCGGCAGTGTTTCCCAATGAATATTGGGAGCGCATTATACACAGTTACGCAGCCACCCTTTAAGGCTCGAGGAGCGATAATTAATTGCAGAATACGCGCGTCCTCGTGAGTATCTTGGTCAGAGCGGTCGTGGTCGGCCTGGCTGTGGCGTTTCTCGTGGTTTGGTGGAATCCCAAACTGTTGGGTGCGCATACCGCCGCCACGGTTTCGCCCCCCGTGAATGCTGCGCCACCCCCGCAGGCCGTCGCTCCTTCCCCAACCGTGGTCATGCAGAGTTTTGCCGATTCGGTCGCGCGCGCCTTGCCTGCCGTGGTCAATATTTACACGGCGCGAGTCGTCAGGGAGCGCACTCAAGCGGCGCCGTTGAATCAATTGTTCGGCGACTATTGGCCAAATTATCGGCGTCACGTCGAACGCAGCTTGGGTTCAGGCGTGATCGTCGATGCGATGGGCACCATCGTGACGAACCAGCATGTCATCGCCGGCGCCGAATCGATCCGGGTACAGCTTGCCGACGGACGCATTGCCGATGCCACCATCGTCGGCCAAGACCCCGATACCGATATTGCGATTCTCGATCTTGAAATCGGCGACTTGCCCATCATGCCGATGGGCCGATCCGACACCCTGCGTGTCGGCGACATCGTGCTCGCCATCGGCAACCCCTATGGCATCGGTCAAACCGTTACGCAGGGCATCGTGAGCGCCACGGGCCGCGGTCAACTGGGTCTGGCCACGTTTGAGAACTTCATCCAAACCGATGCGGCCATCAATCTCGGCAATTCCGGCGGCGCGCTCATCGACGCGCACGGGGACTTGGTCGGCATCAACACCGCCGTGCTCAATCGCAACTATGGGGGACCTGAAGGCATCGGATTTGCCATTCCGGTCAACCTGGTGCGCGGTGTGATGGAACAGATCCTCCTCAACGGCCACGTGGTGCGCGGCTGGCTGGGTTTCGTGCCGCAAGACTTGACCGATGAACAATCCGCGCAGGTGGGAACCGCGGGCGGCGGCATCACCGTGGTGAACATCTTGGTGAAGAGTCCGGCGTATGAGGCCGGGATGCGCCCCGGCGATCTCGTCACGGCGTTGGGCAGCGAGCCGGTACACAGTGCGCAAGATCTTGTCGCCCGCGTCTCTGCACTCAAACCCGGGGATCAGGTGGAACTCGAAGGCCGCCACGCGGCACAAAGCTACAAGATCAAATTGACGGTGCTGGAGCGCCCCACGCGGCCGATCCAGTCCCAGTAAGCGCTCTTGAGGTGCACGCCGCCGGCGCGCTTCAAGGCGTACGGCGGATTTTCGCACCCAGTTGCTGAAGTTTTTCCTCGATCGCCGCATAGCCGCGATCAATGTGATAGATGCGCTCGATGTCGGTGCGCCCATCTGCGATGAGTGCGGCAAGAACCAGACTTGCCGAGGCACGCAAGTCGGTGGCCATCACCGGTGCCGCGGTCAGCCGCTCGACGCCCTTGATGATGGCGGTGTTGCCCTCGAGGCGGATTTCCGCGCCCATTCTGCGCATCTCCAACATGTGCATGAAGCGATTCTCGAAAATCGTTTCAATGATGGTGCCGACGCCGTTCGCCACCGTGTTGAGCGCAGCGAACTGCGCTTGCATGTCGGTCGGGAAGGCCGGATACGGGGCGGTACGAATGTCGATGGCCTTGGGTCTGCGACCCCGCATATCGACTTCGATCCACGAGTCGCCCACACCGACGCTGGCACCGGCTTCCTTCAGCTTGTCGATGACGGCATCCAAGTGATCCGGCCTGGTGTTCTTCACACGGATGTGGCCTTGGGTTATGGCGCCGGCCACGAGATACGTACCGGTTTCAATCCGATCGGGCAACACCTCATAGGCGGTCCCGTTCAAGCGCTTCACGCCTTCGATCACGATTCTGTCGGTGCCGGCCCCTTTGATTTTGGCGCCCATGGCGATCAAGAAATCCGCCAAATCGACCACCTCGGGCTCGCGCGCTGCATTCTCGAGCACGGTCTCGCCGTCGGCCAAGGTCGCGGCCATCATGAGATTTTCCGTGCCGGTGACCGTGACGGTTTCCAGCACCAGGCGCGCGCCCTTGAGCCGGCCGGCGCGGGCTTTGATGTAGCCGTTCTCGATATGGATATCGGCGCCCATGGCTTGCAGACCCGCAACATGGATGTTGACCGGGCGTGCACCGATGGCACAACCGCCGGGCAGCGAGACATCCGCCGCACCGAAGCGCGCCAACAGGGGACCCAAGACCAGAATCGACGCGCGCATGGTCTTCACCAGCTGATACGGCGCGAAATACTCCTTGATCGTCGAAGCATCGACTTCGATGTGCATCTTTTCATCGATGGTCACCGAAACGCCCATGCGTCCGAGCAACTCGATCATGGTGGTGACATCCTGCAGATGCGGGACATTCGACACTGTCACAGGCCCATCCGCCAACAAACAACCGGCCAGAATCGGCAGGGTCGCGTTCTTGGCCCCTGAAATGCGGATCTCGCCCTCCAGCGCGATCCCGCCGTGAATCTGTAGCTTATCCACGTCCCTGCCTTGTGTATTCTTCGGGGGTAAACACTTGCAGCGCGAGCGCGTGAATCTCCTTGCCCACCGCCGCGCCCAGCGTCGAATACACCATCTGGTGCCGCTGTATCGGTTTCTTGCCGATGAAGGCCGGCGCAACCACGATGGCCTCGAAATGCACGTTGTCTTCGCTCGTCACCATCGCATGGCTGCCGCTCAAAGCCGCCTCGATGATTTCCGCCACTTGTTGTGGGTTCATGCCGCCTCCTCAAAAATTGTCCAAGCTTACCTCTTAGGGTCCGCGAGAATCCGCTTCCGCTGTATCATTCACGCATGAATCCCGACTACACCGACGAGGACCTCGTCGACCTCGGACGCCAGGCGCTTACCATCGAGATCGACGGATTGCGCGCGCAACTGCCGCGTCTCGGGACGGATTTTGCACGCGCCTGCCGCATTTGTCTTAACTGCCGAGGCCGCATCGTCGTCACGGGCATGGGCAAGTCCGGTCATATCGGCGGCAAAATCGCCGCCACCCTCGCCAGTACCGGCACGCCGTCGTTTTTCGTGCATCCCGGTGAGGCAAGCCACGGGGATGTCGGCATGATCACGCGTGATGACGTCGTGCTCGCCCTGTCGAATTCAGGCGAAACCGCTGAAATCCTCACCATCCTGCCGGTCATCAAGCGGCTGGGCGTGCCATTGATCGCCTTCACGGGAAATTCGGATTCCGCCGTGGCGCGCGTCGCCACCGTGCACCTGGACATCCGGGTCCCGGCCGAGGCCTGCCCCTTGAATCTCGCGCCCACCGCCAGCACCACGGCAGCTCTTGGCGTAGGTGATGCGCTCGCCGTGGCGCTCCTGAAAGCGCGCGGCTTCACCGAGGAAGATTTCGCGCGTTCACATCCTGCCGGCACCCTGGGCCGTCGGCTCTGGTACGTGAAGGACATCATGCACTCGGGGTTGGATGTGCCGACGGTACATGCCGGCGCCACCCTGGCGCAAGGCCTGACGGAGATGACTTCCAAGAGATTGGGGATGACGGCCATCGTCGATGATTCCATGCGCTTGCTCGGAATTTTCACGGACGGTGATTTGCGGCGTGCGCTCGACGCGTCCACGGACTTGCGTACCACTCGCATGGATCAGGTCATGACGCGGAATCCGAAGTCGGTGCTGGCGACCATGCTGGCGGCGGAAGCGGTGCATTTGATGCAGACGCACAGCATTACTTCCCTGGTGGTGCTCGACGCGGACGGCAAACTCGTCGGCGCGCTCAACGTGCACGATTTGCTGCGCGCGGGGGTATTTTGAAAGCACGCAACGCCACGCCGCTTGCGAGCATTGAGCTCCTGATCTTGGATGTCGACGGCGTCCTCACGGACGGGCGGCTGTACTTCGGCGCCAAAGGCGAGGCGCTCAAAGTGTTTCACGTCAGGGACGGCCACGGCATCAAGCTGCTCATGGCCGCGGGTGTGCAGGTGGCGGCATTCAGCGGCAGACGTGCCGCGGCGACGGCAGCGCGCTTGCGCGAACTGCGCGTGCCGACGGTAGTCCAAGGATGCGCCGATAAGCTGGCCGCCTTCACCAAGTTGACGAAACGTCTCAAGGTAGATCCCTTGAACTGCGCCTGCATCGTCGATGACACGCCGGATTTGCCGTTGATGTCCGCGGTCGGATTGGCGGCAGCGGTGGCTGATG
>Ga0209624_10003118_pt1 | contig 11920 bp, 9 predicted proteins | sample JacPinW_OM2H0_O1_FD_188565 | JGI IMG/M metagenome (GOLD analysis project Ga0209624, IMG submission 188565) | Forest soil microbial communities from Algoma, Ontario, Canada - Jack Pine, Ontario site 1_JW_OM2H0_O1 (SPAdes) (version 2) | ecosystem: Environmental > Terrestrial > Soil > Boreal... | reverse complement strand
ATAGTTCCGATCCCACTTCACCTTGCGAGTGGCGATGGCCGGAAGATTCTCCGGCAGCGAACCGAAGGTCATCTCCCAGGTCGGCAACACCTTCAGTTTGTCGTTGCCCAGCACGCCCACATACAGTTCGCGTCCCTCGATATATTCCTCCACCAGCGCGTCGGAATGAGTTTGCTCGTGTATGAAGGCGATGCGCTCCGTGAGCTGCTTCTGATCGGCGACCACGGAGGCCTGCGCTATCCCCAACGAGGCATCTTCGGTGGAAGATTTCACGAACAGCGGAAAGCGCAACTTCTTCGGAATATGCGCCTTCTTGCCGCGCGCGAACACCATGAATTGCGGCGTCGGAATGCGATGATAGGACAGCAACTGCTTCGACAGCACCTTATCGCGCGACAGCAGCATGCCGCGCGGATTGCATCCGGTGTAGGGCTGGTGCATGAGTTCCAGAAACGCCACGACATGCTGATCGTAGGTAACGATGCCGTCGAATTCCTCCAGCAGGTTGAACACGATGCCCGGCTTCCATTCCGTGATGGCGCGGCGCAGCTCCGACAAGCTGTCGCTCATCCCCAAGGGCATGACTTCGTGTCCCACCTTCTTCAGATGCGAAATCACATCGTATTCGGTGCGCCACTCCTCGATCTCTTTCTCGGTCGACCCTTTAAGCGAATCCGGCGGCACGAGCGTCGAATGCACCAGGACCAGAGCGCGCACCCGCTTCACGGCTCGGCCCTCACAATACGGCCCTCACAGCGCCAACCGCGGCAGCTTGCGCTCTTCATAAGACTCCGCCAAACGCGCCACCACCCATAAAAGCTGGCCTTTGAGCTCGCGCCGCGGAGCGCGAACATGCAATCCGAGACGTTCGCAACGCTCGATCATCAGGCGCAGCACCTGGTGCACGAGGTATTCGCTGTAGGCTCCCGAGCGCTGGATTTGTTGGCGTAACGAGGCGCGCATTTCGCGCAGCACGCTGGCGGCTTTCGGCGAGGAACGATTGCGCGGCGCCGTGGTGAACACCTTGAGCAACAATTCGTCCGCGCCCGAGCGGCGCGGCAGCCGATAGCGCGCGAGTTTCCGCCGGTAGTGCTCGCGCAGCGTGCCGGTCTCTTGCGTGACATCCTCGATGGTGCTGCGATCCGCGATCGGTGGCTTTTGATCGCCGATTTCCCCGGCAAGCTGATCGATGAACTGCAGTTTGGCATAGGCCGGCCAGCCCTCGTACTCACGCCGCCAGGGAGAATTCGGCTTGAGCCATACGGCAAAGGTTTCGGCAAAATCTTCGGTCGGATGCGCCTGCGCGTACCACGCCCCCAGATGCTGCACGAAGCGGCGGCTGCCGGGCCGCGGCCGATAGGTATCGGGGTATGGCAGCGAAGCCGGCCCGAACACCGAGCGCCAGTGACTGCGTCGCCGCAGACGGTAGGCCGAATCAATTGCGTGCCCCGCTTCATGGCGCAGAATGCGCATGAGCCAGTTGCGATTGCCGCCCTCCACTTCGCGCATGAATCTGCGCTCGATGCTGATCAAGCGCTTGTGAGCAAGGTAGAACGGTATGGCGATTCCTGGGATGCCGTCGGGTGAAAACCACTCCTGAGCGAGCCAGCAATGCGGGCGAAAGCGAATGCCGCGCATCGACAATTCGCGGTAAAGACGCTCGATGGCGTCCTGCAACTCGGTGCCCTTAATGGTCAGCTTCAAATCGCAGAAGCGCAGGCCCAGGAGCTGATCGTCCGACAGCTTCTGCCAGACAAGGGTTCGCGATCGAGGCCGCCGCGCGCTCTTCACTTAAGGTAGCTTCACTTAAAGCAGCCCCATTTCTAGTTCCTCCGCCAAGGCGTCCTCGTCGGCTTCCGTCATCATCGACAGCTCACGACGGCCCTCGAGTCCGGCAAAGTCGAACAGTTTGGTGTCGGCGAGTTGCGAGCCGGAAATGTTGCAAATGCTGGAGAAAATCGCTTCGATACGGCCGGGAAACTCCTGTTCCCACTGGCGCAACATGTTTTTCACGACGATGCGCTGCATGTTGGTCTGGGAACCGCACAGCGTGCAGGGAATGATGGGAAATGCACGCGCCCTCGCATAGCGCGCGATCATTCGCTCCGGCACGTAACACAGCGGCCGTATCAAGATGTGGCGGCGATCTTCGCTCAGCAGTTTCGGGGGCATCGCCTTTAATTTGCCGCCGAAGAACATATTCAAGAACAGCGTCTCGACGATATCGTCGCGATGGTGGCCAAGCGCGATTTTGGTCATGCCGTTTTCCGCGGCAAATCGATACAACGCGCCGCGGCGCAACCGGGAGCACAGGCCGCACATGGTCTTTCCTTCCGGAATCACGCGCTTGACCACGGCGTAAGTGTTTTGCTCGATGATGCGGTAGCGCACACCGAGATCTTCGAGATATTTGGGCAACACGTGCGCGGGAAATCCCGGCTGCTTCTGATCGAGATTCACGGCGGTGATCTGAAAACTCACCGGCGCGCTGCGTTGCAGGCTGAGGAGTATGTCGAGCAAGGTATACGAGTCCTTGCCGCCCGACAGGCACACCATCACGTGATCGCCATCGGCGATCATCGCGTAGTCGGCAATGGCTTTGCCGACCGAGCCGCGAAGCTGAGCCTGCAACTTTTTGGATGTGTTGCTCATGGGACCTCGAGATACTTGGCTTCCAGGTATCTTAAGTACGCAGCCGCGGTCAGCGGCTTGCCCGTAGCCTGTTTGATGAGTTCCTGTACGGGCAGCCGCGCGCCGATACCGTGCACATTGTCCCGCAGCCAATCCATGACACCGCCGAATTGGCCGGCTGCGATCTCCTCATCGAGCGACGGTCGCGCCGCGCGCATCGCCTCGTTGAGCTGGCCGGCGATGACCGCACCCAAGGCGTAGGACGGAAAATATCCGAAATGCCCGACGGCCCAGTGGATGTCTTGCAGGCAGCCTTCGACATCGTTCGCGGGGCGAATATTCAGGCGCTGTTCGAGATTGTCATTCCAGGCTTGCGGCAGGTCGACCACCGGCAGCGAACCTTCGAGAATCTTCTTTTCCAGTTCGTAGCGCAGCATGATGTGAACCGGATAGGTCAGCTCGTCGGCATCCATGCGAATGCAGCTGCGGCGCACGCGGATCAGATGACGATACAGGTTGGCGTCTTGCCATTCCGGACCGCTCACCTGCAGATACTTCTCCAGCAACGGCCGCAAGTATTTGACGAAAGAGCGGCTGCGGCACAGATTCATCTCGAATAGGAGCGACTGACTCTCCTCGAGCGCGAGACCTCGATCCCGACCAACCGGTTGATCGCGCCACTTGAGCGGCAGTCCTAAATCGTACATGGCGTGACCGGTTTCGTGCACCGCGCCCAACAGGCCCGAAAACGGATCGTTCAAGTCGAATCGTGTGGTAACTCGGATGTCGCCGGGCACGCCTTCGGTAAAGGGATGCTCGCTCTCATCGAGGCGCCCCCGGTCAAACGGAAAACCCAGCGCCTTGAGCACATCCACGGCCAACGACCTTTGGCGTGAGACGCTGAATTTACCCGCCAGAGGCGTGGGCGCGTGCGCCGCTTGAACCTCAATGGCCTCATTGATGAGGCTGGGGAGCTTGCGCGACAGCGCCTTGAATATGGTGTCGATATCGGCCGCCGACACACCCGGCGTAAAGCCGTCGACCAATGCGTCATAGGGCGCGAGTCCGCGAGCCTGACCGAGCAGTGCTGCTTTGTCGCGGACCAAATGAACCACCTCTTCCAAATGAGGCGCGAGCAATTTGAAGTCATTCGCCTTTTTGGCTTCGACCCAGAATACTTCGGCACGGGCCGTGGCCTTGGCGAGGCGGGAAATGAGCGAGGGTGGCGTCGCAATGGCGTGATCGCGCTGCCGGCGCATCTCGCGCAAGTTTGCCAGCGGCCAATCTTCCAGTTGAGAAGCACCCGCCTCCGCGCGCTCGAGCAACCGCGCCACCTTGGGCGTCGTGAGCAAGGCATGGTGCTCCGTCTCGAGCGCCGCCAGCTGCTCGCCTCGAACATCGGCGCTGCCGCGCGGCATCATCACCGCGGCATCCCAGCGCAATAAGGATAGCGCCCCGCGGAACGCATGCAGGCGGCGAAACTCTTGTTCCAATTGCTCGTACGGCGAGGCAGCCATGGGACCCTTGAAGCGGCGAATGACCTGCCGCGCTTTGTTTAACGGGTGAGTTTACCAGACCCAGCCCAAGTCAAAACCGCTCAGCGGGCATGAAAATACCAATAATTTCAGATGGTTACTGGCCACCCCGGAGCTTGAACGACCCGCTCTGGTGGAACGGCAGCTTCCGTAGGAACGGCAGATCGATGCTGGCCGCACCCGTCAGGTCGTAGTCAATGGAGTCCGCGTGCTGATTCGCTTTGTCGGTCAATTTCAGGATCGCCAACGCAAGGTTCGCCGTGATCGTCATGTCAAATTCGGATTCGCCGAAGGCGGGAACGATGATGGCCCGGTCGCTGACGCCGCTCGCGATTTGCTCCCCGCCCACAGTCAATTCCACTTGCAGCCCGCGAACCGGCAGCGCGCGATCGTTCGGATTTTCAATGTTGAGCTTCACGGCGAAGTTCTGCTGCAGCAGATTTCCGCTGCGCATCTCGATGCTGATGACGGTGACGTTCGGCCGCGTGAATTTGGGTGCGAGCAGAGAGCAGCCGCTGAGGGCGAGACTCAAGGCGAGGGGCACTGATCCTACAAGGCGCAACAAATTCTTGGGCAGGCGTGGCAACATGCAAGAAATGATACCGATTTTCGCGACTCAGGCTTTGATGATCATAGGGCTTTTGGCGGCCGAAACCGCAAGCAATGCTGCCGCGCCGGGCGCCCCGGTCAAGAACGCAGTGGTCACGTGCCTGGCGTCGGGAGATGGGTACCTGCGCGCCAAGCTGGCAGGCGCGGTCGAAGCCAACATCGATTGGCCCAACAGTGGAACCCGCTGTGAAGGCGAGTTTCGCGAAAAGCCGCCCGGTGTGCGCTTGAGTTTCCAGCGCGCCTCAGGGGCTCGACCCAACTTGCTGCTGGTGTTCGGCTTGACCGGTGTCAAAGAAGGCCTGTCCGCCCGCGAGGTCAAAGCCAATCTGACGGTCATCGTGCAAGGGACCAGCCGGATATTCGGTACGTTGGGCGATTCCCGTTGTACGGTCGATTCACTTACGCAGCGGCCGCTTGACGAGGCCCGAACCTACCGCATCGAGGCGCGCGGCTTCTGCACGCAACCGGCACACGCGGTACGCGGCAAGGGCGACGTGTTGGTCAGCACCTTTGAGTTTGCCGGGCCTGTCATCTATGACGCCCAGAAGAACTGACGCCATTGATTTTTAGGCGAGCACTGAGGATTCTTTTCGCTGTTGGCGCGCTGGCGTGCGCCGGCGCGCAGGCTGCTGTCCCAAGGTATGACTATGAGATAGTTCATACCTATCCGCATGATGCGTCCGCATTTACCGAGGGGCTGTTCTATTTGAACGGCTTTTTGTATGAAAGCACCGGCCTCGAGGAGCACTCAACCATTCGTAAGGTGAATCTCGAAACAGGCGCAGTGCTCCAGAAGCTGGATATTCCCGCTCAATACTTTGGCGAAGGAATTGTGAATTGGCAGGGACAGCTCATCAGCCTGACCTGGAAGTCACATCTTGGCTTTGTCTTCGACCTCGCCACCTTCAAGCTGCAGCGTCAATTCCACTACAAGGGGGAAGGCTGGGCGCTGACGCGGAACGATAGCCAGATCATCATGAGCGACGGCACTCCTGAACTTCGCTTCATGGATCCGAAAACCTTGCGGGAAACACACCGCATTCAAGTGACTCTCGAAGGCAATCCAATCTCCAATGTGAATGAACTGGAGTGGGTAAAAGGAGAAATCTACGCCAACGTCTGGCAGACCAACTCGGTCCTGCGCATCGACCCCACCAGCGGCCAAGTTGTCGGCATCATCAATCTCGCCGGCTTGTTGAAGCGCAAAGATATCGTCCCGGGGCAAACGGATGTATTGAACGGCATTGCCTACGATGCCAAGGGCGACCGTTTGTTCGTGACGGGAAAAAACTGGCCGAAATTATTCGAAATTCGCCTGCGCAGCGCAGCCGAGGACTTTAGGTGAAACGCTGCCCTAGGCCGGCGCTGAAAATAAAACGGCGGGCTTAGAAGCCCGCCGTTTCAATCATCGCAACACTCGCCTAGAACTGTACGGTGAGCTGGCCGAAGATGAATCGACCCAACGCGTCGTACACCTGCGGGAAGGTGTTGCCGTTGCCGGCAACTCCGGGCAGGTTGGTTCCGCCGATGACCGGAGGATCCTTGTCCAACAGATTGTTGACGCCGACGCGGAAGGTGATCTTGTCCGCCACTTTGACCGCAGCGCTCAAGTCCAAGTAGTTGAACGCGCTGATCCTAGCATCCGAGCTTGAAATGCCGCCATTCGCGACCGTTTTCCCGCCAGTCGCCGCCAGATTCGCTTGAGGGCTTGTCTGATCGAGCTTCATAGCCGAGAAGTAGCGCCATGACGCGGTGAGATCGAGCCCTTGCCAAGGCGTCGACCACGTCGTGCGCAGCGTGTGTCTCCAGCGGAAGATCGGGTTGGACGTGGACGCACCGGAACTGCAGGTATCTCCATAGAGACCGGCGCAATTGAACTTCGTGCTGGGATCGGCCGAGATCGGCGTCACGATATATTCGTCGACGTAGGTACCGACCAGGTTCGTGCGAATCTTGCCGGCAGGGCCTACATCGAAGCCGTAGGACAGGTCAAGGTCGATGCCCCGCGTCTCTAGTTTTCCAACGTTGGCGAGTGAATCGACCACGTAACCACTGTTCGACAGCCACAGCGAGTTGTCCGCATCCCGATGGATATCGTTGCAGAAATTGCCGGCGGTATAGCACTGCTGCAGAATTGTGTCGGCGCCGATCGTGGTGATCACGTTCTCGATCTTGATATCGAAGTAGTCGATCTGCAGCCGCAGGTTCGGCACGAACGACGGGGTCCAGCCGATACCAAACGAGGTCGTCAACGCGGTTTCCGGATTCAGCTTCGCATTGCCTCCGACCAGGCCGTTGTACTGATTGGCCGAGTTTGGCGTTACCGGGTAGCCCCCAGGCGCGACGCCCGGATTGCCCAAGGCGCACTGCGCCTGCGAAGCAGTGGCAGTTTTAGGCGGCGTTGCCGCGCACGGATCGACATTGCCGTCGAGCGCCACGACTTGCGGCGTGAACAGCTCGGTGACGTTAGGCGCACGAACCGCTCGCTGGAAGCTGCCGCGCAGACGGATATCCGAAATCGGCGACCATTCCACACCAAACTTGTAGGTGTTGGTCTTGAACCCTAAGTTGTAATCCGAATAGCGGTAGCCGGTTTCAAGTGCCAACGATTGCGCCAAGAACTTGTCATCAACCAATGGCAGGCGCGCTTCGAAGAAGCCTTCGCGGGAAATGATGCCGCCGGAGGTCGGCGGTATATCGCCGCCGGAGCCGGCCAGATCGCCCGTTTGGAATTCTTCATCGGGGTTCGTCTGTTCCGTGACATCGCGCCATTCGCCGCCGAAGTTGATCTTCAGACCCGAACTCGCCGTCGGCATCTGCACGCCGTATTTACCGAGGTCGCCGGTAAAGTTCACGTCCACCACAGTCTGATCGATGTTACCGGTTTGAATGCCGGGAACTTCCAAGTACGCCAGCGCCGCCGGTGTGACCTGACCCGGCGAGAAGATGTTGTAGGGCACGCAAGGCGGTCCACTGATGCACACCGGACCGGCGGGGCTGTTAACCACGTTGAAAGAGTTGTCGATTTTTGCCGTCGAGAAATAATTCTGCTGCGACTCGTTCAAATTCACGATGCTGTGCTGCCAGCTCGCATCGTAGTCCCACCCATCAATGATCTTGCCCTTGACGCCCAAGGTCACACGCCAGTCGGTGTGCTCGAGATCATCGACGCGGCCGCCGCCTTCGACGTTGCGACGTCCGATGAAGAGGTTCGTGGTCTCTCCAGCCGTCGAGCCGCCGCACCATGCCGTGAGTTCGCTCGGCGAGAGGAACGGATTGGCGCAATTCACCGCGAACTTCGCGAAGAAAGCGCCCGATGCCGCAATCTGCGCGAGGGACTTGTCGTCCATGAACATGGTGCTCGCATAAACCTGCGCATGCTCATTGAAGTCATAGTGCAGGAAAGCACCGGCAGTGTAGCGCTCGTCCGGACGCTGGAAGAAATTGATCGGGCCGAAATTGTAGGCGTCGGCGGCCGTGTACGGAACCAGGGTGCCATTCGCTCCAATGGTGTTGTTGCTGGCCGGTGCGCCCGCTCCAATAGTCGCGAAGCGGCCGGGGAACCCAGTCGATGAACCGCCGCAGGAGAACTTGCCGGAGTTCGAGGTCGTATATGCGGAATTGAGCGTACAAGCGCTGTACGAGTACTTGCCTTCCAGAACAGCCGCGACATTTCGATACGTGGCATAGAACGTGGCATTGCCCTTGCCGTCTTCGGAGTTTATGCCGGCGATGAAAGCCAAGGACTTCTGAGCGCCGGTGTTAACCGTTGAGGGCGCCTCTTGGAAACCCGCTGAGGAGATGGCGGTCTCGACGCCATCGGTGTTCTTGTTGGAGTGATTGTAAATGCCGCCATCGGCAACGATCTTCACGCCCTCGAAGTGATCGTTGAGCTTGAAGTTGACGACGCCGCCGACGGCGTCCGCGCCGTAAGTGGACGATGCGCCACCGGTCAGCACTTCGATGCTGTCGATCATTTCCGCCGGAATCATGTTGATGTCCGACGAGCCGCCGGTGCGCGGATCACCAGGACCTAAGCGCAGACCGTTGACCAGAACCAGGGTGCGCTTCGGGCCGAGGCCGCGAAGGTCCACTTCCGCCGTGCCGGTCGCACCATTCGAAATGTTGGCGCCCTGTGCCGCAAATACTTGGGGTAGTTCGTTGAGCAGATCCTCAACACGCGTGACACCGGATTGCTGCACCTCAAGCGCAGAAACGAAGGTGACGGGGCTGATCGAAACTTGATTCGGCACCGAGATGCGCGAACCGGTAACAACGACTTCCTGCAATGAGGCGTCATTATTGGCGGCAACTGCGGGCGCCGTTTGCGCGTTAGCAACACCTAATGAGGCGGCCAGCGAGCCGCCAGTCAGTGCGAGGCGCACCGCCATCCTTAGTTTAGGGTTCCCAAGATTGTCTTGTAGCATTGAGCGGCTCTCCCGTTATGCGATTCGTTATCAAAATCCTGTCCGGTGCGCACGCCTGCAGAGAACGACAAAATTTCGGGTAGCAAAAGCGTGCCGTAACGACAACCGCCCTATGGCGGACTCGCAGCACTCGCTCCAGCTTTAGCATCCCCGGACGTTCGACATCTCTAGGTATTTATCACCGATGGCGGAATATAACACAGTGTTTGAACAGCACAACACCTGGTTCGGGCCAGTTTGTTGCCTGCACGCAACGAAGGTCGCCGCGTACTGGACGCCGCCGATCGGCGCCCTCATCATGGGTTACTCACTCTCTGCGCGCGGATCGCAATGTCCACCCCTTCTTTGCCGGATTTTCAATTTGAAATTGGCGCCCGTATGGCGCGAGGCGATTGGGCTGCCGCCGCAGCCGCAGCCGCGGGATGCCGCACGGCTTGGCCCGCTGATTCAGCCGGATGGTTGCTCGGCAGCATTGCTGCGTTGTTTGCGGACAAGAAGGAAATGGCTCTGGCCCTGGTGGAAGAACGGCTTGCGAGCGATGCGAAGGACGTTCAGTGCCAGCTGCAGAAAGCCGAGTGCCTGCTGGCCCTCGGGCGCCGAGCCGAAGCGCTGTCGAGCGCGGACGAAGCGGCTGTGCACGCCGTCAATGACGCGGTGGCTCTGGATGCCGTCGGTACCTTCCTGGTGTATGCCGCCGAGCATTCCCGCGCCCTGGAAATCTACAATCAAGCGGTCGATGCCGACCCGAAAAATGTCTCGATCTTGGGAAAAAGGGCAGAGGTACATCGTTTTCTCGGCCACTTCGATTTATCCACAAGCGACCACGAGGCGGTCTTAAGCCTATCACCCAGCAATCCGGACGCCCTCAGGGGGCTTGCGGAACTGCGCCAGCAGACGCCGGACCGCAATTCGGTTGCTGCCATGGAAGCGGCCCTGGCCGCGGCACCGGCCGCGTCCGAGGACATCACGACGCTGCATTACGGGCTGGCCAAGTCCTACGAGGATTTGGGCGAATACGCAGCAAGCTGGCGGCACTTGAGTGACGCCAGCTTGCTGCAGCGAGCGCGTTATCAATATGATCCCGCACACGAGCGCGCCGTCATCGATCGCATCATCGCCGGATTTCCGAACGTAGAACCCCTCGCGCCGGACACCACGGGCGAACAACCGATTTTCATCGTGGGTCTGCCGCGCACCGGCACCACGTTGGTGGAACGCATTCTGGGCAATCACTCGCAGGTGCACTCTGCAGGAGAGCTAGCGGCGCTTGCCGCAGCCATCGGTGCCGTGGTCGACCAAAAATCACCGGTGCTGACGGAAGGTTGGCTGGGATACGCCTCGGCGTTGGGAGATCTGGATGGCGAATCGATCGCGCGCGAGTACCTGGCGCGTTCACGCTCGCGGCGCGGCGATAAGGCGCGGTTTTCGGACAAACAGACTGCCAATTTTTTCTATTGCGCACTGATTTTGCGCGCCTTCCCCAACGCGCGCATCGTGCACTTGACGCGCCATCCGCTCGCGGCCTGCTATGCCATCTACAAGACCCGCTTCTATGGAACCTTTACCTTCGGCAACGACCTCGCGGAACTCGGCGATTTTTACGTGGACTATCGGCGCCTGATGGCGCATTGGCACCGCATTATGCCGGGACGAATACTGGACCTGGCTTACGAGGACGTCGTGACCTCGCTCGAACCGGCAACGCGCCGTCTGCTCGACTACCTAGGGTTACCGTTCGAGGCGGCGTGCCTGGAATTCCACCGCAATCCGGCGGCAACGATGACGGCGAGTTCGGTGCAAGTCCGCAAGCCGCTCTACGATTCCTCGCTGCAGCAGTGGCGTCATTACGCCGATGAACTCAAGCCCCTGCGCACTCGGCTCGAGGCTGCGGGAATAAAATTGGACTGACGCGGCGCGCATCAGCGCACCCGCGTCACTTTACCCGCGTCACTTTACAACCTCGCCCGTTTTTCAGCTGCAGCCAGTACGAGCCCAGCAAGCCGCGCGATATCGAGGCCGAATCGCCGAGCTTTGCCAGCATGTCGCCATCCGACTCGAGCTGCCGCCAGACCTGCGTGTTATCCAGCGTAAAAAGTGTGCGGCCGTTGCCGGCGAGCGCCAAGGCAATGATGCGGCCCTCGATTTTCGCCAATTTAGCCGGCCTTGCGCCCACCGCCTCCTCATTCGCGGCGATGGCACTGCCGCTCAAGCCAAACGACTGCTGCGCGTCCAGTACCGGCGCGGCAGACCTGGGGGCGGCGGAGGCAATCGCGGGCGCCGCATTGTTCTCGGGGGTGGCCGCTGCTGCGGGCGCCGCAGGCGCCGCTGGTGCCGTAGGTGCCGCGGCCGAAGACAATGCGGGAGCGCCCGCCAATGCGGCCGTTTCGCGATCGAAACATGCCAGCCTCGCGGCGGAATCCGTGATCGCTCGACAGGCGAGAACGCCCGCCAGCGGTTCGGCGGCCAGGCAGGGCGGCGCGCACACCAGACAAACGAGCAGCACAGATGACTTCAAATCAGTACTCCCGGCACAGGGCCCTCGGCCTCGTGATATTGCGCCAGCGCGAGGGTGGTTTCGCGCACCAGGTCGCGCTCAAGAAGCGTGAGCTCCGGATTCCACACATCGAAAATCAAAATCGCGCGCGGCACGTCCGAGTCGTTCCACGCCTCGTGCTCAATAGTATCGTCGAACACCCAACCGGTGCCGCCCTGCCACTC
>Ga0209624_10003117_pt1 | contig 11925 bp, 9 predicted proteins | sample JacPinW_OM2H0_O1_FD_188565 | JGI IMG/M metagenome (GOLD analysis project Ga0209624, IMG submission 188565) | Forest soil microbial communities from Algoma, Ontario, Canada - Jack Pine, Ontario site 1_JW_OM2H0_O1 (SPAdes) (version 2) | ecosystem: Environmental > Terrestrial > Soil > Boreal... | reverse complement strand
GAAGAGGTCAAGAAAGCCATCGCGGTCGTAATCGCCCCAGGTCGCACCCGTCGACCATCCACCGAGCGCGACTCCGGCTTTTTCCGCGACGTCGGTAAACGTGCCGTCGTGATTGTTGTGGTAGAGGCGGTTCTTGCCGAAATTGGACACATAAATGTCGGGCCAGCCGTCGTTATCGAAATCGCCCACCACCACGCCAAAGCCCCAGCGCTCGTTAGCGACTCCGGCCTTGTCGGTTACGTCAGTGAAGGTGCCGTCGTGATTGTTGTGGAACAGCATCGCCCGCGGCGGAGCTGCCTTACCTCTCAGCGCTGGAAATGTTGAACCGTTCAGCAGGTAAATGTCGAGCCAGCCATCGTTGTCATAGTCGAGCAGCGCGACCCCGGATCCGGGTGTTTCCAGAATCGTGTTTTTTTCGGGAGTGCCGGATATGTGATGAAACTTGTCGAGTCCAGCGGCGTGAGTGATATCGGAAAAGACGATCGGCGCTCCGTCGACAAATCCGCCCGCGGTAATGGGACGGTGCAGCGCATCCTTCACCGGCGCGCGTGACGCTCCGGTGCTCATTCCGCTCTGGGTGTCCGCTTGCGGTGGGTTCTGTGCCAGTCCGATGGGAAGCAATAGCGCCAAGCAGACGAATCGAGTCACCACAAACCAGGCAATCCGCCGGGGATGAATAGCAAAATTGCTGGAAGACATGGTTGGTGTAGGCGCTGAAATGCGTCGTGCGACCGGCGAAATCTTCTCACAGCGCCGTTTCCGAGTCCAGCCAGTTGGGCCAACGCCGGCCGCTTCCACGCTCACCATCCTTCCATCATTCACCCCCTGATGACGCCCGTCTTGGGGGGTACCTCCATGTACCAGCAGTGACAATCGGCTATATCGGTTTTTTGTTGTACGCTTCGGAAGAGAAGTGGTTCGTAGTCGAGCCTTCATCAGTTCGACTCTGCGGTCTGGGTTACGGAAGCTCATTATTCTATGGCTGAACGGGACTGGAACACGAGCAAGAACGTCGCAGAGGATAGTCGCCCCCCGATGAAAAAGCCCTATCAAGAACCTGCATTCCGGCACGAGCGGGTTTTCGAGACCATGGCACTGACCTGCGGAAAGGTCCAACCCACCGATTTTATGTGCACACACGTCCGGAAAAATTCGTAACTTGCAGCCCTCTATGCCATGTCCTCTGGAAGATCTTGACGATCCTAAGCTTGGTCTTGCGGCAGAGATGCTTCGCAGCCAGGGTACCGTTTTTCTGAAGGCCTGGGGAGCGAGCATGCTTCCGTCGGTGTGGCCGGGCGATCTCCTCACGATTCAAAACGCAGCGCACGACGAAGTCGTTCCGGGAGACATCGTTTTGATGATGAGGGAGAACCGTTTCGTCGTTCATCGGTTGGTCGAAAGACGACGGGATCAGGATCGTCTTTTGTGGATCACCAGGGGCGACGCAATGCCCCACAGCGATCCTCCTGAAGTCGCATCCGAGTTGCTCGGGCGAGTGGCAGGCATTCGCCGCGCCCATCGCAGTTTCGTTCCGAGCCGTCGCGTCTCGCCAGTCCAATCCGCACTGGCGTGGATGTTCTGCCGCTGGGATCGATTCCGCAATCTCGCGCTACGCATTCATGCGGCGCGCTTGCAGCCAGGCCCGACCCTAGCCCGCCAGTTTCTCTGCGTCGTTCTCGGCGCTGGGCACGAGATTCCCAACGCTTCACCATTTCCTACCTCTCATCCATGACGACTACTTTCCCCGCGATCGCGAAAGAGGCTGTATCGATCGAGATCGGCGGAATGGCGATTGCCCTGCGAACGCAGGATCCTTCATTTCATCGGCTGATCGAGAGTCGGTACACCGGTTTCGTCGGAACCTCGCCGGCGTCGCACCTCGAGTTCGACATCGACTTGTGTGAGCCTGCGGAATCCGCAGTCGACGAAGACCTGGAGGTGAAGGTCGAGGACGGCGAATGGCTTTTGAAGCGGGGGGATTTCCGCGCGCGCTGGAATCCGGAGACAAGACAGGGCCGGATCCGCCAGGCGTGCAGCCCCTACGCCACCGATAGCGTGTTGCGCATCGTTCACAGTCTTATCCTGGCGAGGCAAGGCGGTTTCCTGGTTCACGCCGCGAGCGCGATCCGCGGAGGAAAAGCGTTTCTGTTTTCCGGCGTTTCTGGCGCGGGCAAGACGACCCTCTCTCGTCTGGCGCCACCTGATGCGACCCTGCTCACCGACGAAATCTCCTACGTGCGGCGCGAAGCCACCCGCTACATCGCCTTCGGAACCCCTTTTGCCGGAGAGTTGGCACGGGTCGGCGAGAACTGCTGCGCCCCACTTAGCGCGCTATTTTTGCTCGAGAAAGGCTCGCAGAACCGCATTGAACCGGTGGGTCCGTCAGAAGCCTTACGGCGGTTACTGAGGAATATCTTGTTCTTCGCCGATGATCCGGAGCTGGTGAAGGTGGTTTTTCAGTCAGCGTGCGAGTTTGCTAGTTTGGTTCCCATACACCGCTTAGTGTTCGTCCCTGACCAGCGAGTCTGGGACATAATACGTTAGTCGCACAGGTTAGCCGTCTTTAGGGTAGACATCTTTACGGTTAGCCGAGGAGGCCATGATGGCCGAAAAATATATTGCGCGAAGCAAGGCCATCGCCGCCCGCCTCGTAGGCGGCGAAATGATGGTGATGTCGGCCGCGGATTCGACTTTTTTCACGCTCAATGAAGTCGCTTCTGCGATTTGGCAGGCTGCGGACGGACGCACGCCACTCGCGGAAATCGTCGCCGGCAAAGTCTGCCAGGAATTCGAGGTTGACCCGGAACAGGCGCAGCGCGGCGCCGACCGCTTCGTCGACGAACTTTCGCAACACGGCATTCTGCTGGTATCGGATCAGCCACTCATCGATTCCTCCCCGTCTCCGGAGCACCCATGAGCCTTCTGGCTGAGATGAATCAAAAGGCGCTGAACCTGGGCCTGCCCATCAGCGTTCACTTTGATATCACCTACCGCTGCAATGAGCGCTGCGTGCATTGCTATCTGGACCACGACGATCATGGCGAGATGACGACGGCGGAAATCCTCGACGTGCTCGAACAGATGGCCGATGCCGGCGTCTTTTTTCTCTCGCTCAGCGGCGGCGAAGTTCTGATGCGCCAGGACTTCTTTGAAATCGTTGAACGGGCGCGGCAACTCTTGTTCAACGTAAAGGTGAAGACCAACGGCGTAATGATCCGCGAGAAAGAAGCCACGAGACTTCGCCAGCTTGGCATTGAGCAGGTGCAGATCAGCGTCTACTCGCACCGGCCAGAAGTTCACGATGCCATCACCAAACTGCCGGGTTCGCTGAAGCGAACTATTCAGGCGATTCGATTCTTGAAGGCACAAGGGCTGAAGGTCGTTCTCGCCAACGTTCTCATGGTGGGCAATTTCTCCGACCAGCAGGGCGTGATCGAGCTGGCCAAAGAACTGGGAGTCTCCTACACGCTGGACCCGACCATCACGCCGAAGATGGATGGAGACCGATCCATTCTCGCCCTACGAATTCCGGGGACTGACCTCAAGCAGATCTTCAACAACCAGGAACTGGTGGGCAACGTGGAAGAGTTCTGCGCTCCTCCGCCTCCCCCGGGCGAAGACATCATGGACGGTTTCCCATGCAGTGCCGGCCACACCGCTTGCTACATTTCACCGTACGGCGACGTCTTTCCCTGTGTGCAGTTTCCTCTTCCCAGCGGCAATGTGCGGCTGCAGAAATTTCTCGACATCTGGCGCGATTCCCCGCAGTTGAAGGAGGTCCGCTCGATCCATGCCAGGGATCTTCCGACCTGTTCGACCTGCGCCCATGTGGGAACGTGTACGCGCTGCCCCGGCTTGGCTTACATGGAAGGAAACATGCGAGGCCCGTCCACCGCTGATTGCGAGAAGTCTTTCCAGAGAACCGGCATTCCCTCGGCAAACATGCTGCGACAGAACCGAGCAGCTTACGCAGGTCCACTGATTCAGATCCAGGCCCTGGCAAACTCAACCCCCGATCACGTTTTTTAAAGATGAGGCGGGTGAATTGTGAATAGATTCAGAACTCCGCGAAACCCGAACTTGACCTCACTTGCCCGGTACGCCGCGCTGCTGCTGGCGGCGTTTGGGCTGGCGGCCAGCTTTACTGCGTCCCTTTTCGGGCAAGCCTTCGCCCGGCCGGATGGTTCGATCCCCGTGCCGATCGATTGGAGTTCAAAGCATGTAGTCTTCACCGGTGACTACACGCCGGAACAGGCAGCGAAGACGTGGAACGAGCCGCGGGCCTATGCCCAGTGGCTTCTGCATGGGAATGTGGCGGCAAGTTCTGGTTTTATGGGCAGGTGGCCAAGGCCGATACGGAGATTTGGAAGACGCCCGGTAAGGCGGTCCATGAAAAAGGATTGGGCGATTTCGCTGGGCGCGGGCGGGGTTGCACAAGGCATGTGGCCCGCCAAGTTTTCCTTCAACGTGAACGCGCCGCCGAGCTGTACCGCCGATTTCGTAATATTCCCTGTCAACGCTCCGACCGGGAGCACGCGCGCCAAGGTTGTTGGCACTTTCACCGGCGAACCGACGTCCGGCCAGACTGCGTCCGTGACCATAACTCCCACGGGTGGAACCGCGGTCACTCTCACCCTAACCGCATCGAACACTACGAACACAGCGCTAGACTTCCAAGTGTCCAGTACAACTGCCACCAACGCGACCAATCTGGCGGCGGCGATCAATCGGAATCTCAGCGGTACCGCTGCCGACCGCATCGTGGCGGTGGTTTCGGGAACTACGGTTACGGTGTACGCGCTTACTCCAGGAACCCGCGTGACTTTGACTACCGCCGAGACACTGGCCAATTTTAGCTGGGGAGCGGTTACTGCCGGGACGAACGGCACCCAAGCCAACATCGTTGGTTTCAATCACCTCTACAGCGGGTCCGGGACGTCGCTCTGTAATCTCACGAATCCGGAATTCATCTTTTCCTACGCCTCTGGCGTCGGACCAGTCGCTACCTCCCCGGGCCTCTCGATCGGGGGCACGGAAATCGCCTACGTAGAGAATGACTCGAACATCGGAGCAATCCTGCACGTGCTCACGTTCGCGAGCGGCAGCACCGAGTACGGAGCCAGCGCCGGCTGTGCCAGCAATAACAACGGCGGGGCTACGTTGCCGACCTGCGCCACCAGCGCGGTGATCCCCGGAAGCACTCCGGGAAGCACCGCCACGGATTTCATGCTTCCTCTAGGCTTGGTTGCGGCCAACGCAGCCACCGCAGTCGTTGGAGCGCTGGATAGCTTCTCATCGCCGTTCACCGACTATGCCAATGATACGACCTACGTCGGCGACAACAATGGCTTTCTGTATGCGATCACACCGACGTTCAACGGAACGCCGGCATATGCGGGAGGGAATTTTCCGGTGCATGTAAGCGCTACCCCTGCGTCAGCCACTCCGACTGCGGTGACGGCAACCGCAACGGTAGTGACTGTCACGGTGGCCAACACACTTAGCATCGGAGAGTTGGTCACCATGGCGGGCGTAACCGCCAACACCGGCAACGGCTGCACCGCAGCTGACGTCGCTGCCATTAATGGACCACAAACTCCTGCTTCGATGAGCGCAACCCAGATAACATTCAACGCCACGATTCCCAGCGCTACGACTGGCACGGGGTGTACTCTCACCGGCGCAACTGTCACCCCCGGATCGAACTTCCTCGCATCCCCGGTGGTCGATGTGGGTAGCACCGGCAACATCTTTGTCGGCGACAGCAGCTCTAACTTGCATGTATTGACTCCGGCCGGTGCCACTGCGGCCACGGCGCTTGCTCTCGGCGTAAACGGGGCCACGAACCAAGGCGCCATCAACGGTGGAATTCGCGATGGCGCGGTCATTGACTCGACGAACGGAGTAGGGTACGTCGTAACCGCATGCAACCCCAACACCACCGGCGAGCAGGACACAGGAGTAGCGGGCAACACCGGCCTCGTCCAATTCACATTCACCAGCAACACCCTGACCGCAGCTGTGTACGCAGGTCTCGACACGGGCGCAAATCAAAGCTGTACCGTCGCTGGCTTTCCAAACTACGCCCCCACTCCGGACGAACGCTACTATGCCTTGGGCATTAGCAGCGCGACAGCGGCGAACAACGGGGAGATAGTCGGGGCCACCTCCGGCACCGGCGGCCAACAGATCAAGGAATTGCAGTTCGTCAGTTCAACCATGCAGGCAACGCCGGTCAACAACGACAAGCCGCAAATAGGCAGCAACCCTTCACCCCTGTCGCCGCTCACCGAGTTCTACAACACTCAGGTATTCACCGTGACCGGGGTTACAGCATCGACAACTGTGGTCACCGTCACGGCGACCAACACCCTCGCCGCCAATGATCTGGTCACGCTCTCGGGCGTAGCTGCCAACGCTGCCAACAATTGCACCGCCGCCGACATTACCGCCATCAATGGCGGGATACAAACCGTTATTTCGGCAACCGCAACGAATTTCACGTTCGACGCCACCATACCCGTCGCGACTACCGGCGCAGGATGCACGGTAACTGGCTCAACCGCTACCGGCGGACCGGACTACCTGTTCGTATCAGCGGCTGAAAACCCAACAGAACTGTATTCCTTCCTTTTGCCTAACGCGCTTTTGGTTGCTTCGGGTGCTGCTCCTACCAGTGTGGCGACAAACACCACCGATGTCGCGGGCGGGACAAGCGGCATGATCATGGACAACGATTCTACCGCTGGGCAGGCGTCGAGCATCTACTTCGGCACTTTGGCGCCGTCAACCACCATTTGCGGGGCCACTTCCGCATTCTGCGCGGTCAAGCTGACACAGGCCGCGTTACAGTAATTCGCCGCAGGCTCCCGAGCCTGCTTGTCCGAAATTGAATCCCTCGCTAACTCATTGCAAAACCAGCCTCTTTCACGAGAGGACGGTCTCTACACGGCCCGACGATTGGGCCCGACGCACATAGGTCACACCACGTCAGATTGCCGCTAAAGCCGTTAAGTTACCGAGGTAAGGCCTGAGATTTCCACGCCCCAAGCGAAAATAAGAAAGGACGTAATTCCGAGATCTTGAGGGGGAAACACGATGCGAGGGTTTGCATTCCGATGGTTCTGTGTGGCTGCTGGATCGCTCCTGCTGGGCCTTCCGCTTTCGGCCCAGGCAGGAAGGGAGACGACTTCGCCAGCCAACGCAAGCCAGGAACAAACCCACCTTGGCTATCCGCATGACTGGAGTTCGCGGCATCTGCTGATGCCGGGCATGCGGGCGGAGGATGTGCTCGCCGCCGGAGATCGCGACCCGCGGTATGTCTACAACATGGTGATGCGTCAGGTGGCCGAGGGAACCTCCCGCCGCCTTCCAGCGCGCCCGCCAATGCGCCCAATTCCTCGTTCGACAACAAAGATCGACTGGGCTGTTTCCCTCGAGAACGGATACGTGCCCCAGAACCAGTTTCCGGCGAAGTACCAGTTTGACGTTGTGGCGGAGGATTGCAACGCCGATTACATTGTGTTCGGGCTGACCGTAACTTCAGGGACGCAGGCCAACCTTGTCGGTATCAACAACCTTTACACGGCAGCGAGTCCGCAGTGCAATAGCGGATCACCCTGGGTGGCGTTCGCCTACAACACGGTGACGCAGACCGGAGGCCAGATCGAGACATCGCCCACGCTCTCCGCCGATGGAACGAAGGTGGCATTCGTGGAAAGCACCTCCACGGGGTCTTACTTCCACGTTCTGGTCCTTCCGAATCCAATTCCAACGCCGCCGTCGCAGTCAGGATCAGTGTTAACACCGCAGACTCCAACATCGTGCGCTACGCCGACAACTGCCGGCTGCATGACAAGCCTTACCATTCAAACCAGCGCGACTGATTCGAATTCCTCGCCGTGGGTGGACTACGGCACGGACACAGCATACGTAGGGGCCGATAATGGCCTGCTCTATAAGATCACGCCGGTGTTCGGCGGGGGCGCGCCGGCGCTGGTCAGCGACGCCAGCAACTGGCCGGTCACGGTCTCCACCAACAAGTACAACACAGTATTGACGGCTCCAGTTGTCGACGACACGGCCGGCATGATTTTTATCGGAGACGGCGAGGGGTACCTGTACTCCGTCAAACTGGCCAGCCCAGCTAAGACTTTCGCAGCGCAGCAGACGATCGGATGGGCGTACGACGGAACCACTGACGGGAGCGGAAAAGCCGGGACGGGGGTCGTTGACCCGCCGATCGCGGTTACCGATCCCGCCAACTCTGCAACCGATCAGGTGTTCGCCTTCACCGGATGCAGCATAGTGCAGGGCATTGGCGGGGCAGTTACCCAGCTTGCTGCGAACTTCACGACTGGTTCGGCTTCAGCAGCTAACACCGTCGACCTGGGATCAGCGAGCGGAAACGGAGACTGCACCGGGAAAAACGTTCACTCGGGGACGTTCGATAACGCCTTCTGGCTCAACGGGTCGACCTCGGGACACATGATCACCTGCGGATTCGTGCAGTCTGGAGGCGTACCGTCGACTCCACAGATGTATTTCTTTCCCTTCGCCAGTCACGTCATCACCAGCACGGGCAAGTCCACCTTTCAGATAAACACCACGAAAGGGGACGAGTGTTCACCCCTAACCGAGTTTTACAACGGCACCACAGACCGGCTGTTCTTTGGTGTAGGATCGACAGACGGATTCCTGGAAGCCTCCACCATTACGACTTCACTGAGCACGCCGACCTGCTCCGGTGCACCCACATCCAGTTGCGTGACCGCCCCGAGCGTTCTCGGAGGAAGCAGCGGAATCGTGATCGACAACCAACTCTCGAACGGCGGAACAAACATTTACTTCTCGACCATGGCGAAGGGGTCCGTGAACGGCCAGAAGTGCAACGTCTCCGGCGGAGCGGCAAACCCCTATTGCGCCGTGAAGCTGACCCAGTCAGGGTTGCAGTAAAGGTCGCCCGAAACCCCGACTTATTGATTCACGCCGCTGGCGAGGTATCCGCCATCCACTGCAAGCAGCGTGCCAGTTACAAAGCTGGAAGAGTCAGATGCAAGGAAGACGGCGGCTCCAATCAATTCCTCGAGTTCGCCGAAGCGCGCCATCGGAGTGCGGGTCAGCACTTCCTGCCCCCGGGGCGTGCCCGCCAGCAACTTCTCGGTCAACGGCGTGCGGAAGTAGCCCGGAGCAATCGCATTCACGCAGATTCCATGCCGAGCCCATTCGATGGCCAGCGATTTCGTCAAGGAGGCCACGCCCGCCTTGCTCGCGCAGTACGCTGCCACTTCATAAAGCGCAAGGAATGACCCCATGGACGCGATATTAATGATGCGTCCGTACTTGCGCTCAATCATGTGTCGTCCGAAAACCTGGCACGCCCGCAACGTACCGGTCAGGTTCGTGTCGATGAGTTTGTTCCAGTCGGCCTCAGAGAAGTCCAGAGTAGGAGCGCGCTGGTTGAATCCAGCAGCATTCAGAAGAATGTCCACTTTTCCGAACGCCAGCACCGAAGCCTGCAGCAGCTTCTCCAAGGATCCGCGGTCGGAGACGTCGGAACTGACTCGCAGCGACCGGCGGCCCATCGACTCGATCTCGTCAGCAACCGCATTCACAAGTTCCAAACGCCGCGCGCTGGGCACGACATCGGCCCCGGCTTCGGCCAGTCCGCGCGCAAGCGTGCGGCCGATTCCGGAACTGCCCCCGATCACAACCGCTACCTTGCCATCGAGTCCCAGCCGCTTATATCCCATGCTTCCTCAAAACTTTCCTGCTTCTCGAGTGGTCACCGGTTAACGATCGCCTGCGATGTTTCACTCAACGCACTCTGCAAAGCGGGGCCCAGGAGCGACGCTGAGGCATTGTCGAGATAGACAGTGGCGTTACGATGCGTGCGCAGAATCGATGCCGGCGCCATCGGGCTGATCGTCCCCTCAAGGCAAAGTTTCACCGCTTGCGCTTTGCGCGGGCCGGGCACAACCGCCAATATCTCCCGGGCCTTCAGAATCTGGCGAGCCGACATCGAGATTGCCCGCTTGGGCACCTGCGAAATGTCGGCGAACCAGGCCTCGCCCACCTGCTGCTGCCGGCAGGCTTCATCCAGGTTCACGATGATGTACGGTTCTTCAACCTCAAAGTCAGCCGGAGGATCGTTGAATGCGATGTGTCCGTTCTCGCCGATACCAAGAAACGCAATATCGACGGGCATCGATGCCAATTGTTGACCTTCGCGTCGCACTACTTCCGACGGATCAACGGCATCGCCGTCGAGGAGATGATAGTTCGTAATTCCAGTCTTCTGCACCAGCTGCTCGAGCAGCATCTTGCGGAAACTTCCCGGATGCGTGACCGGCAAGCCGATGTATTCGTCCAGATGAAAAGCCTCGACCTTCGACCAGTCGATTCCTGCCATTTTGGTCAAAGCATCGAGAAATTCGAGTTGCGATGCAGCCGTGGCAGCAACGATGCGCGCCCGGCCACGCTCGGCGATGGCACGGCGAATGGCCGAGGCCGCCTGTTCAGCCGCCGTCTGCCCCAGCGCCATTCGATCTTCGAATACCCTGATCAGCATGAAGAAATACTCCGGTAGCACACCGCAGGATTGCGCCTCGTGGAGTGGGCAGATTATACAAAAGAGCGAGTCGAGACAGACGCTGCGCCGAACGCGAGTTTCATTACGTGAAAGCCACCGGCTTCCGCGATAGCACCAGAGTTGCAATTTGATGTATGACTTTTACGCGGAGAGCACAGCTAAGATTTTCCCAGAGGGATGCCATGCGAAGCAACCTGCCATCTTTTCCCCAGTTGATGTCGCGAATTCTAAGCGCGTTCGTTTTCATGTTGGCCGCCCTCGTCTCTAGCTCGAATGGGAGCGCGCAAACGGTTCGCGTCGATGCAACTCCCGGCCATGTCGTAAACAAATTCAGCCCTCTATACGCCTTGGGATCGACCGTCGACCGCGTGCCCAGCAACGCCACCGACATGTTCTTCCGGCCCGATCAGATCAAGCAGGTCCTCTCCGCCGGCTGGGGGGTCATCAGTTACCGGCAGAACACGGATTTATTCGTGCAAGCCTGGCATTGGAATCCCAGGGGCAGCTGGAGCGATCCCGCGGGCAAGGGATATTTCACCGGCGCTGCAATTCCCGCGAACGAAATGATCCTCCACTCCTACGGCTATTCGCTCCGTCACCGCGGTTTCACCCGCAACGGCGGATCGGAGTTCGACGGCTTCTCGCGCCTCGACGATGGAGATCTCGAATCGTACTGGAAGAGCAATCCCTATCTCACCAAAGAGTTCACCGGAGAGGACGATTCTTTGCATCCGCAATGGGTGGTGATCGCATTCGATAAACCAGAAAACATCAACGCGATTCGCATCGCCTGGGCAGAGCCCTACGCGCAAGCCTACGCAGTGCAGTACTGGATGGGCGAAGGCGACGCGATGGATGACCAAGATAAAGGAACCTGGAAGCCATTCGCGTCAGGAACTGTGACCGATGGAAAAGGCCGCACCACTACACTTCGTCTCGATTCCTCCCCGGTGACCACTAAATTCGTGCGCGTTTTGATGACCCGCTCTTCGAATACCTGCGACACCCATGGTTCCAGTGATCGCAGAAATTGCGTCGGCTACGCCATTCGCGAACTCTACGTTGGAACCATCGACGAGAAGAATGAATTCAAAGATCTTCTGCATCACTCGCCCGATCAGAAACAGACGCTCACGCTATGCTCCTCAGTCGACCCGTGGCACGAGCCTTCTGACCTGTACATGGCGCCGGACCGCATGGAATCAGGCGATCAGCCTGGCTTTGACCTGTTCTTCACAAGCGGAATCACGCGCGGCCTGCCCGCCATCGTCCCCGTGGCCATGTTGTACAGCACGCCCGAAGACGCCGCCGCGCAAATGGCATACATAAAGAAG
>Ga0209624_10003116_pt1 | contig 11926 bp, 12 predicted proteins | sample JacPinW_OM2H0_O1_FD_188565 | JGI IMG/M metagenome (GOLD analysis project Ga0209624, IMG submission 188565) | Forest soil microbial communities from Algoma, Ontario, Canada - Jack Pine, Ontario site 1_JW_OM2H0_O1 (SPAdes) (version 2) | ecosystem: Environmental > Terrestrial > Soil > Boreal... | reverse complement strand
TGCCGGAATCAATCTGTAAGCAGGATTACGCTTCTTCTTCGTAGATCGTTTTCAAACGCACAAGTTCAAATTCTTTCACACCGTTCGGCGTTTGCACGGAAATTTCGTCGCCAACTTTTCGGCCCAACAGCGCTTTGCCGATTGGCGACGTGGTCGAGATCATTCCCTTCGCCACATCGGAATCTTCCGTCGTCACCAGCTTGTATTCCACTTCCACGGATTTCTTCAAGTCCATCAGCCACACGCGCGAACCGTAGCCCGCGCACTCGCGCGAAAGATTGCTCACGTTCAGCATCATTATGTCGCCCATGCGCTTTTTCAATTGGCCGATGCGCGCATTCAAATATGTCTGCCGCTCTTTTGCATATTTATATTCTGAATTTTCGGAAAGATCGCCGTGCGCGCGCGCCTTCGCGATCTCTTTCGGCAAATCGTTTACCAGCTCGCTTTCAATCGCTCGAATTTCCAGCTCGAGCTTATGTTTAATTTTTGCGAGAGGGTCGATGATGGCTTCACTCATTTTTGAACGCCTGCGTGGTTTCTTTGCGATTTTCAATGCGATCGATTTTCAGCGAACACTTGCATGAGCGGCACAAATAACTTTGTCCGGCCCAACTTGCAGATTCTATCACAATCAGAATCCGCGGCCGGTTCCGCATGCGGCCGCGCTACTTCACCTGCACAGTCAGCGTTGCGGTTTTCGTGTTTCCCTGCGCGTCCACCGCCGTCAACGTGTACGTAGTTTCTTTGCGCGGCGAAGCAGCCACGCATCGCGTAGCAGACGGCCACACGCTGGCAACCGGCGGATCCAATTTCACTTCTTTCGCGTTCGATACGCCGTAGCACAACTGCGTCGCTTGGCCGGGATGAACAGAGCTGGGCGTCGCATAAAAATTCAAAATTGCGAACTGGCTTCCACCAAGCGAATCATATGCACGCTGCGCGTTCGCCGCTTTTTGCCGCGCATCTTCTTCCGCCGCGCGCCGATCCGCGTCGCGATTATTTTCCCAGCGAAAAAAAAGAACTCCTCCCGCATAGAGCGCGCCGACCACCAATAAAGTGGTCGTATACAGCAACGGATTCCGGAAAAGCGATCGCGGCCCCGGATTCGATCCCGCCGATTTCCATTCCGTTAGCATGAATAGATTTCTCCGGACGCGCGCGAGTTCAACACCCTCCAACCATACCGCGAAATCGCGCATAAAAATACTTCGTGAGTACAAATGAGAGGATTCAATTGACTTTGGAGAATATCAATCACGGACAGCAACTATTTTTATCTAAGCGGATTCTGACGTAACCGATGCAGGCCGGGCAGCGCGAACGGCAGGCGGTTTTCTGATTCCAATAATCCACACAACAATTCTGTACAGCAATAAAATTCCCACCATCGCCGCATATTCCAACGGTTTCGTCTCGTCGGATTTCACCAGCCACGCGTAATGAATCACGCCGGCGATTGCACTGAAATAAATTAGCCGGTGCAGCCACGTCCAATTTTTTCCGCCCAGTCGGCGAATCCAGCCCTTCGTGGAAGTGATCGCCAGCGGAATCATCAACACAAATCCGATGAAGCCCACGGTGATAAATTTTCGTTTAGCTACGTCCGCCCAAATCGCGTGAAAATCAAATGATTGGTAGAGCCAGATGTACGTCATGAAATGAATGCACACGTAGAAAAACGCGAACAATCCAAACATTCTGCGATATCGAATCAGCGCCGGCAGCGAAAGCAATTTGCGAAATGGAGTGATCGCCAAAGTGATAATCAAAAATCGAATCGTCCAATCGCCTGTGGAATGCGTGATGTAGGCAACCGGATCGGCGCCCAATTCCACAAGCGCGCTTGGCCCTCGATCGATGGACTGAATATATCCGTTGTGCGAAATTCCCCACACCAGCGCCAGCGCGGGAAGAGCGCACAGCAAAAACACCGGAACCTTCAGCCATTTATTGGAAAGAAAGGAATTCATCGCGCTCTCTTAAAAATTCTTTTTCAAATCCATTCCGTTGTAGAGACTGGCCACCTGATCTCCGTAACCATTGAATTTAATTGTGGGCCGCGTGCCAAATTCACCCAGCCGGCGTTCCTTCGCCTGACTCCACCTCGGATGATCCACTTCCGGATTCACATTGGAATAAAATCCGTATTCATCCGGCGCGGAAATATTCCACGTCGTCGGCGGCATGTCTTTCACAAATTTTACTTTCACAATGGACTTGATGCTCTTAAATCCATATTTCCACGGAATGGTTACGCGCACCGGCGCGCCATCTTGATTCGGCAAAGTTTCGCCGTACATTCCCACAGTGATCATCGTCAGCGGATGCATCGCCTCGTCCATTCGCAATCCTTCCACGTAGGGAAGTTGCAGACCGGAACGCGAGCCCAGCGGCATCTGCGCGGGATCGTAATACGTTTGGAACGCCACGAATTTTGCGTTTGGATTCGGCTGCGCCAGTTTGATCAACGTGCTGAGCGAAAATCCAATCCACGGCACAACAATCGACCAGCCTTCCACGCAGCGATGCCGGTAAATCCGTTCTTCAAGCGGAGCCATTTTCAAAATGTCGTCCATCGACAATTTCTGCGGCTTCGCGCATTCGCCTTCCACAGAAACCGTCCACGGAGAAGTTTTGAAATTCCCGGACGTCTTCGCCGGCTGATCTTTATTGGTTCCAAATTCATAATAGTTGTTGTACGTGGAAACTTGCTGGTAGGTGTTTTGTTTTTCGCTGGTGCTGAATGGACTTTTCGACGCCACATTTAATTTCGCATTTGCCAGAACGCTCTGCGACGGCGAAATCAAATTCCAAATTCCGCGTCCAGCCAGAAGGGCGCCGCCAACCATACCCGCATCGGCAAGAAATTTTCGCCGGTCCATGTACACGCGCTTCGGCGTTACATCTGAATATTTCAAATCTTCTGCTTGCTTAATCAACATAAACACTCCTTCGGCCAGACCAGTCCCCGCGCCAATCTTTCGTATCGGTATCCTTTATTATAGCAACTCACGGCAGCAGGCTCGCGAAGCATTAAACTCCACGCCCTGCTTTGAATACGCCCGGAAGGGGCGTTTTGGATTTACCGATTTGCGCGGCGATTGCCGCCTGCTTATTAGATACGCTTACCGCTAAAAAGATGTACGCGCAGGCGTCAGCGATTTAAGAATGTCGCTCAGCAGATCTGGTTGCCCTTCGATGCGAACCAGATGCGGAAACTTTTCGCCGCCGCTGTAATTGACGTGATAGGCCTTCGAGAATCCGTCGTTATCGGCGACGAACTCAATTATTGCCGCGGAGGATTTCGTCGAACGAACCGCGTCGTGCAACGCGTCCCACGACCATGCTTTTCCATTAATTGTTTGAATTCTCATTCCCGGTGCAAGTCCGGATTCCGCGGCAGGCATTCCCGGAACAACATCGAGCACGGCCCCGTCTCGTCCGAAATTCGCGCCCAGAGAATATTCCATGGTGATTTCGCCGCTGGTGCGCTCGTCCGCGGAAATGTGATCGTTCGGCACATCGTTGTAAATTAAATTCCAGCCGCTGCCAGTGATGCCGCCGAGCGGCGCGTGCGGGCCGATGTAGTCTAACCGGTCACGAAAAAATGTGCGCCAGTCATACGGAGTGATCGCATTCATCGCGGAGACGACATCATCAAAAGTATAGGTGACGAGCTTCGGGCCGGTGCTTGGCGCGCCGTGAAAACTTCGGCAGAAATCGTCCAGAGATTTCTTTCCGCCGGATTGTTTGCGAATAATCGTGTCCGCTTCCAGCCAGATCAGCCAGCTCTCGTCATAAAAATCCACGCTGCGGCGATACGAAAACCATGCCTTGCCGGTAATTAAATATAATGTTTGCGCGCCGGTTGCGGTGTCCTGCAGCGGACGCCAATTTCGTCCCGCTTGATGATCCAAATATGCGGCGGTTGCCGCCAACGCTTCGCGATATGCCTCGACGGATCGGATCCCCGCCCGCGCGGAAAGTAATTCGCCGATGTATTGCGTTAGCCCTTCATAAACCCAAAGTAAATCGCCTTTCATTGGCACGCCAAAATCCGGAGTTGCCAATCCCGCGGGACGGCGAAATTTTCCATTCCATGAATGCGTGAATTCGTGGGCGAGTAAATCCGCGTAACTTTCGCGCAGATCCGGATCCAATAACATTCGTTCCGGCGCGCGATTGTCGCTCGATTGGTGATGCTCGAGTCCATTCGGAAAAAAGTGATCGGTCAACGAAAGCAGGAAATCATAATGATCGTAATGACGCGCGCCAAAAAGCGCACCTGCTTCGCGCACCAATCGGTTGTACGCGTCCAATTCTTCGGCGGGAATATCGACGGACGCCGCGGAATCGCCGGCTAAATCCAAATGATGCGGAGGCTGCACATCGGTGGCCAACGGAATTGAGCGAAAATATGCGCCGGCAAGAACAGGAGAATCAACAAGCGTGGTCAGCGAGACGGGTCCAAATTGAATTGCGTCACCCTGCGCGTGTGTGTCTGTAAGTGCGGTGCCGAATTTCCATCCGGTCGGTAATTTCAAATGCGCAACGTAGGTGAGATCGTCGGATTTTATTCCGACGGGATACAGCAGCACATCGTTCCATTCCAAAATACTGACCTGAGAAGTTGCGGAAGGGCCGGCGGAAAAACCGTTGCCGTCCACGGGATTTAAATAGTCCAAACTTGCTTCCACTGATGTCGCGCCAGATGGAACATCCATATGAAATTGATACATGTCCACAGAGTCGCGATGCCACACGAGAGTTTTGCCACCCGCCGCGAATTTCAATCCGGCCAAATCGGAAATCGGCCCATCCGGCATGTGCTCGCCGGGAATCCATTTTGGATATGCGAGAGTTAGCGCTCCGGGCGACGCGGGAATTATCAGATGGGCGTGAAATATGTGACGCGGCGCTTCACTTAAATCGACGCTCAGTTGAATCGGTCCCGCAATTTGATATGGCGCGGAAATATTTTGCGCCGCCGCGGAAAAATATTCGCTGGTGAAAGGCGCGCAAAGAATGACGAGCGCCGCAAGCGAAGTCCAAGATGCGATCCAGCGGATTTGTTTTGCGCGCGCAGTGGAAGAAAGATTCACAGTTCACCTCATCCGCAATGGAATTATTTCGGGGCCGCTGTATCGCCACAATTTTGATGGCGAAGAAAGATTCTACCTAGTTTCACCCTGTAAAACACAGTCGAACCAGACGATTTGTATTATTTTCTTGGGCGAGCTGTGATACACAGATGCAAACACATTTGGGGCAGAGAGTGAGAAAAATTATCGCGTGGGACCAAATCCATTTTTAGGCGTTGTGTATCATTGGCTTGGCGGACTTGCCTCGGCCACCTGCTACCTTCCATATAAAGGAATCAAACGCTGGGCGTGGGAAGTTTATTGGCTGCTACAGGGAGTTTTTAGTTGGATCCTTGCGCCGATTGTAATCGGAATGGCGCTTGTTCCGGAGCTGCCGGGAATTTTGCATCGCGCTCCGTCAAAAACATTGGCGTTCGTTTACACCTGGGGAGTTTTGTGGGGATTTGGCGGACTAACCTTTGGACTCTCCGTAAGATTTCTGGGAATGGCGCTTGGATATGCGATTGCACTGGGATTGTGCATGGCGTTTGGAACTTTGATGCCGCCAATTTTCGCGGGTGAAATTGGGGCGATCGCGCGAGAACATTCCGGACAAGTTATTTTACTGGGCATCGCGATTTGCATGGCGGGAATTGTTTTGAGCGGACTTGCGGGAATGTCCAAGGAACGCGAACTGACTGACGAGCAGAAGAAAAATACAGTTAAGGAATTTCACTTCGGCAAAGGTTTGATGGTTGCGATTTTTGCGGGAGTGATGAGTTCTTGTTTCGCGTATGGATTGACCGCGGGAAAACCGATCGGCGCGCTGACAAAAGATTACTTATTGCAGACCGGACGCGCGGACCTTTGGCAAAATCTTCCGATACTTGTTGTGCTTCTTTTGGGCGGATTCACAACTAATTTTATTTGGTGCTCGGTTCTGCTGTGGCGAAATAAAACGGCCGGACAATTTCTGGGACGCGCCAGCGGAAAAATTTCGGGCAATCAAGAAGCTCATGTGGAAGCGGACGGCTCGACTTCCACACGCATTGATTCAAAAACGATGCTGCTGAATAGTTTGCTGGCCGCGGCGACGGGAATCATGTGGTACTTCCAATTTTTCTTCTACAGCATGGGACAAACAAAAATGGGGAAGTACGACTTTTCCAGTTGGACTTTGCACATGGCCAGCATCATTATTTTTTCCACGCTTTGGGGAGTGATTTACAAAGAATGGAAAGGGACGAGCAGACGGACGATTGTTCTTGTGACGCTGGGATTGATTGTGCTGGTGCTTTCGACGATGGTGGTGGGATATGGAAATTATCTGAAGGCGTTTGCGAGTGTGTAGGTGGGAGTGAGTCGGCGAAAAAGTGCATTATAATGCACTTTTGGGGGATGGAAAAAATAAGGAAAAGATCTCAACGCAGAGACGCAGAGTTCGCAGAGAACGACGCAGAGAAAACCGAGACGAGACGACCCACGCAAAAGGTATGCCAACCGCAAATGATTAAACCCCGGATGCTACCCTCAAGGGTAGCTCCGCGCGATCAAAAGATTCCGCTAAGTCATTTATTAGCACACACTTGCACCACAGATCGGCGTAAGTCCTTTATTAGCACACACATCGCTAACGACCCCGGGGGTGGGGGTCCGCATTTTTTCAAAAATGTGCTGTGGAAGGTGCGGGCGGATGAATGCTAAGGCGAAGGAAACAAAGCAGATGTGAGAACGTGCGTCCAATTTTGCGTGATGGGATGCATTATTCACAAAATGCGTAGAGCGGGCGAACGTCGAGCGCGCCGAACACGCGCCGATTCAAAACCCGAACGGAACTGCTGCCACCCGCCCTTCTGACGATGTATCGTTACTTTCCGGAATCTGAGTGCGTTAGTTACGACGCCATCGGGAATATCCCCATCCCCCGCCGCCGAGCAAAAACACAATCAGAAGAACGATCAATATGGTTCCCATTTAAATCCTCCCAAGCTTGACGAAGCTTTTGCTACGTCGTACGTCCTTCACGGACCTAATCATAAATGAGCCGAAGGCGGACAATCTGTCCGTATCGGGACACATTCGCGTTTTTTCGTGGCGTGAGATTTGCGTGCGCTGGCGCAGAGCGACGACTGATCCGACCTCGAATTAAGCCAACCAAAATGCGTTCGCCGCGTGAATGTGTCTATAACCGGACAGATATCCGTTCCATTTGCGCTCATTCTGGTTTCTCCAGCACATCCTGCATAAGAAACGTATCCGCAAATTTCCGAAGAACAAGATCGCAAATGTTCACGCTTGTAACTGAAGTGTCTCCGTTGATCGAACCGTTGAATCAATTTGAAAAATATTGCACTTCTAAATTTGAAAGGACACGTGGATGAAAACAAATCGCTTGAAGCACCTTTATATCGGTGAATTGAAAGACCTTTACAGCGCGGAGACGCAGTTGGTGAATGCCCTTCCTAAAATGGTGAAAGCAGCGACCTCGAAGGATCTGCGCGCTGGCTTTGCAGGACATTTGGAACAAACGAAGGAGCACGTGGCGCGGCTGGAAAAGATATTCAAAGCTCTGGGAGAAAGCCCGGCCGGCAAGGACTGCAAGGGTATGGAGGGGCTTATCACCGAAGGCGGTGAAATGATCGCGGGAACTCCGGCGGCGGAGGAACGGGACGCGGGTCTTATTTCCGCGGCGCAGCGAGTCGAGCATTATGAAATCGCCGTCTACGGTTGCGTGAGCGCTTACGCGAAGCTTCTGGGCGAGGATCAGGCCGAGTCGCTTTTGAGGCAGACGCTTGAAGAAGAAAAACAGACAAACCAGAAGCTTACTCATCTGGCGGCGAAGATCAACGTGGTGGCCTCGGAGTCCGTAGAGCCGGATGAAAACAGCGAGCAACCGAAAAAGGCTGCAACGCCCAAAACCAAAGCCGCCCGAGCTTAACGATTTTCAAATGTAACGTTGTTCAACAGGAGTAGAGATCGAGCGTAAGCGCCGACCTAAAGGAGAAAATAAAATGTCAGGAAAGAAAGTAGCGGTATTCGGAATCTATCCAACTCGCAGTGCTGTGGAAAACGGAATCAGTTCACTTCTCAATGCAGGATTTACAGATTCGGATATTTCGATCTTGCTTCCGGAAAGTCTTAGCGGCGCAAAAGAAATGGGAATGGAGAAGGCGACGAAGGCTCCGGAGGGTACGGCAGTAGGCGTGACAACCGGAGGAGTAATCGGTGGGACGCTCGGACTGTTGGTGGGCATCGGCGCGCTGGCGATTCCGGGCATAGGTCCGCTGATCGCCGCCGGTCCGATTGTGGCCGCGCTTGCGGGGCTGGGCGTCGGCGGAACGGTGGGTGGACTTACGGGCGCATTGATTGGCCTGGGTATGCCGGAGTTTGAAGCAAAGCGCTATGAAGGCCGCATGAGCAAAGGCGGAATTTTGCTTTCCGTGCATTGCGATACGTCCGACGAAATCAAGCGGGGCAAGCAGGTTCTGGAAGCGACCCGCGCGGAAGATGTTTCCTCGACCGGCGAGTCGTCCACGGACGCGTCGAAGTCGGATCAACAGAACGCGCGTGCTGCACGCTCATCCGACTAAATAATGTGGGAGGAAGGCCGCGGCCGGCTGTCCTCCCTCGCCGTGCTCATAAGACTTTAATTGCTCGATCCAAAGCGATTTCATACGCATGACGTTAGTAAAAATGAAATATGGAGAACTCGATGAAAAAAAATCAAAGCAAGTGGAGCCATCCGGTTGTGGCTTTGTGCATCGGCCTCGGGATAGGCGCGTTAGCCGGCATTCTGCTGGCGCCGAAGTCGGGCGAAGAAATGCGCGATGACATCGTTGATGGGGTGACTGACGGCGTCGAAGAGATACGCGCTCGTGCAGCAAAAGCAGCACGCGGCGCGCGGAAATTTGTCGCCGAGACGAAAGAACGATTCGATGACGCAGCGGAAGCGGGTACTGAGGCCTATCGCGAAGCAAAGCGATCCGCCCGTTAAGCAGGGCTCGGCAGAGAATTTTCGGGAGACACACGATGACGAAAAATCGAGTATCAGTGATTACGACAACCGCAGCGGTGATATTTGCTCTTCTTATTTCCAGCGCATACACCAGCAAAGTTGCAGCTCAGAAGCCGGTGCAGCCGCCCAATGAAGAGATTCAGCGCGAGGTGGGACATCAACTTCGCATGCTGAATCTATACACCGTTTTCGACAATCTGGAATACGGAGTTGACGGAAGCCGCGTGATTCTTGAAGGACAGGTGACGAATCCTGAATTGAAGTCAGAAGCCATCGCGTCGGTTAAGAAGATCCATGGCGTGACAGAAGTGCAGGACAACATCAAGACGTTGCCGCTCTCAAACGACGACGATCGCATTCGCCGCGCTGCATACCGCTCGATCTACGGAGATCCACTACTCAGCAGATACGGATTTCAGTCCGTGCAATCCATCCACATTATTGTGGAACACGGAAACATTACATTGGAAGGCGATGTGAGCACTGAGGCGGACAAGAACGTCGCCGGCATTCGAGCAAATTCCGTGGAGGGCGCGTTTTCGGTGAAGAACAATCTATCGATACATGGAGAACTTTAAGCCAAGCGGCAAGGAAGGCGTTTTTGCGAAATGGGAGTGCATATGGCCTATGAAAGGTTTTACGAACTTGAGCGACAGTTTCGAGAGATTGGCGAAAGAATTGACTTCACAAGCAACGCCGCCGACTTATACGTATTGAATGTTCTGCAAGCGGACATCCTCGCTGAATCACTTCAGATCATTAGGCAATTGACTGTGCCTGAGAAGTGGAACTGAATTGGGTTGGCCGGAACATGCGGCCGATTCCAGTCGAAGTGCCGGTGACCAGAATCCAGTTGGCTGAGTCTTTGGCTTCATGTAGCGAGACCGCCTTTGGCTGCCTTTGTGAGCCCCATCATCTTGGCGAACTGGGCGTCGAGCATCCTGGCAGGAAGGAGTCTGGGCAGAGTCCAATTCTTGAAACGTTGCGGAACGACTGCGTAGCGCGCCTTCGGTTTTGCGGTGGTGAGCGCGACGTGGACGGCTTCGCCGATACGTTCCGGGGCTAAGCCGTTGGTACGTGCTTCGTTGATGATGAACTTCTGGAAGTTCTGCACCGCTTCCCAATACTCGGTCTGCCTGAACTCGCTGAGATCTTCTTTTTCGCCCTTGTCGTACATCGCCGTGTTCACGGTGCCCGGTTCGATGATCACAACGTCGATGCCGAATAACATCAGTTCTCGCCGCAGCACGTCCAACATTCCTTCCAGACCGGATTTGGAGGAGCTATAAGCACCGAGAAGCGGGACAGCAACTTTTGCAGTGGAGGAGCTGATGCTCACGACGCGGCCGGCGGGACCTTTCCTATTTTTGTCAGTTCCCAACAGAGGAGCGAATGCCTGGATTACGACGAGCGGGGAGATCATGTTTACATCCAGCTGCCGCTTGTACTCGCTGGGTCTCAGATAGAGCAGCGGTCCACTGACCACGATTCCCGCGTTGTTCACCAGGCCGACAAGATTTCTGTCGCCGATCATCGAGCCGACTTTTTGGGCAGCTTGATGGACGGCGTCGGCATCGGTGATGTCCATGATGAGAGGCACGAAGGCGTTGCCGAATTCTTTTTGCAGAAGGTCGGCGTCGGCCTGCTTTCGGACAGAACCGAACACACGAAAGCGTTTTGAAATGAGGACTTTTGTGGTGCCGCGGCCGATTCCGGTGGAGACCCCTGTTACTACGACATCTTTGCTGTTCGGCATGGCAATTCTCCTGAGAGGTACGGTGTTCATCTTCAATTTGATTCTGAATGCATGTGAAAGGTGTTTCTGAGCAATAGCGAACACGTAGAGTGGTGGGCGACCGAACCCCCAGGTTCGGCGAACCCGGGCTACACGTTTTTGGTGGTGGCGAGAAGTGTTTACCGGACTTGGGATCAGTTGGACGAGAAAGCGCACCGGCCCTTCGAGTACCTCAGGACAAGCAGGAGTGCCGGTGCTACTTAAACCGTTTAGATCAGTCTGACGTTTCGTTCGACAGTTTTGATTACGTCGTCCATTTTTCCGTTCCAAATTTGTTTGGCGACGCTGAGGGTGAAGCCTGTGACGGTATGGAATGGAACGTGGGACGGGAGCGAGAGGGCGAATGGATCCACGACTGCGTCCACGACGACGGGGCCGGATTTGTGGGCGAGGGCGGCGGCGAGGCCGGCGCGGACGTCGCCGGGTTCTTCGATGCGAATTCCTTTTGCGCCGATGGCTTCGGCAACTTTTGCGAAATTCGGATTTTTAAATTGCACGCCGAAGGGAACGATGCCTGCCTCCTGCTGTTCGATATTGACGAAATCGAGCGAGCCGTTATTGAGAATGATTTGAACGACAGGAGATTTTCTTTCAACCTGGGTGAGAAGATCGCCGAGGGCGAGCATGGTGAAACCGCCGTCACCGCACATGGCAATTGTTTGGCGGCCGGGATATGCCAGTTGCGCGCCGAAAGCATTGGGCGCGGCGTTAGCCATGGAGGCCCACGAAAACGAGCCGAATATGCGGCGATTTTTGCTGCCGAAAACGTGGCGCGCCATCCAGATGCACGCGGTGCCGGTGTCCACGAAAAACATGGCGTCATCAGCGGCTAGTTCGCTGAGAGTGGCGGCGAGAAATTCAGGGCGAATCGGTTTTATGCCGGGACCTTTTACGACGTAGTGCTGAAGTGTTTCGTGGAATGACTTTGTTTCTTTGACCTGTTTTCCGAGAAATGCGGAATCAGATTTGGCGCTGACACTTTTCAGTAAAGCGGAGACGGTGGCCTTGATATCGCCGACGAGGCCGAGATCG
>Ga0209624_10003115_pt1 | contig 11927 bp, 11 predicted proteins | sample JacPinW_OM2H0_O1_FD_188565 | JGI IMG/M metagenome (GOLD analysis project Ga0209624, IMG submission 188565) | Forest soil microbial communities from Algoma, Ontario, Canada - Jack Pine, Ontario site 1_JW_OM2H0_O1 (SPAdes) (version 2) | ecosystem: Environmental > Terrestrial > Soil > Boreal... | reverse complement strand
CGCGCCGGCGATTAAAGCGCCTTGCCGAACATCAGCTGTCGTAACTCCGGCTGGCCAAATTAAAAAGGCCCGGGAGCGTGTGCCCGGGCCTTTGGGGTGGGAATTACAGGTGGATGTTCAGTTTGCAGCTAGAGCTGCGCGCGCCGAACCATATGCGTTGACTCCATGGGCTTCGGCTTTTCAATCGTGACCGGTACGTTCATCTCCGAGCCTCTGCGAAGAATCCCCAGGCTCACGGTTTTCTCATCACTCTTATCGCGGAGTTGCTGGCGCAGCTCGCTGAGCGAACCCACGGGGCTGCCGTTAACCTTCACGATCACGTCCCCAGCCTTCAACCCGGCCTTTTCCGCAGCGGTTCCCGATCGAACTTCCCGAACCAGGATTCCAGTACCATTCGGTGCGCCGAAGTAAGTCCCCAGCTGTCCCGAAAGATCTTCGGCGCTGATGCCTAGGACAGGTCCGCGACCATCCATTTCGCCAAATACCTGCGGCGTATCGAAATGAAAATCAAAGTTTGGTTCAGCCAAAGCGTAGGCGTTGCCGAAATCACGCATCTTCCCTTTCATCTTTTTCTCGTAGAAAGAGCTGCGATCGCCCAGCTCCACCGTAATATCCTGCGCACTACCGTTGCGCGAAATTGCCAGCGAGATATTCCTGCCAGACGGCGTTTCGCGCACCAGCCGCCTGAATTGAACCGTGCCTTCCACCACTTGGCCGTCATACCGGGTAATCACATCATGTTCCTTCAAACCCGCTTTGGCCGCCGGACCATCCGGCTCAACGTCGATCACCTCAACGCCGCGCGCTTCCACAAGCCTCAAGTCTTTGGCCTTCTCCGCGCTGACCTCTCCGATTTCCACTCCAAGCCAGCCGCTGCCGTCGTCCGTCGTCGTTGTGAAAACTCGCGGCTCCTGTCCCCAAACTTCAGCAGCCTTTTCTTGCGCTCCTGCGGCGAGATCAGCAGCGCTAGAGGCCAGTTCCTGCGCGCGAGCCTCCCACTGCTCCTGCTTCCCGGCTAGTCGGGCCGAGAGACCTTGTAGCTTTGCAAGCTCCGGAGAGTTCATCTCGACCTCCTTCGCCATCTTCTGCAGATTCGCAACCTGTTCTTGTAGTTCCTGCTGGTTAATACGCGCGGAGTCTTTCAATTGTTCCATCAAACTTTTTGAATTAAGGCACCCGTCGACCGAGCCGGAAGGAACGGTAACCACCGCCCGGGCTGGGGTTTGGCTTTGAGTCTGGGATTGGGCGCTTAGTGTCGCGGGCATGCTCCCAACCATCAGCAACATGACCCCGAGACTTGCGAGCGAATACGGCAAGTTCTTCATGTGGTTGTCCTCACTTTCATTTGGTACGCCCCGTCACACGCCTGGCCGTTGCAGGAACAGGCGTACGCCGCCATTAATCGTGCGAACCGAAATCTGGCCGCCTCCGATTCCCATTTTTGCTTGATAAGCGCGAGATCCCGGAGCTCCCGCCGCCGAAGTCACCGGCAAATCTGAAGTTACATCTCCATTCATGCTCAGCACCTTCAAATCCGCCCGCGCCGTGGTGGGCAGTCCCAGCACCACCGAACCGTTCACCGTTTCAAGGTTCATAGGCCCGCCATCAGCCAATTGACGAAGCTCCAGCCGCACGTTCCCGTTGGTAGTTTTCTCGCTGAATCGGCCCGTGCTGTTCGTCACTTCCACATTTCCGTTCACTGACCGCAGCGCTCCGGAACCGTTCACGCCTCGCACGGTCACCGATCCGTTCACCGTTTCCACGCTGCCCAAAAGGATGCGGTATGGCACATGTACGTGGTACTCCACGGCCACCTCCGCGCCCTCGCCTTCTGGATAGCGTGTATGTACCGCGATCTTTCCCGGCGTGCTGTCAACTTCGATTTTCACCAGCTCCACCTCGTGCTGATCCGTCTGCGATGTCTTAACCGCGCTCACTTCCACTTCATCTCGGTCCCAGCCATCCACTTGCACCGATCCATTTACGTTATCCAGCAGGAAGCTTCCGCCCGGAGGCAACGGGTAGGTTTGCTTAAACGTTTGGTCGATTGCCAGGCAGTTCGATGAGTTAAAGAGGATTCCGGCCAATAACAGCAGAGAGCTCGCTGCAGCCCTCACTAGCCATCGCGAATAGGATCCCGACTTACTTCTAAGCATCGTCGTTTGCACAGTACGCCCCCTTGCTCGATCTACTTCCTTCCTCTGTGGACGTTCGGTCCTCTTGCGGCCGGAAAACTCTCCGCCTGCACCACCGGCGTAAATGTGCGCCACGACGCGTTGTCGATTTATCTACGGCGCGTTCTCGTGCGATTGCGCCCGCTCGAGTTGCTGCAACTGCAGGCGCACCTTTTCCTCGAGTTGCGCCATCTGCTGCTTGTAAAGCTGAACTTGCCGGTTTGCATCGCTGGCTACCAGGCGGATATTTCCCGTCACTGTGCGCAGATGCAGCACTTCGCCTCCGCCGTTTAGCGGCCCTTCGGCGCGTACCATGTGTCCGTTTCGCGACGGGCCGTCGTCGCTAATCGTAAGCTGAAATGCCGGATCAACAATCACGCGGTGCTCATCCCCTGATTGAACTTGCGCGTCAATCGTCACTGGCAGCTGTCGCGGAAGATATACGACGATGTCTCCATCGTTCGATTGTAGTTCGCACTGGCTTGGCCCCTTTACCGGCGCCACAAACCACGCAGTAATCACACCGGCTCCCGTCGACGCTTTCACCGCGCTGTCCACTTGTGTCAGATAAATGCTGCCACCCACCGTTTCCAGGTCGGTCGGCCCGGAAACGCGAATCACTCGAATGCCGCCCCCTCCGGTTTTCGCCCGCACCAATCCGGCAGATTCTCCTACCTCAATCTGTCCGCCCGTCGTCTCTGCATTGAGTGAGCTTCCCGAGTGCTCCACCGTTACGTTTCCGCCGGCCGTTACCAGTTTTGCTGCGCCCTCAACCGAAGCCATGCGGATGTGGCCGCCGCTCGTACGCAATACCGCTCCGCCGGTCACCGCCCCGGTCGTGATGTGCCCCCCGCCGGTGTTGGCGAACAATCCTCCCGAAACATTGTTCACCGTGATGTGTCCGCCGCCGGTTACCAGCCGCGCCGCACCGCCGATGTTTCCTGCCATGATATTCCCGCCGGAAGTCAAAACCGTCTCAGGACCGCCAATGTCATCGGTATTTATGTCTCCGCCGCCGGTAGAAAGATCCAGGCTATAATTCTTCGGCACGTTCACCGTCACTGTCACCCACAATCGTCCGCTGGACTGCGGCGAAGTTTGTCCACGCAGGTAAACACCCTCGGGCGTCTCGCGGCTGCTTACCGCGAAGCTCTTCAAAAGCTCTTTGGCATCCTTCTGCGAAGCGTCCGTTTCCAGATGCACGGTGTAATCAATTTTCTGGGAATTTTGCGTGTGCACCACGATGTTGCCCAAATCCAATACCAGATGAAGCCTTCGCCCATCGCGCGTCGCGGCCGCGCCTCTCAAATCCGTCTTGAGTCGTGCGGTGGATGTCCGAGAGGCTTGTGGCCGAGCCGCAAGCGTAGAAACAGACAGGCTCATGACGGCAAGCAGAGTGACAGCGCAAGCAGAAGAAAAACCGGCGTAAGCCGAAGAAAAATCGGAGAACTTGCTAGGGTATTTCCAGCTGGGGTATTTCCATGAAGGCCCGCTGCGCCTGAGAGCAATCCCTGCTCGCGGCATTTTAGAATTTTTGACGCGGCCCAAGATCTTGAATCGCCGCTGCGCTCTGCAGACGAATATACGTGCTGGGGTCCTTGTGCATGCGCTCGCGCAATACCGCGAGTAAGTGAGCGTCCGATTCCACTTGTCCCTTCGCCGCCATTGCGCGCAACGCGTTGATTGCTTCCACGCGCACACCGGGATTCTGATCATCCACCAGCGCATCGAGCAGCGTCCGTTGAATGATGTCTTGTGGCTCTGCGCCGTCCAGCGCCTCCAGCGCCTTCAATCGAACCGCCGCGTTGTGGTCAGTGTGCACCGTGTGGCAAAGCTCCGAGCGAACATCCGCATCATTGTTGCGCGCGCGCAATAGCTCCACCGCATTCATGCGCGTATCCGCATCAAAGCGCTGGCTGTTCCGCAATACCCACATCAGAACGCTCTTCACATCGTCATTGTTCACCGTTCCCTGCAGGGTGAAAGGCTGCTGCGCGTTCAGCCGCAATTCCACTTGCGGAGGCTTGTTATCATCGGACGGAAACACGTTAATCCCAGCCATCTTCGCGCTATAAAGATCTATCGTACTTAAACCGCCCCCGGGATTATTGGCCACTAAGCCTTCCGAAGTAGTTCCTCCCGCCCGTCCAGCTAGTTGACCAGCCACTTGACTATTCTCGGTGGCAGCCGAATGCCACAAAAATCTCGGCCCTAGCACGCCGACCGAAAAACCAACCAACAACAGAACGGCCGCGCTCCACGCCGGTGCAGGAGAAATCCAGCCGACCGGCAACAACGCGCCAACCGCGCGCCTCAGCCACCCATGTTCTTCTGCCCGGTCCAACGCATCTTCCAGGCTCGCTCGGCATCCCGCAAGCAGCGCAGCATCCGGCTCCACACGATTGCTCGAAAGCAAAGCCACCAGCGCGTTTTCCTGCGCCAGAGTCTCGTTGCATCGCTCGCACTCAACCAAATGGCTCTTCATCTCAGCCACTTCCGACGCATCCAGCTCGCCCGCGGTAAACAGGGTCCACCGTTCTTCGAACCCGCTACACGTTCCGTCCGGCATATTTTCGTGCTGCTCCTGCTGCATTCCTTTTCGTCCTCACTTATTGAGCTTATCGAAATTATCGAACTTTTGTAGAACTGCCTACCTTACCTCATGCCATCCAAGCTGGCACGCAGCTTTCGCGTTGCGCGAAACAGCGAATTCTTCACCGTCTCTTCCGAAGTTCCCAACATCTCGCCGATGGCTCGCAATTTCAATCCTTGATAGTGCTTCATCTCAAAAACCATTCGCTCGCGCGGAGAGAGCTTGTCCAACGCTGTCGCAATGTGCGCGCCCAGTTCCTGCCCCAACAAATGCCTCTCTGGATTCGCGCCCGGCCTCAACTCCGGCTGACGGTCGAAGAAATCTCGCGTCCCGCCTTCCGCTTCCTCCGGCACCGGCGCTTGATCCTCGCGACGGCTCGTCCTGCGCCGCAAATGATCCAGCGCCACGTTTGTCACAATGCGGTACAGCCAGGTATAAAAGCTGCACTCGAACCGGAAGCGGTGCAAGTTCCGGTAAACCCGCAAAAAACTTTCCTGGTAAATGTCCCGCGCATCTTCGGGACGATGCACCAGATTCAACGCTAGACGCAGCACCTCGCGGTCGAATCGCCCTACCAATTCCTCGAACGCCAGACGGTCTCCCGCCTGCGCTTTCCGGACGAGCGCCTGCTCCTCCGCATGCTTAACCGCCGCTGCTGCGCGCGCATCTCCTTCAAACGCGACGCTCATCCCCATAGTGGTTCCCGCCGCTCGCGGTTCAGCTTCCGGTGGCTTCCCTTGCCCGCCACTCGCGCTACGAACCCCGCGCTCTCCGGTATCTAGCCTTTCTGCAAGATTCGAGTAAATAGACGGCTCCGGTGGTCGTTGGTGAGCACCGCTGGACGTTGATTTCCCAGGATCGGACATCTGCCCCGCAACCTGTCCTTTAGCTGGGATGCACAAGAATCGTAAATTGTTGTAGCGGATACCTTTAGACGTTCAATTTCTGGTATGCCTCCGCTTCAGAATCCCGCGCAAATCCAGCTGCAATCCTAATTGCACGGCGCGCACCAAATCCCACTTTTGCTCCCAGCCGGATCCACTCGCATCAAATCACAATTTTGAGCCCAGCCGGATCAACCCATAAACCGCCAAGCACACCACAAAATCCGTCGCGCTCCCCCAATCCAACAGAAATTCCCGGTGCCGAAACGCCGGCGGCAGGTGCGGCACCAACGAAAAATAGTAAATCGCGTTGCCCACCAAAATGGCCGCTGTGTACTCGATCCATCTGCGAACTGTAATCCCCAGAAATTTACGCCCCATATCCGCCATCTTAATCCTTCCACCTCGCGATCGACTCCGCTATCCCAAGATTTAAATGTAGCGCCGCGCCCTTCAGCGCGGCATCTTTCCGTGCGGCCTAGTTTCTGCCCTCACCTCGCACCCAAGCACTAGATCTTGCCTTTGGCTTAGCTTTCGCGCCTTGTCCCGCGCATATCCGCATGAAAATGTTATAAATGTCCCGCAACCTGATTCTGAGATCTACCGAGCAATCGTAAGATACTCTGAGCCCGTGTCCATCTCCCTAACAACCCCCGTCAAATTCATCCGAGGCGTAGGCCCCCACCGCGCCGCCATCCTCGAAGAACGCGGACTCTTCACCGCCGGCGATTTGCTCGGCTATCTCCCGTTCCGTTACGAAGACCGCATCCGTTTCACAAAAATTGCCGAAATTATCCCCGGCCAGGTTCACACCATTCTCGCCGAAGTAACCGCCGGTGGAGGCGCCACCGTCCGCTTCGGACGCGGCCGCCCCGCCATCTTCCACGCCACGCTCCGCGACGGTTCCGGCACCCTCCACGCGCGCTTCTTCCACGGCGCATATCTCGAAGGCCGCATGAAAGAAGGCCAGCGTTTTGTCCTGCACGGCAAAGTGGAAGTCGATCCCTATCGCCCAACTCGCCTTGAAATGGTGAATCCTCAAATCGAATCAGTGACTGCCACAGAAGGCGCCTCCTCCGACTCCACCGAAGTCGGCCGCATAGTCCCCATCTACGAAGCGCTCGGCGCCATCGGCTCGCGCATGCTCCGCAAAATTATTTACAGCGTCCTCACCAATTTCGAAGGAGACATTCCCGATCCGCTCCCTCCGCAAATCCGCGAACGCTACAAATTCCCCTCGCGACGCGACTCCATCCTCTTCGCGCACTTTCCGCCGAAAGATGAAAGTGTCGAACTTCTGAACGGCTTTCGCAGCCCCGCGCAAACCCGTCTGATCTTCGAAGAATTTTTCTACTATCAACTCGCTCTCGCCCTCCGCCGTTCGCGCGATCATTCTCAGCGCGGCATCGCCATGCGCGTTCGTGAAGAAAAAATCCGCGAAGCCGTGAAACGTATCCTCCCCTTCAAGCCCACCTCAGCGCAAAAACGCGTCCTGGTCGAAATCGCCTCAGACCTCGAACGCCCTTTCCCCATGCACCGCCTTCTCGAAGGCGACGTCGGCAGCGGCAAAACCATCGTCGCTCTGGAAGCCGCCACCATCGTCATCGAGAATGGCTATCAGGTCGCGCTGATGGCGCCCACGGAAATTCTCGCCGCGCAGCATTATCTTTCCGCTCGCCGTATTTTTAAGCCCGCAGGTTACGGCGTGGAATTAATCGTGAGCGGCAGAAAGAAGTCCGTGAAAGATGTCTCGCTAGCCCGCGCCGAATCGGGCGACGCCCAATTAATCGTCGGCACCCACGCCCTGATCGAAAATCCCGTGATCTTCAAAAAACTCGGCATGGTGATCGTTGACGAGCAACACCGCTTCGGCGTCCTTCAACGCAAGCGCCTCATCGAAAAAGGCGCTTCGCCGCACGTCCTGGTAATGACTGCTACTCCCATCCCGCGCACTCTCGCGCTCACGCTCTACGGCGATCTCGACCTCTCCGTCATCGACGAAATGCCGCCCGGACGCACTCCCATCGAAACTCGCTGGAGCGACGATTCGCAACTCCCCGGCGTCTGGGAATTCGTGCGACGCGAAATCGCGCGCGGCCGCCAAGCCTACGTGGTTTATCCCGTGATCGAAGAATCCAAGCAGGAACTAAAAGCCGCCACCGCCGAATTCGAGCGCCTCGCGAAAAACGTCTTCCCCAAATTGCGCCTCGGCCTGCTTCACGGCCGCCTGAAAAATGACGAAAAAGATTCCGTCATGGACCAATTTCGCCGCAACGAAATCCAAATCCTCGTCGCCACCACCGTAATCGAAGTCGGAGTCGATGTCCCCAACGCCACCATGATGGTCATCGAACACGCCGACCGCTTCGGCCTCGCCCAACTCCACCAGCTTCGCGGACGCATCGGCCGCGGCACCCAAAAATCTCAATGCATCCTGATCGCGCCAAAAAAAATCACAGGTGACGCCCAAGAGCGCCTCGAAACCATGGTCGCCACCTCCAACGGATTCGAAATCGCCGAACGCGACCTGAAGCTGCGCGGCCCCGGCGAATTCTTCGGCACTCGCCAGCACGGCGATGCCGCCTTCTCCGTCGCGCAGCCTCTCCGCGACCACGAGCTCTTGGAAATGGCCCGCCGCGAAGCCTTCGCCCTAGCCGAAGATCCCGCCAAAGCCGCCGAAGTAGTAGCCCGCCTGGAATCCCTGAGCGCCGCCTGGCAAAAACGCTACCAGCTAGCCTCCGTCGGCTAAGAAATTTTTGCGGTTGGCTTTCAGCTAGACGTTGTTGTGAAGGTTTTCGTCAGGGCACCGCTTTAGCCGTGCCGTTGCTTTCGTACCGCTGGCGTCCCGCCGGCGCTTTTCCCGCCGAACCCGGCACCAAATAATTTTGTAGCTCGCTTCTAGCCGGCATCGGAGTAAAGGTTTTCGTCAGGGTACGGCTTTAGCCGTGCCATTGCTTTCGTACCGCTGGCGTCCCGCAGGCTCTTTTGATGTTGATGTCTGGATGTCGGGCGAGAGATCCTTGTGGGTCGTGGCTTTAGCCACGACAAAAACTCGGCGCCGTTAGTGCGGCTTCAGCCGCTGAAGCTCCGCTTTGAAAATTTCAAACTGTTCCCACACAAAGATTCTTCCATCTCCGAACATGGGGTAAATTACCTACGAAGCTCCCGAGACTCTCATGCGCATAATCGCCGGAAAATATCGCAGCCGACGCCTAAAAACTCCCGCCTCCCAAGCCGTCCGCCCCACCAGCGACCGCCTCCGCGAAACGCTCTTCAACATCCTCGGCCCATCCGTCACCGATTCCCTCTTCGTCGATCTCTACGCCGGCACCGGCGCCATCGGAATTGAAGCCATCAGCCGCGGCGCTCGCGACGTCTTCTTCATCGACCGCGACCCCGCCTCCATCAGCCTGGTCCGCCAGAATCTCGAATCCCTGGAAATTTCCGCTGGAGTAGAAGTAATCACCGCCGAAGCCGAACGCGGTCTCGACAAACTGGCCGCCCGCCACCTCATCGCCGATTTTATTTTCCTGGACCCGCCCTACAACGACGACGGCTACACCCAAGTCCTCGAATATCTCGACGCTTCGCACCTGGTCGCTCCCCAAGGCATCGTCATCGCCGAACACAGCTCCAAACTCGAGTTACCCGAGCGCCTAGTCCGCCTTGAGCGCACCCGCCTCCTGGAACAAGGCGACGCCGCCCTAAGCTTCTACCGCCTAGCCGCCGCCGCTTAATAAAGTGAGGCTGTTTGCCGCCGGATTATTTGCGTGGACCTATGTTCAGCTGAATAATTTCATCATCCGCCCCTCGCACCGGCGGATTTGCGCGCTCCTCTGCTTTTGGCTTTCGTACCGCCAGCATCTTGCCGGCGCTTTGATGGCTCTGCGCCCTTGCCTCACCGTGTCATCCCGAGCGAGGCGATTTTCGCCGACGAGGGACCTGCTTTTGACGTGCCTTTAATGTAGCTCACCTCTTCAGAGGTGAGGCTTTCGACTTTCTTTCGCGGTTGCCGCCGAAGCATGCCTAGTGATTTTCCCTTGGTCATCAACCACACCCGCAATGAAGGTTGGATTGTCACCGCACATGTAGGTCGGATAATTAAAATCTTTTTGAACGCACAGGAGGTCATTCGCAAGCTTAGTCTTTCGTTTTGCATACGCCCCAACGATTTCAGCGTCCGTTAATCCAGCCTTGGCCGCGAGGGCTCGTAGTAAATGCTTGATCTGATCTTCGGTGAATTGACCGAGCCCTACATTCGCAGCAAAAATCTCTTTTTCGCCATCGTAACCACGAATACGCCAATATCGTTTTTTCATCGACCCGTATTCTCCCATCGTCTAACCGTTCCAAACCCATTTTACAAATCGAACGATGCCGATCAGTGTCGTTAGGACCGTTCCGATGATTACTACGACGCGGACGCTCCGGAAAAAAAGCGTATGCTTGTTCTCGGCAAGATCTCCGTCCGCGAAGGCCGACAAAATGAGTTGAATAAACCAGAGTCCAACGCCCACTAAAATCCAACCCCACCACGGAAACAGTTGAACACTCACCGGATTCTACTCAGCAACTCCGCGACCCGAGCAACAACAATTTGCTCTTTACTCGGAAGTTTCACGCGCGACAGATTGCCTTTAACCTCTGATTCGGGATCTTCCGGATCAACCGTCCATCCATGAATCTCGTAATCAATTACTGCTTCCCTTCTCTTGTGGACCAGCCACTTATCAAGAGAAGCAAAACCAACATACCCGATGAGGACAGCGCACATCGGAAGAAAGGCGACGTGCAGAATCACGCCAGCAGCATCGATTAGGAATGAAGCTCTAAACAGCATTCGCTTGTCTCCTCCTAGGGGAAATTGGTACGAATGGTTTTTTTTTTGCAAAACTATCTGCCGCGTGGCCGAGGCGCGCCAGGTCATGGTATGCGGCCGTCAGGAAGATAGAAGTAATTTCGCGGATTTGTTGTGACAACCTCTAAAGATCCGTCATCAGTTTGTTGATACCGCTGAAAGGTCGCTCTTTGCGTTTCATAGGGTACTTCGCACCCGCTCTGAGCTACAACTATCTCCAGCTCGTGCCTAGACGGCGCCATGATGAACCGGTCCGAACTCGCCGCTATATTTTGGTTGACGAGTTCCACAGCGTGACTGTCAACATAGCTATACTGGAGCCGTTGGCGTACTTGACGGATTGCCCTTAGACAGACAGCACGACTTAACGGAACGTAAGTCACAGTACCGGGTACATGAAATCCAATGTGACGGATGCCCCGTGGCGGCACGACGGCAACTGGTGCGTCGCACAATACGAATCCGGTCCCGACTGGTGCTCGAAATATTTGCCATGATGCGCCGATGAAGCTGTCCGCCACGATCTTGGCCATGTCGAATATGTTTTTCAGAAATGGTGTTTCGGTTATGACCACCTCCAAGAGATTACGTCGAACAGTTTCGACCATGCTTTCGGCGGACACCCCTTCTGTATCGCCCGTATTACGTTCATACCTGTTAATGACTGACTGCATTCGGCCTTCGTTCACTGCCATCAAACGCATCCTCTCTTTAATTCCTCTTTTCCACATCGTGGTCACAAATTCGCGCATAGACGGCAGTCGAGAATATTGAAGTCCAACGAAGTACGAGACTAGGCTCCTTACGTAGTGGCCAGGCACTCCGGTTAACGGCGAGATAAGCGATCGGACCCCGGTCGCACAATCGCCGTCAACCTGGGCGAGAGCCAACGATTCCACGCGCTGGTCTTTCGGTGCACCTTCAGGTTTCAAGGCATACAAATCCTTCTCGCAACAAATCACGCTCGGATGGCGTTCGGCGAATGACCTGTTCACACGGTCGTACACCCATAGCAGTCCCGCTTCATTAACGAATCGTTTCTGGTACACCACTGGAACGTAATGATGCTTTCTCGGATCGCCCACTTTGCTACTGTAACGGAAACCGTAGCGGGAATTGTAGTATTGAAGGCGGATGGGCAACCCTTTCGCACCACACGGAATTCCGTAACGCCACGCGTCGATTTTTAGGGTGCCGCAGTCTTCGTTTTCCAGAAGGCTGCGGGTTTAGATCAAACACCTGCGACATTCCTGCCGACATTCCCGCCGCGATTTCCCCTCGTTCCCAAAACGGAACTACTCGCAAAAATAATTCACGCACACAGCCTCCGACTCCTTGAAATCGCTCCAAAACCGTGCTACAAAAAGCTTCACCCAAAATATCCTAATAATATTTTTGTGCCCCGACAAACGGGGCCA
>Ga0209624_10003113_pt1 | contig 11936 bp, 9 predicted proteins | sample JacPinW_OM2H0_O1_FD_188565 | JGI IMG/M metagenome (GOLD analysis project Ga0209624, IMG submission 188565) | Forest soil microbial communities from Algoma, Ontario, Canada - Jack Pine, Ontario site 1_JW_OM2H0_O1 (SPAdes) (version 2) | ecosystem: Environmental > Terrestrial > Soil > Boreal... | reverse complement strand
GATATCGTAGCTGGCGCGGCCGAGGGCGCTGAAGTGATCCGATCTGAGCAGCCGCACGCGCCGCTGCAGACGCAGGCGACGCACGTTGCCGCGCGCCACGACGAGCGCCGCCGGGGAGATGTCGAGCGCATCGACGCGCGCCGCGGGCAGCCGGCGCGCGCAGGCGATCGCGATGCACCCGGAGCCGGTACCCACATCGAGCACGCGCCGCACGCGGCGCGGGTCGATCCAGGGCGCAAACCTGCGCTCGATGAGCTCCGCCAGCGGCGAGCGCGGCACCAGCACGCGCGTGTCGACATGCAGCCGTGTACCCGCGAACCAGGCGATCCCGGTCAGGTAGGCCGACGGGATGCGCTCGCGGATACGCCGCGACAGCAGTTCGTGCGCGCTGCGCTGCGCGCGCACGCCGACGCGGCGGGCATACAGCGCGCGCCCGCCACGCAGCGGCAGGCGCAGCGCGTGCAGCACCAGCGCGGCGGCCTCGTCCCAGGCGTTGTCGGTGCCGTGCCCGAAGAACACCCGCGCGCGGGTGAGGCGTACGGCGCCGTGCGCGATGAGCGCACGCACCGTGACGCGCCGCCGCGGGCGCGCGTCGCGCACCCGCGCGGCTCGCGCGGCGGCGCCCGGCGCGCGCCCGGCACGCGCGCGTGTATGAAATAATCGACTCATGATCCCGCTACGCGCCCGCTGGCTCCTCGCCGCCGCCGCCTGCGCGGCGCTGGCCGGCTTCTGGGTGTCCCACGAGCTTGACCACCGCAGCCCGCAGCTGGCAAGCGGCACCTGGCTGCCGCAACCGAAGATCCTGCCCGACTTCCGCCTCACCGACACCAGCGGACGCGAGCTGACAGCGCACGATCTGGTGGGCGCGCCCACGCTCATGTTCTTCGGCTTCACGCACTGTCCGGACGTGTGCCCGGCTACGCTGCTGAAGCTGGCGCAGGTACGCCAGCGCGCCGCGCTCGCCGGTCTGCGCGTGCTGTTCGTGAGCATCGACCCGCAGCGTGACACTCCGGCAGTGCTCGGCACCTACGTGCACGCCTTCGACCCGCAGTTTCTCGGCCTCACCGGCACACCGGCCACGATCGCCACGCTCGCCGCGAGTCTCGGCGTGGTCGTCAGCCGCGTCGAGCTGCCCGGGGGCGATTACACCATGGACCATTCGGCGGTGGTGTTCCTGCTCGATGACGCGGGCCGCGTCGCTGCAATCTTCACCCCGCCCTTCGACGTCGCGGCCATCAGCGCCGATTTGCGGCGCGCCGCACCTTGGCTGCACCACAGTCGGTCGCAGGCATGAGCGGCGCGGCGCCCGACAGCCTGGGCGCGCGCGCCTTCGTCGCCCTGCAGTACCTGCTGCCGCAGCACTGGCTCTCGCAGCTGGCCTACCGCCTGACCCGCAGCCGCCGGCGCTGGCTGAAGAACGCGCTGATCCGCGCGTTCGTCGCGCGCTTTCATCCCGAGCTCGGCGATGCGCTGCAGCCCGACGCCCTGCAGTACCCGAGTTTCAACGAGTTCTTCACGCGCGCCCTGCGGGCCGACGCGCGCCCGGCCGACTCCGATCCGGCCGCGCTCATCTCCCCGGTCGACGGCACCGTCAGCCAGCTCGGCCGCCTCGACGGCTCCTGGCTGGTGCAGGCCAAGGGCCATGCCTACACGCTCGAGTCGCTGCTCGCCGAGGATGCACCGTGGCCGGAGCTGTTCCGTGGCGGCGCCTTCGCCACGCTTTATCTCGCGCCGCGCGACTACCATCGCGTGCACATGCCGCTGGCCGGCACGCTGCGGGCAGCCTGGTACGTGCCCGGGCAGCTGTTCAGCGTCAACAGCGTCACCGCGGCGGCCGTCCCGGGGCTGTTCGCGCGTAACGAGCGCGTGATCTGCATGTTCGGCGCCGGGCCGCTCACCTTCGCCCTGGTGCTGGTCGGCGCGTTGTTCGTCGGCAGCATGTCGACGATCTGGCACGGCGAGGTGACCCCGCGGCGGCCGCAGCGCCGCTGCGACCTGCCGCTCGATGCCGCCCGCGCCACCCTGGCGCTGGCCCGCGGTGCGGAAGTGGCCCGCTTCAACATGGGCTCGACCGTCATCGTGCTGCTGCCGCCGCGCAGCGGCAGCTGGCTCACCGGGCTCGTCCCGGGAAGCCCGGTGCGCCTCGGGCAGGCGCTCGCAACGCTCGCATGAGCACCCCGGGCGATGACTGGCGCCCGCGCGCCACGCGCGCGCGCCTGGTGCAGCGTGCGGCGCTGCTGGCGCGCGCCCGCGAGTTCTTTGCCGCGCGCGGCGTGCTCGAGGTGGATACGCCGCTGGTGGTGAACACGCCGGTCACCGACGTGCACATCCATTCCGCCAGCGTGCAGCTGGCAGCGGTCACGCTCGCGCAGCGCACGCCGCCGCCGCACTACCTGCATACCTCGCCCGAGTACGCGATGAAGCGCCTGCTGGCGGCGGGCAGCGGCGACATCTACCAGATCTGCCACGTGGTGCGCGGCTTCGAGTGCTCGCGGCTGCACAATCCGGAGTTCACCCTCATCGAGTGGTATCGCTTGGGTGCGACGCTCGAGGCGCTGATGCAGGAGGTGGAAGCGCTGGTGCGCAGCCTGCTCGGTGACGCCGCGACCGGGCGCGCCGGCGAGCGCCTGAGCTACCGCGAGGCGTTCAGCCGCGAGCTCGGCCTCGATCCGCTCACCGCGAGCGTCGCGCAGCTGGCGGATGCGGCGCAGCCGCTGGGATTTCGCGCCGACGCGCACACCACGCGCGACACGTGGCTCGAGCTGCTCATGGCAAACCGCATCGGACCGCGGCTCGGCGCCAACGCCCTGACGTTCGTGTACGGCTATCCGGCCAGCCAGGCGGCGCTCGCGCGGCTCGATGCGCGCGATCCAGGCACCGCGCTGCGCTTCGAGTTGTACTGCGACGGGATCGAGCTCGCCAACGGCTTCCACGAGCTCGCCGCGGCCGCCGAGCAGCGCGCGCGGTTCGAGCGCGACAATGCCGAGCGGCGCCGCCGCGGCCTGCCCGTGGCCGCCCCCGACGAGCGGCTGCTGGCAGCGCTCGAGGCGGGACTGCCCGATTGCGCCGGGGTGGCGCTCGGATTCGACCGTACCCTCATGCTCGCCAGCGGGGCGGGTGAGATCGAGGAGGTATTGGCGTTTCCCACCCGGCGCGCCTGAGAATGGTGCGCGGTGCGCGGCGCCGCGCAGCGCCAACCACCAGCCCAGCATGCAGACCACGACCTCAACCTACGAGTTCACCGACAAGGCCGCCGGCTACCGGCGCCTCGCCGCCGACCTGCAGGCACTGCTCGCCGGCGAGCACGACCTCATCGCCAACGCCGCCAACACCGCGGCGCTGCTGTTCGCGGCGCTCCCCGAGGTGAACTGGGCAGGTTTTTACTTCCTCAGGAACGGCGCGCTCATCGTCGGCCCGTTCCAGGGAAAACCCGCCTGCGTGCGCATCGCGCTCGGGCGGGGCGCGTGCGGCACGGCGGCGGCCGGGCGGCACACGCTGGTGGTCGCCGACGTGCATGAGTTCCCCGACCACATCGCCTGCGACGCCGAGTCGCGCGCCGAGATCGTGGTGCCGCTGCTGCGCGGCGGCGAGCTGCTCGGCGTGCTCGACATCGACAGCCCGCGCCGCGGGCGGTTCGACGGCGCGGACGCCGCCGGTCTGGAGGCGCTCGCCGCGGTATTCGTGGCGGCGAGCGACGCTGCCGTACCCGGCGCATGAGGGCGCGCCTGTCGCCGCGCGGACTGGCTGCCGGCGCGGCGGCCTTCAGCATCTGGGGTTTGTTTCCGATCTACCTGCATCCGCTGCGCGACGTGCCGGCGCTGCAGGTGATCTGCCACCGCATCGCCTGGTCGTGCCTGTTCATCCTCGGGTGGATGCTGTTGCGCGTGGAGCTCGGCCGCCTCGCCGACATCTTCGCGCGGCCCGCGCTGCTCGCACGGCTGCTGCTGAGCGCGCTGCTGATCTCCTGCAACTGGCTGGTCTACGTGTGGGGCGTGTCCCATGGGCACATCGTCGACACCAGCCTCGGGTACTACATCAACCCGCTGGTGAACGTGCTGCTCGGGGTGTTGGTGCTGCGCGAGCGGCTGAACCGCGTGCAGTGGCTGGCGGTCGGGCTGGCCGCGCTCGGCGTCCTCTATCTCGCCGTGCTCGCCGGGCGTCCGCCGTGGATCGCCGCCACGCTCGCGCTGAGCTTTTCCCTCTACGGCTTCGTGCGCAAGGTCATCAACGTCGAGGCGCTGCCCGGGCTCGCCACCGAGACGCTGCTGCTGCTGCCGCTGGCGGCGGGCTATCTGCTGTGGTGCGAGCTGCACGGCAGCGGCGCGTTCACCCGCTCGGGCGGCGCGATCGCCGCGCTGCTCATCGGCAGCGGCATCGTCACCGCGGTGCCGCTGTTCCTGTTCGCTTACGCTGCGCGGCTGCTGCCGTACTCGACCGTCGGCGTGTTGCAGTACATCGGCCCGAGCCTGCAGCTGCTGTCGGGCGTGCTGCTGTTCCACGAGGATTTCGGCGCAGCGCGCGCGGCCGGGTTCGTGCTGATCTGGACGGCGCTGGCGCTGTACGCCGCCGACGGCCTGCGGGCGGTGCGCGCTGCCCCGTCGCCCGCGGAAGCGCTGCGCTAGCGGCGGGCCTGCGCCCTCACGCGCCCCGTCCTGCTGCGGGGTGCGCCTACTGCTTGGCGCGCGAGATGTACTCGCCGGTGCGCGTGTCGATGCGAATCACTTCGCCGGCGTTGATGAACAGCGGCACCCGCACCACCGCGCCGGTCTCGACGGTCGCCGGCTTCTGCCCGCCGGTGGCGGTGTCGCCGCGCACGCCCGGGTCGGTCGCGACGATCTTCAACTCGATGTGCGGCGGCGGCGTGACCACGAGCGGCACGTTGTTCCACAGCGTGACGATGCAGACCACGCCGTCCTTCAGCCACTGGGCGTTGTCGCCGATCGCGGACTTACCCGCGGTGTACTGCTCGAAGCTTTCCGGCACCATGAAATGCCAGAAGTCGCCGTCCTGGTAGAGATACTGCATGTCGGTATCGACGACGTCGGCCGCTTCCAGCGACTCACCCGACTTGAAGGTGCGCTCGATGGTGCGCCCGGTCTTGAGATTGCGCACCTTGATGCGGTTGAACGCCTGGCCCTTGCCGGGCTTGACGAACTCGTTCTCGACGACGGTGTACGGGTCGCCGTCGAGCAGGACTTTGAGACCGCCGCGGATCTCGTTGGTGGTATAGCTGGCCATTGTCTGTCTCTAAAGGTGCCGGGGCCCGCCGCAGGACACACCCCGCGCAAAAGAGCCGCGTATGATAGCGGCATCACCCCGCCCGAAGCCAGTTTGCGGATCCGTGCAGCGCGCACACGCGCGTTTTCCGCGAGGCACCGCACGCGGACGGTGTGCGACGCGATGCTAGAATCCCCCGCAAGGGACTTGCCGTGGAGGTGCGCCTTGTCCGAGCCGAGCGCTATTCCGCTCATCGTGCTCAGCCCCGCGCGCGATCTGGCCGAGGCGATCAACGGCATGCTGCGCCGGGCCGGGCAGCCCGCGCACTGCACCTGGATCCCGGCGTTGCCGGACCTGGGCGATGCGCTCACCCAGCTCAACCCCGAGCTCATCTTTTACACCTGGAGCAACCGCGAGACGCTCACCGCGGCGATGGCGCTGCGCGACCAGCTCGCCCCCGGGGTGCCGGTGCTGCTGGTCGCCGCCGGGGTCGACGAGACGCTCATCGCGCAGGGCCTCGCGCTCGGCGCCCGTGACGTGGTCACCCTCACCAGCGAGGCGCGGCTGCAGGCGGTGGTGCAGCGCGAGCTGCGCGCCTTCCGCACGCAGCAGGCGCTCGATGCCACGCTCAAATCCGCCCACGACGCGCGCAGCCAGCTCGACAGCGTGCTGCAGCGCTCGAACGACGCCATCATCCAGGTGCAGGAGGGCATCGTCGTGGATGCCAACCCGGCGTGGCTCGAGCTGCTCGGTGTCGAGGAGGGAGTGACCGGTCAGCCGGTGATGGACCTGTTTGAGGAATCCACCCACGCGGCGCTGCGTGGCGCGCTGGCCGCCTGCCTGCAGGGACGCTGGAACGATCACGCGCTGCGCGGCAACGCGCTGCTCGCCGACGGCAGCGTCGTGCCGATCGAGATGACGCTGACGCTCGGGCAGCACGAGTCGGCGCCGTGCGTGCGGCTGGTGGTGCCCTCACGGCCGCGCGAGGAAGCGCGCCCGGTCGTACGCGCACCGGCCGTGATCCGCCCCGAGCCGGGCGCCGGACTCCTGCGCCGCGGCGAGCTGCTGGTCGCGCTGGCCGAGCGGCTGCGCACGCCGACCCCGGGCGGGATGCGCTGCCTGGCGCTGATCAGGGTCGATAAATTCGGCGTGCTCGAGCGCGTGATCGGTGCCACGGCGAGTGAGCTAGTGCTGGTCGAGGTGGCGCGGCTCGTGAAGGAGACCCTGCATCCGAAGGAGCTGGTCGGACGCTTCGGCGGCGTGCGCTTCCTCGCGCTGCTCGAGCGCGGCAACGAGCACGACATCAGCGCCTGGAGCGAGCGGCTGCTGGCGCGCGTGCACAAGCACGTGATGCGCGTGCGCGACAAGTCGGTGTCGGTCACCTGCACCATCGGGCTGTCGGTGGTGTCCCCGGGAGATGCCGACCTCGATGCGGTGATCCAGGATGCGCTCGAGTGCGAGCGCCGCGGCAGCGCGCGCGGCGGCAACCAGACCATCAGCTCCGATCGCGCCGACGCCGACAGCCGCGTGATGTCCTACGACAAGGTATGGGTGAAGCACATCAAGGCGGCTCTGATGGAGAACCGCTTCCGCCTGGTGCAGCAACCGATCGCCAGCCTGCAGGGCGCGGACCCGGGTATGTTCGACGTGCTGGTGCGCATGATCGACAACCAGGGCAAGGAAGTGCTGCCCTCGGAGTTCATGGCCGCCGCCGCCCGCAATGACCTCATGAAGAACATCGATCGCTGGGTGGTCGGTGCGTCGCTGTCGTTCGCCGCGCAGAAGAAGCCCGAGTGCCTGTTCGTGCGGCTGTCGCGCGAGAGCGCACGCGACCCGAGCTTCGTCGAGTGGCTCGACACTCACCTGCAGTCCAGCCGCGCGCAACCCGAGCGGCTGTGCTTCCAGATCACCGAGGAGGGTGCCGCCAGCCTCCTTCCCGAGGTACGCACGCTCGCCGCAGCGCTGCGCCAGCGGCACTTTCGCTTCGCGCTCGAGGGCTTCGGCTCCGGGCGCGACAGCATGGGCCTGCTCGAGTCCGTGCCGCTCGACTTCGTCAAGATCGACGGCACCCTCATCCAGGGGCTGGCGACCGATCCGCAGGTGCAGCTGCGGGTGCGCACGCTGGTGGAGGCGGCGCGCAAGCGCAACATCCAGACGATCGGCGAGCGCGTCGAGGACGCCAACACCATGGCGGTGCTGTGGCAGCTCGGCGTGCAGTACATCCAGGGCTATTTCGTCCATGAGCCCGAGGAAGTAGTGCTGGGCGCGCGCTAGGCGCCCTCAGCGCTGCGCACCGCTCAGGCCGGCAGCAAGGCGCGCGCCTCCAGGCGCTCGATGCGGCGCGGCCAGCCGCGCCTGAGCACCGCGCCGCGCTGCGCGCGCTCGCCGCGGTAGTCCTGCAGCTCGCGCCACTCGAGCACCTTCTGAACCTCGCCCGACCACAGCACCAGGCTCGCCTTGGGCGGTACGACCGCGACGGCGCTCATGAGCTCGCTGCGCTCACGGGCCTTCTTGCCGGGGATGTCGTAGAGCTTGTTGCCCTTGCCGCGTGGCATCTCCGGAACCTCAGCTACCGGGAAGACCAGCAGCTTGCCCTCGCTGCTGACGACCGCCACCAGTGAATCCGCGCCCGGCACTGGCGCGGGCGCCAGCACCTGCGCATTCTCGGGCACGCTGAGCACCGTCTTGCCGGCACGCCGATCGCTGATGAGGTCCTTGAGGCGCGCGGTGAAGCCGTAGCCGGCATCGCTCGCGAGCAGCCACAGGTCCTCGGGCTCGCCGATCATCACGCCGGCGAACTTCGCGCCATCGGGCGGATCCAGCCGCCCGGAGAGCGGCTCGCCGTAGCCCCGCGCGCCCGGCAGGGAATGCGCCGGCAGCGTATAGGTGCGTCCGGTGCTGTCGATGAACACCGCCGGCTGCAGGCTCCGTCCGCGAGCGAGCGCCTGGAAGGCATCGCCGCTCTTGTAGGACAGTGCGCCCGCTTCGACGTCGTGGCCCTTTGCCGAGCGCACCCAACCGCCGGTGGACAGCACCACGGTCACCGGCTCGTTCGGGATGAGGCTCGTCTCATCGATCGCCTGGGCCGCCTCGCGCTCGATGATCCTGGTGCGCCGCTCGTCGCCGTACTTCTCGGCATCGGCGCGGATCTCGGTGGCGATGAGCTTCTTCAGCTTCGCCTTGCTCTTCAGCAGCGCCTCGAGCTCCTCGCGCTCGGCGGCCAGCGCCTTCTGCTCCTCGCGGATCTTCATCTCCTCGAGCTTCGCCAGGTGCCGCAGCCGCGTGTTGAGGATCTCCTCGGTCTGCTCGTCCGAGAGCTTGAAGCGCTTCATCAGCACCGGCTTCGGCTCGTCCTCGCGGCGGATGATGCGGATCACCTCGTCGAGGTTGAGGAAGGCGATCAGCAGGCCATCGAGGATGTGCAAGCGCCGCGCCACCTTGTCGAGGCGATGCTGCAGACGGCGCGTGACGGTCTTGGTGCGGAACTCGAGCCACTCCCCGAGGATCTCCCTGAGGTTCATCACCCGCGGGCGGCCGTCGAGCGCGATGATGTTGAGATTGACGCGGTAGTTGCGCTCCAGGTCCGTGGTCACGAACAGGTGGTTCATGAGCTCGACAAGATCGACACGGTTGGAGCGCGGCACGATGACGAGGCGCGTCGGGTTCTCGTGGTCCGACTCGTCGTTGTAGCTCTCGATCATCGGCAGCTTCTTGGCGCGCCACTGCTCGTCGATCTGCTGCAGCACGCGGCTCGGCGAGACCTGGTAGGGGAACGAGGTGATGACCGCGTTACCTTCCTCGATCTCCCAGGTGGCACGCGCCTTGAAGCCGCCGATGCCCTTCTCGTAGAACTCCTTGAGATCCGCGCGCGGCGAGATGATCTCCGCACCGGTCGGCAGGTCCGGGCCCCTGATGTGCTTCATGAGCGCAGCGGTCGTGGCCTCGGGATCCTCGAGCAGATGCACGGCGGCAGCGGCGACTTCGCGCAGATTGTGCGGCGGAATGTCGGTTGCCATGCCGACGGCGATACCCGAGGTGCCGTTCAGCAGCAGGTTCGGTAGTCGCGCCGGCAGGATTACCGGCTCCTCCAGCGTGCCGTCGAAATTCGCCGTCCAGTCGACCGTGCCGTCGGACAGCTCCCCGAGCAGCACCTCGGCGTACCTGGTGAGCTTCGCCTCCGTGTAGCGCATGGCGGCGAAGGACTTGGGGTCATCCTGCGAACCCCAGTTGCCCTGGCCGTCGATGAGCGGATAGCGATACGCGAACGGCTGCGCCATCAGCACCATCGCCTCGTAGCAGGCCGTGTCGCCGTGCGGGTGGAACTTGCCGAGCACATCACCCACGGTGCGCGCGGATTTCTTGTGCTTGGAAACGGCCGACAGCCCGAGCTCGCTCATGGCGTACACGATGCGCCGCTGCACCGGTTTCAATCCGTCGCCGAGCGCCGGCAGCGCGCGGTCGAGGATCACGTACATCGAGTAATCGAGGTAGGCCTTCTCGGTGAAGGTGGCCAGCGGCTGGCGCTCGACGCCCTCGAAGTTGAGCTCGTGGTTCTCCGGAGGCCCGCTCACACCTGTACCTCCGCAAGGTTGCCCTTCTCTTCGAGCCACTCGCGCCGGTCGGCGGCGCGCTTCTTGGCGAGCAGCATGTCCATCAGCTGATCGGTGTTGTCCTTGCCGTCGATGGTGAGCTGCACCAGGCGCCGCGTGCGCGGGTCGATGGTGGTCTCGCGCAGTTGCGCCGGGTTCATCTCGCCTAAGCCCTTGAAACGGGTCACCGTCGGCTTGGTGCGCGGGCTCTCCTTCTCGATCTTCTTCAGCAGCTGATCGCGCTCGCCCTCATCGAGGGCGTAGTGCACCTGCTTGCCGGCATCGATGCGGTACAGCGGCGGCATGGCCACGTGCACGTGCCCGTGCACCACCAGGGGACGGAAGTGGCGCAGGAACAGCGCGCAAAGCAGGGTGGCGATGTGCTGCCCGTCGGAGTCCGCGTCCGCGAGGATGCACACCTTGTGGTAGCGCAGCTGCGAGAGGTCGGTCGAGCCCGGCTCGATGCCGAGCGCCACGCTGATGTTGTGCACTTCTTCGCTGCCGGCGATCTCCGCGGGATCGAGTTCCCAGGTGTTCAGTATCTTGCCGCGCAGCGGCATGATGGCCTGGAAGTCCTTGTCGCGCGCCTGCTTGGCGGAGCCACCCGCGGAGTCGCCCTCCACCAGGAACAGCTCCGAGCGCTTCGGCTCCTGGCTGGTGCAGTCGGCGAGCTTGCCGGGCAACGCCGGGCCGCCGGTCATGCGCTTGCGCACCACGCGCTGCGCGGCTTTGGCACGCTCCTGCGCGTTGGCGATCGCAAACTGCGCGATGCGCTCGCCGGCGTCGGGGTGGCGGTTGAGCCACAGCGCCACCGAATCGCGTATGAATCCTTCCACCAGAGCCGCGGCATCGCGACTGCCCAGGCGCTCCTTCATCTGCCCGGCGAACTGTGGCTCCTGCATCTTCACCGACAGCACGTAGTTCGCCTTGTCCCACACGTCCTCGGGGGTGAGCTTGATGCCGCGCGGCACGAGGTTGCGGAATTCGCAGAACTCGCGCACCGCCTGCGCCACACCGGCGCGCAGGCCGTTGACGTGCGTGCCCCCTTCCGGAGTGGGGATCAGGTTGACGTAGCTTTCGCCGATGGCGCTCTCGGCATCCGGTGCCCAGCACAGCGCGTAGTTCACCGCGTCGTTGTCGCCCTCACGGGTGCTGGCGATGGGTTCCGGCGGGATGCGCTCGTGCTTGCCGAGCTCCTCGACGAGATAGGCGCCGAGGTCGCCGGTGTAGAACCACTCGTCCTTCTCGCCGGTTGCCTGGTTCTTGAACGTGACGCGCAGCCCCGGGCACAGCACCGCCTTGGCCTTGAGCGTGTGCTTCAGCTGCGGGACGGAGAATTTGTCCGTGTCGAAGAACTTCGGATCCGGCCAGAACTGCAGGCGCGTGCCGGTGTTGCGCTGGCCGACGCTGCCGATCTCCTCGAGCTTCGAGGACACCTTGCCGTCCTTGAAGCCGATGTTGTATTCCTTGCCGCCGCGCCTGATCCAGCACTCGAGGTGCTTCGACAGCGCGTTCACCACCGAGACGCCGACGCCGTGCAGGCCGCCGGAGAACTTGTAGGTCTTGTCGGAGAACTTGCCGCCGGCGTGCAGGCGCGTGAGGATCAGCTCCGCACCGCTCACCTTCTCTTTCGGATGGATGTCGACCGGCATGCCGCGGCCGTCGTCCTCCACTTCCAGCGACCCATCCTTGTGCAGGATGACGTCGATCTGCTTGCAGTGGCCGGCGATCGCCTCGTCGACGCTGTTGTCGACCACCTCGTGTGCGAGGTGGTTGGGGCGCTGCGTGTGGGTATACATGCCCGGCCGTCGCCGGACGGGCTCGAGGCCGGAGAGGACCTCGATGTCGGATGCGTTATACGACTGACTCATCCCGTGCAGTGTTTCCTGGCAGCGCCGCGTGCGGCGCGCAACCACGCGCGCGGCGCGATCTTAGCAGAGGCGGTTGGCGCGCTGCCCCGCCGCGGACGGCCGCGCTAGCCGAAGTCGGCGAGCAACGCCTGCCGCACCGGCACTGGCACGTCGCGCACCTCGTGGCGGTAATGATCGTGATCGATGCCGAGCGCGAGACGCGCGCCGTCGCGCAGCCGCGCGATCATCGCTGCGCGGAGCTCGAAGCGCAGGAAGTGAA
>Ga0209624_10003112_pt1 | contig 11942 bp, 12 predicted proteins | sample JacPinW_OM2H0_O1_FD_188565 | JGI IMG/M metagenome (GOLD analysis project Ga0209624, IMG submission 188565) | Forest soil microbial communities from Algoma, Ontario, Canada - Jack Pine, Ontario site 1_JW_OM2H0_O1 (SPAdes) (version 2) | ecosystem: Environmental > Terrestrial > Soil > Boreal... | reverse complement strand
ACCGGCTGATCCGGCGGCTGCGCGACCGATTCGCTCCCGGCGGCTTCCTCCACTACGGGCAGGGCAAATGGTATCCTGGCGAATCCCTGCCGCGCTGGACGTTTTCGCTCTACTGGCGGCGCGACGGCAAGCCAATCTGGCAGAACCCAGAGCGCATCGCTGCGGAGGGAGAGCAAACCGGGGCAAGCAAGGAGACGGCGGAGGCCTTGCTTGGCGCGATCGCGTCCGAACTCGGGATTGAGTCCGACCATGTCGCGCCGGCTTACGAGGATCCTGCCGAGTGGCTTGTCAAAGAGGCCAATCTGCCGGCGAACGTCTCCCCGGAGAACTCTGAGCTCAAGGACCCTGAGGAGCGCCACCGCATCGCCCGCGTTTTCTCGCGCGGGCTCACTGAGCCTTCGGGCTATGTCCTGCCCGTCCAGCGCTGGCAGGCGAAGGCTGAGGGGATCCGCTGGCGCAGCGAGAAATGGAAAACCCGTCGCGGCGCGCTCCATCTGGTCCCGGGCGACAGTCCGGTCGGCTACCGCCTGCCGCTCGGCGCCCTGCCCTACGTTCCGCCGTCCGCGTTCCCCTATGTCGTCGAAGCCGACCCGACCGAACCGCGCGGGCCATTGCCGGATTTCCACGATGCGCGGGAGCATGCCCAGCGGGTCGCCTCGTTCGCCGCGGCGGAAGGGGCGGGTCAGCAGCGTGTCGAGCAGCGCCTCGGCGATATCGACGGCGCCGTTCGCACCGCGGTAACGGTCGAGCCGCGCGACGGGCGCCTTTGCGTGTTCCTGCCTCCGGTCGAGCGGCTTGAGGATTATCTCGAACTGGTCGCCGCCGCCGAAGCCGCGGCCGAACAGGTCGGGCTTCCGGTGCAGATCGAAGGCTATCCGCCTCCGGTCGATCCGCGCATGAACGTCATTCGCGTCGCGCCAGACCCCGGCGTGATCGAAGTCAACATCCATCCCTCGTCGAGCTGGCGCGAATGCGTCGCCACCACCGAAATCGTCTACGAGGAGGCGCGGCTTTCCCGCCTCGGCGCCGACAAGTTCATGATCGACGGCAAGCATGCGGGGACGGGCGGGGGCAATCATGTCGTGGTGGGCGGGCAGACGCCGCTCGACAGCCCGTTCCTCCGGCGTCCCGACCTGCTCAAGAGCCTGATCATCTACTGGTTGCGGCGCCCAAGCCTGAGCTATTTCTTCTCTGGCCTGTTCATCGGCCCGACCAGCCAGGCGCCGCGAATCGACGAAGCGCGCCACGACGCTCTTTACGAGCTGGAAATCGCGCTCGCCCAGATCCCGAAGCCCGGAGATGGCGCCGCGCCGCGGCCGTGGTTGCTCGACCGGCTCATGCGCAACCTGCTCACCGACGTCACTGGCAACACGCATCGGGCGGAAATCTGCATCGATAAGCTCTATTCCCCTGACGGGGCGACGGGTCGGCTTGGCCTCGTCGAGTTCCGCAGCTTCGAGATGCCGCCGGATTCCCGGATGAGTCTCGCTCAGCAGCTCATGATCCGGGCGATCCTCTCCCGGCTATGGCGCGAGCCGCTGGATGGGCCGCTGCCGCGCTGGGGCGCGTCGCTGCACGACCGGTTCATGCTGCCGCATTTCGTGTGGGAGGATTTCCTTGGCGTTCTCGCCGATCTCAAAGCGCAGGGGTACCCCTTCCGATCCGCCTGGTACGAAGCGCAGGCCGAGTTCCGTTTTCCGTTCTGCGGCGAGGTCGATTACGAGGGTGTTCAGCTCGAACTGCGCCAGGCGCTGGAGCCCTGGCATGTGCTGGGGGAAACGGGCGCGATCGGCGGAACGGCGCGCTATACCGACAGTTCGACCGAGCGGCTGCAGGTGAAACTCACGACATCCGATCCCAAGCGCTACATCGTCGCCTGCAATGGCCGCCGCGTTCCCCTGGCGCGGACCGCAACGAATGGCGTCGCGGTCGGCGCGGTGCGCTACAAGGCCTGGAAACCGGCGACGGCGATGCATCCGACCGTCCCGGTCCACGCGCCCTTGGTCTTCGATATTTTCGATACCTGGAGCGGGCGGGCGCTCGGCGGCTGCGTCTATCACGTGGCCCACCCGGGCGGGCTCAGCTACGAGACCTTTCCGGTCAACAGCAATGAGGCGGAAGCGCGCCGCCTTTCGCGCTTCGAGGCGCGCGGCCACACGCCCGGGACCTATCAACCGGCGCCCGAGACGCCGCATCCCGAGTTCCCGCTGACGCTCGACCTGAGGCGGCCCGCCGGGCTGCCTTAGCCCGACCTGGGATGCGCCGCGGATCGGCTGGCCCTTATCCGAACGCGCCGGTGATGTCCTTCATGGTCGGCAGATCGGCGAAGGCGTCAAACCGCCCGTTCTCGGCAATGTCCTTCGCGGCGCGCATGAATCCGCCCCAGGCAGCGCGCGCGAGCGCTCCGCCGACGCTGATCCGCTTGACGCCGAGGTCCTCGAGCTGGTGCTTGGTGAAGCCAGGCCAGCCGGCAAGCACGTTGACCGGCAGCTTGCCCGCGACGCGCACGACCTCGGCCACTTCCTCCGGGGTCCTCACCAGCGGCACGTAAAGCACGTCGGCGCCCGCTTCCGCGTAAAGGGGAAGGCGCCGCAGGGCCTCGGCGAGCCCGCCAGCCTGGCGCAGGATTGCCTCGCTGCGCGCAGTGAGCAGAACCTTTTCGCCGCTGGCGCTGATCGCGGCGCGCGCCGCCCGCAGCCGGTCGACCGCCTCGGTCACACTATAGAGGGGAGCGCCGGGATTGCCGGTGTAGTCTTCAATCGAAAAGCCCGACACCCCAGCGCCGACGCAAAGCCGCGCGCTCTCGTGGACGCCGTCAGCGTCGCGGGCGAAGCCGGCCTCGAAATCGGCGTTGAGCGGCAGATCCGTCGCTTCGGCGAGGTCGCGGAGGTGGCTCAGCGTGTAGGCCCGGTCGACGGCGCCATCGCCTTTTCCTGCGGCGAAGGCCATGCCGGCGCTTGTGCTGGCGAGCGCCGGGAAGCCGAGCGAGGCGAGGTATTTGGCTGAGCCGATGTCGAACGGATTGGGAATCACGAAGCAGCCCGGAGATGCGTGAAGTTCAGCGAAACGCGCGCGCTTCTGAGCAATCGTCAGCATCATTCATTCCCCTTCGGCATCAAGGCCGAGAGCGCGACCCTCTGCCGCCCGTTGGAATCGAAATTATCCGGCGCGAGCCAGCGCTCATACGCGGCCTTGCGCGCCGGCCACTCGCTGTCGAGCACGGCGAACCACGCGGTGTCGCGGTTGCGGCCTTTGACGATCATATGCTGGCGGAAAATCCCCTCGAACGTGAAGCCGAAGCGTTCCGCGGCGCGACGCGAGGGCGCGTTGAGGGCATTGCACTTCCACTCGTAGCGGCGATAGCCGAGATCGTCGAAGACGTATTTCGCGAACAGATATTGCGCCTCGGTCGCGCCGGCCGTCCGTTGCATCGCCGGCGTATACATGATGTTGCCGACCTCGATCACCCGGTTGGGTGGATCGATGCGCAGGAAGGTCTGGTAGCCGACCGGTGTCCCCGAGGCGTTGTCGATCACGGCGAAGAACAACGGATCGGTCGAGCGAGCCTTGGCCTCGATATTGGCGCGAAATTCATCGAGGCTCGTGTAGGGACCGTCGAACAGATAGGTCCATACGGATTCCCGCGCCGCGTCGCCGTTCGAACCCTCATAGAGCGCCTTGGCGTGCGCCTGCGGGTCGAGGGGCGTGAGTGTGATCCACCGCCCCGCGAGCGTGACTCGCTCGGGACGCTTGGCCGGATGAGTGTCGACCAGCGGGCCGATGGGCCGGGTCGCCGGCGCTGTTGTCATAAGTAGTCTCGTACTGCCTTTAGGCGGGAGGGAAACGAAGCGTTGTCGGCGCTGGTCTCAATTGGCCCCGGCGTCAGTTTGCGCGAAATCCTCGCCTTTGAACAGCAGCGCCGCGCCGTGCGCTTTCGCGCAGGCGTATGAGAGGCAGTCGGCAAAGTTGAGCCGCGCAGGATGTCGGCCCTTTCCATATTGTTCAAAGCAAGCGACAGCCGCGGCGCCCACGGCAGAGTCGATGGGCGTCTCCTCGATGTCGGCGCTGAGGAGAAGCTTCTCAAACTGCCTCTCCGCTTCCCGTGGGGAAAGCTTCAGTCGGGTCCCAAGAACGATGCAAGTTTCCAGACGCACGATAGGCGAGGTGAGCCTGGTTTCGGCCGCCTCGATCGCTTTTGAGAAGTCGCGCCAATCCGACTCTTTCGATAGGATCGCGACAAAGACTGACGTGTCGACGAAGATCACTGACCCCATAAATCGTCGATTTCGTCCTTCGTCATGACATGTCCTCCCGGCCGACCCATCGCGATGGTTTCGTCGGCCAGCTCCTCGAGCCGCTCCGCTAACGGCCGCTTGTCGCGCTCGCGCTCGAGTTCGGCGCGAAGCGCATGAGCGATCGCCTCGGTCATATTGGTTTTGCGCAGCCTGGCGAGTTCGCGCGCGAGTTGGCCAACCTCGGGATCACGGATGCTGATGCCCATGACACCCTCCGTCTATACAGATTCGGACAAAATGTATAGACGGAGGCCGAGTTCGTCAATGGTTGTCGCGAGGCACACCCATGGTCTGGGCCAGCCGCTGATACTGAACCGCGGGCTTGAGCACCATGCCTTCATCGAACTGCGCCACCATCTCGCGCTGGATCTGCTGCCACGGCGTCTGGCTCTTGGGATAGGGGAACCCGCCATTCTGGGCGAGCGTGGCCCGACGCTCATTCAGCTCGGCGTCCGATATCAGGATGTTGGCCGTGCCCTTCTTGAGGTCGATCCGCACCCGGTCGCCGGTCTTGATCAGCGACAATCCCCCGCCCGCTGCGGCTTCCGGGGAAGCGTTGAGGATCGACGGCGAGCCGGAGGTGCCCGATTGCCGGCCGTCGCCGACGCAGGGCAGCGCGTGCACGCCCTTCTTGAGCAGCGCCGCCGGGGGCTGCATGTTGACCACTTCCGCCCCGCCCGGATAGCCGATCGGCCCGGTGCCGCGAATGAACAGAATGCTGTGCTCGTCGATCTCGAGCTTCGGATCGTCGATGCGGTGGTGATAGTCCTCCGGCCCTTCGAACACGATCGCCCGACCTTCGAACGCGTCCGGATCCTTCGGGTTGGAGAGGAAGCGTGCGCGGAACTCCGCGTCGATCACGCTCGTCTTCATGATCGCGTCGTTGAACAAATTGCCGCTCAGGACGACAAATCCGGCGTCCTCCTTCAACGGCTTGTCGATCGGCATGATGACGTCGTGATCGTCCGAATGGATCTTGGCGCAGTTTTCTCCCATCGTCTTGCCGTTGACGGTCAGCGCCTTCTCATGGATGAGCTTGCGCTTCATCAACTCATTGACGACGGCCGGAACGCCCCCGGCGCGGTGATATTCTTCGCCGAGGTATTTGCCGGCGGGCTGCATGTTGACGAGCAGCGGTACCTTGTGGCCGATCGTCTCCCAATCCTGGATCGAGAGCGGAACGCCGATGTGGCGGGCGATGGCGTTGATGTGGATCGGCGCGTTGGTCGAGCCGCCGATGGCGCTGTTGACGACGATCGTGTTCTCAAACGCCTCGCGCGTCAGGATGTCCGACGGCTTCAGGTCCTCCCACACCATTTCGACGATCCGCTGGCCGGTCCGATAGGCGATCTGGCCACGCTCGCGGTGGGGCGCGGGAATCGCGGCGCAGCCGGGCAGGCTCATGCCGAGCGCCTCGGCGAGCGAGTTCATGGTCGAGGCCGTGCCCATCGTGTTGCAATGGCCAACCGAGGGTGCCGAGGAGGTGACGATCTCCATGAATTCCTCGTAGTCGATCTTGCCTTCGGCAAGGTCGGCGCGCGCCTGCCAGACAACGGTGCCCGAGCCGCTGCGCTGACCGTGATGCCAGCCGTTGAGCATCGGTCCGCCGGAGAGGACGATCGCGGGAATATTGACCGTCGCCGCCGCCATGATGCACGCCGGCGTCGTCTTGTCGCAGCCGGTCGTGAGCACCACGCCGTCGATGAAATAGCCCATCAGGATTTCGACGAGGCCGAGATAGGCGAGATTGCGATCGAGCGCGGCCGTTGGCCGCTTGCCGGTCTCCTGAATCGGGTGCACCGGAAATTCGAACGCCAACCCGCCAGCCGCGGTGATGCCGTCGCGCGTGCGCTTCGCGAGTTCAATGTGATGGCGATTGCATGGGGAAAGGTCAGAGCCGGTCTGCGCAATGCCGATGATCGGCTTACCGGAGCGCAATTCGCCAGGCGTCAGCCCGAAGTTGAGATAGCGCTCGAGATAAAGGGCCGTCATTCCCGGGTTGTCCGGATTGTCGAACCATTGCCTGGATCGCAATGCACGCTTGCCGTCGCCCTTGGAGCCGCCATTGGATTTGGTCTTGGATTTATCGGCCATCGATCTCGTTTGCCTCCCTGGCGCATATTCGGTATGTCGCGCCGGCGCTGTCGCGCTAGTATGAACCGGATCGTAGAGCGAATTCAATGTTTCGCTTGCGCGACCCAGCTACGCGCCGTTAGCGCATCTGCGTGGGTCGTCCCTCACATCGCGAGCGGCGACACGCCGAATAGCCACAGGTGCAGGCCGCCGATAAGCAGCGCATAGACGACCAACCCGACGACGACGGCGCCGGCCGTGGCGCCGAGCTCAGGCGCCGGATAGACGATTCCGTTCCGCCGGTCGCGGCTGTATGAGCTCGCGAGATCCGCGGCCGACCAGACGAGGAAGGCCCCAAACAGCAGCAGATCCGCGGCCGACCCGTTGGCGAAGAGGTGGCCCACACTCCACAACAGCACCGCCCACAGCATCGGATGATGGGTGATGACCGCGATATGGCTTCGCTTGAAGAGAAAGCCCGCGAACAGAATCAGCGCGATCAGCATAAGAAGCATCGTGATGTGGCGGGCTCCGGCCGGAGGCGTCCAGAGTTGGGGAGCCTCATAACGCGCTCGCGCGAATCCCCAGACTATCAGCACGAAGCCGATCGCTGAGATCAGCGAATACATACCTTTCCACGGGCCCTCCCCGATCCGTGCGACCGCTCTCTCGCGACCGCTCTCGGAGACGATGCGCGTCGAGTGGAGGCCGAGAAAGATGACGAGGCCGAGGACCAAAATCGTCATGAGCAGTCCGCCTTGAGACGGGAATCGTTCGCTAAGCGCGAAGGTTAGGCGCCCAAACACGACGAAGGCAAGGCCTCCGCATCCTTGCGCCGTCTAGCATCGCGTCGCATGAAGGCGGACCGCCCTTACGGAACCGCCCGCGATGACCTGGTCCGCCGCCCAGTATGTTAAATTCGAACACGAGCGCACTCGGCCAGTCCATGATCTCGTGGCGCGAATCCCGAACCCGGAGATCGTCAGCGCCGCCGACATTGGCTGCGGTCCGGGCAATTCGACCGAAGTCTTGCGCGAGCGATACCCTGAGGCCCGCATTGTGGGCCTCGACTCTTCCCCCGACATGATCGACGCCGCGCGCAAGCGGCTTCCCGACATCGCCTTCGAGGTCGCCGACATTCGGCATTGGCGCCCGAAGGAGCCGCTCGACGTGATCCTCGCCAATGCAGTCCTGCAATGGATTCCGGACCATGAGACGCTGTTCCCGGCGCTGATGGCCAAACTCCGTCCGGGCGGGGCGCTGGCTACGCAAATGCCGGACAATCTCGATGAGCCGTCGCATCGGCTGATGGGCGAGGTGGCAAGCAGCGGCCCTTGGGCGGCGAAGCTTAGGGACGCCACAGGCGCTCGCACCGAGCGCCATCTCGCGGGCTGGTATTTCCGCCTGCTGCGCTCCCACGCGCCGCGCGTCGATGTCTGGCGCACGACCTACTTTCATCCGCTCGCCGGCGCGCATGCCGTCGTCGAGTGGCTGAAGGGAACGGGTCTTCGCCCGTTCCTCGACCCTCTCGAGGAGAGCGAGCGTGAACTCTTCCTTGCGCGCTACGAAGCGGCAGTCGGGAAAGCCTATCCTGCGGAGGCCGACGGGACGGTTCTTCTGCCGTTTCCCAGGCTGTTCGTCGTCGCCGTGCGCTGAACCTCCAATTTGCACATTGCTTATGGGGAAGATAGCGTGAAGGCTCCTCGAAGGGAGGACGCCATGCCCAAATACCTGTTTGAAGCCCGCTACAGCCCCGAAGGCGCCGTTGGTCTTGCAAAGGAAGGCGGCACGGGCCGCCGCGATGCCGTCAAGAAGCATCTCGAGGACGTCGGCGGCAAGCTGGAATCGATGTATTTCGCGCTCGGCGAAATCGATTGTTTCGTTATCGTCGACCTGCCGGACAATGTGAGCGCGGCGGCCCTTTCTCTCGCCGTCAACGAGAGCGGTCTGATCGCAAGCAGGACAATCGTGCTGTTGACGCCTGACGAAATGGACCGAGCGAGCAAGAAGAAGGTCCATTTCCGGGCCCCGGGCAAGAAGTCTCCGACCTGACGCGCTTCCAACGCGCCGGCGCTTCGTGCTATGGCGGCCGCGCTTCAAGCGCCCGTAGCTCAACTGGATAGAGTATCGGTCTTCGAAACCGAGGGTTGGCGGTTCGAACCCGTCCGGGCGCGCCAACAAAATCAAATACTTACTGAGAATGGCCGAGCATCCATCGAGGATCTGGTAACTCAAAGGTAACAGGGAGGGCGAACGCCCGCTGGTCTAAGAGTGTTTTTTCGTATCCACGGACAGCTTGTGCTTTTCGATGAATCAGCCGAATCAGCCTTCGCGAGAAGCAGCATCACGTCGCTCTGGAGCGCGGCCAGGGCGGCGTCAGGTGCGATCGTTCCGATCTCTTGCGGCGAGGAGACGTTGGATATAGTCCAGCACGACGCGGTGGTCATAAGGCTTGGAGAGGGCGGGTCCCTCTTGGCAGATGTCTCCAGCTTTTTCGGTGGCTGTTGCGATTGTTCCCGCCAGAACAACCTGAGTGTCGGGCAGATGGGCTCGCACCCAACTCGCTAGAGCGAAACCGCTTGGCTCCCCGGACTTGACCTCCGCGAGGACAATGTCGACCCGCCTTGAGCCATCTTCCAAGAGGGTGCGGGCATCGCCGGCGCTAGACGCCTCCAGCACAAGGTAGCCACACTCGCGAAGATACTCGGCGAGCGGGGTTCTCACGAGCAGCTCCTCCTCGACGATCAAGATGCAGGGTTCGCTCATAGGGGTTCGCCGGGAGACTTTTGAGCTAAGATCGCTGACATGAGTGCGATTGTTTGCGTGACGTCGTATGGCTTCGGAACAAATGCCTCCACTATTCCGACCCGCCTTATCGGGGCATTTCCTGACGTGAGAATGACGGGAATGTCGGGATATTTATCACGGAGTGTTTCGGCCAGTTGCAGTCCGTCGAGCGAGCCGGGCGTCTGGATATCTGAGAATACGAGATCGACTTGCTCGCCGGCTCCAATATATGTGAGCGCATCATCGGCGCGATCGGCTTCGATCACGTCGAATCCCGCAAGCCGTAATTCTTCGGCAATGAGCGCGCGGACTAAGACCTCATCTTCGACAACGAGAATCCGTGCCGGACGGGGCTGCAGCAGCGCTTGGGGGACCATCACGATCGGATCTCGAGCAATCAACTCAACAGTGAACCTCCGGTGGCCCCGGGAAGTTCCGACCTTTCACGAGCGTCGCTGCCGGCAAGGCTACATGGGCCACGCCTATGGTCGAAGCCCGGCTGCTGCATGCGCGCGACCAGGCGCTCCGCGACCACCTCGACTGTGGCCTCGGAATCGACCCCATCGTGATCGCCATTCGCGAATGTGACCCGGCGGATGGCCAAAGCCTATCTCAGTGGAGATGCCTCATCGCCTTCACAAACTGCCCGCGTTCGGGCACGAGCGTTCGTCCAAGCGTGATGAATTTCTGTTTGTACGCATTATCGAGGCTCGCGTACAAAGGCTTGGCCGCTTCGACGATCTTTGCAAGACTTGCCTGGCCTTGCCCAATGCGGTCCGCCTTCGCCAAGTTGCGATCCATTGGTGATAGGCCGCTGCTTTGCTCCTTTTGCAGGGCGAGCACCCGCGCTTTGGCGGCGTCCCTGACTGCAGCCTCAAACGGATCCCAGTCCTTTTCCTGGTCAGCGGTCAGCCCGAGACTGGCCTTCATGCCCTTGAGCTGGGTATCGAGAGCCGCCTCCGCCCAACGCTGCGCGAGCTCGGCGTGCGTGGGCTTCTGATCGCTCGGTGGTGCGGGGGGCTGCTGATCGCTCTGTGCGAAGGCGGAAGCGGAGAGGGCGACCGCGGCAAGCATCGCAAGGAGAGTGCGTTTCATGACAACCCATCGTCGGCAGAGCGTTCTTTAGTCTAGCCGCGCGTGTGGTTAAAGTCACCGCCTTCGACTGCACGTCCGCTTATCTTCGGCGCGACGTCTGCGCCTGTGGCGCCACCGCCAGCATCGGTCAGCGCACTATACAGCGCGCGCGCTTCTGGCGCCGGACCGCGCCGCTCGCCGAGCGCTTCAACCTTGACCGCGACCCATCTCGGTCCTTGCGCGAAGCTCAGCACGTCGCCGCGGCGGACCGGGCGGCTGGGTTTGTCGACCGGCGCGCGGGCTTGGCCGCGCAGGAGGCGCACGCCGCCATCCTCGACCACGCGCGCAGCAAGGCTTCTCGTCTTGAAAAACCGGGCGCGCCAGAGCCAGATATCGATGCGGCAGGCGTCCTCCGTCACGAGGCTGCGCGTCCGGCGGTCTGGGCGCGTCTGCGTTTGCGGCGGCGCGTCCGACGCTCCGCCGGTTTCGTAAGCGCCGCAAGCGCGGCGAACGGGGTCTCGGCGGGACCCGCTTTGAGCGTCGATTGCTCGGACGCCGGCCGGCGGCGAAACAAAGCCCGCTCGGCGCCTTCGCCCTCACGCACACGCGCAAACCCAAGCGCGCGCAGGATGTGATGGGCATCGTCGCGCCGCCATCCCAGATCCGCAAGCAGCGCCTCGGTGACGTCGATGGCGCCCGCCCCCTCCGGCCAAGCGGCACGCGCGATCGCGTCGAGCCGCTCAAGCGCTGCGATCGGCGCGGCAAGCTGCCCCACCGGGCGCAAGCCACGCAGGGCGAGCGCTTGCGGACGCGGCGGCGGACGCGGCAGCGGATTGAGGGTCTTCGGATCCGGCCGCCACGACGAGCTTGCGAGTTCCGCATAGGCGAACGCGAGCACCTGCGCCTCCGGCTCGAGAAGCGACGGCAAGTAAAGACTGAACGCGCCAAAGCGCACGCCAAGCGCCTTGAGGGTCCGGCGTTCGTTGCGGCTGAGTAGCCTGATGCGCGCATCGGCCGCGCCACGATCCAAGGCCCCGAACTGCTCGACGAGCTGATAGGCGAGGCCGCGCGCGAGCCCCCTGAGCCGCCCGTCCTCGATCGCCTCCTTGAGATGCTTGAGCGCGTAAAGACGCCGGCTTGCCTCGGCGGCTACGAAAGCCTCCAGGCGTCGCACGGCGCGCTCACGTTGCGGCTCGGCGCCAAACTCGCCGATGAGTCTGACGCGCGGCGCGAACGGCTCGCCCGCGATGATCTCGCCCGCCGCTTCGCCCCGCCAGTTGACGACGCCGCCGGGCGCAATCCCAAAGGCCTCGTCGCCCTCGCTCGCCAGCGCGCCAAGCCGACGGGCGAGCTCAGGGGCGACGACCCGCTCGACCGCGCCCCGCAAGGCGCGATTCTCGAGCGCGGTGGCGCCGCGCTCAGGCTCGAAATGGAAGCCGGCGAGCCGGCCAACCAGGTGGCCCTCCACCGTCACCGCCCCATCGCCGTCGATGCCGCCCAGGATCGGGCCCGCGCGCTGGCTTAAGCTGCGCAGAAGCGCGCTCGTGCGCCGGTCGACAAAGCGCTGCATCAGGGATTGATGGAGCATGTCGGAGAGCCGGTCCTCAAGATCTCGCGCCCGGCCCTGCCATGTCTGCGGATCGGCGAGCCAGTCCGCGCGATTGGCGACATAGGCCAAAGTGCGCACCCGGGCGAGCCGAGACGACAGGGCGT
>Ga0209624_10003110_pt1 | contig 11943 bp, 6 predicted proteins | sample JacPinW_OM2H0_O1_FD_188565 | JGI IMG/M metagenome (GOLD analysis project Ga0209624, IMG submission 188565) | Forest soil microbial communities from Algoma, Ontario, Canada - Jack Pine, Ontario site 1_JW_OM2H0_O1 (SPAdes) (version 2) | ecosystem: Environmental > Terrestrial > Soil > Boreal... | reverse complement strand
TCGACGGCGCTCGCCATCGGCAGCGACGGCCATCTGAACCCCGCCGTTACGGTCGGCGTCGCTGTCTCGACCGGGGATTGGAGCCGGCTCGCAGTTTACGTACCCGCGCAAATTCTTGGCGCCATGGTGGGCGCCACGTTGGTCTGGCTCAGCTACCTGTCGCATTGGGAAAAGACACCGGAACCTCAAGATAAGCTAGCTTGTTTTTCGACGATTCCTGCCATCCGGGCGCCGCTGGCAAACATCGTTACCGAGGTGATTGGCACCTTTGTGCTGGTGCTGGTTGCCGCTGCCATCTCCTCAAAATACGGCACGGGAGTGGGCTTAAGCCCCGGGTTGGGCCCATTCTTGGTCGGCTTTCTGGTGTGGGGAATCGGCCTGTCGCTCGGCGGGCCCACAGGCTACGCCATCAATCCGGCGCGCGATTTAGGTCCTCGCATCATGCACGCGGTCCTTCCCATCCCCGGCAAGGGGGCCTCGGATTTCGGTTACGCCTTCGTGCCCATCATCGGTCCCTTAACAGGCGCGACCATTGCCGGTGTTTTGGTCAAGATGATTGGAATCTAGCGGTAATCGTGCTGTGAAATGCGTGCCGCTCTTTTCGTTGGAAGTCACCGACAGAGTGCCGCCATGGGCGCGCACGATTTGAGAACAGATGTAGAGGCCTAACCCAAGTCCCTCGCGATTGCCGGTGGTGGACGGGCGCCAAAAAGGTTCGCAAATTTTGTCGATACTGTCAGGCGCGATGGGCTCACCGGAATTCCAAACGTCGAGGACGAATTCAGAGTCCTCGGCACAGGCAGATACCTTCACCAGTCCTTGCGGCGCGCCGTGCTTCAGCGCATTGCCGATCAGATTCGAAGCGACTTGCTGGACTCGTCCCAGATCGCAGCGCACCTTGCGGGTCACACTGATGTTGGTAAGTATTTGACGCTCAGGCTGGCCGTCTTGAAACTCCCGGACCACGGCATTTAAGCCGGCATCCATATCGTCGACCTCCTTGATTTTAACGCCCATGCCTTCGCCCAGTCTTGCCCGCGCAAAATCCAAAATATCATTGATCAAGGAGGACATTCGCTTCACGTTGACTCGGATTCGACTCGCCACGCCTTGTAGCGCGGGGTCTGTGAGCCTCTTCTCGAGCAAAACGCCGGCGGAATAGACGGCTTGCAGAGGATTGCGCAAGTCGTGCCCGAGAATGGCAATGAACTGTTCGCGCAGCTCATTGGCCGCCTGCGCCCGGCGCAGCGCGGTCTTATCTTGCTGCTGCGCCATTTCGCCCTCGAGTTGCATCGCGATGAGGGCCGCAAATCGCGTGAACATACTGATGATTTTTGGGTCGGCCACCTTGGCGGGCGCCGGATCGACGGCGTACAGACTGCCGAAATATCGGCCATTCGCCAAGACTATGGGCACGGACACATAGCTTTCTATTTTGTAGATCCTGGGGGTGTGATGGCTGCAGTAGCGAGGGTCGACGCTCGCGTGCTCGATGACAATGGGTTCGTTGGATCGCTTTGACTCAATGCACAGCGTCGATTCAAGGTCCAGCTGATCGCCGGGCATGAGGCCAAAACCAATGTCATCCTTCACGACGCACGCCGTCCACGTGCTTTCAGTAACCCGGGCGACCGCGGCGAATCGCATTCCGGTGGTATCGCACAATACCTCCAGCAGCGTCGGGACCGCCTCAATCTCGTTGACAGCGGCAACGTCGCGAGCGATCTCCTCGAGGGTATCGCGTTCACCTGGCGGATTGGGCGAGGGCTGGTGCAATCGAGATCCTTTCTTCATAGCACGGGCCGGGTGGGCTTGGGCCACCAACGTCATTCAATTTAGCAAATCATGCCACGGCGTGACAGGGTTCAATAGTAGTCTGCGTTTTGATACACCGCCGTTGCGCGCGGGCCGCTGCTTTTAAGTCAATATTCGAGGCGAATGTGAAGAAAACAGCTACGACCGTACCCGGGCAATGCCGATGCGGCGATGTACGCGTCGAGATCGATTTTCCCGCCCGTTGGGCCTGGCACGATCATTCGGCGGCGAGTCGGCATGCTCATGGCGCGGCCTACGCGACCTATGTGGGCAGCTGGCGGCGTCGCTTCCGCATCACACAAGGAAAAGCGGGCGTTACGCAATTCGAAGATGCGGTCGCAGGAACGACACGCAGCTTTTGCGCTCGATGCGGCACTCCGGTTGCCTACGAACGATCTCGTTCGCCTCACATGGTAAACGTACCGCGAGCCTTGTTCAAAACGCGCACCGGCCGCCAAGCTCGATATCACATTGCGATCGAAGAGACGCCGGAATGGGCTTACTTGGGAGAGCCGTTGTCACCTCTTAAAGGTTTTCCCGGCGTGGTATGGGATCGATCGAGGCGCAAGCCGCGAGGTCGGCTCATCGGTCCGTGAAGTGGTCAGACAACATTGCCATCCACCATGGAAGCGGTCAAGATTCGAATCTCATGGCCGCCACGCCCGACACTCGCAAGCTCTATCAGCAAGTCGCCAGCACCATCATGGCGTCGATCATCGGCGGAAACTACAAACCTGGCGATCGCCTGCCCTCGGAACGAGATCTTGCCGTCGCATTCAAGGTAAGCCGGCCAACGATTCGAGAAGCGATGATCGCCCTTGAGATCCGCGGTCTCGCGGAGTCCCGGCACGGTTCAGGGATCTATGTGACCGATCAGCCCCCCGCGCAAGTCGGACCGGGTGATTTGGATATCGGGGCGTTTGAGCTCACGGAGGCGCGGCGGCTGTTCGAAGGCGAGGCTGCGGCGCTCGCGGCCACGACCGTAACCGATGAAGAATTGGAGGATATGGAGGCCATTATTGCCGAAATGGTCGATGAGAATGCGCGCAAGCAGAAAGGCGAAATTGCCGACCGTCGTTTTCACGTGGCCATTGCGCGCGCGACCCGAAACACGGCGATCACCGCGGTCATCGAGAATCTCTGGGATATGCGGCACAAGTCGCCGCTGTGCGTCTATATGCTGGAACGAGCGCGGCGCGTCGGCGTACAGCCGCGGATCGGCGAGCACCGGCGAATCCTCGCGGCGCTGCGCAAGCATGATCCGAAGGGCGCGCGCAAGGCGATGCGCGACCACCTGGCGCGGGTAATCGAAGGCCTGTTGGCGGCTACCGAGACCGATGCGATCGAGGGCGCGCGTTCCAAAGCTGTGAAGAAGCGTCACGAATACACGCGCCGTCTTGCCGTTTGATTTGAAGCAGCATGCGGACGTCGTCCGCATGCCCCTGTGCTCACTTGCTGGCGAAGGCAACCCGAATGCCAAAGAATCGGTCGTAGTCGCGCGGCAGTTCCTGTGCGTAGGCGGTTCCGACCGGCGCGGGGTTCGGGAAGGTCCAATTGCTGCGCACGTTGCTTAAGTTGGCGGCGTAGTGTTTATCGAGGACATTGTTACAGAATACCGAGAAGCTCAAGTTGGAGAACGCTTGCGGCGTGAACTGCAAGTTCATGTTGGTGATGCCGTAGGAAGGCTGAATCGTGCCGGGATCTCTGACGATGGCAAAATTTTCGGCGCTCTGCCACACCGAATTCACCGTAAAGTCGGCATCAACCGGGACACCTGGGATGTTTCGCTTGTAGTCCAGGGCGACGCTCACCTTGCTCTTCGGCGCATTCGGCAGCGTCGCGCCATCGAGGTTTTGAAAGGCGGGATTGGCCGTGCACGTCGGCGGAAAGGTCTGGCCGCTGTAGCATTGACCGACCGGATAGTCGACCGCGTACGCGTCCGTGTACGCATAACCCAAAGCCGCATGCAGTTCAGACGTGATCTGCGCGACAGATTCCAGTTCGAATCCGCGCGTGCGCACTTTCGGAATATTGGTCAAGATGAACGAATTCAAGATATTCGGAACGATGGTTTGTACCTGAAAGTCCTTGTATTCCGTGTCGTACACCGTGGCATTGACCACCAGGCGCCGATCGAACCACTCGGTGCGCAAGCCCGCTTCGTAGTCGGTTGAGTGCTCGGGTTTTACGGGAAAACTGGCGGCTTCCGCGGCGCTCAATCCCGTCACCAGGTCATAGGCGACGCCTTTGTAACCGCGGGCGGCGAAAGCGAAGGCCATGATGTCCGGCGTGGCCTGAAATTGCAGACCTAGTTTGCCGGTAACGACACTGTCGATGTTTTGCGTGGGCTGACCGAAGGCCGGGAAATGGATGACGCGGTAATAGTCGTCATAGGTGTAGCTGCTTTCCTCACGATTGAAACGCAAGCCGGTGATCAGCGATGTGCGCGGCGCAAACGTCCACGTAGTCTGGCCGAACACGGCGTAATTGTCGTACTGGGTCTCGCCGCGCCAGTTGGCGATGGCCTTGGTATTGCCGACAAACCCGCGGCCGAATACGCGGACGAGATCTTCGTCGGAAAAGTAGGCGCCCGCCAGGTAGTTGAAATCGTGGACGCCGTTCGAGGAAAGCCGGAATTCCTGACTAAAGGTCTTGACGCTGAAGCGGCCGCCTTGCAGCAGGCCGCCGTTCAACTGCGTGGGACTGGATGCCGGACTGGAACCCGCCGGATTGGTGTTGGTGAATGGCGTAAAGTATTGCAGTGTGCTGACGTCCGTGGTGTCGAAATCAGTGAGATCGTGCAGGTGGTATTGGTCGATGCCGGTGATGGCTAACAGGGTCACGTCGCCGAAGTTGTAACTTATATGCGAAGTGAAGCCCACGTCCTCGGAATTGGCGATCGGGGCTTGATTGACTCGAACCGTATCGTTGCCGGGTCCGGGGTTGATTCCCGCGATCGCAACCGCCGGTGTCAGTGCAGGCACTCCGAATAGCAGGGCTCCAGGGCCGAGTTTGATCAACGGAACGCCGCAACACTCGGCACGGTCCTCGTTGAAGTGTACGGTGAACGTTGCGTTGAGCTCATCGTTAGGCCGCCATTGCAACTTGCCGCGAACGCCGCCGGTTCGATCGTCGTCGATTCGATTTCCGCTCGTGAGATTGTTGACGTTGCCGCCCCAGTAGCGGAAGGAGCCGCTGAGACGGAAGGAAAGAGTGTCCGTTATGGGACCGGAGACGCTCAACGAAGCACGCTGCTCGTCGTCGCTGGTTACCTTGACGTCACCGAAGTACGTGAATGTGTCGGTCGGCGCTTTGGTCGTGACGTTGACCAGACCGGCGGAAGCGGACTTGCCGAACAGCGTGCTCTGCGGGCCATTGAGCACTTCCACGCGGTCGATATCCACCAAATCGGTAAAAGCTTGGGCTTGGTAGCCCACCGCGACATCGTCGATCACCACCAAAACGCTGGGCTCGGCAGCCACGCTGAACGCGAACGTTCCGACGCCGCGTATGACGATGGCACTGTTCGCCGGTTGATCGCCGGCCGTCATCGTCATCGACGGCGTAAATTTGGTCAGATCTGTAAATGACGACACGTTGGCCCTGGTCAGGGTATCGGCGCTGACGACGTCTACCGAAATCGGTACCTGTTGCAGATTCTCGGAGCGCTTTTCGGCTGTGACAACGATCTCGGTAAGTTGCAGGCTGTCATCCGCCCATGCCGGAATCGAAGAATTGAGGAACAGAGCGAGAGCGCCCATCCCGCAAAGAAATGCACGATTTACAGATGTCATTGGCTATTACTCCCCGATCTAAGAGCCGCAGCGATCTTTTAGTAGCTGTAAATTATACTGGCCAGGCCACTTTATCAACTACTCGTAAGTCATTTGCCCAATTTCCGCATGCGGCGAGGAGTGGCCACCGGGGATCATCGGGCGGTATTCTGCGGCTCTATCGGCATTTTCCGCGCAATATGGCAAGAAAATGGTGCGCGTAGCCGTGTACTGTGCTTGACTAGACGTTCGACAACGCGTTAAAGAGGCCTTACCAATAACGTGATAACTGGCGCAAATGCATAAAGTGAAGAATCTGCCGATCACCGCTGCGCGAGTGATAGTGACCTGCCCCGGCCGCAATTTCGTGACCCTGAAGTTGGAAACTGCGCACGGAGTCTATGGGATTGGGGACGCCACGTTGAATGGCCGGGAGTTGGCGGTGGCGAGCTATCTCGCCGACCACGTCATCCCCTGTCTGATAGGGCGGGATGCGCACCAAATTGAGGACATCTGGCAGTTTCTATACCGCGGAGCGTACTGGCGGCGAGGCCCCGTCACCATGAGCGCCATTGCCGCAGTGGATACGGCGCTGTGGGACATAAAGGCAAAGGTAGCGGGGATGCCTCTATACCAGCTCCTGGGCGGCGCCTGCCGCACGGGCGTCCGGGTATACGGGCACGCCAATGGCGAAACTTTGCAAGAAACCATCGCCGAAGCGCGGCGCTATCAAGAAATGGGCTACACCGCAATCCGGCTGCAATCGGGAGTTCCCGGTCTGAGCTCCACGTACGGTGTATCGCGCGACAAGATGTTTTACGAGCCCGCGAACGGTGGATTGCCGACGGAGAATCTTTGGTCCAGTACGAAGTACTTGGCCGCCGTGCCCGCACTGTTCGAAGCGGCGCGCGCAGAACTTGGATGGGATATCGACCTATTGCACGACAGCCACCATCGATTGACGCCGATCGAAGCGGCGCGGTTGGGAAAGGATTTGGAACCGTACAAGTTGTTCTGGTTGGAAGACACCGTGGCGGCGGACAACCAAGCGTCGTTCCGCTTGATTCGCCAACACACGACCACGCCGCTCGCGGTCGGCGAAGTGTTCAATAGCATCTGGGATTGCAAGCAGCTCATCGAGGAGCAGCTGATCGACTACATTCGTGCGACCGTGGTGCATTCCGGCGGCATCAGCCACCTGCGGCGCGTGGCGGCGCTCGCGGATCTTTATCATGTCAAGACGGGTTGTCATGGAGCGACCGATTTGTCGCCGGTTTGCATGGCCGCAGCACTGCACTTCGATTTGTCGGTGCCAAACTTCGGCATTCAGGAATACATGCGCCACACAAGCGACACTGACGCGGTATTCCCGCATGCGTACCGGTTTGTCTCAGGTTCTCTACATCCCGGCGATGCGCCGGGTTTGGGCGTCGATATCGACGAGGAGCTCGCCGCGCGATATCCGTATCAACGCGCCTATCTTCCGGTAAATCGACTCGAAGACGGCACGATGACGAACTGGTAGGCGGCAAAAAGGGGAAACGAGTGGCCTTTCTTTGGTGGCGCGTCGCGCCGTGCGCGATATTCTCGCTCTGGGCGTCCATCTCTGCCGCACAAGACGCGCGCACTATCGCGCCGCTGGATGCAGGGTGGCGTTTTGCGCAGGCGCCGGACTTGAGCGGCGTCGAAGCGCCCGCTTATGACGATGCACGCTGGATTTCGGTCGACCTGCCGCACAGCTGGAACCGCATCGGCAACGATGGCACTGAGCGCTCGTCGCTCTCAAACAATGTACAGGGAGTGGGCTGGTATCGGCTTCACTTCAAGCCACCGCATGCCGCGGCCGGCAGCCGCTACTTTCTGCAATTCAATGCCGTGGGCGCGGTCGCGGACGTCTGGTTGAACGGCCGGTATCTGGGCAAGCATGCAGGTGCTTTTTCCCGGTTTCGCTTCGACGCATCATCGTCCATCAAATCCTCGGACGACAATGTTCTGGTGGTGAAGGCCGACAATAGCCGGCCGCAACCCGGTGCGAGCACCCAAGATGTCATCCCGCTGTCAGGTGATTTCTTTGTCTTTGGCGGCATCTACCGCAACGTGTCGCTCATCGTCACGCGGCCCGTGCATGTGGATCTGCTGGACTTCGGTGGCCCCGGCTTGTACGCGCACGCGCTCGACATCGATGAGGCAGGGGCGACCGTGCAATTCTCGGGCAGAGTTACAAATGACCTAAATAAGCCGCGCCGCATTGCGGTTCAGTTCGCGATTGAAGATGCGGTCGGTGGTATCGTCGCCTCCACCTCTCTGAAATCGACGGTCGCGCCTGGATCTATCGCGATACAAGCGCGACTGCACGTCGAGCATCCGCGGCTTTGGGAAGGCGTCAAGAGTCCCTACTTGTACCGTTCGGTGATGGTGATTCGTTCGGATGGCGGGACGATCCTGGATCGAGTCAGTCAGCCGCTGGGCTTTCGCGCGGTAAAGTTCGATTCCGACCGTGGCTTCTTTCTCAACGGTGAGCACGTATTCCTGAAAGGCGTGTCCATGCACCAGGATCGCCCGCTGAAGGGCTGGGCAATCTCGGATGCCGATCAGCGCCAAGACTTCGATCTGCTCCAGGACTTGGGTGCCAATGCCGTGCGCTTGGCGCACTATCAACACGATCAATATTCCTACGATTTGGCCGATTCGCGCGGAATCGTCGTATGGGCTGAAATACCGTTGGTCAACAAAGTGTCCTTCGACGGTTCTCCGGCGAACCCCGCGTTGACGGCCAACGCGCGGCAGCAACTGACCGAATTGGTGCGCCAGAACTACAATCATCCGTCGATTATCGTGTGGTCACTCGGCAACGAGATTGATCTAACCGCGACGCTGGTGAAGGGGCCCAGCCGACCCACGGTCCTCCTAAGATCCCTGAACGAACTGGCAAAGAGCGAAGATCCCTCCCGAGCCACGACCCTCGCCGACTGCTGCGAGACCGGCATTCCGCCCCATGTCGCCAGCCAGGCGATGCCGGCCGAAACCCGGCAGCCCATCGTGGGGATCGCCGACACAGTGGGGTACAACCGCTACTTCGGCTGGTACACCGGTCAATTTTCCGACTTTGGCGCAATGCTGGACGGGGCTCATGCGCGCCACGCGGGATTGCCTATTTCCGTATCCGAATACGGCGCGGGTGCGGCGCTCACGCAGCACACCGACGATGCCGAGGGCGGTCCGATCAATCCACACGGCAGGCCGCATCCCGAAGAGTATCAAAATTGGTATCACGAGAAATCGTGGGCGACGCTCGAGCCACGCGGCTATCTCTGGGGCGCCTTTATCTGGAATCTATTCGACTTCTCCAGCGATTCTCGCCAAGAGGGGGACCTCACCGATATCAACGAAAAGGGCTTGGTCAGCTACGATCGGCAAACGCGCAAGGACGCCTACTACTTCTATCGCGCCAATTGGAGCACTCAACCCACCCTGCACTTGGTGGGACGGCGCTACGTCGATCGGGCCTACGCGGTGACCGATATAAAGGCGTACAGCAACTCTTCGCAGGCTCGTCTTTTTCTAAATGGCAATGAGATTGGGCCCGCGCCGTGCTCAAAGGGAATATGTTCATGGCGTTCCCTACGATTGAGCCAGGGCAGCAATGAGCTGACCGTCACAGCGCAAATTGCCGGCGTCCCCATCACCGACTCCGTGCGCTGGTCGCTGTCTCATTCCGACCGAGTCGTGAACATCAAGGCCGGTGATATTGCAGGCTACGCATCGAAGGACGGACAACGCTTTGGTTCGGATACGTACTTTGCCGGCGGCACGGCGCACGGTGTCAATCCGCCCGATACGGCGCCGTCCGAGCGCATCACCGTGCTTGCCGATGATGAGCGTCTGTACGACAGCTTCCGCGAGGGCGAATTCTCCTACCGGGTACCGCTGCCGAATGGGCGCTATCGGGTGCAGCTCAAATTTGCAGAGCCGGCGGCGACCGCGCCCGGCGAACGGGTGTTCGATGTGACGGCGAACGACGTCATGCAGCTGCACGACTTCGATATTCTGCAGGCGGCGGGCGGTCGACGACGAGGCGTGGATCGCGTTTTCGATGCCGGCGTCGACAACGGCATCCTGGTCCTCGCGTTCCGGCCGCGCCGGGGCAGTGCGCTGGTATCGGCGCTCTGCATTACACCACTTGCACCGCGCTAGCCATTCTCAGTCCATCGCGCCGCACAGCCTTAGGATGGGCCGCTATCGCTGGCTCATCTGTGCGATGTTGTTCGCCGCGACTTCCATCAACTACGTGGATCGTCAAATCATCGGCGTGCTCAAGCCGACATTGCAACTTGAATTCGGCTGGACCGAATCCTCCTATGGCGATGTGGTCTTCTGGTTCCAAGCCGCTTATGCCTTGGGCTACCTGGGATTCGGCCGCGTCATCGATAAAATCGGCGCGCGCTTAGGGTACGCGGCCGTTGTCGCTCTTTGGACCGCCGCGCACATCGCTCACGCCCTTGTCAGTTCGGTGGGCGGGTTCATCGCGGTTCGCTTTGCACTCGGCTTGGGCGAGTCGGGAAATTTTCCCGCGGGCTTAAAGGCGATCGCGGAGTGGTTTCCGAAGCAGGAACGGGCGCTGGCGACGGGCATTTTTGTGGCTGGCTCGAACGTCGGCGCGATAATGACGCCCTTGATCGTGCCTTTCATCACTTATAGATGGGGATGGCGCGCAGCCTTCATCGTGACCGGTTCATTCAGCCTGATCTGGCTGATCCTTTGGCTCAAGGTTTATCGAAGACCGCAGGAGCACTCCAAGGTGAGCGTCGGCGAACTGGCTTTTGTCAACAGCGATTCATCCGCAGATGCCGACGCGCCGCGCGGTGCGACAAAGAAGACCTGGCGCACGCTCTTGCTCACACCGGAGACCTGGGGGTACGCGCTGGCCCGTTTTCTGATCGATCCCATTTGGTGGATGTTCCTGTTCTGGCTACCCGATTTCTTCGCCAAGCGCTATCACCTCGATCTCGAGCACTTCGGGCCGCCGCTGGTCGTGGTGTACCTGGTGTCCGACGTCGGCAGCATCTCCGGCGGGTGGTTATCCTCGCGACTGATCCGGTTGGGCTTTACCGTGAATCGTGCGCGCAAGCTGACGATGCTGCTGGCCTCGGTGTTGGTGGTGCCAGTGATGTTCGCGATGCATGCGGACAATCTATGGCTGGCAGTTGCCATCGTCGGCATTGCGACAGCGGGGCACCAAGCATTTTCGGCCACTCTATATACCTTTCCTTCGGATGTGTTTCCTAAGCAGGCAGTGGGCACGGTGGTCGGCATCGGCGGCACGGCCGGTGCGATCGGCGGAATGCTGATGGCGAAGTACGCCGGCTGGGTGCTGGATGGCATCGGCAGCTACACCCCGATATTCATCGTCGCGGGGACCGTGTACATCTTGGCGTTGATCATCCTGCACGTGCTTTCGCCGCGTTTCAAATCGGTCGCGGCATAGTTCCCATTATGACGGCTGGGACGAACTCGTCGATCGGCGGGACGAGTTCGACGGTACCTGGTAAACGTACGCGCCATCCGGTGTATCTCATAGGGAGTCATTGACTACTACGGGATGCTGCGCCGATGCGTTTACTCGACCGTGTTGCCCGATGCGGCGCTCCCCTCACCTTGCAGCCGGTTCGTCATGGGGCGACGCCACGCGAGGTCGCGGGGCCCGGCCGTTTCGCCGCGCAAATGGCGGCTTGCCCGCAGCGGTTCGTGCTCGGCGATGACCTTACGCGTGCCAGCGCCGAGTTGGCCTTTGCGGACGGCGCTCGCCTGGCCGGGTGCTTGGATCTACTGCGCATGCCTGCGCCTCACCTGTGGATCGAGTGGAATGACGAAGTCCATAAGCGCGTCATTCATGAGACGCAATCGGCCGGTGATTTCGATGCCGCGGCGATAGGGCGAAAGGTCGGTATTTTGCTGCAGGCGTCAGCCAATGGACTGTCGGCGGTTGGGCGGACCTTTTGGGCCGATGCGGGAGGCGATGAATACGCCGAAGTGACTCTGTCGCCGCTGGAAACGCACATCGATCTGCGGGGTGAGTTCGCGGATGCCGCGCGCACGCACGACGTCCTCTCAGGTGGTTTTGTTGATGTCACGCACGGCGGCAATTCGGCAACGGCGTCGTTGCTGGGCCATGTCAAGTTTCGATTCGACGAATCGTGGGCAAATTACTATCGCGAGGCGGCGTGCAATGCAGATTTCAAACGCCGCTTGATCAACGATTCGATCAATTCCATCGCCTGGGACGCGCCGTTTCTCATCGCTTTCCTGCTGTTACTGAGCGCGAAGGACGCCACGCGATTGATTCCCGTAGATCGGA
>Ga0209624_10003109_pt1 | contig 11945 bp, 9 predicted proteins | sample JacPinW_OM2H0_O1_FD_188565 | JGI IMG/M metagenome (GOLD analysis project Ga0209624, IMG submission 188565) | Forest soil microbial communities from Algoma, Ontario, Canada - Jack Pine, Ontario site 1_JW_OM2H0_O1 (SPAdes) (version 2) | ecosystem: Environmental > Terrestrial > Soil > Boreal... | reverse complement strand
CTCGTTAGCCAATCCTTCTTGTTGAGCCTGTAGTGCGACAGCGAGCGCCACCGTCAGCGCAACCTCGCGCAACCCTCCGACTGGTGGCAGTAGATTGTGCTTCGGATTGTCGCGCGCGGGAGAGGAGTTTGCCAGCGCCCGAGCGGCGGCCATGAACATGCCGTCGCTGACGCGGCTGGCACCGACAGCTAACGCGCCGAGGCCCATACCCGGAAATATGTAAGAGTTGTTCGTCTGATCCACTTTGAAGCGGGCGCCATCGCGGACGATCGGCGGGAATGGGCTGCCGACCCCGATCAACGCCCGACCCTCCGTCCAAGCTTCGATATCCGATGGCGTAGCCTCTGCGCGGGAAGTCGGGTTCGAAAGGGGAAAGATTACGGGGCGCTTGTTACATTCCGCCATGGCGCGGACGATTGGCTCGGAGAAAGCTCCGGCTTGTCCGGACACTCCTATCAGCGCCGTTGGCTCGGCATTTTTCACGACATCGAGCAACCCTACCTTATCGGGATGGCTCAATTTCCAGCTTTCAATCGCCTGCTTTTTCTGGACGAAAGGACGTTGGAAGGAGGTGAGCCCAACCATGCCGTCGGTGAGGAGCCCATCGCGATCGACCATGAAGAAGCGCGTCGCAGCTTCGCTGTCCGAGACGCCAGCGTCGGACATCGCGCCGCGGATCAAGCCGGCGATGCCACAACCGGCCGAGCCCGCACCGAGCACCGCCACGCGCTGCTCTGTGAGCGGCACGCCCGTAATGTTGATCGCAGCGAGCAAAGTGCCCGTCGCGACGGCTGCAGTGCCTTGAACGTCATCGTTGAACGTGCAGAGCCGATCACGATATCGTTCGAGCAGGGGCGTCGCGTTGTTCTTAGCGAAATCTTCCCACTGCAGCAGAACGCGCGGCCACCGCTTGATGACCGCAGAGACAAAAATTTCGATGAAATCGTCGTATTCCTGACCACGGACGCGCTCATGGCGCCAACCGATATAGAGGGGATCGCTGAGGCAGTCGGGATTATCGGTTCCGACGTCTAGTAGGATTGGCAACGTTGTCGCCGGATGCAGCCCACCGCAACCCGCATACAGCGCGAGCTTGCCGATCGGAATCCCCATGCCACCGGCGCCCTGATCACCCAGACCCAGAATGCGTTCCCCATCAGTCACCACGATCGCCTCAACCCTGTCGAAGCGTGGCTGCGCCAATATCCGGTCTATCCGATCCTTATGTGGGATGCTGAGAAATAGCCCGCGCGGTTTACGGAAAAGTCGGCTGAATTGCTGGCATCCGGCGCCAACGGTCGGCGTATAGACGATAGGCAGCAGTTCCTCGAGATTGGCCACCAACAGCGCGTAGAACAGGGTCTCGTTCGTGTCCTGCAGCTCTCGAAGCACGGCGTATCGTTCGAGGTCGGTTTCGTAGGCGCGCAAGGCTTGTAGGCGGCGGGATACCTGCTCGTCTAGTGTCGACACGTTGGGCGGTAGTAGTCCGTGAAGATCGAAATCTTCCCGTTCGCTTTCGGTGAAAGCCGTCCCTTTGTTCAACTGCGGATCGGCTAAGAGCTCATACCCTCTCAATCTCGTAATCGATATCTCTGCCATGACAAACTCCGTTCGATACCACGTAAATCTGTTCGCGGTTGGAGGGCAGCTTGGGATTAGTCCTGCGGCAACACATCAAACCGATCGAGCTTGGTAGCGAGAACGGTTCTTCCGAAGGAATATTTCTATTCGGATTCGCCTTTCTTCTCAGCGTCTGGTGATCATAAAAAATGCTATTTATTGTATTTTCCGCGAAATTCTGGGAATAGACGTTGGCGGAGCAGATTACGTGCCGTTACGCATCACCTCACACACCTAGCGTGTCATCCAGGTGCCGGTGAATGGCACTCCGGATAGCGCGAAGGTCGTGACGCGCGCTGGCGTCCAGCAGCTTCCTCCGAATTAGTTCGGCGACCTCCGTTTCGCGTAACTCGATAGTCAAGCAACGAAGACCCGCTTGGCGCCTGCTACGGTGTGCACGCATACGTTCAGCGGCCGGGGATTGGCATGCCGGTGAAGAAGGTAGGTCCCTGCTAATCTTGGCATCTTGCGACATGCTCACCGCAGGGTCCTTTGAAGCCTTGGGCGATCAACTTAGGTGATTCACCTCAGGGCCGACACCCCGGCGTTCTTCGCTCAAGCCCTGGCTTCGGTCCAAACCCCGACGGTGCCGAAGAGAAGGCCAGCCATTGACCTTAGGGAGACCCGTGGTGAGTTCGGGCTGCCGCTCGGTCCCTCGCGGCTGCACTGGCAAGGAGCCACCCGGCCTTTTGCCTGAACGTCACCGTTCCAATTTGCCCCGAGCGGTAGGGTAACCGGTGAGGGCAAGGGCGCAATTAGCTTTTGGGGGCTAAAGGCGTTCAATTAGCCCTCACTTCTGCCAACTCTTTGTTTCTCCTAGTCCATGCGATTTTTGCCGGGACCATCACTTGATGACGCACGGGTGGGGGCCGCCGACGAAATCACTTTGGTTCTTAATAGGCTTAGTCGGGTGGGTGAGGGGACATAACGAATTGGGGTCAGAACAATATTCCACTTGTCGCTCCCCCGGCACACTCTCCTGCGCCGCCGATGGCGTCCGGCGGTCGGACAGCACGCTCGCGCGGAGCGTCAACGCGTCTAGCAAACCCTGACGCCCGCGATCCACAAGCAGCAGCCACCGCAGCCGCCGCAACCACCACAGCCATGGCCGCAACCTCGACAGCCACCACCGCCACAGCCATGCCCGCACCCGCGTGCGGCACACCCGTGGCCGCAGCCACGGCCGCCACCTCCGCATCCGTGCCCGCCGCCACAGCCGTGACCGGCGGCAAGTTGAACTCCGGGGTGCTGGGTGTTTTCCTTGTCGAAGACGTAGAAGGTAGACAGGCTCACATCGGAGATTTCCTCCTCCGCGAGCAGCATCCGGCTGCTGTTCTCCCCGTTGCCGGCGGGACTGGGTGAGGCGGATGCGCCGCATGCGCCACATACGCCGCTGACGAGCGACAAAGCTCCGGCGACGCCCAACGCCGCCACACCTCGTCGTCTAGTTGTTTGCGAAGATCGCTTTTTGTCGCCCGGCATGAGTCCTCCATTAGTCTCTGACCAACAACAATCAGCTTGTTAGTTCCGGAAAGATCGGTCGCCTCAGCACGAGCGAGCTGGCCGCTCTTTGTCGAAGCCGGTCCTGCGCAATTTTCTTCGGCGCCGAGCTGCGTCAGAGCGGGCCAAATGATGCAAAGGCCGCCGTGAAGGAATCCCACAGAGAAAGATCCTGCAGGCATGGCTATTGCCTGGGAGGCGCTGGTTCTTGCTGGAACCTCGTCGCCGACCAAGCGATTTAGTTTGTGAGGGCTGAAAGTCGAGGACAACATGAATCGGCGTGACCACAGGCTCTTACAACGTCAGACGAGCCATATTCTGCCGCCGTCACGGGACAACGGCGTGGTGATGATCGCCCTTGTCGGTGTTTTCATCGCAGGACTTACGACGGGCGGATTGCTATTTGCGCTTCGCGACAGTCCGCTGACGCCGACGGCCTCGGATGAAGGCAGAACGGCGTTAGCGTTCTTTCTGAACGGTGCTGCAAACAATCCCGGCAATCCCGGCCGATAGCGGCGGGAGCGAGCGGATTTTCGACGATTTTTGGTGACTTAGGAACTGCTTCGCCGGCGGCGCATTGAAATAGCGGGCGGCGGGACGATCCGAATTTTAGGAGAGCTTTCGATGCGCTTCATGGCCCTGTTTGCAACGATAAGCGCGCTATTCTGCGCCATGATGCCCGCTCCCTTTGGCGAGGATGCGGAATAGGTGCACGCCGCCACATCGTCTGCGGGTTGATTTACATCACATAAATCGGCGCCGGAATCTCATAGGTTTTTGTGGAACATGAGGCGAAGGCGATGTCAAAATATCTAACGATTACGATGTTGGGTGTGTGGCTAGCTTTAACTTTTACAGTCGGATTGAACGCGTTGACGGGCGTCAATGTTGTCAAGGCGGGTGCTGGTGTCCACCGGGATTCGCTGGCAAAGGCGCCGACTTTCGATCTTCTGCCTCGCGCCGATTTTTGATGGCGCGAGCGCCGTCTGCCCCGATGCGCGGCGCGCCGCACTTGGTCGGGTGCAATGGCCTAATCCGTTTTTTGCAGAGGAAGTCCATAGCGCTGACTTAGTTTCACAGCGCGGAAATTCCTCCGGTCACGCTCAGAGCCTGGCCGGTCATTTTGCTGGCCGCCGGTGAGGCGAGAAAGACTGCGATCCCGGCCAGATCGCTCATGTCGACCAGGCCCAGTTCGGCCTTCGGCACCGCCTTGCCGAACAGTTTACCGGCAAACGGATCGGCCATGATGCGCTCATAGAATTCCGTGCCACCCACGATGGAAGGCGTCAGCACGTTGGCGCGAATGTTGTTGCGCTTGGCTTCCACCGCGAGCGCGCGCGTGAACATCACGATCCCGGCCATGGCGGCACCGATGACGGTCTCGCCCGGAGTCGGGATTTTGGCGGCGTCTGACGCGACATTGATGATGCACCCGTTGTTCGCGGCGCGCATGTGCGGGAGCACCGCGCGGCAGCTCAAGAGCTGTGCCGTCAGACAACGCTGCAAGATGCCCGGGATGTCCTCCAGCGCAATCCTGTGGAGGAGGGTGGGGAGATCGTTTGTGCCGGTCGAATTGACCAGAACATCGATGCGGCCGAGCTTTTCGATGGCTGCGGCGACGACGGCCTCTGCGTCGCGGAGTTGCGCCATATCGCCGAGCACAAGAGCGATCGGGGTATCGGGAAAGCGCGAGGTGAGTGCGGTGAGCGCGCGTTCGCCGCGCTCGGGACTGCGGCCGTTGACGATCATGGCCTCGGCGCCGGCCGCCAGCATGGCTTCCGCGCAGGCCTTGCCGATGCCGGCGGTGCCGCCGGTGATCAGTACGGTCTTTCCTTGCAACGGCCCCATGGACATGCTGCGCAGCAGATCGAAACTAAGCGGCCAGAGCTTTTTCAGCCGGCTCGTACGGTAGATCGAGCGCCTCCGCCACCGCCCGATAGGTAACGTGCCCCTCGTGCACGTTAAGCCCGGCACGCAAGTTCGGATCGTCTTTCAACGCGGTGCGCCAGCCCTTGTCGGCCAGCGCGAGCACGTACGAGGTGGTGACGTTGCTCAACGCGAACGTCGAGGTGCGGGCGACCGCGCCCGGCATGTTGGCGACGCAGTAATGCACCACGTCGTCGACGATATAGGTCGGATGCGAATGCGTCGTCGCCTTCGAGGTCTCTGCGCAGCCGCCTTGATCGATGGCGACATCGACGATCACCGAGCCCGGCTTCATCGCTTTCACGGTCTCGCGTGTGATCAGCTTCGGCGCCATGGCGCCCGGCACCAGGACGGTGGCGATAACGAGATCGGCGCGGCGGCATAGGACTTCGACCACGTCGCGGGTCGAGAATACCGTGCGCACGCGGCCGTTGAACTGCGCCGCGAGGCGCCGCAGCGCCTCCGGATTGCGATCAAGCACGACCACGTCGGCGCCCATTCCGGACGCGATCAGCGCCGCGTTGGTCCCGGCAACGCCGCCGCCCAGAATGACGACATTTGCCGGAGAGACGCCGGGCACGCCGCCGAGAAGCACGCCGCGCCCGCCATTCACCTTCTCCAAGCAATGCGCACCAACATGGGGCGCCATGCGCCCCGCCACTTCCGACATGGGCGTCAACAGCGGCAGCGCGCCTTGCGGTCCGGTGACCGTCTCGTAGGCGATGGCCGTCACCCCGGATTGCACCAGATCCTCGGTTTGGGCGCGATCTGGAGCGAGATGCAGGTAAGTAAACAGAATCTGGTTCTTGCGCAGCTTCTTGCGCTCGACCGCGAGCGGCTCCTTAACCTTCACCACCAGCTCGGCCTTCCCGAATACCGTATCGGCGTCCGGGGCGATCGCAGCGCCGGCGGCCTGATAGTCGCTGTCGGGCAGGCCGGCACCCGCACCGGCACCGGTTTCAACCAGCACCTGGTGGCCCTTTTCCGTCAGTTCGCGGACGGTCGATGGCACGATGCCGACGCGGAATTCGTTGTCTTTGATCTCCTTCGGCACTCCGACCAGCATTGCAATCTCCTCGATCCGGTTTCGCGACCGCGTGCGGACTTTAAACGCTGCCCGGCGCGTTGCCGCAAGGGGTCGATTTCTCGGCCGATACCGCGGGCGATCTTGCGGCAAATCACAAGGTTAAGTCTTAAGTCGCGTCGCAAGCTCAGGTCACAAATTTCGCTAATTTGCTCGCGGTGGTTGGTCTGCGGCCGGCGCGACCGCCGGCCGGCACCCGATGTGACAACCGCGCACGCTCGCCGCGGATATGTGGTAAGAGGCAGATGGCCATATATGAATCTAGCGCACATTCGGACCCCACTTCATCGGCACGCGCTCTAGGCTTGAGGTTTTGGAGATGCAATTGAGAGTCCACGGCAATTCCGCGGCGAGCCGCGACATAGCAACGCTGCTGCACCCTTACACCAATCTCAAGACGCACCAGTCGAAAGGTCCGCTGATCATCACTGGCGGCCGCGGCGTGTATGTCCGCGACGATCAGGGCAAGGAATATCTCGAAGGCTTGGCGGGTCTATGGTGCGTCTCGCTTGGATTCAGCGAGCCGCGTTTGATCGAGGCGGCGCGCCGGCAGATGGAAGCGCTGCCCTACTACCATTCCTTTTCCTCCAAATCGCACGGACCGGCCATCGAGCTTGCGGAACGGATTCTCGACATGTTGCCGGAGACGATGTCCAAGGTGTTTTTCAACAATTCCGGCTCGGAGGCGAACGATACCGCGATCAAGCTGGTCTGGTATTACAATAACGCACTCGGCCGGCCGCAGAAGAAGAAGATTATCTCGCGGACCAAGGCCTATCACGGCGTCACCATCGCTAGCGCCAGCCTCACCGGGCTTCCCAACAATCACCGCGATTTCGATCTTCCGGTCGCCGGCATTCTGCACACCAGCTGCCCGCATCATTACCGGTTCGCCCGGCCCGGCGAGAGCGAGGAGGCCTTCGCGACCAGGCTCGCCGAAGAGCTTGACGCGTTGATCGAAAAGGAAGGGCCCGATACCGTGGCCGCCTTCATCGCCGAGCCGGTGATGGGCGCCGGCGGCGTGCTGGTGCCGCCGCGCACGTATTTCGCCAAGATCCAGCCGGTGCTGAAAAAGCACGACGTGCTACTGATCGCCGACGAGGTGATTTGCGGCTTCGGGCGGCTCGGTACGATGTTTGGCCTCGAGCATTTCGAGATCAAGCCCGACATCGTGACGATGGCCAAGCAGCTCACCTCCGGCTACCAGCCGATGTCGGCGACCGTGGTCTCGGGTGCGATTTTCGACGCACTGGTTCGCCAGAGCGAAAAGATCGGCGTCTTCGCCCACGGCTTCACGTATTCGGGCCATCCGGTTGCCGCTGCGGTCGGCGTCGAAACGCTGAAGATCTACGAGGAACGCCGTATCCTCGACCACGTGCACGCCGTAATGGGCCATTTTCAGGACCGCTTGCGCCAGCTTGGCAGCCACCCGCTGGTTGGTGAAGCACGCGGCATGGGTCTGATCGGCGCGGTGGAGCTGGTCGAGGACAAGGAAAGCAAGAAGCCGTTCGATTCGGCGGTGGCTGCTGGTCCGTTAGGGGCGGACCTTGCGCTCGACAACGGCCTGGTCGTTCGCGCCGCCGGCGATACGCTGGCTCTTTGCCCGCCGTTGATCATCGAGGATAAAGAGATCGACCAATTGTTCGATCGGCTCTCCGCGACGCTCGACCAGACGCATGCGGAGCTCAAGCGGCGCGGCGCCAAGTAGTCGGCCCAATCGGGGCGGGGGCGCGGTCTTCGGGGGGAGGGGGGCATGAGATTGAAGGGGAAGGTGGCGATCGTCACCGGCGGCACGCAAGGCATCGGCGAAGCGATTGCCGTCCGCTACGGTGCAGAGGGCGCGCGCGTTGCGGTGATCTATCACCACAACGACGCCTCCGCCGCCGCGGTGATGAAAAGGATAACGGACGCCGGCGGCGAAGCGGCGGCGGTGAAGGCCGACTGCGCCAAGGTGCCGGACATCGAGCGCATGATTGCCGAGGTGATCAAGCGCTTCGGCACTATCGACATCCTGGTCAACAACGCCGGTGTCTTCCGCACGGTGCCGATCGCCGAAACCACCGAGGCGATTTGGGATGAGCAGCTCGATCTCAATCTGCGCGGCGCATTTTTCTGCGTCAAAGCGGCGCTGCCGGAGTTTCGTCGCAAGGGCGGCGGCAAGGTGATCAACATCACCTCGATCGCCGGTGTCGGCGCCTTTCCGAATTGTCCGGCCTATTGCGCCTCCAAGGGCGGGCTCGAGATTTTGACCAAGGCGCTGGCCGCCGAGCTCGGCAAGGAGAACATCAACGTCAATTCGCTCGGGCCCGGTAATGTGGCGACGCCGTTGAACGCCCACCTGCGCGGACCGGGCAACGAGGACTACATCAATCTGATGCAGACCCTGACGCCGACCGGACGCGACTTTCTCTCGCCCGAGGAAATGACCGGCGCCGCGGTGTTCCTCGCCTCCGAGGACGCCTCCGCCATCCACGGCGCCACCCTTATGGTCGACGCCGGCTGGTCGGCGATTTAGCCAGCCGGCTTTGCGGCCGGCCGGCGATAGCCGGACAGAAACACGCCGACGAACATCAGCGCCATGGCGGCGATCACGTAGATCGACAGCCGCTCGCCGAAGACCACTGCGCCCCAGGCCACGCCGGCGAGCACGGCGAGGTAGTTGAACTGGGCGAAAAACACCGGTCCGGCGCGGCGGATGATTTCGAGGAAAAGCACCAGGAAGACGGCGTTGATCGCGATGGCCAGCAGCGTGCCGATCGCGGCGTCGTCGAGGCGCGTCGGCACCCACGCCTGGCCGGCGATCAGCATCACCGGCAGGATCACCAGTGCCGAGCCGAACAATACGCCTGCGGCGGTCGCGACCGATGAAGATGCGGGCGGACGCAGAAGTGCGGCGGACACGTTTGCCGCGGCGAACATAACCGGCGCCAGCAGCGCCAGCAAAAACCACTGCCAGGCGATCGGTTCCGCCGCGCTCGCGCCGGGCGCCACGATCAGCACCACACCGGCAAAGCCGAACAGGAGACCGATCAAGCCGAGCCAGCGAAAGCGCTCGACCCGCGCCAGCACACCCATGACGAAAGTGAACGGCGGGGATAGCGCCAGCACGAGCGTTATGACGCCGGCCGGCAGCTTGGGCGCAATGTAAGTCAGTAGCGAAATCGGGATGCCGATCACCAGCGCGCCGACGACGATATAATTGATGAGTGCCGCACGCGACACGCTCAGCCTTTCGCCGCGCAGCGTCAGCACGATCCAGAGCAGCAAGCCGGCGCCGAAGGATTGCCAGAACGCGTAGGCGAGCGCCGGCGCGCCGCCGTTCGCTGCGAGCTTATTGACGCTGAACACGGCGCCGAAGATGATCGCCGCGCCGAGCAGCATCGCATAGTCGAGCGGCGAGCGCCGCTCCTGCGGCTCGCTCATATGGTCTTGCCGATGGCGGTGTCCTTGAGCTCGATTTCGATAAAGACCATCTCGCCCGGACCGTTGTTGATGACGTCATGTTCGACGCCGGCATTGCGGAAGTAGGATTTGCCCAGCTGCAGCTTGGCGAATGACACCTCGCCGGTCGGGCCGATCAACTTGAGTTCGCCATCGCGCGCCGGCACCACGACATAGTCATGCTCGTGGCGGTGATAGCCGGTGGCCGCGCCGGGCGCGAAGCGCCACTCGGTGACGCGCAGATGGCCGTTGTCGATTTGAACGGTCGGAGTGGCTTTCTCCTCGCTCACGTTCCTCTCCTATTGTGGTTTATGGGAGCCGGAAGGCTCAGTACTCGGAAAACTAGCAGTGTCTTGTCAGGCTCGGGTTGCGCGCACGCGGTCGAGAAAGATGGCGCCGATGATCACGCAACCGAGCAAGATCTGCTGAACGTAGCCGCCGACTTCGAGCAGGTCCATGGCGTTGGACAGCATGGTGACGAAGATCGAGCCCAGAATGGCCGGAATGATGCCGCCGACGCCGCCCTGCAGGCTGACACCGCCGATCACAGCGGCGGCGATGCTTTCAAGCATCAGGCTGCCGCCCAGATTGGGCTCGCCGGATCCGGTGCGCGCGGTCAGCATCAGCGAGCCGAACGCGGCCAAGAGACTGCAGGTCACGTAGGCGAGAAACAGATAGCGCTTGCTGGGAAGCCCGGCGAGATGGGCGGCGCGCCGATTGTTGCCGATCAGATAGAGCGCGCGGCCGAACACCGTGTGGTCCAGCAAGAAATAGAGGAATATGGCGACCACGATCGCTAGCGCCACGGGTATCGGAACGCCGGGGATGAAAGTGCCGTCGTAGAGCGGCTGCGTAAACGCGTCGGGTACGTTGAAAACCGGCCGGCCGCCGGAAATCGTCGTTGCCAGGCCGTAGCAGATGTTGAGGCTTCCGAGCGTCACCACGAACGGATTGATGCCGACCCACGAGACAAAAAAGCCGTTGAAGATTCCGACCAGCAGCCCAACGCCGAGCCCGACCGCAAGCCCAACGATCAGGATGAGCCATGCCGGCGCGCCGGCGGCGGCGAGCGCTGTGGTGGCGAGCGCGGTTGCGACGCTGATGACCGACACGGCCATGCCGAGCGACAGGTCGAATCCGCCGGTCAGGATCACTACCATCTGGGCGGAGGCGAACAGCAGCAGGTAGCTCGATTGCACTAGAACGTTGGAAATGTTGCGCAGCGACAGGACGCGCGGCTCGACCAGTGCGACCGCAAGCTCCATGGCGACGATCAGGAGCGGCAGCAGCAGTGCAAAGCCCCAGCGCGTGGCCTGACGGTGCCGCAGGCTTTCCGAAGCGGGGACGACGCCGACCCCGGAGATGCTGGCTTCAGACAAGCGCCGCCCTCCTCTGCGAAAGTTCGTCCAGCGCGACCGCCCCAACGACGATAATGCCGAGGAAGATCGCCTGAATGCGCGGATCGATCCGCAACAGGTCCATCGCATCGGTCAGCGTGAGCAGAAGGAGCGCGCCGAGCGCCACCATCTCGACCCGACCGACGCCGCCCTTGATGCTGACGCCGGCGATCACCGCGGCCGCGATGCTTTCCAGTGTGAGCTGGTCCTTGATGACCGCTTGGCCTGATCCAAGCTGCGCAGTGAAGGCCAGTCCCGATATGGACGCGAGCACCGAGCACATCACATAAGAGAGAATAAGATAGGTCTTGGCGGGCACCCCCGAGACCACCGCAGCCTGCATGTTGCCGCCGATGGCGAGAATATAGCGGCCCATGCGGGTGTAGTTCTGCATCACCCAAATCACTGCCACGACCGCCGCTGCAAGCCAAAAGGCCGAAGGCAAATCAAGCCAGAGCGCGCGGCCGAACCCTTCGACATAGCTTTTCGGCATGCCGTAGACCGGAATGCCGCTGGTCAAAAGCAATGCGCAGCCGGTTGCGATCGACATCGTGCCTAATGTCACCATGAAGGGAGAAATGCGCAGGAACGCAACACATAGGCCGTTCACCAGACCGACGATCACCCCGCACCCCAATCCGGCAAGGACGCCGACGAGAATTATTAGTCCGGGCTCGTTGGGGAATGTATCCTTGAAAGCAACCATGACGAGCGCGCTGGTCACGCTGGTGAGCGCGTAAACTGCGCCCTGAGAGAGATCAAAGCCGCCGACGATGAGGACGAGCATCTGCCCCGCAGCAATGATGACCAGATAAGACGAACTGCGCAGTACGTTGAAAATATTTCCCACGCCGATGAAGTTCGGAACGAACAGCGCGAAGGCGACCAGCAACACCGGCAGCACAATCGGCAGGAATCCGGCTGCGTGATAGGTGCGGAAAATCCGCTCGAACAACGAAGTCGGCGAGGCGTCGCCC
>Ga0209624_10003108_pt1 | contig 11947 bp, 9 predicted proteins | sample JacPinW_OM2H0_O1_FD_188565 | JGI IMG/M metagenome (GOLD analysis project Ga0209624, IMG submission 188565) | Forest soil microbial communities from Algoma, Ontario, Canada - Jack Pine, Ontario site 1_JW_OM2H0_O1 (SPAdes) (version 2) | ecosystem: Environmental > Terrestrial > Soil > Boreal... | reverse complement strand
GGCCATGATGCTGTTGAACGCATCCGCCACCGTGACCGTCTGCCACAGCAAGACCCGCGACCTTGCAAGGTTTACCCGCGAAGCCGACATTCTCGTCGCCGCCATCGGGCGCGCAGGCTACGTTACCGCCGCGATGGTTAAGCCGGGCGCTACCCTCATCGATGTCGGCATCAACCGCATTACCGAACCCGCTGAGCTGGAAGAATTCTTTCCCAATATGCCCGACCGCGCCGCAACCTTCGCCAAGCGCGGCTCTGTCGTCGTCGGCGACATTCACCCTGCTGCCTTCGCGCACTCCGGAGCCTACACGCCCGTTCCCGGAGGCGTCGGCGCTCTCACCATCGCCATGCTGATGCAGAACACCGTCCAGGCGGCCAAACTGCGGCGCGGTCTCGCCACGGAGAAAAAATAACCGATGCTGCGCGTCGGCCTTACCGGCAGCCTGGGCAGCGGCAAATCTACCGCCGCGAGGCTCTTTGCCTCGCACGGAGCCCACACTCTGCAATCCGACGCCATCGGCCGCGAGCTCATGCAGCCCGGCCAGGCCGTTTATGCAGCCATCGTCCAGCATTTCGGCGATGACGTCGTTATGCAGGACGGTCAACTGGATCGCGGTGCGCTCGCCAAAATCGCCTTCACCGATGGCCGTGTGGAAGAGTTGAACGCGATCGTCCATCCCGCGGTAATCGCCCGGCAAGCCGCCTATGCGGACGACGTCTTCCAGCTCGATCCGAGCGGGGTGGTCATCATCGAATCCGCACTGATCTTCGAAACAAACTTCTCCGGCCAACCCGGCGACAAAACACGCTGGCACAGCCGCTTCGACCGCACTATCCTTGTCACCGCTCCAGAAGAGATCAAAATCGCCCGCTTCATCGCGCGTGCCTCAGCGGGCTGCGAGCTGACAGAAGCCCGTCGCGCAGAGTTCGAGGCCGACGCACGCCGACGCCTTGCGCAACAACTCCCCGACGACCAGAAGAGCGGGGTGGTGGATTACGTCCTTACGAATGCCGGTCCACTCACCGAGCTGGAATGGCAGGTCGACCAGCTCTGGCCAATCCTGCTGGCCGCCGCAGCACAGCCTCCAGCTCCAACCAAAGATCATTGATCCAGCAAGACTTACGGTTCAGTGGCAGACTCCGGAACGGAAGGCTCGATACAATCGTATTGTCGGCAGACAACAGTCTGCGATTCGAATGATCAGGTCGTGCCCACGATGAAGTTGCGTCCCGTTCTTCTTGTAGTCCTTATTCTCTCGGCTTTTTACTACGTGACCACTCACGTCGGAACAACGAGCGCGTCTGCGCCCTGGTTCCATCACGTAGACCCCTCGCCTGCCGGCACCAGCCCTAGCACCAGTACCGCTGCCGTCAGCGGTCCTCTCGGCAACTTCGAGCTCACCCAGGCCTCCGCCGCCCCCGCTTATGACATCGAAGAGCAGCAGAACATCGCCGTCTATAAGAAGGCCCTGCCCTCGGTCGTCAATATCACCTCTACCGCCGTCGCGTTTGACTTCTTCTACGGCCCCGTTCCCCAGCAGGGCCAGGGCTCCGGCTTCATCCTCGATAAGCAGGGCCACATCCTCACCAACAACCACGTCATCGACAACGCTCAACGGGTCGAAGTCACGCTCTACGACAAGCACAAGTACAAGGCTAAGGTCGTCGGTGTCGACAAGGGCCACGATCTGGCGCTGCTGCTGATCGACGCGCCGAATCTCCAACCCGCGACGCTGGCCGAATCACAAGGCCTCATCGTCGGCCAACGTGTCTACGCCATCGGCAACCCCTTTGGTCTTTCCGGCACAATGACGCGCGGCATCATCTCCGCCATTCGCTCCATCCACGGTCCCAACAACAACCCGATCGAGGACGCCATCCAGACCGACGCCGCCGTCAACCCCGGCAACTCCGGCGGTCCGCTGCTTAACTCCCGCGGCGAGGTCATCGGCATCACCACGCTCATCGCCAACAACGGCGCGGATCAATCCTCCGGCATCGGCTTCGCGATACCGGTCAACACGGCCAAGGCAGTTATCGCCGACTTTGCTCACTACGGCCGAGTCCGTCGTCCCTCGCTCGACATCGCCACTCTGGCCATCGGCCCCGACATCGCAGAACAGATCGGCCTTCCAGCCGACTACGGCCTCCTTATCGAGCGTGTCCTTCCTGGCGGAGCCGCCGAAAAAGCCGGCCTTCATGGGGGAACTCAGCGCGCCTATCAGGGAAACACCCCCGTGATGCTGGGTGGCGACCTCATCGTCGCAATGGACGGCCAGGAGATTGCGGAGCCGCAGGATCTTGCCGCCGCGATGAACTCGCACAAAGCTGGGGACGAAGTGACTCTCACTGTCTTCCGCGGTCAGCGCAAGATGGACTTCAAGGTGAAGCTGAACGACGCAACCGAAGAACAAGGCCACGTAGGCTAGCGCCGAGCAAAGCGAGGCCCTAAGCATCTCTCGCACCGAGACCGGTACACACGCCACGAAGTGGCCGCCCTCCGCGCAGGAGGCCCGTCCGGCAGGACAGATCTTTTTACTGTAACGAAAAAGGTTACTTATTGCATCGCAGATACCGCCGCCCCTGCACGGCATACTCTTCGCCCAACACCCGGGCAATCGCCTCCGGATAAGCCGCATGCTCCTGCAACAGAATCCGCGCCGAAAGAGTCTCTACGGTATCGTCATCGTGCACGGGTACCGTCTTCTGCAGAATAATTACGCCATGATCCACGGCCTCGTCGACAAAGTGGACTGTGCACCCTGCTACCTTCGCGCCATACTCCAGCGCCTGCCGTTGCGCATCGAGCCCGGGGAAAGCGGGCAGAAGCGAAGGATGCACATTCAGAATCCTGTTTGGAAACGCCGCAACAAAAGCCGGCGAGATAATTCTCATATAACCGGCGAGGCACACCAGATCGACCTTGTGCTGATGCAGCCGCGCGATCATCTCCGCATCGTGCTCTGCGCGTTTTCTGCCTGCTGACGGAATCGCAAACGCAGGCAGATTCAACTCTCGCGCAACCGCCAGCCCCGGCGCGTCCTCGATGTTCGACAACACGACAGCAATCTCCGCATGGTCGAGCCGGTGTTCGTGAATCGCCTTCGCGATCGCAAGAAAGTTCGAGCCTCTGCCCGACAGGAGAACACCAAGTCGCTTCATCACCAGAAATCCCTTAAACAATTCTATCGAGCATTCGGTAACAGCCCCTGCTCTACCAACACTGGAGGCCGACGGTGCTTCGTCGCCTGTTCGTACGCATAGGCCCATCCCAACAGATCGCCGTCGTGCCAAGGCCGTGTCGAGATCTCCAGCCCAAACGGCAGTCCGCCCGGATAAAAGCCTCCCGGTACCACCACCGCCGGCACGCCGATCATGTTCACCCATCCCGTAGCCGAGTGCGGGCCGCCGCTGATGCCTCCGTCCTGCGGCATCGTCTCGTCCGGCGGGGGCATCTGTGCCGCTGGATACACATATCCATCCAGATGCAGCCGGTCGAGCGTCTCCAAATACATCTCCATCGCCTTCTTCCGCGGGCCGAATACGTTTGCCTCCGCCTGCGGATCGGACTCAATCAGCGCCTGCTTCACCTTCGGCACCTCCGTGCGCCCGTTCGTGTCTCCGCTGCTGATGATGGTTGCCGGCAAAGGCGACCCAACTGCTTTCTCGTACTCCGCGGCAGAATGGTACTGCGGAGGCCCGTACTCCGCGAGAAACTTCTCAGTGCCTTCGCGAATGTATGGCGTCGTTCCCACGTGCGAGATTGTCATTGCAAAGCTGTCCGGCAGAATCGAATCATCGAACACTACCGTAGCTCCCGCCGCCTCGAGCCCTTCGATCGCCCTCATGAAGGCCTCACGCGTCTCCGGCCGCAGCCGCATCACCGAGTCCTCGATTGCCGCCTTTACCTCCGAAGGCGTAGCGGAAGCTGGAATCCCTTGAAACGGAATTCCCGCACCCGACAGCACTATCGCAGGCACGCCGAACCGCTTCCCCTTCAAAGCATCTGCCTTCAAATACTGCGTGTAAGGACCTGCCTGCGCCTTCGACGTCGAGCCCGCTGTCCGCGGATCGTCAGCATCCTCACCTGCCATGACATCCAGCGCAATCGTCGCATCGGTGACATTCCGCGCAATCGGCCCGGTGTTATCCAGCAGCCAGTCCAGCGGAGCAATTCCGGCGATGCTCACGAGCCCACGCGTCGGAAACACGCCCACTACCGAACTTGTCGACGATGGCATCCGAATCGAGTTCCCCGTATCCGTGCCGTTCCCCAGAACCGCCATATTCGCCGTCACCACCGTAACGGTCCCGCCCGAAGACCCTCCCGGGCTGAACCGCACGTCATACGCATTTCCTGTGCGCCCGTACGCTGTACTGCGATTCGTATCGCTCGCCGCGAAGTCCGGCATGTTCGTCTGCCCGATGATGACTGCCCCCGCCGCGCGCAGCTTAGCCACAATCGTCGCGTCCTTCGGGGCCACCAGCTCCTTGCCCGGAACCATGTAGCCCTTCCACCCATCCGAGGTGATCAATCCCTTCACGCTCGTATTTTCTTTCGTCACGATCGGCACTCCCCAGAGCGCACCACGATGAAAGTTGGACCCACCGGCCTTAGCCTCTGCATCCTCCCGCGCCGCCGTCTCCAGCGCGCCCTTCGCATCGATGTACTGTAGCGCGCGATAGATGCCGTTGTATTTATCGATCCGTGCCAGATACCACTGCACGACCTGGGTCACCGTGTATCTATGACTCTTGTACAGCGCCTCCAACTGGGGAACGGTAACCTCCATTAGGTCGCGATCCATCGCTGCGCTCTTTGCAGCCGGCGCAACCTTTGTTTGGGCGCTCAGAGTCCCCAAACCAAGCGCAAGCGCGGCAAGAAAACATGCGGAACATACAGGTATCTTCATATCACCCTTCAGGCCAAGCGATTTTCCCTATAAGAACACAGCTACGGACGCTGCCGGCGCACTACTCCTCGGAGCGCTTTTAACTACGCTCCGTACAAATCACCAACGATAGTCGCGAAACATCACGCGTAGCTGACCTTGCGCTCCCCACGCACCACGCGCCCAATCAAGCAGTGGCGCTCATTCGCGCGATTCAAAATCGCCTTCGCCTTCTTGATCTTCTCTGCCGGAATCACCGCAATCAGTCCAATCCCCATATTGAACGTCCGCAGCATCTCATCCTCTTCCACATTCCCAAGCTGCTGCAGATGCGCGAACAAGGGAGGCACCGTCCATGAAGCCCGGTCCACCACTGCACCCATCCCCTTCGGCAGAATTCGCGGCAGATTTTCAGTAATCCCACCGCCCGTAATGTGAGCCATGCCGCTGACGACTTCTGCGCCCGTCAGCTTTTTGATCACCGAAAGATAGCTGCGGTGGGTCCGCATCAGAGCTGCGCCGGTCTTGTCTTTCAACTCGTTGACATACTGTTCCGGCCCATACTTCGCCACTTCAAACAACAGCTTCCGCGCGAGCGAGTAGCCGTTTGTGTGCAGCCCGTTCGAGGGCAACCCCACCAGAACATCGCCCACCTGGATATGCTCGCCCGTGATGATCTTGTCCCGGTTCACCGCGCCAATAATCGTGCCTGCGAGGTCATACTCTCCGTCGCCGTAGAAGCCCGGCATCTGCGCCGTCTCCCCGCCAATCAACGCGCAGCCATTTGCCCGGCAGGCTTCGCTCAAGCCCTGCACCACCGTCTCCACCACTTCATTCTCCAGCTTCCCTGTCGCCAGGTAATCCAGAAAAAACAGCGGCGTAGCGCCCTGCACGGCGATGTCATTCACGCAATGATTCACCAGGTCCGCACCGACCGTATGATGAATTCCCAGCTCAAATGCCACCTTGAGCTTCGTCCCCACGCCATCGGCCGAAGACACCAGCACCGGGTTCGGAAACTTCTCCAGGTCCAGCGCAAATAGGCCGCCGAAGCCGCCAATCTCGCTCAGAACCTGCTTGTTGAACGTTTTGCGCGCCAGCATCTTGATGCGCTGCTTGCTGCGGTCGCCCGAAGTGATGTCGACGCCCGCATCCGCGTAGCTGATGCTCTTCCGCGCCGATCCGTCATTCTTCACGGCTGGTTTCAGCCCTGCGGGCTTCTTCTGCATTGTTGCCGTCCGCAGCGATGGTTCTGGGGTTACTCCCGCCTGTCCAGCGGTTGTATCAGGAGTAGAGGAGGTCTCGTCCGGCAAGGTAGTGCTCCATATCTCGGGGTAGCTTTGAATCGAAGAACTTAAGTCTAGCAGGGTCACCGTTCGGGCCTGATAAACCAGAGGTTATTCGTACACGCCTAGCAACCTGCCACGCTCTTCCGGCGTAGGAACCGGACAAGCATCATACCGCCCGAACACCCGGTAACGAAACCGCGCCACCACCCCATATCCCCATTCGCGCAACCACCGCGGAATCAGCCTCAGCGCGCTTTCCACCCCCCGCCAGGGCCCGCCCAGCAGACGCAGACACCCCGCAACTGCATCCGACCGCTGATACAACCGCTCCTCGGCCGTCAAAGCGTTCACGATCAGGATGACGCCATCGGGAAGCTCCAGAATCCCGAACCGCGCCAGCATCTCACGCCCCAATTCACTCTGCAGCGGAGCATAGCGAAACCGATCCCTCCGGTCCCGCTTCATCAGAAACTTCACCACCCCATTGCAAAGCGCGCAGACGCCGTCATACAGCAGCAACGCCCGCCCCTGAATCGCGCTCCGCTCAGCGTCCGTCATGCTTCAATGATAGGCTCCGGACGGCGTACCCGCTCTTATTCCATCCTCAAAGCCTTGGCCGGATCGACGGATGCCGCTCGGCGCGCCGGGATTAGCCCTGCGAGACAAGCCGCCACCGCCAGAGTCAGAATCGCCCCCGTCATCACCGTGGTATCCGCTTTGGTGATCTCGTACAACTGTGTTTTCACAAACCGTACGCGCATCAGAGCTACCGGGATCCCAATCGCCAGCCCCAGCACGGTCTGGATCGTAGCCCCCCGCATGATCATTGCCACTACTCTGCTGCGCTCTGCTCCCAGGGCCATGCGGATGCCAATCTCTGAGGTTCGTCCGGCAACGGTGTAGGAGGTCACGCCGTACAGCCCAATCGTCGCCAGCAACAACGCCAGTCCGCCAAACAGCATCGTCAACCGCGAGATCATCTTCTCCTCGCTGAACCGGTCGCTGATCTGTTCGGAGAACGTCTGAAACTTCGCCACCGCAAGGTTAGGATTGATCGCGGTCAACGTCCTTCGTGCCAGCGTCTCCATATCGTTCATCGGTCGGTCGGTGGCAATCGAAATTGCGCCGGCGTACAGCCCCTCGTCCTTCTCGATCGGATCCTTATCGCTCGCCGGACGCTGCATCATCGGCACAAAGTACATGTAGTGGTCATTCCATCTCACGCTCTCGTAGGCAGTGTCCTCGACGACGCCCACGATCTGATAATCTCCGGCCGACTTCGGGCCATCCCCGCCGAAGTGCTGCCCAATCGGATTGAGACCCTTCAGATAATGTTTCGCAAACGCCTCATTGACGACGGCCACGGTCGGAGCCGTCGCCGTATCCTGGACGCCGATCCCGCGGCCCATCACCACCCGTGTCCCCACCGAGTCGAAGAACTCAGCATTTGCCTTCACAAACGAGGCCCCGAACCCGCCAACGGGTGGCTGTCCCTGGACAGTAACACCTGTTCCCCAGTTGTTATCCTCCATCGGCGTATAAGTCGCGATCCCAACCTTCGTCACTCCGGGAAGCATGTGGAATCGCTCCTCAATCGTCCGGTAAAGCGCTTCGACCTGTGTCTGCGAATAACCCGCAGCCTGCGGGTTGATATGGACGATGTACCGGTTCCTCGCGTCCAGCTTCATATCCTTGGTCTGGAGCTTGTTCAGGCTCTGCGCAAACAATCCCGCACCCACCAGCAGGACGAGCGAAAGCGCCGCCTGCAGCACCACCAGCCCGCGCTGCAGCAGGGAAGCTCCCGTCGCCGTCGCGCGTGTCCCGCTGCGCAAAGCATCCGCAGGATTCGCACTCGCAGTAATCCAAGCGGGTGCAACGCCAAATAGAATCCCCGTCACTAACGACAGGGCAAACGCAAACCCAATCACCTCCAGCGATGGGCTCGCATGAATCGGGACGTTGTTATCCCCAGGAAACGCCATCAGCAGGAGCATCCTTGTGCCCGCATACGCCACGGCCAACCCTGCCAGTCCGCCCAGCACCGAAAGCACGAGACTCTCCGTCAACAACTGGCGAACGATTCTTCCTCTCATCGCCCCAAGCGCCGTTCGCACCGACATCTCCGTACGCCGTGCCATGCCCCGAACCAGCAGCAGATTCGCAATATTCGCGCATGCAATCAGCAGGACCAGCCCCGCAACCCACATCAGCAGCCGCAAATGCGACGCATACTCATCCTGCAGCGCCTGAATCCCCGCACCGGCCTGCGTCAGCGGCGTATGTGTCTTCCCCAGGATCTCCTGATCGCGTTTCGACTGAGTAAACCTGTGCGCATAAATCTGCCTCAGCAGCGCATTCACCTTCTCCTGTAGCGGAGCCATCGCCACGCCAGGCTTCAACCGCCCGACAAGGTAAAGCCAATTTGAGTTCGGGTCATGAACATACGCCACGCCTGCCACCACCGGCATCGACTCGATCGGCAGATAATAGTCCGGCGGCGTGTTCGACATCCGGTCGCCATAAAATCCCTGTGGCGCAATGCCTACCACCGTCACCGCCTTCGTATTCACCCAGAACGTGCTCCCAATAACCGAAGGATCGCCCGCATACTCTCGCTGCCAAGTGTCGTAGCTCATCACCGCAGTGTTCGGAGCGCCCTGCGCATCATCCGCATCTCCAAGCAGCCGTCCCCTGTCCGGCTTCAGCCCGAACGTTCTGAAGTAGTTGCCCGAGACAAACTCTCCCATCACACTCTTCGGCTCAACCCCGGTCCCATCCCGCCGCACCGTCACCGGCCGATAATGAAACCCCGCCTGAATCCCCGCCAGTTCTTCAAACTCCGGCAGATTCTTCTTCATCTGCTGATAGGTGTCCGTCGAGAACATCCCATAGTTCCCATCATCCTTCGTCCCGCCGGTCACGCAACAATCATCGTTGTCGCCCAGCCGCACCAGCATCTTCGGATCGGCAACCGGCAGCTTCTTCAGCAACACCGAATTCACCAGCGTAAAGATCGCGGCATTCGCCCCAATCCCCAATGCCAGCGTTAGCAGAACGGTAATGGTGAACCCCGGCGTCTTCCGCAACTGCCGCAGCGCATACTGCACATCCTGCATGAGCGTGGTCATCGTTCGCTCTCCTCGCGACTACTCGATTTTCCAAAAAATCCAGTAGGGGAGAAGCACACGACCGACCAAACAGCCGCGCGACTTATCAGCAACTTAGCGACTCACTTCACAATCACCCTGTCCACTGGCGATTTACGCCGTCCGAAACCGGACACCTGCGGAAGAAACCGCTCCCACGATGGGGGACGAATTCCGTCCCCCCACCCTCCGTAGGCTACCGGCAGTGAATCGTGAACGGAATCCTTTGCGTAACAGGGTTCGGCGAGATGATGTTGATCTCCACCCACCCGTGATAGTTCGCGAACTGCGCCCTGTTCGCCCCAAGATGCCACTCGTCGTAGATCGGCGTCGATCGTTTCGGCTGCGACAGATCAACTATCTGCGGCGTGGAGGAGTGCCCGCCATCGCTGCGCGTGAACGTATACGTCACCGATGAGGGCGACGACGCGATCACACCCCAGCCGAACTTCAGCTCCACCGGACAAGGCCCGCTGTACTCATAGTTTTGGGCAACCTGCCCGTTGGCCCGTAAGGACGAACCCCCAATACGGACGCCCGCGAAGGCCGCCCGGCTCATCGCAAAACTGGTTGCCACCGAGGCCGCAATCATAGCCAGAAATACTCTCTTGATCTTCGTCACTCTGCCTTCCTTTGAAATAGAAGTTCACGATGTCCTGCTGCTTGTTCATTCGGCTCACACCGCAATAACGGACGAAACATTCCCGCAGAACGAAGCATGCTACGATGGTCGACTTAGGCATTTTGAGAGCGCAATATCGCGTCCATAGCCGCAGCGGCGCTGCTGTTCGCCATTTCAACAGCACCCGCTCAAAACAGTCTGCCGATCACTCCGGACACCCGACGGCCGGAGCGGGTCGAGGGCCCAAAACTTTACAAGTGATCACAAAAGATCAGGACATCAGCGTATCCAGACGCAACGCTGGGCGCGAGATCGTGACGAGGTGCCACCATGATCGTATCTTCCGATTTTCGGACTGCGAAATTACCGCTCAACAACGGAAGCGGCGATATGCCCGCGCTCGGGTTTGGCACCCTGATTCCCGATCCTGCCGTGACGATAAGTGCCACCAGAGACGCACTGGAAGCCGGATTTCGACACTTCGATTGTGCGGAACGATACCGAAACGAGAGCGAAGTGGGCGAGGCGTTGCAGGCGGGACTTGCCGCTGGAGGTACTGCGCGCGAAGACATCTTCGTCACCACGAAGTTGTGGAACTCCAATCATCGGCCCGAGCGTGTCGAACCGGCATTCGAGGCGAGTCTGAAAAGACTCCGGCTCAACTATGCGGATCTCTATCTCATTCACACTCCGTATGCATTTCAACCGGGAGACGACCAGGATCCGCGGGATCAAAACGGCAATGTCATCTACGACAAAGGAATAACTTTGCTCGATACCTGGAGAGCAATGGAAGCTCTCGTGGACCACGGCAAGTGCCGGGCCATCGGACTGTCGGACATCAGCTTTGACGAACTGTTGCCCATCTACGAAGCGGCGAGGATCAAGCCAGCCGTGGTCCAGGTCGAATCCCATCCGTACCTGCCGGAGACGGAGCTTCTGCAATTCTGCAAGGAGAAGGATGTTGTGTTTTTGGCCTTCGCGCCATTGGGTCACGGAATGAAGCCGGGGCTGCTCGAAGATCCAGTCATTTCGGCAGTCGCGGCACGAGTAGGTAAGACGACGGCACAGGTGCTGTTGGCGTGGGCGGTGCAGCGCGGCACGGCTTTGCTGACCACGCCCAAATCAGCGGCGCGCGCGCGAGAGAATTTTGACATCTCTCCCCTGCCGGAAGACGCGTTTGACGAAATCACTCGCATCCAGACCAGGCAGAGGCTCAACCAAGTGGTGAAGACTGGCGTCCCGGGTTTCATTCCATAACGAACCCAAACGTGAAAGCCACCCCAAACTTTCAACTTGCCAAATCTCAAAACGCCGCCCTCCTATACTGAAAGCATGACTCGCAGCCTCCCCCGTTCTCGTCGCCTGCAGCAGCGTGCTGAAAAATTCCTCCCAGGAGGCGTCGACTCGCCCGTCCGCGCCTTCCGCGCCGTAGGCGGAGACCCACCCTTTCTCACCCACGCCGAAGGCGCATACCTCTACGACGAAGACGGCAACCGCTACCTCGACCTCTTCGGCTCCTGGGGACCCATGATCCTCGGCCATGCCTTTCCGCCCGTCGTCGAAGCCATCCAGCAGGCCGCCGCCAAGGGCGCCAGCTTCGGAGCCTCCATCGCCGCCGAAGCCAATCTTGCGGAATTCGTCATTCACTGCTTTCCCTCCATCCAAAAGCTCCGCTTCGTCTCCTCCGGCACCGAAGCCTGCATGTCCGCCATCCGCCTCGCCCGCGGATTCACCGGCCGCAACTTCGTCATCAAGTTCGAGGGCTGCTACCACGGCCACTCCGACGCGATGCTCGTCAAGGCTGGCAGTGGAGTCGCCACGCTCGGGATCCCCGGCTCCGCAGGCGTCCCCGCCGAGACTGCCATGCACACCCTCGCCTTGCCCTTCAACGACCTCAACGCCGTAGCCGCCGTCTTCGCCGCACGCCCGCACGACATCGCCTGCGTCATCGTCGAACCCGTCGTAGGCAACGCCGGCACCATCCCGCCCAACCCCG
>Ga0209624_10003107_pt1 | contig 11950 bp, 6 predicted proteins | sample JacPinW_OM2H0_O1_FD_188565 | JGI IMG/M metagenome (GOLD analysis project Ga0209624, IMG submission 188565) | Forest soil microbial communities from Algoma, Ontario, Canada - Jack Pine, Ontario site 1_JW_OM2H0_O1 (SPAdes) (version 2) | ecosystem: Environmental > Terrestrial > Soil > Boreal... | reverse complement strand
CGGTGAACGGCTGGGCTCCAAAGCGGGAACCAACCTGTAATCCGCTGCCTTCGCGGATCGGATCGGCCACGAGGTTGTTCGAAATGGTGTTGTCCGTGCCACCGTAGAGGGCGATGCCGTTGGCCAATACCGGTGTCTGCACCGTGTTGTGGTCGAAGGTGTTGCTAACATCCTCAATCTGATCCGACCACATAGCCAGGGCGTCGTCCCCGGTGTTGCGAACAAAGTTATTCGTCACGACCGAGTTGGTGACGCCGGTGTGGAAGTTGATCCCATCGGCGATCTGGTCCGCGATGATATTGTCGTGGATTCTCAGGTTCGACATCGGGCCATCGAACCACATGCCCACCTTGGTGTGATGGATGTATAGCCCTTCGATCGTCGAATTGCTCAACGCGCCGCCGATGCCGTTTACCTGGTCGGTATCAATGCGCTCCCGGACATCACCCTCGATGGTGAAGCCGGAGAGATGGACGTTCGAGCTGCCACCGTCGGCAACGTACTTGCCGTAGAAACCGACGCCGGTGTGCACTGAGCCATCGGGCAAAGGAGTACTCAGGGTCACCTGGTGTCCCCTGACGATCGTGTGCCAATTACCGGCACCTTCGATCGTGACGTTGTCAACGAGAATATGGCGGTTCACCTGATAGGTGCCTGGCGGCAAGTAGACCACGCGGTGCCAGGCCTTCGCGGATGCGATCGCTTTGTCAAACGCGTCCGCCGAATCGCGCCGCCCGGTCGGATCGGCACCGAACTGCTGTACGTTCACGGATGGCTCGTTGGGGTGCTGCGCGGGGCCAACCAGCTCGGAGTCAAGCAAGTCAATGACTGTCCAGGCGGCATTGCTCGAGGCCGGAGCGGTGAGGCGGATCTTGTCGCCCGGTTGGTAGGGGTGACCGAGCAGCAAACGCTGCTCGTCGTAGAAATGGTTCGGGCGGAACGGTATGGTGATGACCGGCGGCGGGGTCGTGGCCGACGGTACGCAGGAACACTCGGTAATATATTGATCGGGAAACAAGAGGCCGGCGTTCGGATCATTGGAGAACGGGTACTGGTTATAGAGCCATGCGTACTGCGAGGTGAGCGTCATGGTGACAACGGACCTGCCGTTAATTGAGACGGCGAGCGGTGCCGTAATACCTCCGCCGGTTGGCGCATCCGGGATGCTGTAACGCACCGTAATGGCATTGGCCGCTTTGGGCAGGGTGAACTCGACATATTGTCCGGGGAGGAGCTGGACCGCCGCGCGACCCGACGCTTCGGCGGGAAGCGTGTATGCGGCCCGGGAGGGGCCAATGATCGTGCCGTCGGTCACGGCATTCTCAGCCTCCTGCTCAACAAAGTGAGTGTTCGCCCCACGGTCATCGACCAGCGACGGGTCGAGGGCCGCGCGGGTTACCGAAGCGGTGGGAGTTTTGGGAGCTGCGTAGAGGGGTAGAGCATACGCTGCGGTCAGGCACAGGACAAAGCGAGACGTGCGACTTAGGAATCCCTGAAATTTCATGATGCCTCCTGATTAACTCTTTCTCTTGGCACACAAAGAGGACGGTTGGCGACCCACCGAGCAGGCTGCCTCCTCTGGTTGGATTGAGCAATGATTGTGCTACCTGGGCCGGGACGCCAATACTTGCACGGCAACGCCCTAAGAAGCAAGTGATTAGTTAGTAGGTTTAAAAAATATTTAAGGACGGTGGATGAGACCGAACGATCTCATCCTCGCTCAAGGTTGCTATTCGTCGTCGGCCCGTCTGAAGGATCTCCTGGGTTGCGATGTTGAGGACGACGTACTCGCGATTGTTCTGAGCGGTCACTGCGATGAAACTGTCGCGAAGATGGGGCACCCGGCTTCGGGGTGGCGGTGAGGTTGAGGGAGAGGTTTTGTGTGGCTTCGCGAGCTGGTTGTTATTCCTGCCATTGGGCTACTTGCTGGAGGGCCTGAGAGAGCGTGCCGAGGACCACGTTGGGGCGGCCGTTGCCGAAGCGTTCGATGGTCTGGTCGAGGTCGTCGGTGGAGTTCCAGAAGCCGATGCAGATGCGGTTGGCGGGCAGGTGGGCGCGGACGCGTTGACAGAGGGCACGCGCGTGCGAAAAGGCAAATGGAGGGAGGGCCGAGATGAAGACCACGGTTTCGGGCTCTTTGGCGAGGGTGTCGAGGAGCTCGGTGGAGAGGGAGGCGCCGGAGAGCAGGAGGGTTGAGTGATCGGCCCGCTCCATGAGCTGCGCGAGCATGAGGGTGGTGAGCTCGTCGGCTTGATCGCTGGCGGAGATGCAGACTACGGCAAACTCCTTGCGGGCAGGAGTGGGCCAGGCTCGTGAGGGGAGGGCGCGATCCTCGGGAGGGGGAGGGTTGTCGCCGGGGGAATGATCGGTGAGATCGGGAAGGTTCTTCTCGCGATAGCTGGTGAGTTCGGCGATAAGCTCGCCGATGCTGAGGAAGAGGAAGTTGGAGCGGACGTCGTCGAGGACACCCTGGTGGCGGTCCTGCTCGGCGAGGCTGAGGGCGGGGACGAGAACGGAGTCGTAGAGCTCGACGAGGGGCTTGCCCTGGAGGAAGCGGTCGGCGATGGCGTGAGCTTCGGGTTGATCCATGGCGAGGAGGCGCTCGTAGAAGTGGGCGTCGGCGGAGAGCTCGGCGTCGCTGCCGAGCAGGGTGTGGAGGAAGGACATCTGCGGGACGTAACGGCCGAGGACCACCATGCAGACGGTGAGCGGGGTGGAGAGGACCAGGCCGGGCCAGCCCCAGAGCAAGGTCCAGAAGATCGCCATGGCAAGCAGGGCGAGGGAGGAGATGCCGGTTCGCGAGCCGTAGAGCCAGGGCTCCAGGAAGTTGGTGACCGTGAGTTCGAGAACGAGGAAGAGGCCGATGACCTCAATGGGCGGCAGCCAGGTATGCGAGATGGCGACGGAGACGATGAGCGGAAGGATAAGGCTGGTGGCGGTGCCGACGTAGGGGATGACGCGGAGAATGGCGGCGATGGCTCCCCAGAGAGTTGAGTCGGGCACGCCGATGAAGTGGAGGCCGATGCCGAAGGAGAGACCGTAGGCGGCGTTGACCGCGGCCTGCATGACGAGGTACTGGCTGATGCGGTTGGCGGCGTCCTCGAGAGCCTGGGTCATGAGATTAATGTGGCCCATGCCGGCGAGAAGGAGGAGGCGGTTGCGCAGCTCTTCGCGCTTGAGCAGCATGTAGATGGTGAAGACGATGACGACGCCGATGGCTCCGATGGGCTTGAGAACGGTAAGGGCCAGCTGGGTGGCGGCCTGGAGCTGGCTGCGGTTGGGGTCGATAATGCGCACGGGCTGGGGCTGCTGGAGGGGGGCGTTGGGCCAGACGACGGGTGCGGGCGGAGCGGCGGTGGCGGCGAGGTCGGCGCCGATGTCTTCGATGGTGGTGAAGGCGTTTTCGATGGACCGCTCGGTGGGGGAGTGGACCGAGGCCATCTTCTCCTGCAGGGTCAGCCGGTAGGCAGGGAGGGTCTGGGCGACGTGCAGCAGTTGACGGGCGCCCACGTAGCCGATTCCGAAGAGGACGACGCAGGCGATGGCTCCGACCAGCGCTACGGCCGGCAGCCGGGGGAGACGTAGTTTTTCGAGGCGGTCGACGGCGGGGGCAAGAAGGAAGGTCAGGGTGAGGGCAAAGACGAGCGGAATGATAAGCTCGCGCGCGAAGTATAGGACAAGGACGATGACCGCGAGCAAAAGAAAAGGCTCGCCCCTGGGAAACTCGGCTGATCGAGCACGGGACATTAGTACCTCGCGGATTGTGTGTCTTGACGGGGACAGCATACAGGAAGTTAGCGGTCATCGGCGGATGGTTTCTTGGTGAGGCTCGAATGGGGTGCCTCGCAGGCTGGCTGCGAGTTGAGTGGATGCCTTACTTTATGGAGCGTGTGCGGGCAAGGGCGAACTTTAAGGGCTTTGTCTATCGAGTGCCGGCGCTCGTCGCCGCCAACCTAGCTCTTCGCCGCCAACCTAAAGGTGGAGATGAAGATCAGCCTTTGTGGCCATGACAGGAAGATGGGCGAAGGCTAATCTATCTTTCGTACACGTTTTGATCTCGAATCTACAGTGACCTTCCAAGAGGTGCCCTGACCCGGCACCTCTCATTTTTTGCGTGTGAGCTTGTGCTGGTCGGAGAGCAGGTGATGGTGGGAGCCGATCTCTCGTTGCGCGGCAAGGATAGAGTTGGATTGCGATGGCGGCGAACGGGCGCAGGCGTTAGGCTTGTGAGGTTGCTTTTGGGGGAATAGCCGATGACGCGGATGCTGAGTGCGAAGGAACGATTTGCCCTGGGACAGGAGCGGCGCCAACAGATGCGGCGCGTGGACCATAAGACGTGGAAGGCGAGTGCTCGGCGCGAGGATCCGCTAGCGCTGCTGGAGGCGTCGACGCGAGGGCGGCTGCCGGCGCTGGTGGCGATGAAGAACCAACTGATGGCGGTGTCGCCGTTTGGATACTTTCGCGGGGCAGTGCCGGTGATGGCGTATGACCTGTCGCTGGGAGGTAATACGGGAATATGCAACCAGCTGTGCGGAGATGCGCACGTGCGCAATCTGGGTGTGTTTGCGGCGCCGGACGGGCGGCTGGTGTTCGATATCAACGACTATGACGAGACGATTGTCGGACCGTTTGAGTGGGACGTGAAGCGGATGGCGACCAGCCTGGTGCTGGCGGGACGCGTGGGAGGGAACAAGGATGCGCGTTGCCGGGACGCGGCGATGCTGTTTCTGGAGCGTTATCGCACGATGATGACGCTATTTGCGAAGATGCCGGTGCTGGAGGTGGCGCGGTTCCAGGTGCATCGGCTGCATGATGTGTCGCCGGTGGCAGGGGTTTTGATGGCGGCGGAGCGGGCTACGCCAATACACAACCTGCTGGCGCTCACGGAGGTGGAGGGCGCGAGCGTGGAGAAGACGACAGGGCATCCGGCGAAGGGGGCGAAGGCTGCGAGGAAGGTTGCGAAGAGGAGGGAGAAGGGCAGCGCGGTCGAGAGGCCGAGACGGATCTTCAAGACGCTTCCGCCGAATCTGAAACGAGTGACGGGAGAGCTGGCCGAGCAGGTGGTGGGCTCGCTGGTGCCGTATGCGGAGAGTCTGCTGCGGGAGCGGAAGCACTTTTTAGCGCAGTACACGCCGGTGGATGTGGCGTTCAAGGTAGTGGGGACGGGGTCGGTGGGGCTGCGGGACTACTGCGTTTATATGGAAGGGAATGGGAGGCGGGACCCGCTGTTTCTGCAGATCAAGGAGGAGACGGAGTCGGGGTATGCGCCGTATATCAAGCGTGCGATCGGGAGCGGTCCGGGGCGTCGAGTGAGGCAGCACCAGGGACGACGCGTGGTGGAGGGAGAGCGCGCGATGCAGTTGCAGTCGGACCCGTTTCTGGGATGGACGACGATGGATGGGCGGGACTTTCTGGTGAGGCAGCTGAACGATCATAAGGCGTCGGTACAACTGGAGGATTTGAAGGCGGCAGGGTTGATGGAGTATGCGGCGGTGTGTGGAGAGATGCTGGCGCGGGGACATGCGCGATCGGGCGACAGCTCCATGGTGGCGGGGTATCTGGGGACCTCGACGCGGTTCGATGTCGCGGTGGGGACGTTTGCGATGGCGTATGCGGACCAGACGGAGATGGACTGGAAGGAGTTGGTGAAGTCGCTGAAGAAGACGGGAAAGAAGTGATGATGTCCTGCCGGACGGGCCCACTACGCGTGGGGCGGGCGTTCGCACGCCGTTTTAACTTGTCGAGGAAGAATGAGCTGCATCGGTCCTCCCGTTGGTCGGAATCATAAATGTGCCGACCAACGGGAGGCCAACAAATGATCGCAGCAGCAAAACCGGTATACCCGCCACGAAGTGGCCGCTCCACGCGTAGTGGGCCCGTCCGGCAGGACATTGTTCTGAATAACTTTTAGGGAGTGTCGAGATTGCTGAATCTGTTTCGAGGCTTACGACCTTTGCAGCGCGCCAGCGTGGTACGCGATGTGCTGGCGGGCGTCGTGCTCGCGGCGATGGATATTCCGCAGGTGCTGGGGTATACGAAGATCGCCGGGATGCCGGTGGTGACCGGGCTGTATACGCTGCTGCTGCCGCTGGTGGCGTTTGCGGCGTTCGGCTCGTCGCGATACCTGATGGTGGCGGCGGACTCGGCGACAGCTGCGATCTTCGCGGGTGGGGTGTCGGGAATGGCGACGCCGGCGGGGGCGCAGTATGTGGCGTTGGCGGGAGTTGTTGCACTGCTGACGGCGGTGATTCTGCTGCTCGCGCGGCTGCTACGGCTAGGGTTTATCGCGGACTTTCTTTCGCGAACGGTGCTGGTCGGTTTTCTTACGGGCGTTGGGATTCAGGTGGGGATCTCAGTATTGAGCGAGATGGTTGGCGTCCCGGTGAATTCACGCAGGCCGGCGGTGCAGCTTTGGGAGGTGCTTCACGGACTGCCGCGGGTGCATGTGGCGACGGTGGTGGTGGCTGCTGCGGTGCTGGGGTTTGTGCTGGTGCTGCGCCGGTTCGCTCCGAAGGTGCCGGGGGCGCTGGTCGCTGTGGTGGGGGCGATCGCGGCGAGCGCGATGCTGGATTTTGCGGGGCGCGGGATTGCGACGATCGGGCCGGTGGCTGGCGGTTTGCCGCACCTGGGATTGATGGGTCTGGTTAGCCTTCGCGCGATGAGCTGGAAGGAGATGGAGCAGCTGATCACGGTGTCGTCGTCGTGCGCGGTGATGATCCTGACGCAGAGCGCGGCGACCTCGCGGATCTATGCGGCGAAGCATCATCAGGAGGTGAATGAGAATAACGATCTGTTCGGGCTCTCGGCTGCAAATGCGGCGTCGGCGCTGAGCGGAGCGTTCGTTGTGAATGGAAGTCCCACGCAGACGGCGATGATGGAGGGTGCCGGTGGACAGAGCCAGATGGCGCAGGTCACGACGGCGGTGGTGGTGGGGCTGGTGCTGCTGTTTCTTACCAGGCCGCTGCAGTATCTCCCGACGTGCGTGCTGGGCGTGCTGGTGTTTCTGGTTGCGCTGCGGCTGATCGACTTGAAAGGACTGCGGGACATTCAGGCGGAGAGCCCGCAGGAGTTTGCGCTGGCACTGTCGACGGCGGCGGTGGTGGTGCTGGTCGGGGTGGAGCAGGGGATCGTGATTGCGATGGTGGTGTCGCTGCTGCGCGTGATACAGCATAGCTATCATCCGCACAGCGGCGTGCTGGTCGCGGATGGAAGCGGAGTCTGGAAGATGGTGCCGGTGGGGCCGGGTGTGGTGACGGAGCCGGGGCTGGTGTTGTACCGGTTTGGAGCGGCGCTGTTTTATGCCAATGCGGGGCGGTTTCTTGAGGAGTTGACGTGCGTGGTTGGGCCGATGCCTTCGGCGGTGCGCTGGGTGGTAGTGGATGCAGAGGCGATCACGCATGTGGACTATTCGGCGGCGCGTGTGGTGATGGAGCTGAAGGAGAATCTGACGACGGCTGGAATCGAACTGGCGTTTGCAAGGGTGCCGTGGGATCTGCGGGCCGACTTCGACCGGCATCATTTGGCGGAGGCGATTGGGGAGGTGCGAATCTTCCACCGGCTGCATGATGCGATCGATGCGTTCGAGAAGTCGTAGCCGCGAAGGTTGTTTGTGAGGACGCGCTGCTTGCTCGAACTGGTGGCGGGCTGGCTGTGTATTTGATTGGGGAATTACATACTTGACTCCCTCGGCCTCTGGTAGTGGATCAGTTTGAAATCTTCTACTATTTTTCGCGTATGAGTACAGCTACGAAAGTAGCTCCTGAGATGAGAAAAGCGAAAAATGAAAGATAGGTTCCACTCGCCAGCAAATGCGTTACGAAGTCTTGTGACTGTCCCCAGCGATTCGTTTCATGAATGGAACAGCCAATGCAAAACAGGAACGAGCTAGCTAGCGATGCAATACAGAACATGCCGATGCGAATTGACTGTTTTGCAGATTTTTTCATGCCAGCCATGCTCTCCGGCTAGAAGCAAAGATACAAGACTTGAAAATGAGACCCGCAGCAGTCGCGCCGTGGGTCTCTTTGTTAGCACGGAAGGGTGAAAGAACATTATTGCGGGTTCTCCTGCCGCCAATCATACGCCGCGACAAACTCGCCCCAAATGAGTCGAGGAGTCAAGTATGTAATTCCCATTTGATTCTGGTGAACTAATCTCTCAGCGGGCACGTTGAGGTTGTCTGGTGGCGCTCTGGGCGAGCAGGAGCGCGATGATCAACATGGCGGCGGCGGTGTAGAAGGGCGTTCCGGGCATGTGGATGCCGGAGCTGATGGATTCACTGAAGATGTAAGTGAAGAAGTATGGGCCGGCGAGTCCGGCGATGCCGCGCAGACTGTTGATGGCGCCCTGAAGCTGGCCTTGTTCGGAGGGGCTGGTCTTGTGCGAGAGGATGCTCTGGGCGGCGGGCCAGGTGAAGGACATCATGTTGAGGAAGGGGATGCCGAGCCAGAAGAGGAGGCCGGTCTTCGAGAAGCCGAACAGGGAGTAGCCGATGGCTCCGCCGATGAGGCCGATGGTGATGGCACCGCGCTCGCCTAGCTTGGCGACTACGGGTTTGACGAGCAATCCGCCATAGATTGCGGTGCAGATGCCGATGGTTGCCAGGGAGAAGCCTACGGTGCGGTTGGTCCAGTGATAGCGGTAGTCGGCGTAGATGACGTAGACGTTCATGAGCGATTGCTGCGCGACGTAACCGAGCAGAAGTATCGAGGCGATGGCGATCATGCCGCCGCGGTTGAGCAGGGTGAGGGAGCCAACCGGGTTGGCGCGGCGCCAGGAGAAGGGGCAGCGATTTTGTTGTGAGAGGGACTCGGGCAGCACGAAGAGGCCGTATAGGGCGTTGACCAGACTGAGGCCGCCGGCGACCCAGAAGGGCAGGCGCGGGTTGAGGTTGCCGAGCAGACCGCCGATGGCAGGACCGAGGACGAAGCCGATGCCAAAGGCTGCGTTCAACATGCCGAAGGCGGCGGCGCGTCGCTCGCGGGGGGTGACGTCGGCCATGTAGGCCATGGCCGTGGGGATGCTGGAGGCAGTGAGGCCGGAGATGACGCGGCCGAGGAAGAGCCAGTTGAGCGCGGGGGCCCAGGCCATGAGGAGGTAGTCGAGGCCAAGGCCGAAGTTGGACAGCAGGACGACGGGGCGGCGGCCGAAGCGGTCGGAGAGCGAACCGAGGATGGGAGAGAAGAAGAACTGCATGGCGGCGAAGACCGTGCCGAAGAGACCGAGCATCTTCGCCGCGCTGGAGGTGTCGCCGTGGAGGAAGCCTTCGATGAGACGAGGCAGAACGGGGGCGATCATGCCGAGGGCGAGCATGTCGAGGGTGACGGTGAAGAAGATGAAGGTGGCGGCGGCGCGGCGGCCGCGGGGTGGCTTGGGTAGGAGGGCGGTGTCGGGCGCGACGAGTTCAGGCTCGGTCATGAGCGGGTTGGGCGCCGTTGTAGCTTGCCGGGACGGATTTTCGGTCGAGTCGGCCATCAGTGATTGAGCGCTAGTCTACGTCACTTTGATGGGGACTTTATTGGAGATTTCGGATAGGGCTTAGTTTTAGAATTCGACTTCTGAGCCTTTGGTTCTTGCCGTGGCCTGGTCAAACACGAGCAGGCTGCCGTCGGGACGACCGAGCGTTTCGGATTTCTACCTCCTTCATTCTGTTGTTTTTTTGGGCACGGTCCGGCGAGGTTGGGCCAAGATGCATCTCATTGTTTACGGATTGCAGGTTCGACTGGGCCGTCAGGATAAGGATGTAGGCTGGATGCATATGGGTATGAGAATGAGAGTTGTCGTGCTGTTGCTGCTGGCGGCGGGTGGACTGCGGGCACAGAGTTCCCAGGCCGCGCATCATGTCGTAGATACCATGCTGCTGCATGTGGGCAATACGGGCGAGCATAGCAACCGGTACATGTATCTGTCGGAGGAGCGCTCGGATCGGACCAGCGGGCATCTCTGGACGGAACGGGTGGCGGAGACTTCGGTAGGAAAGGTACGGCTGCTGGTCGCAGAAGATGGGCAGACGCTGAACCCAGGGCGCGCCGCCGCGGAGAGGGCCCGGCTGGCAGATATCACGGCGCATCCTGAGGCGTTCCAACGACGGGAGCAGGCGGTGAAGGGGGATGAGCAGCACGCGGAACAGATGCTGGTGCTGCTGCAAAAGGGGTTTCTGTTCGAAGAGCCGCGCGTGGAGGGTGGGGATCTGCAGATAGCGTTTCGACCTGATCCGGCGTACCAGCCGCTGTCGCTGGAGGAGCGTGTGATGCATGGAATGTCAGGGTCGATTCTGGTGGATGAGCGGACGATGGAGCTGCATCGGATCGAAGCGAGATTGCCTGCCGATGTGAGCCTGGGCTTTGGCCTGCTGGGGACGATTCGTGCGGGCAGCAGCTTCAGCACGACGCACGAGCCGGAGCCTGGGAACGAGTGGAAGGCGTCCGCGGTGGACACGGAGATCGACGGAAAAGCGTTGTTCTTCAAGTCGATCGGCAAGAGAGAGAGCGTGGTGCATCGTGATTTCAAGCTGCTGCAGAGCGATATCAGCTTGCCGCAGGCGGTGAAGATGCTGGAGAGCAGCTCTTAACTAACGGCTAAGAACGAATGGCCAACAGCTGTCTTACCCGATGACCTCGAAGGGGCGCATCATGTCGTTGGCCTCGTGCTCGAGGATGTGGCAGTGATAGAGGTATTTGCCGGTGTAGCCCTCGAAGCGCATGATGACGCGGGTGATCATGCCGGCTGGGCACTGGATGGTGTCTTTCCAGCCGAGTTCGTTGGGCGCGGGCGATTCGGCGGGGGCGGTGAAGCGTAGATGTTTGTTCGCCATGTAGTCGAAGGTGTCGAAGGTGCGGCGGTCGAGGAGTTGGAAGCGCACCAGGTGGATGTGCATGGGGTGAGTGTCTTCGGTCTGGTTGACGAACTCCCAAATCTCGGTGGTGTTGAGTTTTGGAGTTTCGGTGACGGGCTCATGCCAGCGCTTGCGGTTGAGGAGCATGATCATCGGGTTGGCGACCCGGTCCTGGTATTCGTTGAGCGTGATGGTGCGAGTGACGGTGGCGGAGGACTCGGGGGTTCGTTGAACGGTGCGAAGAGTTTTAGGGACTGTGACCGATGCGGGTGAGGTGGACTGCCTGGCGACGCGGAACTCGAGGATGTCGAGGGCGCCGGTGCGAAGGTGGAGGGTCTGACCGGCGGATTGGCTGAAGTCGACCAGGATGTCGGCGCGCTCGGCGGGGGCGAGGACGAGGGTTTTGACATCGGTTGGCGCGGAGAGGAGCCCCTGGTCGGAGCCGATCTGGGTGACTGGCTGCTGATTCGAGAGAGACAGGATGAAGAAGCGACTGTTGGCGGTGTTGAGGACGCGGAAGCGGTAGAGGCGCGGTTCGACCTCGAGGAAGGGGCGGATCTTTCCGTTGATGAGGATGCCGTCGCCGGTGAACTCGGGGACCCAGGGGTGCTCGGGGTCGCCGGAGGTGGCGTAGAAAAACTGACCGTCGGCGGTGAAGTTGCGGTCATAGAGGATGAGGGGTACTTCGTACTTGCCGGAGGGGAGATGGAGGGAATCTTCTACGTGGTCGCGGATGAGGAAGAGACCGAAGAGGCCGGCGTAGGTGTTTAGGCGGTTGAGGCCCATGGCGTGGTCGTGATACCAGAGAGCTGCGGCATCCTGCTGGAGGGGGTAGTGGCAGATGCGGCTCTGGCCGGGGAGGAACCAGTCTTCGGGGTAGCCGTCGTCTTTGGTGGAGACTTTGGCCCCGTGGACGTGGGTGACGGTGCGGACTTCGGGGATGTCCTTGCCGCAGCCGTGGAGGGAGTGGTCGACGGGGAGGAAGTGGGTGGTGGGGAGGCTGTTGACCCACTCGATCTGCAGGGGCTGGCCGGTGCGAGCTTCTACGACGGGTGCTAGTGGGGTGGGGCCATAGCTCCAGATGCGGGTGGGCTTGAGGTCGCGGTGGACCTGGGC
>Ga0209624_10003105_pt1 | contig 11950 bp, 14 predicted proteins | sample JacPinW_OM2H0_O1_FD_188565 | JGI IMG/M metagenome (GOLD analysis project Ga0209624, IMG submission 188565) | Forest soil microbial communities from Algoma, Ontario, Canada - Jack Pine, Ontario site 1_JW_OM2H0_O1 (SPAdes) (version 2) | ecosystem: Environmental > Terrestrial > Soil > Boreal... | reverse complement strand
GATTGCTGCCTCGACAGCATGGGCAGCAGTTTGCCGCTTGCCGATATCGCCATCGAGGAGAACCAGGCTGCCCGAGGTAGTCAGGGTTCGACTGGCGTCACGAGAGGTGGCGACGACGTTATAACCATCTCTCAGAAACCCTTCGACTAGCCCCACGCCAATACCCCCCGATGCTCCGGTTATGATTGCCGTTCTCGTGCCCGACATAAACGACCTTTCGTTTTAAAGGTTCGAATCCATATGCAGACTGGTCACCGGCCCTCTCAAAGCGGCTTCATCCCGCCCGCCGCGCCGCGAAGCCCTCGCGTGAAGAACCGACGAATCCTTGCACCAACGCGGCGATCGGATCTGCCGCTGTGTCCAACGCGAAATGACCACCGTCGACAACGTGGATTTCAGCCTTCGGCACGTCCTTTCGGAAGCGCTCCGGTTCGCCGGAGTCGAACGAACCTTCATACTTGCCCCAAATCACCAGCAGGGGCGGCTGCTTCTCGCGCATCCACGCTTGCCATTTCGGGTAGGCGTCCACATTGGTTCGATAGTCGTAGAACAAATCGCTTTGAATCTCAGCCTGCCCGGGCTGGTTAAGAAAATAGAATTCGTCGGTCCAGAGATCGGGGTCGTAGCGATCCACATTCGGGTCGCTTCCGACATGGCGCGTACGAGTGGTGGCCAGCGAAAGGAGATTTGTGCGCAACGCACTTTCGTTCGGAACGCGATCGGCCCAGAAGGCCCGGCGCGTCTTCCAATTCGCCCCGAGGCCTTCGTTGTGCGCGACCGCGTCTTGAATAATGAGAGCTTCCACGCGCTCCGGGTGCGCGAGGACCATGCGAAAACCCACCGGACCACCATAGTCCTGCATGTAGAGCGTGTAGCGCAAGAGTCCGAGCGCTTCGGTGAACTGATTCATGATGTCGGCGTAGTGATCGAACGTGTACGCAAATGTCTTCGGATCCGGCCAGTCACTGTGTCCGAAACCGGGGTAATCGGGAGCGACCAGGTGATAGCGATCGGAGAGGCGGGCGAAGAGCGGCTCAAACATTCGCGAAGAAGACGGCAAACCGTGCAGCAGGAGAATCGTGGGGGCGTCTTTCGGACCAGCCTGCCGGTAGAATATTGACAGCCCATCGATCTGTACGGTGCGATAGAAAGTCGGATACTTCATGGGATGTTCCTTTCCGTTGACCCGGGCGAACAATTGAAGTGATGCGAGCACTATAGAAACCATCAGTTTCATGCAGGAGACCTGCACGGATGAACCCAAACGGTGCGATGTGAAAATGTGCATTTGCCTGGCTCCGTTCACACTCAGGCCGCCACCATTTCTGCAGATCGGGCCTTGTGCGGCGGCTGACTAAGCTCTTATTCCTTTCTGCTCTAATTTTTGGCATCAAGGTGCATAACGAGTAAAGACAAGGTCGCTCGCTTTGGCCTTCTCGTGGCAGGGGAAACAGCTTTTCATAAACGCTGCGTCGCCAGGTTTGCCGTTTGCGAAGTGAGCGAACCCCCAACCGCCGGTTGCGGCGTACTTTGTTGAGTCCTTGACCATAAACTGAATGTTCGTGGCGGGCCCGGGAACGAAGGATTGTGCCTGGCCAAAGACTTTGTTGTTTTCCTCCGACGGGACGTTACGATAATGCAAGGCAGCAATGATCGTGCCGTCCGGGAACGGAAGTTCCCCTGCCCGGAAGGCCTTGATCGCTACATCGTTGCCCAAGACGGCACCTAAACTGTTCAGGTTGCCTGCTTCATGGGCCGAGGAGATCCACTGCCAGTCGCGATACCCGTGAGGGACATCGGTAACGTAGGGGGCGGATTGCCCGTCTGCGTGGCCGGGGGCGGGGCCGATGAGTGCGACAAGGGCGACCGTGGTTGCAGCTGCAACCAAGAAGTATGTGAAGCGTCTCATAATGGTTCCTCCATTCAATAGGCTTTGGTAAACGAAATCAGTATTTGCTTTGAAGAGGCGCGGATGCGAAACAATTGGACGATAGTATTGGCGAAACCTTCGTATCAGTCGATGCCGCAAGCGTTCGGTGATCTCGGGCTAGAGTCCCCCGATTTACCAATCGAGCCGAGGCTGCTACGGTGACCGCTCGCCAATCTCGACTGGTGGCTCGAGGCGGGCGATCCATTAGTTCTGACTCTTCGAGCCAGTCCTCTGTCGAAAGCCTAGCCTGCTCTGGACCGAACAATTCCGTCACCGCACGGAGGAACGCCGATAACTCGCGCTCCGCCATGTTGATCCGGTCTTTGCAAGTCGAATTGCAAAACGATTCTTCCTTGTCCATGGGATCTCCCCGCATTTAGGGTGCGTAATCGGTGAAGACAAAGTCGCGAGCTTTAACAGGCTCGTCGCAGGGAAAGCAGGTTCTGAGCAGCGCGTCATCGGCAGGTTTGCCGTCTTTGAATTGAGCAAACCCCCAACCTCCGGTCGCGGCATATTTTTTCGAGTCCTTGACCATAAACTGAACGTTCGTGGCGGGTCCGGGCACGAACGATTGGGCGCGGTCAAAGACCTTGTTGTTTTCCTCAGACGGAACGTAACTCCATGCCAGCCTGGCAATCATGGTCCCGTCCGGGAACCGAAGCTTCCCCTCCCGATAGGCCTTGATCGCTACATCGTTGCCGAGAAGGGCGCGAAGGTCGTTGAGGTTGCCTTCTTCGTGGGCCACGGAGATCAGCTTCCAGTCGCGATATCCGGGAGGAATCTTGATTCCGAAGATGGGATCAGCCCCTTCATCGGAGCGTCCAGAGGCGTGGGCCATATAGACGACCACACCGGTCATCGCTACAACTGCAACCAACAGGTAAGCGAACACTTTCATACGATGTGCTCCTTTCCAAAATGCTTATTTGGCGCGTCTATCTATAGCGGCCCTATCAAAAACTGTCTACATCGATGACGATTTCGCGAAAGCTTCCGGAGCTTCAGCCATGGTCAAGAGACGACGACGCGAAATCCCGGTCGATTTTGTATGCTCCATGATCGATCTCTCCGACTTCTGGGTTGTGGCGATTCCGATCGAATTCGGTCGACGCGAGTCATCAGAACAGAAGCTTGGAAGATGAACAATTGGACGATGGTATCGTCGATACTTTGGTATCAGCTCTCCTGCTAATGAGCGCTTGCCACAAAGGTTTGCAGGGTATCCTCCCAAGCAAATGAGGAGATCTCTGATAGAATCCCCTAACACTGGACCGTCTTAAGCCAACCGTAGGCAAGAATGGGGTTGACCGATGTCGGATGTTACGCCGATGGTGTTCGTTGTCGACGATGACGTCTCTGTGCGCGAATCACTGGAATCGCTGATCCGCTGTGAAGGCTGGCAGCCGGAGACATTCGCATCCGCCCAAGACTTCCTCGACTACCCTCGCGTTCCTGTTCCCCACTGCCTCGTACTCGACGTTTCTCTTCCCGGTCTGAATGGGCTAGACCTCCAGCGGCTAGTCGCCGGCGATCGGAGGGACATGCCGATCATCTTCATCACGGGCTATGGCGATGTGCCCATGACGGTTCGAGCCATGAAGGCGGGGGCAGTCGAATTCTTGACGAAGCCATTCAATGATGATGTGCTGTTGAGCGCCATTCGTTCAGCCCTTGAAAGTAGCCGAGTTGCTCTTAGCTTTGAGGCGGAGATGCGGGTACTCCGGGACCGTTACGCGTCACTATCGCAGCGCGAACGGCAGGTTATGGCGTTGGTGGTCTCCGGCCTGTTGAACAAACAAATCGGTGGGGAGCTTGGTATCAGCGAGATCACGGTAAAGGCACACCGAGGCAAGGTGATGCAGAAGATGAAGGCCAACTCTGTTGCCGACCTGGTGAAAATGGCCGCGAGGCTTCGCCCCGCAGCCGCAGCGAATACGGCGGCGTAACTTCCACATTCACCGTCGTAGTGATTCGTGAAGACGCGGAATTCGCAGACGCCATCCTTCAAGTATTTTGCCGGAGTAGCGGGCGAGCTGGTCCTGAAACCGGGCGGACAAGATAAAGGGAGTGAGCCGGCAACATAGAAACAGCGGCCGAGCCCTATCGGAGAAGAACAGCGTGAAGAAGACTACAACACCGATTTCCCTTGCCGGTTCCCAACTCGGTGACGTACGTCATGTCTGCGCATTTTTCAGCAGCGACGACGAAGAGTATCGCGTGCTGCTTCCGTTCATTAGGGACGGATTCGAGTGTGGCGACAAGGCGGTTCACGTGGTCAATCCGGATCAACGTCGCGACCATCTGCACCGGTTGGCCGCAGTCGGAATCGACCCGGCGGCTGCTGAGCAGAGCGGGCAATTAGAGGTTCGCATCAACACCGAAGCTTATATTCGGGACGGCCGTTTTGATCAGGATCGGATGCTGGCAGCGTTCGAGCAGATGGCTAGCGGCAATGCCAAGGGGGGATTCCCGCTGAGCCGCATTTGCTGTCAGATGGATTGGGCAATTGAAGATCGATCCTACATTGACGATCTCGTTGAATTCGAATCCCGGGTGAATGATGTGTGGCGTAGTCACGACGACGCGGTGATCTGCACCTACCAACTCGGCAAATTTGGAGGCGACACGGTGATCGACATCATGCGGACGCATCCGATGATCATCATCGGTGGCCTCCTGCACCGGAATCCGTTCTACGTGCCGCCCGAGGAATTCCTGCGCGAGGTCCGCCAGCGTCGGGCCATGCGGCCTTCCTCGTCCTCCACGGCTGCCTGATATGGAAGTCCAACCCGATCTTGCTTCCGGCGAAGTCAAGCACCTTCAACGGTGCATTAACGATCTTATCGGTCTGCTTGCTCTCCCCGCCATCTGGAGCGGCGGCGATCCATCCCAGGTTCTCCATACCTTGCTCGATGCGCTCATGCGCATGCTGCGCTTGGACCTAGCCTCTGTGAGTCTGACAGATCCAGTTGGCGAGTCGCCCGTTGAGATCGTTCGGATCGCCGAACAGCGAGGACCGATGCCTCCGGCGCACGAGATCTGCGAAGCACTCAGCCAGTGTTTCAAAAACGACTCACGGAAATGGCCTCCACCGCTTCGAAACCTTATGGGCGAGGGAGACGTTTCGATCGTGCCTCTGTCACTGGGGTTACATGGCGAACTCGGCGTAATCGTGGCAGCGGCTGAGCGGGCGGATTTTCCGCGGCAGACGGAGGCACTTCTTCTGAGCGCAGCGGCGAATCAGGCATCGATCGGGCTACAAGAGGCCCGGCTCCTGAGCTATCAGAGGCGGGTCGCCAGCGAACTTGATCAACAGGTGGTGCAACGGACTGCGGAACTTGCCACCACCAACGAAGAGCTCATGAAGGAAGTTGCTGAACGCAGACTGGTAGAAGAGAGGCTCAGGCAAGAGGAAAGGGAACTGAAGCGCAGTGAAGTCCGCAAGGCAGCGATCGTGGACTCGGCGCTCGACTGCATTGTGACGATCGATCACGAGGGCTGCATCACTGAGTTCAATCCGGCGGCGGAGCACACCTTCGGCTACAGGCGGGACGAAGTCTTGGGAAAGCATCTGGCCGACTCCATCATTTCACCGTCTCTTCGCGAGAAGCATCGGCAGGGCTTTGCCCGTTATCTGGCCACGGGCGAGGTGCGAGTGCTCGGGAAACGCATCGAGATGACGGCAGTACGGGCTGACGGACGCGAATTCCCCGTCGAGCTGGCAATCACACGCATTCCTTGGGACGGGCCTCCGTCCTTCACCGGCTATCTGCGCGACATTACGGAACGCAAACGGGCAGAGCAGGAACTGCAGCGCAGCGAGGCGTTTCTCGCGGAAGCCCAGCATCTTAGTCGAATCGGCAGTTTCTCCTGGCGGGTAGCGACAGACGAAATCACCTGGTCAGAGCAGCTTTATCGTATCTTCCGGATTGACCGGAATGCGCAGGTGACCTTTGAACTGATCGGTACTCGAATCCACCCTGAAGATTTATCAATATTCCAGGAACATATCGAGCGATCTCGGCGGGACGGCAGCGATGTGCAACTCGAGTTCCGCCTGCGGATGCCGGACGGCGCTGTCAAGTACGTACACGTCGTCGCTCACACCCGCGGCGACTACGGCGAACTGGAGTACATCGGCGCAGTCCAGGACGTGACGGAACGCCGATGCTCCGAAGAGGCACTCAGCAAGGCCCGATCGGAGCTCTCACACGTGGCCAGGGTTACGAGCCTTGGAGTATTGACGGCGTCGATCGCACACGAGGTCAACCAGCCGCTTTCCGGCATTGTCACCAACGCCAGTACGTGTCTGCGGATGCTGGCCGCCGATCCTCCCAACGTGGACGGCGCTCGCGAGACCGCCCGGCGCACGATTCGCGATGGCAACCGAGCCTCTGAGGTGATCACTCGATTGCGCGCGCTATATGGCAAGAAGGAGCCCACGATCGAGTCGGTGGACCTGAACGAAGCTATCAGAGAGGTGATTGCGCTGTCATTGAGCGAACTTCAGAGAAACCGGGTGATCCTGCGGCCGGAACTTGCCGACGACCTCCCTCCGGTTGCAGGAGATCGCGTGCAGCTGCAGCAGGTCGTTTTGAACCTGCTTCGCAACGCTTCGGATGCCATGAGCACCATTGATGATCGTCCGAGGGATTTACTGATTCGAACTGAACTAGATGATAATGATCGGGTGCGCCTCAGCGTGACAGATGTTGGAGTCGGCTTCGAACCTCAAGCTGCGGACGGGCTTTTCGAAGCCTTCTACACGACGAAGGATGAGGGTATGGGAATCGGATTGTCGGTCAGCCGTTCTATTATCGAGCGTCATCATGGCCGCCTCTGGGCGAAGCCAAATAACGGTCCGGGGGTTACGTTTTCGTTTTCTATCCCATGTAAACCAGAGGGTTTGACGAGCGACGGTACTCGCGCCAGTCGCCTACCTTCCGGGGCGGATGCGGCATGACACATCAATGCCGGTCACTCAGCAACATCTGAATTCGGCGGTAAACCCAATACTAAAGTCCAATGGACGCTCTCCCACACGAGGCGCATTCTTATGACATGGAATTGCGCCAGGAAAGGCGCGTCGCAGAACGCCCACTGGTATCAGTCGTTGATGACGACGAGTCTGTGCGCGAATCGCTGCCCGACCTGCTTGGCGAGTTCGGCTTTGCCGCCCGTACATTCTTATCGGCGGAAGAGTTCCTTGCGTCCGACCGCGTAGACCAGACCCGTTGCCTGATCCTCGACATTGCCTTGCCGGGAATGAGCGGACCAGACCTTCAGCGGGAATTGAAACGTCGCGGGCAGGAGATTCCGATCATATTCATCACCGCTAGCACAGATCAGACTGTTCGCCCACGATTGCTCGAACAGGGTGCGATCGAGTGCCTGTTTAAGCCATTCAGCGACACGGCTCTGCTTGAAGCTCTCAGTGCTGCACTCCGAGCGGACGAGCGATCGGCACTCTGATACGCGCCTGGGCGACTTTGTCCGTCCGCGTCGCGTTTGGCCTGATCCGCGGTTTTGAGTCGCAACGTCAATTCAACACCTCTTACTCGCTGATACCAAGGTATCGCCAATACCATCGTCCAATTGATTCGCCGGAGCACCTCGGGTGTAATCGCGCCATCGCAGCCGAGTCGGGCGAGTGACACTTGCAAAAATCTGTCAGGAGAAAAACGATTATCGATAACGCACTGGAAGCAAACCGCAACTATGCAAAGAATTACGATCCAAGGCTGAGGAAGCCTCCGGCCCCGAAAATCGTTGTTGTAACCTGCATGGATCCTCGTCTCTCAGACCTGCCTGGAATCCTGGGTCTGCCGCAAGCCGATATCGACGTTATCCGAACCGGCGGACCCGCGGTAACAGAAGATGTCCTCGGTGAACTTGTTGTTTCCAACCGTGTACTCGGAAGCAGAGAGATACTGCTTCTCAACCACACTGGCTGCGGGTTTACGACATTTACAGATGAGGAGCTGAACGCAAAGCTGAGCGCTTCTACCCGTGATGCGTCGCCGGCTCCAATGCAATTCTTCTCCTTTAAGGACCCCGAAGAAAATACCCGGGAGCAGATCAAGAAAGTCAGGTCGCGTCCCGGGATTGCCAAAGACGTCCCCGTGCGCGGCGTTATTTTCGACATGGAGACCGGCAGGTTGCGCGAAGTCAAAGTACTTGAAGACGAGCGCGCCGCCTGACCCGCGATCACCTTTTGTTGTTCCCCGGGCCGCACAATTCTTGCGTCCGCCTAGGAGGAGTCGGAGGAGTCGGAGTGGATCCCGATGGCCAAGAGAGAGCAACAAATCCGGACAGCTGTTCAAATGAGGACATGGGGAACGATCACCGCAAGACGCCTGTGGTTTAATCGGTTGCGTGCACAGGCCGACACTGCGCTCGCCCTCTAACCAAGTATTTAAAGAAAGGATGGCAAAGACATGCCGGAAGCGACCTGGAAACCTCACGAGAAGAACGGACGGCTGACGATGCAGAGCGACTTGCCCGACAGCGTCTACGCGTTTCCGAGGCAGCGTAAGGAACCACTGACCGACGCACAACATGTGCGTAGCGGGGTCGCGCGGTTCGATCAAGTCATCGACGTCTCCGATGCCGACCGTGCTTTGGCGTTCGCGAACATCGAGAAAGCTGCAAACTACTACGACGTCAACCTCGCGGAAACATCATGGCAAGACCTGGGCACTCGTCCTCAGAAGAATACAAGAGAGGCTGCCGCCAAAGGCGCTGTGACGCGCGAACGCCGAGTATAGAGCTAAGAGTCCATTGGTCAGAGAGGCGGCCGACAGAAGGAGATGAAATATGAAAGCAGTTGTTGTCCACCAATATGGCGGTCCTGAAGTACTCAAGTTCGAGGAGTACCCGGATCCGGATCCGGGTCCGGGCGAGGTGCTGGTGCGGGTCGCCGCCACGAGCGTGAATCCGGTCGACTACAAGCGGCGTGCTGGATTAACGAAGGATTTTTATCCCATCCACTTCCCGGGCCTCATAGGAGTCGATATGGCGGGGACTGTGGTCAAGCTTGGGCCGGGAGTGGAAGGCTTTTCCGTCGGTGACCATGTGTTCGCTATGGCGGACAATACTTACGCCGAACTTTGTGTCGTGAAAGCCGCTGTCTTGGCGAAAGTCCCCAAGGGGCTCGATTTGATCCAGGCGGCGGCGCTGCCGCTGGTGACGACGACTGGCAGCCAGCTCCTTTCAGCAACCGGAATCAAAGCGGGCCAGAGGGTTATGGTCGTAGGTGCTGCTGGAAATGTCGGGCGTTCGGCGGTATTCACTGCGAAGGAACGGGGGGCGACGGTGATCGCGGGGGTTTTGAAGAGGCAGATGGATGAGGCGAAGACTGTCGGCGCAGATCAGATGGTCGCAACTGACGACGACTCCGCGATTGCAAATCTTCCTCCGCTCGATGCAGTGGCGGATACGGTCGGCGGAAGAACCGCCGAGAAGCTGATCGCCAAGGTCAAGCCGGGAGGAGTGTATGCATCGGTTGTCGAGGCACCGCAGAACGCCGGGCAGTACCCATCTGTAAAGGTGGTGCACGTATTCTCGAAATTCGACAGGAAAACGCTTGAGTTCATGGCCGAAGCGGTGCGAGATAGCAAGCTAGTAATTCCGATTAGCCAGAAACTGCCACTCAGTGAAGCGGCCGAGGCTCAAGCAGCGGCAGAGAAGGGTGGTATCGGGAAGATCTTGCTGGTGGCTTGAACTCGTTGCTGGACATGCAACGAGAACGGGAGGCCCGCATGAATCTAGCTGACGCACCGATTGCACACGAAGGCTTCTTCGCCGCTCACTTCTTCAACGTAAGCGACCTGGACAAAGCGAAGGACTTCTGCGTCCGAATTCTCGGCGGGAAGTGATCAAGCCAGACAATTCCTGCTACATCAAGCTGGCAATACGTGGATCATCCTCAATTCCGGCGGTGGCCCGACTCCCGACAAGCCAGAGGTCCTTCTTGAAACACCGTCGGATCTGAACAGAGTAAATAGCTTCGTTGATTTGCGTGTCGCCGACATCTGGGCCTGCTACAAACAATGGGCGACAAAGGAGCGTTCTTTCTTACCGAGCCATTCGACAATCACGGCTGGGAATGGCGCTGACATGCGAGATCCCGACGGCTACCTCATCGAGGTCGGCCAATACACTCAATTCGCCCTCGACTGGTTCAACAACCACAGTTAATTTGGCGGGTGATAAACAGAGGACGTTCGAAGCACAAAGATACAAACGATACCATCGTCTAATTGTTCAAAGCCCCCTTCTGCTTTGATACCGTCATGCTGCAGGTTCAATCACAATCTGCATCTCGGAACGTCTTTGAAGATAGCTTTGTAGCCTTTCGGAGGCAACCCTCCATCATGTCCGAGGAAACATTCGCATCAGCGGTTGATGTAGGTTATGGCTGCGGGAATCCGAACATCAACCACGACTGATTGGCTACCCAATGCGGGCACAGCTCCGTCATCTGATCGAACAGCCCCTGATCGGATGTCGCGGTTTTCTGCAGCCGATCGAAGTCCTCGAGGTAACGCTTGGTCTCTTGGATCGTCGAGGGAGAGTCGGGCGCGCCAGGCTTCTTGTGACCGGCGACAACAATGGCCGGGTTCAGCGCCGCTAACCGGTCTAGCGCCGCGATCTAATTCTTTCGGCTCTCGGGGGTCGTGTCGCCGACGTGCATGCGGCATTGGTTGTACACAACGTCGCCAGCGACGATCCGGCCGATCGATGGAACGTGGAGAGAAGTCGAATCGGGACTATCGGTGCGGCCCTGCTCGATAATGCGCAATTCGTGGCCCTCGAGAGTGAACCTGTCGTGCTCATAAGGCTCGGGTGGAACCAACTTGGTGGCCACTTGCCCAGGAAACAACCGGCGGGCTAGCCGCTCCACAACCGGAGTGAAAGACATCTGCATGGCGTTCACCGTCTTGGGCGTTGCTATCGCGCGAGCGCCGGGGAGACGGTCGAGCAGAATGCTCAGCCGTACAAGTGGTCGAAATGGGCGTGCGTGATATAGATGGTCTTCAAGTTGCGGTTGTGCAGAGCGATCCAATCCGCGAGAGCCTCGGCCTCAGACACTGCACCGCGGAAGGCTCAACAGAACATCCGCAACCGTTGAAATCCGAATCCCATCGCGGCCGGGCGTTAACCGTACGTGAGGTCGGTGCTCTGCCCGACCTCGATAATGTAACCGTCAGGATCGCGGATGTAGCAGCGAATCTCGCCGTACTTGGGTATGGGCTTTGTGATGAACTCGGCTCCTCGACTTTTCCACAATTCATAGCACGCTTGAATATCCGCAACGCGGAAATTCATAAAGCTGTTGATGTGATTCGGGTCGGGGACGCTGAGCGTTACCGTCGGCTTATCCGGGGTCGGCCCGCCCCCAACGTTCAGAATCATCCAGATATTCGCAAGCTGAAGGTACCCAGGCGCGTTGCCGTCACCCAGGCTCAGAATGCGAGCGCCGAAGACCCTTTCGTAGTAGCGAGCAGATCGCTCGATGTCGGCGACGGTGAGAAACTGTGCGATGCTGATCCCCTCGCGCGGGGGCATCTCATAGCTCTTCTGTTCGATTTGTACCGCGTTCATTGATGGCTCCTTTTGTACGCCGTTCATTTTATGGCTCCTTTCGATACGCTGCTCATAACAAATACGATGTCCCGAGTCCCGCTCCCATTCATAAGAAATCGATCGACGCCAGCTAGTGCAGCAGCGATTCCCAATTGGCCGGAACTCGCCCTGCCGGTCCAGGGGATGGTTGATCCTCCGGATGCGAATGCGGCGGAAGCAACTCCACACCCTCGATCATCCCCCTCTTCTCGTAATCGTAGAACCAATCCTCACCCGGCTCGAAGCTGGCAATGATCGGATGCCCTGTTGTCGCCGCATGCTTGGACGCATGCTGGCTCGGAGAACTGTCGCAGCAACCGATGTGCCCACACTTCGCACACCGACGGAGATGAAACCACCAGCCTTTCGGTGACGCTAGGCATTCGACACACC
>Ga0209624_10003104_pt1 | contig 11952 bp, 9 predicted proteins | sample JacPinW_OM2H0_O1_FD_188565 | JGI IMG/M metagenome (GOLD analysis project Ga0209624, IMG submission 188565) | Forest soil microbial communities from Algoma, Ontario, Canada - Jack Pine, Ontario site 1_JW_OM2H0_O1 (SPAdes) (version 2) | ecosystem: Environmental > Terrestrial > Soil > Boreal... | reverse complement strand
TTGGTTCTTATCCGCTACAAGGCCGTTTTGAGGGTTGATTTCATGCCGAAAGTAGTCAAATGTCTCCCGGCGAAGGCGGTCGAGCATTTCCGCGTCAGTTCCCTCGGTACTGGAAACGTGTAACGGCTGACTCATCGGTCGGGCACCCCGTCACCGCTATTCATACTTCCTCATGATCGCGCGAAACGGTTCGTTGTCAGCGAAGACCTGCCAAAGCGCAATCTTTCCGTCCTTCACCACGGCGCGCCAGGCCGCAGGAGTCTTCCAGACATCCTCCTTCCGGAGGTTGCCGTCTTTGGCAAAGGAACCCTGGGCGGAGCCAAACACGGCGACCGTATCTCGGTTCGCAAAAATTTCAGTATGCGAGATCGTGTAGTCGGGAACCATTCTGAAATAGCCCGCCCAGGCAGAACGCAGCTTCGAGGCACCCGCAATGCGATTACCCATCGAATCAACCAGGACAGAATCCGATGTCAGGAGCGAGCAGACCTCCTCGGCACTGCGTGAATTAATGAGCTGTTCGAACTTCAGAACGACATTGATCGGATCTTCCATGGTTGCCTCGAAAGGGTTTCTTTCACTGCCTCTCGCCCATCGGTACACCAGCGGCGCTCGCCCCAATATAACGGTAGCGCTGGATCATCGCGTCAACCGGATCTGTTTTCAAATCTCCGGCGATCCGACTCTGTGTCCGTTTCGGTCGGCGAAGCGGGTTATCTTCGACCCGTTCTGCCTTGTTCGGCATTTTTCGTCAGATGCCAGGCATCACACCAGGAGCAGAAATAGGCTCGAAGTCCCTTGGGCGCGCTCGCGATGGAGATCTGGTGCGCTGCCGTCGCCAGAGCCTCACCTTCACTTGCGTACTTTCTCTTCCCGCTAACAGGACATTTTGACTCGTTGTCCGCCATGAGGCCTTCCTGTGGCTCTTCGTTGCGGTGATGCGGCCATTCCCCCCTACCGTTCCCGGTTCATCGTACCCAATCCCAATCATCTTCTACTGGGGAGCAATCCGGCAAATCGAATGTGATAAACCGGGTGGCCGGAAAAGCCAGACTCTCGCTGCTCCCCGAGCGTACCTCAGCAATTCCGCGAGTTCGATTCCTGTCGCCGCCGCTCGCCGCGTAAACTCCGTCTCTATGCCTTATGATGTTGGCTGAGCTTTGAATTCGGGAGGTTCGACTACATGGATGCGGCGATCGCGGCGGTCTTGACGCAATACGAACAGCGTGGTGCCGAAGAACACAAGCTTCAGTTGAAAGGCACGATGGAGGAATGGCTCGAGCGCCGCGACGAGTTCCTTATTGCCGTTGGCCCCGCGACAGGCCAGCTGCTGAACATCTTGGCCAGGAGCGTGAAGGCGCGAACCATCCTCGAACTGGGAACCTCCTACGGCTACTCCACCGTATGGCTCGCGGAAGCGGCGCGCGCGACCGGCGGAAAGCTGGTCACTGTGGAAAAAGCGGTATACAAGCAGGATTATGCGCGCCAGATGCTCGCCAAGGCTGGCCTGGCCGCGCAGGTTGACTTCCGCCTCGGCGATGTACGCGAGACCATCGCATCTCTGTCGGGCCCGTTTGACTTCGTGCTCGTCGATGTCTGGAAGGAACTTTACGTCGAATGTCTGGATCTGTTCTACCCCAAGCTTGCGCCTGGCGCGTTCATTGCGGCCGACAACATGCTCCTGCCGGTGAATTACCGCGAGGACGCACTCAAATATCGCAAGCATGTGCGGTCGAAACCCAAGATTGATTCGGTGCTGCTGCCAGTGGGGAGCGGCGTCGAACTCAGCCGCTACGGGGATCCTGTCCCTGCGTAGAATTCTGCCGACTACGATCTTGTGAGCATGCGGGATTCGGCCTCGCGCATGGCTGCATAGATCTGATCGAAGCTATCGATAGCGAAAAGCAGCTGGTGGATCTGGTCCACCGTGACCGGCGTGGCCAAGACTTCGTCGAGGCTAAAATCGCGCACTTCGCATCCGCCTTCGATCACGTTTGTGCATTCGCTCTGGGAGCTGATCACGCCGCTTCCGTACACCTTGATTTTTCCGTCCTCGCGAATCAGGCCGAATTCTACGGTGTACCAAAAAAGCCGCCCCAGACGCTCGAGCGTCTCCTTGTCCTTGATCTTGGCGCAGACGTTGCCGTAGTGCTGCAGGAAATCCGCGAACACCGGGTGCGCGTGCATGGGGACGTGGCCAAACACGTCGTGAAAAATATCAGGCTCTGGAGTGTATCCCAGTGACTCGCGGCTGCGGAGCCAGGTCGTCGTGGGAAACATGCGCGCGTTGAGCATCTCGAAAAATGCGTCGCTCGGCAGGAACCCGCTCACCGGCGTCGTACTCCATCCCGTTCGTGGTTTCAGACGCGCCGAGATTGCGCCCAGGTTTGGCAGGCGGTCGTCTTCCAAACCGATGGTTTTATAGCCTTCCAGATACTCGCGGCACGCAAATGCCTCGATTTGCGGGCGCCGCCGGCGCACAAGCTCCGCCCACACCGCGTGCTGTTCGGCGGTGTAATCCTGGTACTTCTGTTCGGTGAGATAAGACGCTGCCGCCACCAGTGTCATCGGAGATTGAACTCCCCATACCGCGCAGACGCGACCAACGCGGCTTTGCGCGAAGAGCGTGCAGCAATGTCGGCCGACAAGTTCACCCAGCGTCCGGGGATCAACAGGCCGCAGGTCGGGCAGCAACCGCCCGCGAGATGGTTTTCCTCCACATCGTGCCAGGAGCGGCGAATCAGCAAGGTCTTACAGGACGGACAGGATGTGTGTGCGCCGTCGCTATAGATGTTCCCTTCATACACGTAGTGAAGTCCGACCTCAAGCGCCGTTGCGCGCGCCCGGTGAAGCGTTTCGGGCGGCGTGCGCGGCTTATCGCGCAATTTGAAATCGGGATGAAACGCCGTGAAGTGCAGCGGAACATCCGGTCCCAAATGCTCGACGATCCACTCGGCCAGCGCGCGCGTCTCCGCAGGTGCGTCGTTGAGAGTCGGAATAATAAGGTTCGTGATCTCGAACCAGACATTGGTTTCCTTCTTCAGCCACTGCAGCGTGTCCAGAACCGGCTGAAGATGCGTCAGCGTGGTGCGGCCGTAAAAGGTCTCGGTGAAAGCCTTCAGGTCGATATTTGCCGCGTCAATGTGGTCGTAGATGTCGTGGAACGCCTCGCGGGTAATGTAACCGTTGGACACCATGACCGTTTTGATGCCGTGCTCCTTCGCAGCGTGACAAATGTCTATGACGTATTCACCCCATATCGTCGGTTCATTGTAAGTGAAGGCGATCGTGGGGCACTCGTTGCGGATCGCGAGCATCACGACGTCCTCCGGCGGCACGTAGGACGACCGCACCTGGTCTGCGCGCGATTTCGATATGTCCCAGTTCTGGCAGAAGAAACAGCCCATATTGCATCCGGCGGTCCCCATGGAAAAGACCCGGGTGCCAGGCAAGAAATGATTCAGCGGTTTTTTCTCGATGGGATCAATCTGTAGCGCCGCAGGATGCGCATAGCCGAGGCTATACAGCTTGCCTCCCTGGTTTGCGCGAATAAAACAAAACCCGGCCTGCCCCTCGCCGATGTGGCAATGCCGCGGGCAGAGATAGCAGTGCACCTTGCCGCCGGGCTCTGGCGACCACCACCGCGCCTGATGGGCGCCCGACGCCTCGAGCCCCAGTGGCGATCTCTGCCGAGTCACCTGTCCCTGGGCGGAGTTCTCGTCGTGGGTTTTCAGCTTTGGCATGGGCGCTTGCGCTACCAAGAATTATACGCCCGTTCCCGACCGGCGGGTCCGCCCGGCCCGCCTGGTGTGATGCGTCCTTCATTCTGAACGAGGTGAGCGGGCCTTTCCCGTCCGCCTGCCCGGTGCGGAGTCGCGGCCGGGTGAGCCTGGGACTTCCTCGCACCCGATGGAATCGAAAGCCAGGCCCTGAGCCGAATCTGCGCGCATCAGTGCTATAAAGAAGGAGAGGAGAGTCCACCATGAGTCCGAGCAATTCTGGCGACCGCCGCGAATCGCAGCCGTTGAGGCCAACCACCAAGGTGCTTACACAGGGATTCGACCCCAGCCTCTCGGTCGGGTCGGCGCGGCCCGCCGTTTTTCGAAGCTCGACATATGTCTTTCCGACCCCGGAAGCGGCAGAGCGTGCCTTCGACATTTCCTCGGGACGCTCGCAGATCGCCGAGGGCGAGACGACCGATCTGATCTATTCGCGCTTCAATCACCCCAACGCACAAATCCTCCAGGACCAGATTGTGAACCTTGAGGCCGATGCAACCGCCGCGCTTGCGTTCAATTCCGGCATGGCCGCAATCATGACCTCGCTGCTCACGTTTCTGCGCCCCGGACACTCCGTGGTTTACACGAATCCGATCTATGGAGGAACCCAGCACTTTATACAGGATCATCTTGAAAAGTGGGGCGTCATCGGGGTTCCGATTCTCGCCGGACGCGGTGATTTGCTTGCGAGCGCGATCCGGTCGGCGCGCGATCTCGGTGCGGTCTTGCTTGAGACGCCCGCGAATCCCACGCTCGTGATGACAGATATTCGGGAGGTCTGCACCGCTGTGGCCGCTTTGAAAATTGCACCCGGCGAGACGCGGCCGCTGGTGATGGTCGACAACACCCTTCTGGGCCCGACATTCCAGCATCCGCTTTCGCTTGGCGCTGATCTGGTGGTCTATTCCGGAACCAAGTATCTTTCCGGCTTCAGCGACATGCTCGCCGGAATCGTGCTTGCGAAGGATCCAACCTTAATCAGGAAGATCGCGCCGAGGCGTGGGCTGTTTGGTTCGATCCTTCAGCCCGATGAGTGCTGGATGCTGACGGGGCGCCTGCCGACGGTCGGGCTGCGAATGACTCGCGCGAGCAAGAACGCCCAGCGAATCGCCGAACAACTGGCGGAACACCCAAAGACCGAACGCGTCTACTACCCGACCCTGTTTACCAGCCCGGAGCAGAAGAGAATCTACGCCGCACAGTGCGACTACCCGGGCGCGATGTTTTCTCTGGAACTGAAGGGCGGAAAGGCCGCCGCCTTCGATTTCCTGCGGCATCTGCAGATCGCCATGAATGCCGTCTCACTCGGCGGTGTCGAGACGCTCGCCTGCCATCCGAAAACCACCACCCAGTCCGGCTTTACCGAACAGGAGTTCGCCGAGGCCGGCGTCACCGATGGCCTGGTGCGGGTCTCGGTGGGCATCGAGCACTGGCGCGACTTGTTGAGCGATTTCGAGCAGGCCCTGGACGCGATTTGAAAAGCGCCTGAACAGGGAAAACGCGCGAGTGCCCGAGGAATCAATGGCAGCAAGAATCGAAGTCGAACGCGTGTCGCCGGGCGAGTTTCGCGTTCGCGTGATCGAGGGCCAGACCGAGACATCGCACCTGGTCACCGCAAACAAGGCAGATTGTGAGCGCATCGCCGCTCGGACGATTGAGCCGGCAGAACTCGTCAAGCGCTCGTTTGAGTTCCTGCTCGAAAATGAGCCCAAAGAGTCGATTCTCGCCCGATTCGATTTGAAGGTCATCGCACGCTATTTCCCTGCCTTCGAGCGGGAGATGAGGGGAAGGCTCGCGGCACAGTAAGTCACTCCGCGCTGTTGCCGCTGCGAGCAAAAAGACTTGGAACTTTTCGACCCCTCGGAGGGAATCTTGAGTGTACGAATAAACACGACAGGCAGGAGGCTCGACAGATGCGACCCCACTTGAAAGCTGCGCTAATTGCTCTCGCACTCGTACTGAGCTGTTCCGCTGTTTTCGCCCAGGGCGACCCTCCAGGTCCGCCACCCGATGGACCGGGCGCAATGGGTCCCCGCGGTGACATGCAGAGGGGTGGCGGGCATGGCCGAGGCGATTGGGAAAGGGAAAACGGCGGGGGGCGCGGCGAGCACGAAGGCTTTGGACGAGGCCGCGGAATGGGCATGCGCGGCGGCGGAATGCGAGGGCGGGAATTCGGTCTCGGAAGACTCTTGAACGACCCGGCCATTCGCGAACAGCTGGGCGTGAGCGCTGATCAAGCCCTAAAGATTCGCCAGCAGGAATCGGAATTCCGCAAGACGGAAATCCGCGGCAGAGCCGATCTCGAGGTGAAGCAGATTGATTTGCGGGACCTTCTGTCAGCGGACAAACCGGACCGTGCGGCAATCGACGCCAAGCTGCAAGACATCAGCACCGCTCGATTGGCGCTTGAGAAATCCGCGATCACCTTCCGGCTGGATTCCCGTGATGCGCTCACGCCCGCGCAGCGCGAGAAGCTCCGCCAAATCATGCATGACCACAATCGTCCAGGAGACGGAGCGCGGGCTCACGGCCCTGCCGGCGCAGGGCGCGGCGGACCGCGCGGATCCGCGCCGCCTGCGAAACCGCAGGCACCTGCTCAACCGAGCCAGTAAACGATCCCATTTTGGCCGGGTGCGAGAGTGCGTCGCAGCCGGCCTTAGCAGGCCCAGCAAGCTTTGTCCTCAGTCGTTCAGGCCGAATGAAATCTACGCAAGTTGCGGGTCGTCGCCTCCTGTCGTCCAGCGGCAGAGGCGCGCCCGGACAAGCCCGCAGAAAATGGGTTGTGCTCTGTCTTTGCCTCGCGCTGATTCCCTTCCTCACCGCGGGCAAGCGGCCGCAGAACCAACCCAAGCCGGATATAACCAGCGTCGTCAAAGTGGTGAACGTGCTTGCCACGGTGAGAAACAAGAAAGGCGAAATCGTTCGCAATCTGACCAAGGATGATTTTGCGCTCGATGAAGATGATCGTCCGCAGACAATCAAGTATTTCGTCCAGGAAAGCGATCTGCCGCTGACGGTCGGCCTGCTGGTGGACACAAGCCTCAGCCAACGGAAGGTTCTCAGTGCGGAGCGCAACGCGAGTTACAGTTTTCTCGACCATATGCTGCACGAGGACAAGGACAGGGCCTGTGTCATTCACTTCGATCACGAGGTGGAAATGCTTCAGGACCTGACCTCCTCGCACAAGAAACTGGAGGCGTCACTCGCATTGCTCGATACGCCGGACGACGACAATGGAAATAACTCCGGTGGCTCGGGACACGGGTCACACGGAAGGGGTGGCGGGGGAACTTTGCTCTACGACGCGGTGTATCTGGCCTCAAACGAAGTGATGAAGAAGGAGCAGGGCCACAAGGCGCTCATTATCCTTTCCGACGGCGTCGATCGCGGCAGCAAAGAATCTCTGGAAAGCGCAATTGAGGCGGCTCAACGCAGCGACGCCCTGGTGTACTCGATTCTATTCTCTGGCGACGAAGGACACGGGGGCGGCGGGGGCTGGGGCGGTCCCCATGGCGGCATGGGCGGCGGGCCGATGGGCGGAGGAGGGCCGATGGGGGGAGGAGGCCCGATGGGAGGCGGCGGTCATCGGCGAAACCCGGAACAGGAACGCCCCGACGGCAAGAAAATCCTGACACAGATCTCCAAGGAAACGGGCGCACGGATGTTCGAAGTATCCAAAAAGCTTCCGATCGATCAAGTCTATGCGCAGATTGAGGAGGAGCTTCGGAATCAATACAGCATCGGCTACACGCCCGAAGGGCTGGATGCCGCGCTCGGTTATCACAAACTCCACCTGACAACCAAACCCAAAGATCTGGTCGTGCAAGCAAGAGACGGGTTTTACGCCGACCGCTAAGCCCCCGAGGCCCGCATGGCGTACTCCCCGTGGGGCAGTACCGCCCACGAAACGGCCGGATCACCTTTCCGGCCAGGTTGAAACATCGTACTTTGCTACGGCTAACCACACCTGTTTACAATAACTTCCGCGCAAGTACCACCAGGCGAATAACCCCGGATAGATCAAAGGTACCTAAGTAAAAGTACCGCTAGGCCATTTGCCGAGGCGGTGGCTGAAGCTACTGTGTGGGTGGGGAATCCAGCGCCAAACAGGGCAGTTCAGGCAAGCCCGGCGCTTCCTCTTACAATGACGCTGACACCAGTCAGAACCTCCAACCTCCGGCTGCGCACCAAGCTCGTGCTTTCGTTCGTGCTCACGCTTGCGGCGCTCAGTTGCGCGACGCTGCTTACCGTTCGTCACGTCGCGAAGAAACACCTGCAGCAGGAGATTGTGGCCGAGACACAGACCTCAACCCTTACGTTCTTGGCCATGATTCATGAGCATCAAATCGCACTGGACCGCAAAGCGGACCTGCTATCGACTCTCGCGGATTTGAGCGCCTGGGACGAGAACTCTTTTCAGCGATCAACCGACGACCCGTTTGAAACCGATGGCAGCGACCTGGTGGTTCTGGCCGACGGCGACCACCAGATCACTACGCTGCACACGACGAATCCCCGTTTCACGCCGGCGATGGCGCAGCACTTGCTTCTTGGCTCACTTGCGAGGAAGTCGGCCTCGGACTGGTGGTATGCGGGGGGCGCTCTGTATCAGGTTTCCGTCCAACCGGTCCACCGGGGTCCGTCGCCTGACAACTCTCAGCTGGCAATGGTGGTCGTCGGCCGCGAAATTGATTACTCCGCCGTCCACAATCTGGATCGCACTCACTCGGCCGATCTCGCTTTTACCTACAACGGCGACATCGTGAACAGCACCCTGGGTCCTCTTGACGAGCACGAGCTGAACCAGCAAGTGCACGAACTGCAGTCAACTGGGGAAGTCCAGATCGGAAACAATCAGTTTTATGCCATCTCTGTGGGACTCACAGATGGTGAGGGCCCGACCGCGCGACTGATCGCTTTGAAATCCTACGCCCGAGCTCAAGAGTTCCTGAGCGAACTGAATCACCTGCTGGTCGGTCTCGGAGTGCTCGCGATACTCATCGGGACATATCTTGCGCTGTTTATCTCCGATACGTTTACCCGTCCACTTGCAAACCTGGATCGCGGCGTGCAGGCCCTGGAACGCGGCGACTTCGCGTTCCCTCTTGAGGCGCGGGGCGGAGACGAAGTCGCAAACGTCACACGCGCCTTCGACCAGATGCGCGGCACGCTTCAGAAAAACGAAGCGCAGAAGCGCCAACTCGAGGAAGACCTCCGGCAGTCCCAGAAGATGGAAGCGCTCGGTCGGCTGGCTGGGGGCGTCGCTCACGACTTCAACAACTTGCTCACGGTCATCAAGGGCCACTCGGAACTCATCATCGAGCGGCTGCCAATGAAGGATCCCCTGCTTGGCAGCGGTCAGCAGATCCGGAAGGCGGCCGATCGCGCCGCTTCCCTCACGCGCCAGATGCTGGCGTTCAGCCGGCGGCAGGCGCTGGAACCGACAGTCTTCGACATGAACTCACTGGTCGCAGACATGTACAAGCTGCTGAAGCGGTTGATCCACGAGGATATCGAGTTCACGTTCCGGGCCGGTGAGTCGCTCGGCCGGATAAAAGCGGACACGGGTCAGATCGAGCAGGTCCTTCTCAATTTGGCCGTCAATGCCTCTGACGCCATGCCGCGGGGCGGCAAACTTGTCATTGAAACGAAAAACGTGCAGGTAGATGCGAACATGGCCAAAACTCTACCGAACGTGGAGCCCGGCTCCTACGTGATGCTGGCCGTAACCGATACCGGCCACGGCATGAACCAGGAGACGAAAGAGCGGATTTTCGAGCCGTTCTTCACCACCAAGGAGCAGGGCAAAGGAACCGGGCTTGGACTGGCGACCGTCTACGGAGTCGTGACGCAGAGCGGCGGCTTTATCTGGGTGGATACGACGGTCGGCAAAGGAAGCCGGTTTGAAGTGTATCTGCCGCGAGTCGAGCAGGACATTACGCTGTATCCGACCGAGGAACTCGAGCCGGTGACGGCCCGAGCGGTCGAGACGGTGCTCCTTGCCGAGGATGAAGAGGCCGTCCGCACACTCGCCTCCGAATTTTTGACTGCGGCCGGCTATCGCGTGTTCGTTGCAAGCGATGGGCAAAAGGCGCTGGAAATTGCAGAATCCCTCGCCGAGCCGATTCATGTGTTGGTCACCGACGTCGTGATGCCTCAGATGCGCGGGCCGGAGCTGGCAAAGCGGCTCAAAAATGTTCGACCTGACCTCAAGGTCGTGTTTATGTCCGGCTACCTTGAGCAAAACGAAGGCGGCGAAGACTTTACCGGCAGCGCAGCGTTCCTGCAAAAACCGTTCTCCAAGGACCTCCTGGTTCGCCAGGTGGGCCAGGCAATCCACGGTGAAGCTTCCAGGGTTTCCGCGCTCCATATCGCCTAACCCGCAGCCACTGCTTGTTTCTCGCCGAATCTGGAATCAAGCGGCCGCCAAAGTGCGGCAGGCGGCAGAGCGATAGCTGGACTTAAACGGTGCGGTCGCACCACACCAAACGATCACGCAGGGCAAATCGACAGTTTCTAATGAACGGTGATATTGACGGTCGCCGTGCTGCGCCCAAAGCTATTGGTCGCATACAGCGTGTAGGTGGTCGACTGCGCGGGAGTCACGACGACGCTGGTGCCGCGCGTCGCGCCGATTTCCGGCGAGACGATCAGATACGACGCGCCTGAGACGGACCAGCTCAGCGTGACGGGAGTTCCTGAGGAAACTGACTGGGAGCTCGCCGTGAAGCTTGCGATGCTCGGCGCAGCGCCGGCGGGAATGCTCGCCGCGGTATAGACCGGGTTCATTTCCACGACATCGAAATCCTCGTTGGTAACGCCGCCCAGATTATGCAGATCAGAGTTGTCCCAGCGATCGTCCGGCGCCCCGCTGATATACATGTTGGAGCCGTTGTCAGCCATGATCATGCCGTACTTCTTCAGGGCCGCCAGAATCACCTGATTTGTCGCGGAAAATCCGGAAATATCGAAGCTGGCCTTGAGGCGCAGGCGCATCCCCATCGGCGCGGCGTTGGGGTTGGAGGATGTGGCCGCCCAATGCGAGGCCGGAGGCGTGAATGCGGCGATACTGGAATTCAGTGTGAATCGAAGCGCGTGGTTGATTGCGCCGGCGGCGACTTCGTCATAGCGCGCAAGACCCGGAAAGATGGGCAGACCTGCCGCATCGGCCGAGGTCCAGGTGTAGGGACGCTGCTCGCTTGCGGTGAGATCCCAGACGGCGCCCGAACCAGCGTTCCAGGCCGAGCCGCTCGGTGAGGCGTTGTACAGTTCGTAGAGCCAGCAATTCGAATTGTCGAGAATCAGGACGTGCTGGTCGCCGCTCGGATTCGGATCGCCCTCAATCGGGGCGTTGAGCGGAATGGGCATCGGACCGGGATCGCTTTCGTCGCCGTAGGCCGTGAAGTTGATTGTGACCGGCCCCTGCGTCGAATCCACGATCTGGTACGGAATTCCGATTATCGATCCGGCGTACAGGCCCGATCCGAAGTCCGGGTGCAGCCCGATGCCTGTGCCGATGAAGGCGATGAGTGCAGCTGAATTCGGATCGACCGCAGCGCCGGAAATATCCTGGTTCCACAAATTGTCCGCAGGGAACGGCACGAAACCCCCGAGGCTTCCCCCTTGCCCTGCCTGCATCACGCTGCACGCTAGAGGCGGTGGTGGCGGAGGAGGATTACCGCCGCCTGATGAGGTCACTTGCAGATTGACGGCGCCCGAGGCGCTGCCGCCGGGATTGGGATTGTCCACGGTCACCGCAAACACGCCCGCGGTCGCTGCATTGCCGGTCGCTTCCAGTTGCGTCGAGGACGAAAAAGTCGTGGTCAACGGCGAAGCCGCCAGCATCACTTGTGCGCCACTTGTGAAATTGCTGCCGGTGAGCGTAATCGAGAAGGTGCCCGCGCTCACAGACACCGGCGAAATTGCGGCGAGCACCGGGACCGGATTCCAGAGCGTGACGGCGCCCTGGCCCATTGCGCTCGGCTGGGGCACGCTGACGGCTTCAACCGTCACTGCGTTCGGGCTCGGTACGCTCCCAGGCGCCGTGTAGACGCCGGACGAACTGATCGTGCCGGTTGAGGCAGCTCCCCCCGTCACACTGTTGACTTGCCAGATGACCGAATGATTCGACGAACCTGTGACCGTAGCAGTGAACTGCTCAACCGCACTCGCG
>Ga0209624_10003103_pt1 | contig 11954 bp, 11 predicted proteins | sample JacPinW_OM2H0_O1_FD_188565 | JGI IMG/M metagenome (GOLD analysis project Ga0209624, IMG submission 188565) | Forest soil microbial communities from Algoma, Ontario, Canada - Jack Pine, Ontario site 1_JW_OM2H0_O1 (SPAdes) (version 2) | ecosystem: Environmental > Terrestrial > Soil > Boreal... | reverse complement strand
CAGACCATATCGCGGAGGTTCATGGCGAAGGGCATACAGTGCTGCGGAAGGTGGGCGGGACCGGAGTGGTCAATACGAGCTCGGGAGACTCGCTGGTGGCTAAGTTTCGGCCCGTGACGGATCGGGGTGCGCAGGGCCGGCAGGGAGCGGCGACTGGAACGGATGAGATCGCCAGTGCGGTGGAGCAGGGGCACGTGGTGATGACGCAGATGCCGGTGCAGAGGCCGGGAGATTCGGCTGCGCCTCAGGAGGAGCGGGCTACGGCGGAACGGGCGGTTTACGACGGAGATCTGGAGCGGACGATGTTGACCGGGAATGTCCAGGTGAACGATGGCACGAACGTGTTGTGGGCGGACCGCGTGGTGACGGAGCAACAGACGGGAGATGCTACGGCGGATGGGTCGGTGAAGGCGAGCTACAGGCAGCCGGGCAGTCCGGATGAGCCGGTGCATGTGCTGGCAGCTCGGGCAGAGCTGAAGCATGATTCGCAGATGGCGATCTTTTATGGGGTGGCGGCCCGGCCGGCACGGTTGTGGCAGGCGGCTTCGCAGGTGGAGGCTCCGGTGCTGGAGTTTGAGCAGAAGCAGCGACGGCTGCTGGCGCATGGGGAGGGACAGGGTGGGGCGATGGTGGTGCATACGGTGCTGGTGAGTCCGGGTGGGGCGGGAAAGGGCGATTCGGGGAGAACGCCGGGGAGTAGGAGTGGCGTCGTGGGGAGGCCTGGTGCGGCCATTGGCGGAAAGACGGATGTGATTCGCGTGGCGAGCCGGGAGCTGGTGTATTCCGATGAGGCGCGGAAGGCTGATTTTACTGGTGGAGTGCTGGTGGAGAGCGCCGATGGGACGATGCGGGGACAGGAAGCGGTGGTGTATTTGCAGGGTGCGCCGGTGGGCGGGACAGGGAAGGCCGTTGCGGCAAATGACACTGGGAAGGCAGGGGCGGCAGGGGTTGTTTCCACGGCCGCGGGGAAGGCGGGAGGCGCGCAGGTAGGCGGGTTTATGGGAGGTAGCGTGGAGCGGGTGGTGGCGACCGGGCACATTGAGATGGAGCAGCCGGGGCGGCGCGCTACGGGGGAAAAGTTGGTGTATACGGCGAGCGATGGAATGTTTGTCTTGACGGGGACGGCAGCGGTTTTGCCCAAGGTTGTGGACCAGCAGCAGGGAACGGTGACCGGTGCGTTGCTCCGTTTCCATGCCGGGGATGAGAATGTCGTGGTTTCTAATGGAGGAGAGAATGGCGCAGGGCAGAGAGTGCGCACGGAGACGCGGGTGAAGAACAAGCAATGAAGACGTTATCGACAGAGGAGATTGGCAAGTCGTACGGCGGGCGCCAGGTGGTGAAGGGCGTGAGCCTGGAGATCGAACAGGGCGAGGTGGTAGGGCTGCTGGGACCGAATGGCGCGGGGAAGACGACGAGCTTCTACATGATTGTAGGGCTGGTGCGGCCGGACGCGGGGCGGGTGATGGTGGATGGTCACGACATCAGCCGGCTGCCGATGTATCTGCGGGCGCGAAGCTATGGAATCAGCTATCTGCCGCAGGAACCTTCGGTGTTTCGCAAGCTGACTGTGCAGGACAATATTCTGGCGGTGCTCGAGGCGCAGGACCTGAGCTGGGAGAGCCGGCGGAACCGGACGGAGAAGCTGATTGAACAGTTGAATTTGGGACACGTTCGCAAGACGCGAGGCTATGCGCTGAGCGGTGGAGAGCGCAGGCGGGTCGAGATTGCACGATGTCTGGCGATTGAGCCGACGTTTATTTTGCTGGATGAGCCGTTCTCCGGGATCGATCCGATTGCAGTGCTGGATTTGCAGGAGATCATCTTCGGGTTGAAGAAGAGCGGGATCGGAGTGTTGATTACGGACCACAATGTTCGGGAGACGCTGTCGGTGACGGACCGGGCATACATCATCACGGAGGGCAAGATCTTTCGAACGGGGACGCCGGGTGAGCTGGGGCGCGATCCTGAGGTGCGGCGGATCTATCTGGGAGAGAACTTTTCGATGGGTTAGGGCAGAGGGCGACATCACAACTTCAAGAGAGAAACCGCAGTCTTCTGGCGCTGCCCAGGGTAATATTTCTCAATAAATTCATTAGTGGCGCTCAAGCTAAATGTCGATACTCGCCGGGTGTTCACAAAAGGGTGGGGACCTTCGCTCAGGATCGCAAATTTTCTGTCAGGATTGGCCTAGAAATTAGTCGAAAAGGGGCTTTTGCGGAGAATGTTAGCAGGACGACGGCCAAAGATGCGAGATTCTACAACTTCGGTTGTAAGCCGGTGTTGCTATGGGTGCAGTTCGTGCAGCCTTTGTCAGAGTTAGACTTACACCGAGCTGAGGGAAGGCGTAGACTTTGGCCAACCCCCCAGTGGAGGGTTGTTTCGGAGATACTGGAAGCACGTGAAGCTCCAAACGCGCACCTTGATCTGTATTTTTGATGTAACAAAGAAAGTAGGAGAGGGAAAAAATTGCTGCTGCAACCTAAGCTGAATTTGAAAGTCTCGCAACGGCAGGTGCTGACACCTGGTCTGGTGCAGATGGTCAGCGTGCTGGCGCTGAATAAGCTTGAGTTGAAGGAGATGATCAACACGGAATTGGTGGAGAATCCGGTGTTGGAGGAACTGGACGAGTCGACAGTGTCTCTGGACGAGCGGTCGGGACTGGAGGGGGACCGGGAACGCTCGGCGGAGGATGTGGCGGCGGAGACTGCTAGGGTGGAAAAGGATCCGTTCGATGAGATCGACTTTGGAAGCTACTTTCAGGATTATCTGGATCCGGGATTCAAGACGGCTTCGAACTTTGAGGAGTACGACAAACCTTCGTTTGAGAACTTTCTTTCGCAACCGAGCACGCTGAGCGATCACCTGTTGTGGCAGCTTGGCTCGCTGACGTTGGCACCCGAGGTTCGAGCAGCGGCTGAGTTGGTGGTGGGTAACCTGAATGAGACAGGATACCTGACGGCGAGTGATGAGGAGATGGTCGAGTCGCTGCTGCAATTCAAGGAGCCGACGCGGTCGGACCCTATTCCGTTCGAGCGTGGCACGAAGGGAAGGTTGGTGCAGCGGTGGGACGGTGGAGACGGCGAGATGCAGGATGGGCCGCTCGATATCGCGGCGGGTGCAGATGAGGTTCGAACGGTATTGTTGGCAGCTGTGGCGGAGGCGCGCACGATTGTCAATTTTCTGGATCCGGTTGGCGTGGGAGCACGAGATCTTCGAGAGTGCCTGCTGATTCAGATATGCGCACAACAGCGCGAGGCCGCGATCGTCTTGCGGAGACGGCAGGCAGCGGCGGGAGTCTCTGTGAATCATGCGGCGCAACGTGATGAGGACTATGCGGCGATCGATTGTGCAGCGGCGCCCACTGCGGATTTGGGGCAGGCGGACGTGTTCAGCATCGCGACGCACGTTGTGACGTATTGCCTGCCGCTGCTGCAGAAGAAGGACATGCGGGAGCTGACGCGGAGCTGCGGCCGTACGGCAGAGGAGGTGAATGTGGCTGTGGAGTTTATCCGGACGCTGGATCCGAGGCCGGGGCAACGCTACAACCAGAGCGAAACGCGGCTTATCGAACCCGACGTTGCGTTTGTGAAGCGCGACGATATGTACGTGGTGCTGATGAATGAAGAGGACTTGCCTACGCTTCGGTTGAACCAGGGCTACAGGAAGATGCTGCAGCTGAAACAGACGGAAAAAGAGGTGAAGGAATATGTGAAGGAGCGGTACAAGTCGGCGATTCAATTGCTGCGGAATATCGAGCAGAGGAAGAACACTATTGTGCGGACATGCGAAGTGATCGTGCGGCGGCAGACGGAGTTTCTGGAGCACGGCGTGAACGCGCTGAAGCCGATGATGATCAAAGAGGTGGCGGAAGAAATTGGGGTGCATCCTTCGACGGTGAGCCGCGCGGTTGCAAATAAGTATGTGCACACGTCGCAGGGTGTGTTCGAGCTGCGGTTCTTCTTCTCTGAAGGGGTGAACGGGCCGGAGGGTGGGGACCTGCCGCTGGTGCTGCTGAAGCGCAAGGTGAAGAAGCTGATTGAAGAAGAGGATGAACGGAAGCCGCTGACGGACGATCAACTGGCGGCGGAGCTGCAGCGCCAGGGGATCCAGGTGACCCGGCGAACGGTGGCAAAGTATCGCGAAGATATGCAGATTCCAAGTACGCACCAACGTCGTGTACGCTGATCGTCTGCGGTTATCCATGAAACCGCAGGGACGAGGTGAACAGGATGGATGTTGAGTACACCGGTAGACAAACCACGATTACAAAGAAGCTGAAGCTGCAGGCTGAGGCAGGCCTGGCGCGGGTTGCGAAGATCGTCGGCACCTCCGGCAGCGTGCATGTGATTCTGTCCACGGATAAGTACCGGCAGATTGCAGAGATCACGGTGCAGACGAGGCATCAGAAGCTGGTGGCGCGCTGTGAGGGGACGGAGATGGAGGTGGTGCTGCACGATGCGTTGGAGAAGATGGAACGGCAGGCGATTCGGCATAAGAAGAAGTCGGCGACGATCAAGCGGCATCCGAAGACGGACGTGAAGGGGTCCAGAGAAGCGGTTGCTCCTGCTGTGGCGCGGAAGACAGTTGCGCTGAAGGTTGCGGCGAAGAGCAGTGTGGGACGTAAGGCAGTGCCGATGCTAGTGCATTCCTTTCCATCGCACTCGCCGCTGTCGGAGCCGCATGTGGCGCGCTCGACCGACGGGGTTGCGTTGCGGCCGATGTCGCTGGAGGAGGCGGTGAAAGAGGCCGCGTTTCGGGACCGCGATGTGTTTGTCTTTCGCAATCATGCGGGACAGGCGATGGTGCTGCATCGCAAGCGGGATGGGAAGATGGAGTTGATAGAGGTTCCCTAGGTTGAGATCGGCGCGGCGGGTGCTAGGATTTCTAGCATGCCACGCAAGAGCGGTACGACGATCACGAAGAAGACAGCTACGAAGAAGAAGGTGAGGGTTCTCACAACTGCCGAGAGCCACGGGGAGCTGGTAATTTTGACCGGGCTGTCGGGGTCGGGGAAGCTGTCTGCGCTGAAGGCGTTTGAAGACCTGGGGTATTATTCGGTCGACAATCTGCCGCTGGAGCTGGTGCCGCAGTTTGCGGACCTGGTACGGCAGTCGACGGGGATCGATCGTGCGGCACTGGTGGTGGATGTGCGCGAGGGCAGGCGGCTGGATGAGTTTCCGGCGATTTTGAAGCAGGTGCGGCGGGTGCTGCCGACCCGGGTGGTGTTTCTGGAGGCGAGTGAGGATGCGCTGATTCGGAGGTTCTCCGAGACGAGACGACCGCATCCGATGGGACGAAGCGATACGGTGGTGAAGTCGATTCGGGCGGAACGGAAGCGATTGGATCCAATTCGCAATGTTGCCGACATCGTGCTGGATACGACGAAGTTCAACGTGCACGATCTGCGGGCGCACATTAACTCTCAGTTCCAACGGGAGGGCGGTCGTGGGCTGATGATCTCGTCGAACAGCTTTGGGTTCAAGAATGGCGTGCCGGCAGAAGCGGACCTGGTGTTCGATGTGCGGTTCTTGCCCAATCCGCATTTCGTGCCGGAGTTTCGCAAGCTGACGGGACGGCATCCCAAGGTGGCGAAGTACGTTCGTGATTTTCCGCAGACGGCCGAGTTTTTGGATAAGACCGCGGACATGCTGAAATTTCTTTTGCCGCATTACATCAAGGAGGGCAAGAGCTATCTGACGGTGGCATTTGGATGTACGGGCGGGCAGCATCGGTCGGTGTTTATTGCGGAGGAGATTAAGAAGCGGATGGCCGCGGAGGGCTATCGGGTGAAGACGACGCACCGTGACATGCCGAGGTAGATGCCTGGCAAATCGCAGCGCGCAATAGAATGGTGAGATGCGCAGGGTGATGACGACGATTGGGAGAGTGACGGGTTGAGGCGCATCTGGCGGTTGCTGCAGTACGTTCGGCCTTATGCCTTGTACTCGCTGGCGTCTGTGATCCTGATGGCTGCCGTGGGGGCGATGGCGGCGTTTCGCATCATGCTGGTGAAGCCGATCTTCGATAACGTGCTGAGCCCTGAGGCGCCGACAGATGATCTGTTGGTCTTCCATGTGCCGCATTTATCACATGATCTGAATCTCCACTTTCTTGTTCCGAGCTATCTGCACAATGCGTGGAGCGTCGTTGCGTATGCGCTGGTTGTGTCTGCAGTGGTGAAGTCGCTTTGCGATTATGCGGGGACCTACCTGGTGAACTACGCCGGGTTTGGAATGATTACAGATCTGCGGAATGACCTGTATAACGCTGTGCTGCGGCGATCAGTCGGGTTTTTTCAGAAGCATACGACGGGGACTTTGCTGTCGACGCTGATCAATGACATTGAGCGTGTGCAAACTGCGATGTCGAGCGTGTTGGGTGAATTTCTGCAGCAGGTCTTCACGCTGATCTTTATGATTGCCGCGGTGATTTCTCTGGGCGGCAGGATGGCGTGGGTTCTGCTGTTGTTTGTGCCGATTGTGATCTCTTCTGCGCGACGGATTGGACGGCGGGTTCGACAGACGACGAGGAAGGGGCAGGACAAGCTGGCCGAGATTCAGAACATACTTCACGAGACGATTACGGGAAATCGGATCGTGAAGGCGTTCGGGATGGAACTGTGGGAGATGAACCGCTTTCGGCGGGCGGCGGGGCGGCTATTTCGCGCGAATCTGAAGTCGGTGAGCGTATCGGCGATCAGCTCGCCGCTGATGGATGCGATTGGGGCGATTGCGATTGCGGTGCTGCTGAAGATTGGGCGGGGACAAATTGTTAGCCACCACATGACGAAGGGCGACTTTATCGCATTCCTGTTTGCGGTGTTTACGCTGTATGACCCGGTGCGCAAGTTTGCTCTGTTTTACAACAGTTTTCAGCAGGCGCTGGGGGCGAGTGAAGAGATCTTCAAGTTTATGGATGCGGTGGATGATGTGCAGGAGAAGAAACGGGCTTATGTGCTGAATGGATTCAGCGAAGGCATTCGCTTTGAAGATGTGGGCTTTGCGTATGAGAGTGATGGCGAGATCAAACAGGTGCTGCATGGCATCAATCTGACGGTGCAGCCGGGTGAGGTGATTGCGTTCGTCGGGCCGAGTGGGGCTGGGAAGTCTTCGTTGGTGAATCTGATTCCGCGGTTCTTCGACGTAAATGCGGGAAGGATTCTGCTGGATGGGCATGACCTGCGGGATGTGACGATCGCTTCCCTGCGAGAGCAGATCGGAAAGGTGACGCAGGAGACGGTGCTGTTCAACGACACTGTGCGGAACAACATTGCCTATGGACAGCCGGATGTCCCGATGAGCAAGGTGGAAGAGGCGGCGCGGATGGCGCTGGCGCATGATTTTATTTTGAATATGCCGGAGGGGTACAACACAAAGATTGGCGAGAAGGGCACGCGGCTGAGCGGAGGCGAGCGGCAGCGGCTGGCAATTGCACGGGCAATTTTGAAGAATGCCCCGATTCTGATTCTGGATGAGGCCACCTCGGCGCTGGACATGGAGAGCGAACAGTTTGTGCAGGCGGCGCTGGCGAACCTGATGCAGGGGCGGACGGTTTTTGTGATTGCGCATCGACTTTCGACGGTGCGGCGGGCTACTCGGATTGCTGTGATTGAGCATGGGGAGATTACGGAGATTGGCACACATGACGAGCTGATGCAGCAATCGGGGACGTATCGGAGGCTGCATAACATGCAGTTCAGCGAAGATGATTTTGCGGCGGTGGCGAACGGAGATGCTCCGCTTGTGGTGGGGCTGGAGGGGATTGCGTGAGTGCGACTTATTCGATGACGGGATATGCCAGTGTGCGCGGGGCGCTGCGGGACGGCGCGGCATTTACCTTGGCGATCAAGAGTGTGAACCATCGATTTCTCGATTTGAATCTGCGTCTGCCTTCGAACTGCGATGGGCTGGAGATGCAGATGCGGAAGATGCTGAAGGAGCGTTTGCGGCGTGGGCATGTGGAGGTGACGCTGCAACTGGAGCGCCGAGCGAATTCGGAGATTCAACTGAACGCGAGTCTGCTGGATGCTTACATGCAGGGTTATCGGAAGGCGACTGAGTCGCATGGGCTGGCGTACGAGCCGGACTTGAATGCGATGCTGCGGATTCCTGGGGTGATGAGCGCGGAGAACGGTGCGGGGGCGGAGGAGATGTCGGGGCTTGAGGTGGCGGTGTTGTCGCAGGTGGCGGAGGTGGTAGGCAGGTTGAATGAGGTTCGAGCGCAGGAGGGCGCGGCGCTGGCGGCGGAGCTGCGGGCTTCGATGTTGCGGCTGCGCGCGTTTGCGGAGGAGATGGCGGAGTTGAGGAATGGGGTGCGGGAGGCGCAGTTTGAGCGGTTGCGGAGCCGTTTGCTGGAGTTGACTCAAGGTGTGGCGGTGAACGAGGAGCGGGTAATGGCCGAGGCCGCCGTGCTTGCGGAGAAGAGCGATATCGAGGAAGAGATTGTGCGGTTGCGGACGCATGTGGATCGCTTTGTTGCGATGGTGGATGAGGGTGGGGAGTTGGGCAAGCGGCTGGATTTTTTGTTGCAGGAGCTGAACCGCGAGGCGAATACGATGCTGTCGAAGACGAGCGGGGCTTCAGGTGGAAACAGCCTGCGAATTACGGAACTGGGCCTGGAGATGAAGGCAGAGATCGAGAAGGCGCGGGAGCAGGTTCAGAATCTGGAGTAATGGCGCGGGTGCGGTTGATACACTGGCAGAAGATTGCAAAGACGGGTTGATTCGGAGCGCATGGCAGGCATACTTTTTATTATTTCGGCGCCTTCGGGTTCGGGTAAATCGACGCTGGTGAGCCAGCTGAGGACGCTGGTGGAGGGATTGGATTTTTCGATTTCGTTTACGACGCGGGCGCCACGGGGTTCGGAGACAGATGGGCGCGAGTATCACTTTACGACGCGGGCGGAGTTTGAACGGATGATTGCGGCGGGAGACTTTCTGGAGTGGGCGGAGGTCTTCGGGAACTACTATGGGACGGCGATTTCGGCGCTGGATCATGCGAAGGTGGTGGGGAAGGACCTGCTGCTTGACATCGATGTGCAGGGCGCAGTGCAGGTGATGAGGAAGCTTCCGGAGGCGGTGTCGATCTTTATTCTGCCGCCGAGTCCGGAGGTTCTGGAGCTGCGGCTGCGGGCCCGGAGTGAGGCGGAGCATGCGGCTTCTAAGATTGTGATTTCGGAGACGGTGATTCAGAGCCGGCTGGCTGAGGCGCGGAATGAACTGAAGCAGATGTGGGACTACAAGTATGCGCTGGTGAATGATGTGCTGGACCAGGCTGTGGCTGAGATGCGGGCGATTGTTTTGTGTGAGCGCGGGGTGCGGGATGGGGTACAGGCGATCGCTTCGAGCTGCAGGACGGACGCTGCTTCGCCGCGGCTGGCGGCAGCCCTTAGTACGTTTTCTGGATAGGGACGCCTTATCCACTGCGAATTGTGTAGGGCAATTGGCTGGGCTGAGATATAACTTCAGACATCGGGGGTGAAACGCATGACGATCGACAATGCTTTCCACAATAAATACAGTCTGGTCAAAGGTGCGGCGCGTCGGGCGCGGCAGCTACAGTCCGGTGCATTGCCGCTGATTGCTGCCAAGTCGATGAAGGCTTGTCGCGTGGCGCAGGATGAGATCAAGCAGGGGCACGTGAAGTTTGTTTTGACGGAGCGCGTGGTGAAGCCGGTGGTGGATACTCCGCTGCAATAACCGCGATACCATAGATCTCATGGCAGGAGAGGCAGAGCAGCAGCTGCGGGCGTACGTGGACTATCTGCGGGACATGGGCATCCATGACTTTTATCGTCAGGGGGAGCCGGTGGTTGCCGAGGTTGCTGTTGGCCCGGTTGTCTCAGTGGCTGAGGTTGCTGTCGTCTCTGAAGCGCGGTCGCTGCCGGCGAAGGCTGCTTCGGTGGTTGAGGAGCGGAGAGCGGTTTCTGTTGCGAGCCGACCGGAATATCTGGAGCCCCCTATTGCGAAGCTGGTGAGTTTTGATGATCTCGCTCCCTTGCCTCAGAGCCGGGTGGCTGCGGCGCATAAGGCAGAGGCGCTAGTTGCGATTCAGAAAGAGATTGGCGACTGTACGCGTTGTCCCCTGGCGTATGCCGGGCGGCGTACGATCGTGTTCGGCGATGGCGATGCCAATGCGCGGTTGATGTTTGTCGGCGAGGGGCCGGGGGCGGATGAGGACGCTTCGGGCGTGCCGTTTGTCGGCAAGGCGGGGCAACTGCTGAACAACATGATTCAGGCGATGGGGCTGAAGCGCGAGGAGGTCTACATCGCCAATATTGTGAAGTGCAGGCCGCCGGCGAATCGCGTGCCGGAGCCGGTGGAGGCTAACACCTGCGACCAGTTTTTGCTGCAGCAGATCGATGTGGTACAGCCGCAAGTGGTCGTTGCACTGGGCGCTACCGCGGCGATGTATCTGCTGGGGGTGAAGCAGTCGCTGAGCGCGCTGCGCGGAAGGTGGCATAGCTGCCGCGGGGCGAAGTTGGCGGTGACGTATCATCCGGCGTTTCTGCTGCGGGATCCTCGGCAGAAGAGTGAGGCCTGGAAGGATTTGCAGATGGTGATGGCGGAGATGGGTTTGAAGGCTCCGGCCAAAGGGTAGACTTTCGCCTTCTATAGGGTGGGCACCCCCCTCCCCCCTTGGGGGGGTATTTTGGGCATAAAATCCTTATTTTCAATGACCTGCAGGCGGTTTGTGTCTGTAAAATATTCATAATAAATGGGTTACGGCTAAAATACTTTTTATCAATAAGTTAGACCGGTATTAAGCATATTTGTACAACAACGTGGCCTTAGAAATACCAACTGGGGGGAGCTCGTTGTTCAATCGCCGGTCCAGAAGTCTGCAAGTAAGCGGGCGCACTCTTCCAATAACGCTTGCGCTCTGGAATCAAACGCGTTCAGGTGTTCGCTTTCCACATCGATCGTGCCGATCACACAATCAGCAGCATTGTCTAGAACAGGCACAATGATTTCCGCTCGTGTGCTCTCGAGTGCGGTCAGGTAGCCTGGGTCATTCGCCACGTTGCCCACGTTGATTGTCTTCTTCCCAGAGATCGCCCTCGAAGAAAGCCCCTTCGTCATGGGAAAAGTAGGGTGCGCGGGTGCGCTGGGTCCGCTCCATGCAATGTTCGATATCAGGCCGCGCTGGGTATCCACGTCATAAATCCCAACCCAGCGGTAAGCTCTCTCGTTCCGAATCGCTTCGGCGATTTGCGCAGCCTTGACTGGTCGGGTTACGTTCTGCCCGAGAATGTCCTTTAACTTGTTCAAGAGTTCGCTATCTGGCATGCAGACAATCCTCCAGTTGAGTATGTCGACAGAGTTAGGCCCGGAGAGCGTTTGAAGCTTATTTGGCTGTTGATCTCTATATTCAGTTTAGCGGGTTGGAGGTAACTCATAGGACAGGTGGATGTGGTTGTGTGGGAAAGGGTTGGGTGGTTTGGGGGCTTGACAGGTTTTTTGAAGGTGGGTTTAGGGGAGAATCAAAGTCGGTGCACTCTGCCGCATGTGAGAAAGAACGAAGACGAAATACAGGGATCCTTCACTTCGTTCAGGATGACGACTTCAAACCCCTGTCCCAGAGGCGGGACATGGGACATGCGGTTTTGTGGGTTTTTATGGAGGGGTGATGCGGACGGTGTTGGCGCGGCAGGAGCGGAGGGAGCCGCAGCTTATGGGCTGGAGGGTTTTGCTCATGCAGACTTCGATTGCGGTGAGGTAGTTGTTGCCGCAGCTTAGCGCGAGGCTGTCTGGGGGGAACGATGGGTTGCTCTTTGCGAAGAGGCTGAGGATGTCGCTGGGCGGCATGGAGATCTGGTGGTCGAGGGAGGTCAGCTCGGTGGGGATGGCGACCGAGTGGAGCGCCTGGCGGGCCAGGTTGAAGAAGGCGTCAGGTGCGAGGCCGGAGCAGGTGCCGTGGGTCTGCGACTCGTGGCGGAGGAGGCCTGCGTCGGGG
>Ga0209624_10003102_pt1 | contig 11957 bp, 12 predicted proteins | sample JacPinW_OM2H0_O1_FD_188565 | JGI IMG/M metagenome (GOLD analysis project Ga0209624, IMG submission 188565) | Forest soil microbial communities from Algoma, Ontario, Canada - Jack Pine, Ontario site 1_JW_OM2H0_O1 (SPAdes) (version 2) | ecosystem: Environmental > Terrestrial > Soil > Boreal... | reverse complement strand
CCATTGGATTTACTGCCTTTTTCGCCATGCCCGCGTTCGAATGTTCTCCGCTATTTTTGCCGCCATGCACTCGTCTCGCGGTCGGCGCTACGAGCTTCCGGTTTTTCGCTCGTGAGGGCGGGGGCCTCCGAAGATGTTCAAGTTGGCTAAGGAAGCTGATGTCGGAAACGCCAATCGAGCGGCCCTTAGAAGGAACTAGGATTCGCCTCCGCGAAAAGTAGGACCCAACAACTGAGAGACCTTGAATCCTGGGAGCTTTGATAGCCCCCACATCCGTGGTGCGTGCCGGTGGACGAGCGGTCAAATCATCAAACAGGCGGCATCACCCGCTGTTAAATCCAGATTGCGTTCAACAGCATTCGCGGGGGCATGCTCTGGCCGCCAACAGAAGTCTCGGACGAATGCCGGGGACCCAGGCGGGAGCAGACTCTAGCGCGTGAAGTGGCTACGGCCCACCCGTCCGCCATGATGGGCAGGTTGATGATGATGATGGTGGCGGCTGTGGTTAAGGCGAGTCATTCCGGCATCACGGGCAAAGGTCTCGGTTGAGACAGTCGCGATAAACGCGATGCCGATAATAACTGAGGCGGCAATCAAGATGACGGCTCGAAGCGACATTTCAAATCCTCCCTCGCGCACCACTCTGTATGAGCAACATTGCTCGCCACTTTACCGTAGCACATCCGCGGCAGCAATTCTACTCTATCCTAGCTAACGGAAGCCGCTTCAACTTTAGCGGCGTGGCCTTAGCAATTCCATAACGTTAACTTAGCAATTCTATATTGCGGCCCGGCGCGCTCAAGTTAGGTGAAAATTGGTAGGTAAAATTGGTCGAGAGCCAGAGACGGCGCCTTTGGGGAGGTCAGCCAAGGAAATGTTTTCTGGAGCGCGACCACTTCTTGGGCGAAGGCTGTTTGAATGGTTAAAGGCCGTGCATCGCAATCACGACGGCGATGGAAGATCGCATGACCAAGGCGATGACGAAACCCGTGATGATCGCAGCTTCTCATGATGAACGCAAATTCTCGGAGCTATTCATGGCGTTTCTCCTAACCCGGGATTCGAGAAGGCCTTATGACCAGCTATTCAATTCGAGCGACGCGACTTGCGCGCATGCTTTTGCTGCTCGAAAGTGCGCAACCAATCAGTCGCGATATCGATCAGAAGACATTGACGGAGATGATCGGCATCACCCGATCCCGTGTCAGCTATCTTGAAATCTGGCTCGACGAAAGGGCAGTTGACCGCAATAATCTTCCAATTGAACCGACTAACGCAGAACTACGATCGGTGCCGATCGGATTTTGCGACGCGTCAATCTTTGCATCGGCGATAAGAATTCCGGCGAAACAGCAAGGCCTAATGCTGGAAGTGCTTCTTGCCCACGAGCATGAACCTCCTCCGAATTGATGGACACCTGTAGTAGGCTCGAAGAGCCAGGAGGTGTCAGATGGAAACGCGTCAACGTCGATCATTTACGGACGATTATAAGCGGCAAGCAGTCGATCTGGTGGCTTCGAGCGGCCGTTCGATCGGATCGGTGGCCAAGGAACTTGGCCTGCGCGATTCCGTGCTGCGGCGCTGGGTGGAATTGCGTGGGGCTGGGCGGGAGCCGACGGCGGCGGCGCGGCGCCCCACCACGCAAGCGACGCTGCCGTCGGCGGACCACGCGGCGGAGATCGCCCGTTTGCAACGGGAGAACGAGCGGCTGCGCATGGAGCGCGACATTTTAAAAAAGTCGATCGCGATCTTTGCTGGAACACGGACATGAGATTCCGCTTCATCGAAGATCGCCGTGTCGACTACCCGGTGAGGGTTCTGTGCGATGTGCTCGGGGTCTCGCCGGCCGGTTATTATGCCTGGCGCTCGCGCCCGGAGAGCCGGCGATCCGCCGCCAATCGCAAGCTCGTCGACGACATCAAGCGGGTCCATCGCGACACCTGCGGACGCTATGGCAGCCCGCGCATCCATGTCGAGCTGAAGGCTCAGGGCCGCGGCGTGAGCCGTGGCCGCATCGAGCGATTGATGCGCCATCACGGTATCAGGGCCATTATGGCGAGGCCACGCCGGGTGCGGACCACCGACAGCCGTCACGATCTCCCGATCGCCCCGAATCTGCTCGACCGCAACTTCACCGCCGCTGCGCCGAACCGGATCTGGCTCGCCGACATCACCTATGTCGAGACCGATCAGGGATGGCTCTATCTGGCCACCGTCCTGGACCTCTACAGCCGCAGCATCGTGGGCTGGGCAATGCAGGACCATTTGCGTGCTGAACTGCCATTGGCGGCCCTGCGGATGGCCATCTCGGCGAAGCGGCCCGGTCCAGGCCTGATCCACCATTCCGACCGCGGCGTTCAATATGCCTCGGCGGAGTATCGCAAGCTGATGCAGTCTGCCGGCTTCAGGGCCTCGATGAGCCGCAAGGGCGACTGCTATGACAATGCCCCGATGGAGAGCTTCTTCCACACCCTTAAAACCGAACTCGTCCATCACCGGCAATATCCAACACGGGCAGAGGCAACACGTGATATCTTTGCCTACATCGAAGGCTTCTACAATCGTACTCGGCGTCACTCCGCCATCGGCTACATCAGCCCGATCGAGATGGAGCTAAAAGCAGCTTAACCCTGTCCATTTTTTCGGGGGAAGATCAACCATTTGAACGGGGCGCAGGTGACGGGCGGGCGCTCCGTCTTGAGGATCGAGGGGTTCAAGCACTCCAACCTCAAGACAGGAGCCCCCAATGAGCGAGAAGCCCATCAGCCCGCTGCGCCAACGCATGCTCGAAGACATGAACATGCGCAGGTTCGTACCCGATACGCAACGCGAGTATATCCGTGCCGTCAAGAGGCTCGCGATTTTCCTCGGCCGTTCCCCCGACGCCGCGACGGCGGAAGAGCTGCGCGCGTTCCAACTGCATCTGACCGAGACGGGTGCGCAACCACCGAGCATCAACGCGACCGTGACTGCACTTCGGTTCTTCTTCAAGGTGACGCTCGACCGGCCGCGGACGACGCGCCATCTCGTGTTCGTCTACGAACCTCGCAAGCTGCCGCGCGTGCTCTCGCCCGAACAGGTGTTGCGCCTGCTGGAGGCCGCACCCGGGCCCAAGCACAAGGCGGCGCTCAGCGTTGCCTACGGCGCTGGTCTGCGCGCCATGGAGGTCGTCGCGCTGAAGGTCTGCGACGTTGATTCAAAGCGCATGATGATCCGGGTGGAGCAAGGCAAAGGCCGCAAGGATCGCCATGCCATGCTGTCACCGCGGTTGTTGGAACTGCTGCGCGACTGGTGGCGCATCGCCCATCCACAGGTGTGGATGTTCCCCGGCCGTGACCGCATCAACCCGATGACGACGCGCCAACTCAATCGGGTCTGCCACATGGCCGCCGAGTCGGCCGGGCTGCCCAATTGGGTGGCGCCGCACACGCTGCGACACAGCTTCGCCACGCACCTGCTCGAGCAGGACATCGACATTCGTGTGATCCAGGTTTTGCTCGGACATTCCAGGCTCGACACCACGGCGCGCTACACCCAGGTGGCCAGCAACATCATCCGCGAGGTCATGAGCCCGCTGGACAGGCTCACGCCACTGGTGCCGAAGAAGGACGAGCCGCCAGCGTAGCGGACCCGCATGGCCCGTGCAGCTCTGGAGGTCGCGGACATCTTCCGCGACCACGGGGCCGCGTGGCGTCATGCCAACCGCGGTCACGTAAGCCTGCTCCAACTCAAGGTGATGAGCGCCATCGAGAGCTGCCGCACGGCAGCCCTCGGCGGACACGTTGCGCGTTGCGAGGACTGCGCCCAGACCACGATCGCTTACAACAGTTGCCGCAACCGGCACTGCCCGAAGTGCCAGGGCGCGGCAGCGCACCAATGGATGGCGGCGCGCGAGGCCGAACTGCTCCCGATTCCTTACTTCCACGTCGTCTTCACACTGCCGTCGGCGATTGGCGACATCGCCTACCAGAACAAGGCCGTGATCTACGATCTGCTGTTCAAGGCCTCGTCGGAGACCATGCTCACAATCGCGGCCGACTCGAAGCACCTCGGAGCCCGCATCGGCGTCACCTCGGTATTGCACACCTGGGGCTCGGCAATGACCCATCATCCACATCTGCACATGATCGTGCCGGGCGGCGGCCTCTCCATGGATGACAGCCGTTGGATCTCATGCAAACCAAACTTCCTGCTGCCCGTGCGCGTTCTATCGAAGCTGTTTCGGCGATTGATGCTGGACAAGCTTCTGGCGGCACACCAGGCGGGCCGTCTGCGATTCCTCGGCTCACACGCGCATCTGGCCGATGCCGACACGTTCGCGGCGTTCCTCGCCCCGCTCAGCAAGAAGCGCTGGTTCGTCTACGCCAAGCGCCCGTTCGCAGGCCCGAAGGCCGTGCTCGCCTATCTGTCGCGCTATACCCATCGCGTCGCCATCTCGAACCGCCGTCTGATCGCAATCGACCAGCGCAGCGTCACGTTCAAGGTCAAGAACTACAGGATCGAGGGCCCCGGCCGGTACACGACGATGACGCTCGACGTCGGCGAGTTCATCCGCCGCTTTCTCATCCATGTGTTGCCCAAAGGCCTCCATCGCATCCGCCACTATGGCTTGCTCGCCAGCGCAAATCGCGCCGAGACGATCGCGCGAGCGCGCCAACTCCTGGGACTCCTGGGACTCCTGGGACTGGCAACGCCCGCGGCGGAAGCGGCGGTCGAAATCGATCCAGCGGCGGCGCGGCCACTCGCCCAGCCTTGCCCCCGCTGTGGCGGCCGCATGTTCGTCATTGAGACCTTCGAGGCCGGCTGCCAGCCACGCTACCGGCCGACGGCAATGAGGGTCGATACCTCATGAGCGAAACCGCAACATTCCGCACCCGAACCACCAAGAGCTTTCCGCGCTGGTCAATGACCAGATACGCCGCCGCTCGGCCGAACATCGGTCCGGCATCGCATTCCACACCGCGTGCATCCCCGAAACGTGTCGTCAACGCGGCTCAATCAAAGCCAATCAGCCAAACCAGCCGGCGCAACAACGTCATCCCCGAGCCCAGCCGACTTCCGCACACCCACATCCGCGCGATCAAATCTCCATAGCCCGCGGCAGCCGTCTCACCACACCTCACGCGCGTTCCTTCATTGGAGGCTTTCGGACGACGGCCCCGGTGCAAAGCCTAATCGTCGCAATGGGCCGTCATCCGAAACCCTTCACACGAGCGGACTCGTATTTCTTTCCGCCACACCAGTCCTCGCGCTCGATCGGGTATCGCTGCAACCGAAATGGAAACCTCAGTTTCAGTTCGCCGATCCGATACTGTGGGTCTTGCTTGCGGTCGTTGCTGCCATCCCGCTGGGCTGGATCCTTTATCGCCGGCTTGCGCCCACAATCGGCGTGTTGCGACTGAGCGCGGCGATGTCGGGGTTGTTCGTCCTCCTCAGCATTCCCGTGCTTCTATTCATCCTTGCCTACAACTACTGGCAAAACTCCGCCACGATCAATGCGACGCTGAACGACGTCGTGGCCAAGACCAAGCGGGCCAGCATCGACGACGCCCAAAGCCTGATCAACCCGGTCGCGGCCACGCTCGAGTTGCTCGCCTCCGTCGCCGCCGAAGCTCCCGAGACCTTCAAAAAAGAGGAGAGCCGGGAATGGCTCTATAAAGCGCTCACGTCGGGGCCGCAGATCGATGCGGTCTATGTCAGCTTGGAGGACGGCTATCATCGGGTTGTGACCCGGATTGACGATGACCGCAGGCGCTCCGATCCCAAAATTCCAGCGACCGCGAATTGGCATTCCAGCTATATCGACAGCTTCTCCGGCTCGCCGCGACGGGTCCGGCATCGCACGTTCTACGATACATGGCCCCATGTCGTGGGGAGTTATGATGTTGGGACAATCGAGGACATCAGAGCCCTGGCGGGCTACCAGGCGGCGAAGGATGCCCGCGCACTGATCGTCGAGGGGCCTCGGCCCAATCCGGACACCGGCTTTCCGGTCATTATTCTGAGAGTCCCGATCATCAAGGATGGCGCGTTCATCGGCTGTGCTTCCGCAAATATCACGCTCGACGTGCTGTCGCGGTTTCTCGTCAGCCACCGCGCCAGCCCCCACAGCACCACGGTGATCGCTGATCCGACCGAGGGCACGATCATTGCCTATCCCGACCCGAAGAAAGGCGTGAGACTGGAGAACGGCCGACTGGAAATGGCCAAGCTGGATACGATCGACGATGGCAACGTGCGCGAAGCTTATCGGCTACAGAGCCATGCCGATCGCGATGACTTCCTCTTCCGCTCGCGAGAGGGCGGCGAAGAGATCAGCGCGTCATTCACGCCCTTTCCGGGCAGTTTCGGCAAGCCATGGGAGGTCATGACCCTGACGCCGACCGATGATTTCGTCGGTCCTCTCAAACGAACGAACCAGCAGATGATGGCCCTGATCGCAGCGCTGACCGGCTTGGAGTTGCTGCTGATCCATGTCTTCTCGCGGCGGCTGGCGCGCCCGATCGAAGGCGTGTCGCGGGACTTGCGGTCGGTCGAAGAGATGACGTTCTCACACGCTGCCCCGGCGTCATCAAATATCAAGGAGATCAAGGAACTGCAAAGCGCCGTTTCGCTATTCGAGACCTCGCTGCACTCGTTCTCCTCGTTCGTGCCGCTGGATGTGGTCCGAAAGCTGATCAGGACCGGAATGCCGCTGACGCTCGGGGTCGAACAGCGCTTCCTGACAGTGCTTTTCAGCGACCTACAGGAGTTTTCCAGCCTCGCGGAGCAAATGGCGCCGAGCGATCTGCTCGCGCAACTCTCGATCTATTTCGAGGCCGTCTCGCATGCAATAGCGGAGGAGTCCGGCACCGTCGATAAGTTCATCGGCGACGGCATCATGGCGTTCTGGGGCGCTCCGGTCTATCGCGACGACCACGTGTTGCGTGGCTGCCGCGGCGCGATGCGGGCGAGAAGGCGAATGGAACGGCTCAATGCGGATTGGAGCAAGCAGGGCCGACCGTCATTGCATCTTCGCATCGGCCTGCATTGCGCGGATGTGCTGGTCGGCAATGTCGGGTCAAGCGAGCGGCTCAGCTATACGGTGATGGGCGACGGGGTGAATGTCGCGGCACGACTCGAGGGTGTAAACAAGACGTTTGGCACCACGATCTGCATCAGTGACAGCGTGGTCGAGGCCGTCGAGCCGGAAATCGTCGCAAGACCCATCCGGAAGGTTCAGGTCAAAGGTCGCAAGCGCGAGTTCATGATCTACGAGCTTCTGGGCATCAGAGCCAGCGACGATCCAGAGCTGAAGCCGACGGACGATGCGGCCAGACTCTGCGAATTGACGCGGGAAGCCTCATCATATTTCGAGCAAGGCGAAGTGAAGCAGGCTGCCCGTCACTACAAGGATATTCTGCGGGCCTTCCCCGACGATCCAGTTGCAAAGTCGCTGCTCGCGATGTGCTTGGCAAAGGCTTCGGCGTAACCCACGGGCCTGGACGTAGAGTGCCGGGGGGATAGCTCCGACGGCCGCCCTCAGCTCCTCGACCGGCCTCCGCCCGTGCATGGCTTCCGATGCCCTGTTCGGGTCAATCGCGTCGGTTCGGCCATGTGTCGTCACTTCCAAACTAACCCGCCAAGCCGATATTTCTAGCAACCGCCCGCATGTCTAAAGGTGCCAAGAAGCCGACAATCGCTGACGAGCTGGCCGCGGGCATCATGTCCCACTTCTATGACTTGACGGATTTGTCCTCGCGTCGCTGTTGGTACGAAAAAGACAAGTGAACATCCGCGCGCCGGTAGAACCGGGATCACGGCGCCTACCCCTTTGCGCTCGAACCCTGGCGTCGCGGAGATGCCGCTGTTTCCGGTTGTGAGATCGGCTTATCCATGCGCGCGGTCCAGGACCTATACCAGGCAAACAGGCTCAAGATTGCTATTCCGAGGATGTTGACCAAAATTTGCATCCAGATTGCATCGGTGGTCTCGATCAGAACGAAGTAGGCGGCGAAAGAGAGAAAGATTCCGGTGCAGAAGGTTTGAAGCGATTGCTGGCCGCAGAGAACAGCAGGTCTGAAGATGCGCCATTCAAGACCGGGCCAATCGCGGGGCACAAACCTTGTTATCAACATGACGATGATTGCCAAATGAACAACCCGGTAGGGGGCGAGGTTGGTTTTGTCGTTCGGAGTGAAGGCGTCATAGAGCCAATCGGGAAGCACCACTCGGAGTTGCGGTATCCAGCCCGCCAAGGTCATGATGAGCGCGAATATCAGGTAGGCTATTCCCAGCACCAGAAACATCCGGGACCTGATCAGCGGCATCAATTCGGACGCACCGCCGAGCGCAAACCATGCCCCCAATACGAACAGCAACTGCCAGCAGAACGGGTTGAAGTACCAGGCGCCGGAGGGATAGGACGGTAGGTTCCAATCGAAATGACGTGCGACGAAGTATAAAATCATCGAGGCCGCCAACACCAAACCAGGTTTGCGCACCAGCGCCCAGAGGATGGCGGGAAACGTCAGCATCAGCAGGACGTAAAGGGGGAGCACATCCATGTTGAGAGGCTTGTATCTGAGCGTCAGCACTGCACCGAGCATGTGAACAGGATGTTCAAAGAACAAGTGAATGTTGTAGATGTTATCCAAATTAGGATCGTGATATTCCAGAGCCAGATACCCTATTCCTGCCGCGTAAACGCAAAACAAAAACACTTGAGCAACGTAGATCTGCCACGCGCGCCTGAAGACTCGCGTGCTTGCCGCCAGAGTGCCGCGCTCAAGCATGATTCTCGCGTAAACAAACGACGCGGTGAAGCCGGAGATGAAGATGAACAGATCGGCCGCGTCACTAAATCCGTAATACTCGGTGGTAATCCAATTGAATGCGTTGTTCGGAATGTGGTTGATGAAAATTTGCCAGTTTGCAATTCCACGAATCAAATCGAGGCGCAGGTCTCTGCCCTTGGGAGGAAGTGTCACAGTCATCTGACGCGCTCCGTTCGATTCCGTTCGTCATCTAGGATCAAAAGACAGGCGACCTAAACCGGGAAGAAGTCTCATTTCGTCTGCGTTGGCCTGTCGGGCGGATCGCGGTACTCGACGGCAGCACCGATGTTCGAACTCAAGGGCACAAACCGACCGCTTCGTATTACGATACGCCTGTGATTGCTGCGATGGCCCTGGCGTCTCCACTTGCTTGATCAGTGCTCCCATTGTCCTTCGCCGCAGGCGCTCCGCTCGCTACTCAAGCCGAAACCAGGGTATCGTGAGATAGACGCTGGCGATCATTGCGATGAGGGGAACGACGCAAGCACACCATGCCCAAAACCGGCACAAGCGATCTGGCAAAAGCGCGGCAACAAGGCCGATTGCAAGAGCGCCGACCGCGGCAAAAGCAATCCATCCGTACCAATACATCTCGGGTGCGAGGAAATCCAGGACGGGATCGGAAGCATCCCGCGAACGGTGGCTGCCGAAAAGGACAATGCCTTGTGCCGGATAAACGGTAAACAGCGCGTACCCGCGAGCCCGTGCAACAACATAGAAGAGCGCGAAAGCCGCCCCAAAGGCAAAGGCAAACCGGCGATACGGCGAAGCGGACACTACCACCCGAATCCTCCGATATTATTTACGACGTGACCAACGAGAAAGGACCACCAGATAATGAACGCCAGCAGTATGGTCACCGCGGCCCGTATCAGAGCGTCTTGACCATCAACTGGCCGACGCCAGCAGAACCAGTATGCGGGAAGCAAACCCAAGCCTATGGCGACAAAATCTTCCTTGAGGTCGAGGTAACCCATCGCATGCCAATGGCGATCGCGTTCCAGGTTGGGCTGAACATCGATCTTGAAATACAGATAGACGATCGCACCGAGCAGCCAGGAGATCAAATACAAAACGACCACGGCGTTGGTAAATGCCGCGCCCGGCACCGCGCGAAACCGACCGAAGAAAGAAATCGGCTTGGCCCCCGGAGGCGCGCACGCTGCCAATGTCTGATGCGTGATCGCACCCAGCAAGGCCACAGCGACCAAGCCGTGCAGAATGAGAAGTATTGTCGCCACAGGTTGCCGACCTGCGTTCTATGAGAACAATGCCTCGGTTGCGAACGGCTCAGCCGAACCGGGTCGGTAACGCGACAGGGTGAATTTTGTCTTCTCGCCCGGTGCGACATCGACCAAGACGTAGTTGTATTCCAATTGCGGTGGCCTGCCTTTCCAATAGAGGTCCGGCGGATAGTTGCTTGGCATCTTGATACTGGTGCGGCCGGGGAGAATCGGGTCTTGCTCCGCGCCACCGCCGCCGAGAACCAGGTATTTCACGCCATCGACGTCGTACATCTCGGTCGTGTGTACGTGTCCGTTGAACACAACCAACTCGATGTCCCTGGCATAGGCCGCGATGGTCTTGTGGGGATTGTCAGGCTCCGGAACGGGGCCGAGACCTGCGCGGCAGAAGACCGGGTAGTGGAAGGTAATGAATGCCTTTTTAATTCCCTTGGCTTTGGCGTCGTCCAGCCATTGTTGCAATTGCACCATTTGCTCGGCGTATTTTGGCCGGTCGGCATCCCAGAGCGACGGTGAGCGGTAGTCATATTTTCCGCTCCACAAGAAGATGAATCTCATGTCGCGGAAATCGAATTTGTAGATCAACCGCTCCGGCGTCACACCGAGCTTTTTCAGATACGGCACCGCTTCAAGCGTCCCTTCAATTTTTGGATCGCCCCACACTTCGTGATTGCCCACCGATATGAACCACCGTCCTTCGAGCCCCGCGGCGCGCATCTCGGAATCCGGCGCCGGCAGTAGCTTGAGCATGGTATCGTTTACGCGCTTCCAGTACGGACTGTCGCTGACGGAGCGGCCCTGATTGCCCCACCAGACGACGTCGCCGCTGTTGACCACAAATTTGACGCGCCCGGCCTGCAGGTGCTGCACGATTTCGCGAGAGACCCAATCGCCGCCTTCGAGTTGGAAAATGTCCCGATGCACTCCGGGAAGCAGTTTGACGTCTTCAACGGTCGCACGGGTCACCCAACCCTGATCCACCGACAACGTCATGACCTCGCTCCGCGACATGAAGGGCATGACGACTTGCCTAAGCTCTTTGGTGACGGGATCGAAGATCATTTTCACGTCGCGCTTCACGACTGCTTCGGCGACCTTTTCCGGCATGACCAAGCCGAACATCTCAACGAAGAGCTCGACGAGGTCGGTACGCCCCTCCTTGACGGGCAGGTACATCATGGGTCGCGAGTCGCCGCAGACTACAAAAGAGAAGCCGGAATTTGTCTGCTGCGCCGCCGCGTTCTTGACCGCCACGAGCGAGGACACCACTGGAAGCATAGCGACGCCCGAGAGCAAGCCCCTCCTGTTCAGGCCGCCCTTTTGACGGGCCGATTCCAGGCTCTCGGAGACATGGTGCCTGTCCATCCTGCGCTCCATCATTTTTCGTTTAACTTCACCGCCGCCTAAGTTGAGTGGCGGACATCCGATTGATCCGGTGACATGCCCCAAACCTTCACACAGGCTGACTCGTGCATTGACGCGCTCGATCAACTCGGCCGTTGCTTGCAAGGGCCAACGCCGATTGCGAAATCGACGTTGGCGTTTGTGCTTATGGTGGCTAGTCGCCGCCTATGCTGGTCACGTTAGGCGGCTTCTTCATATCCAAGAGCGGCACCGGATTGTCGGGGCGCTGGAGATCAGGTCTCCAATCATTGGAAGCACCACCGGGGGAACGCTTGATGTTCGGAAAGTCGACGACGGACTTGTTGAACTCCATCACCACCGGGAAGATCAGCGCCGCGGCCCAGCCGTTGTCCTGACCTGCGTACTTGCCTGGCGATTGCATGGGCATACGTACCGACATCGCGCCGTTGAAAATCATGTCGTATTTTTCGAACGGGTCCATGGTGAGATTGTAGAGCGCGCCGATCGAACCGAGGTTTTGTTCCGGTCCGAG
>Ga0209624_10003101_pt1 | contig 11958 bp, 14 predicted proteins | sample JacPinW_OM2H0_O1_FD_188565 | JGI IMG/M metagenome (GOLD analysis project Ga0209624, IMG submission 188565) | Forest soil microbial communities from Algoma, Ontario, Canada - Jack Pine, Ontario site 1_JW_OM2H0_O1 (SPAdes) (version 2) | ecosystem: Environmental > Terrestrial > Soil > Boreal... | reverse complement strand
CCCCGCCGAAGAGCACGCGCTGAGCGACGAGCGCTGCAAGTCCGGCCGGCGATCCGCTCTGCAGCGACACGTTGCTGGTCGCGCGCTGCTTCGCGAGCGTGAGCTCGCCCGGCGAGAACGCCGCGTCGCGCACGACGCCGGCAAAGATCGCGAGCGCCGCCGGGAAACGCGCCGCGACGGCTTCGGTCGTCACGTCGGTGCGCTCGGGTGACGCCGTCGCGCTCAGCGTCGCGCCCAGCGCGTCTTCCGCGTTCGCGATCTCTTTTGCGGATTGGCGCGACGTTCCGCGCGTCAGCAGCGATGCGGTGAGTGACGCGACGCCGGGCATGTCCGCCGGATCGGCGATGCCGCCGCCCGGCACCGTGAGGTCGGCCGCGACCAGCGCGCTGCCGGGGACGCGCACCGCGAGCACCCGCAGCCCGTTCGGCAGCGTCGTCGCGACCGGCGCCGGATACTGCACCGTGCGCTGCGGTCCCGGCGGCGGCGGCGTCGATTTTGCACCGGGAACGATCTGGCTCTCCTGCGCCCGGGCGGCCGCGCCGCCTGCGAGCACGACGGCAGCGGCCAGCGCCGCGAGAACACGCACGCGCATCACTTCGCAGCTCCCGCCGGCGCAGCCGTTTCGTACGCGACGACGGTGCTGTTCGCCGTCGTGAGATATTTCCGCGCGACGCGCTGCACGTCGGCGGCGGTCACGCGCGCGAGCTCGGGCGCCGCGCGGTTCACCAGGCCGGGATCACCGTCGATGACGGCGGCGCGGACGAGCGCCTGCGCCAAATTATCGTGCGTCTGGAGCGAGCGCACGAGCGCCGCGATCGCCTGCGTTTTCGCCTTCTCCAGCTCGGCGGCGGGCACCGGCTCGTCGCGCAGGCGCGCGATTTGCTGCGCCAGCGCAGGCTCGAGATCGCTCGTCGTCTTGCCCGCGTTCGCGATCGCGTAGACGTCGAACAAACCAGGCTGCTGCCGCGAATCCGCATTGGCGACGGCCTGCGTCGCAATGCCCCCGTCGACGAGCACCGACTTCAAGCGCGAGCTCGGCCCGCTCCCCAGCAGCGTCGCGATCACCTCGAGCGCCGGCGTGTCCGCGGACCGCTCCGCCGGGATGTGATACGCGATCAGCGTCGCAGGCAGCGGTGCGCTCTTGCTGGTGTAGGTGATGCGGCGCTGCTTCGTCTGCGGCGGCTCGACGACGGTCACGCGCGGAATCTTCGCCGACGGCCTTTCGAGCGGCCCGAAGTACTTGTCGACCCACGCGTTGGCCTGCGCGGGATCGAGGTCGCCGACGAGCACCAGCGTCGCGTTGTCGGGCCGGTAAAACGTCGTGTGGAACGCGACGACGTTCGCGAGCGACGCCGCGTTCAGCTCGGCGGGATTACCGATCACGCCGAACTTGTACGGGTGCACGGTGTACGCGCCATCGACGAGCTGGAACAGCATCCCGTACGGGCTCGCCAAGATCCGCTGGTCGTACTCACCGATGACGACCTTGCGCTCCGTGACGAAGTTCGGCTCGTCGACGATGAGATTCGCCATGCGGTCCGCCTCTGCCCACAGCAGCCGCTCGAGGTGGTTCGACGGAACGATCTCGTAATAGTTCGTGATGTCTTGCGCGGTGTACGCGTTGTTGTAGCCGCCGACGTCCTCGGTGAAGCGGTCCATCGACTCGGGCTTCACGTTCGCGGTGCCCTTGAACATGAGGTGCTCGAACAAGTGCGCGAACCCCGAGCGCCCCGCCGGATCGCTCTTCCCGCCGACGTCGTACCCGACGTCGATCGCGACGGTCGGCGTGCGATGATCCTCGACGATCACGACCCGGAGCCCGTTGGGAAGGACGCGCTGCGTGAACGCGATCGGCGCCAGCGCGATCGGCGCCTGCTGCGCCGCCCCGGCAACCGGCACGACGAGAAGCGCTGCGGCAGCGACCGCAAGCGAACGCAAAAAGACGGACATGCAGGCCTTCTCCGTGACGCACCGGGGAGTTCCCTAGCCGATGCACGCCTGGTTGTTCGGTTGCCGCACCGGCCGGGTAGAGTACACGCGATGGAGATCACGGTCGACCAACTGCGCGCGCTGGACGGCACGGGCGCGACGATCCTCAACGTGGGTAAGCACCAGGGCCACGACGAGATCCGCGGCGCGGTTCGCTATCGCCCGCACGACCTGCTCACCCCCGAGCACCTGGCGATCCCGATCGCACCGGACGCACCGGTCGTCCTCTACGACGAAAAAGGCGACAGCGACCTGACCGCCCAGATCGCCGCGAAGCTTGCGGCAAACGGCTTCCGCGACGTGCGCACTCTCCAAGGCGGCTACGCGGCCTGGGAAGAGGCAAACGGCCCGACCCAAGAGCCAACCCTCGAACAAGTCGTACCACCCATGCGCGCCTCGGAAGTCCAGCAGCTAGACCGCCGGATCTAGCCCCTCGGCAAGCCACAGCGGCCGCGCCTCAGCCGCAGCCACGGCGGCCGGCGCCACGGATATGCTCGTATGCTACACTTACGCCAAGTAGCCTACAGAGACGCCATATGCACCTGCGCGCCAAGCCAACCGACCCATCGCCCGCCACGCACACCGACGGTCTCAGCCTGTTCTGCCCGCGCTTCCAATACGCGATCGAGCTGATCGGCCGCCGCTGGGTAGGCGCGGTCCTACGCGTCCTGATCGGCGGCCCAACCCGCTTCAACGAGATCCTAGCCGCCGTCCCGAACCTCTCGGACCGCCTCCTGACGGAGCGCCTGAGAGAACTCGAACGCGAGGGTCTGGTCACGCGCACGGTCTCCCAAGACCGTCCGATCCGAGTAACCTACGAGCTGACGGACTGCGGCCGAAGCCTAAGCGAAATCATCTGCACGATCGGCACATGGTCCGAAACCTGGGTGGAGTAAAAGCCCATCTCCCACCACCCCACCCATGCAGACCCAACGAGGACTGCCGCAAGGCCCGATCACGGCGAAAGGCCACGCTTCGACAAGCTCAGCGTGACTATGCGGCACGCGCCGAAGCACCGTACTGCTGTCTCGACCATGTCGTCTCGACCATGTCGCGGGGAGCGACGCACTACCGCTACGGGCACTCTGAACGAGCGAAGGCCCGGAGGGCCGAGAGCGACGTGAAGACGTAGCGAGCCCCGGACAGGAAGTCCGGGGCTCGCGTGCCCGTGGCGGTAGTGCGTCGCTCCCCGCGACTACGCCCCCGCGACTACGCCCCCGCAGAAACTACGCGTACACCCCACGCAGCTTAAGCGATTTCACGACCCGATCGATGGCCACCATGTAAGCAGCAGTCCGATACGTGATCCCACGCGCGGCCGCAATCTCACGCAACGTCGCAAAGTTGTCGATGAGCACGTCGCGCAGCCGCTCGTTCACCTCGGACTCGCGCCAGAAGTACCCCTGACGGTCCTGCACCCACTCGAAGTACGACACCGTTACGCCGCCGGCGTTGGCGACGATGTCGGGAATCACCACGATCCCGTTCTTCGCGAAGATGTGGTCGGCCTCAGGCGTCGTAGGCCCGTTCGCACCTTCGACGATCAGCTTGGTCTTGATGCGCAACGCGTTGTCGACGTTGAGCACTTTCTCGAGCGCCGCCGGCACCAGCACGTCGCACTCGACCTCGAGCATCGCCTGGTTCGACATCTTGTCGCCGCCGCGGTACCCGTCGAGCGAATGATGCTCTTGCGCGTACGCCATCGCGCCGTCCACGTCGATCCCGTTGGTGTTCACGTACGCCCCGGTGACGTCGGAGATGCCGATGATCTTGCATCCCGCGTCCTGGAACATCTTCGCCGCGATGCCGCCGACGTTGCCGAAGCCTTGCACGACCACGCGCGCGCCCTTGGGATCGATCCCGAGCCGCGCCATCTCGTCGAGCGCGACGATCGACACGCCGCGGCCCGTCGCCTCGACGCGCCCGCGCGACCCGCCGATCTCGAGCGGCTTGCCGGTGACGACGCCCGGCGTGTTCTGCCGCACGTGCATCGAGTAGGTGTCCATGATCCACGCCATGTGCTGCGGCGTCGTGTTGACGTCGGGCGCGGGCACGTCTTTGTCGGGCCCGATCACCTCGACGAGTTCCGCGGCGTAGCGCCGCGTGATCCGCTCGATCTCGGACATCGAGAGCGTCGACGGATCGCAGGTGACCCCGCCTTTGCCGCCGCCGAACGGCAGATCGACGACGGCGCACTTCCACGTCATCCAGAACGCGAGCGCCGTCACCTCGTCGAGCGTGACGCCCGGGTGAAAGCGGATGCCCCCCTTGGCCGGCCCGCGCGCGAAGTTGTACTGCACGCGGTATCCGGTATAGACCTCGATCCCACCGTTGTCGCGCTGGAACGGGATCGAGAAGATGATCTGCCGGGACGGGTGGGTGAGGATCGCCTTGATCCCCGGGTCGAGGTTGAGCAGGGCCGCCGCCTCGTTGAAGTACGCGATCGCATCTCCGAAGACGCTGACTTCGCGCACCGCGGGCGTGGCCGGAACGGCTGTGGACATCGAGAACTGGCCTCCTGAGCCGTCCGGCTCCTTTAGGACATTTAGCAAAAACCCCTGGCATCCGACTCGCCAAATGGCGAAACCGGAAGGACGGCCGCTCGCTTTCGCCGGCAGCGTGACGACCGGCACGCGCACTCTGCGCGGCAATTCCGGTACCGTAAGCGATGAGACCTCGAGTCTCGCGACACGATTTCGACAGGAGGGTGTCTTGCTTCGTTTTCGATCAACGCTATTCATGAGCTGCGCCGTCGCGCTTTCGCTCGCCGCGTGCGGAGGCGGCCCGACCAAGACCTCAGTGACTCCGGCGACGCAAAGCGGCGCGCAAGGTTCGAACCGGTACACTCGGTCGGGCTGCACGCCCGACAGCTACGGCTACTGCCTGCTCCTCACGCATATCGCAGGCTCCAACAAAGTCTGCTTTCCAAGCTGGCACTTCGCCGTCATGCAGTACTACTACGAGCTCTACTACAACAACGTCGACAGCGGGCAGTACGTGAAAACGTCGACCGACTACTCGTGCGACGGCAGCGATCCCGCCATCTCGTGGTCGCCGGACGATCCGGCGGACGCGACGGGCGACCCGAACCTGCCCTAGCCGGTTCATCCACTGTCCGAGGCAGGTGCGCTCGCTTGGTGCGCTCGAAACAGCGGCCATGCAGTTCCTTGCGCAAGCGACGACCTCGAGCTCCGACGCCACCAGCGGCGCCATCGCCGCCATGATGGGCGGCGGGCTCCTCATCTTCTGGCTGATCCTGCTCGTGGTGATGGTCGCGATCTATTACGTGATCCTCAACAAGACGGGCTACAACCCGTGGCTCTCGCTGCTCATCCTCATCCCAGGCATCGGCGGGCTGATCATCCTGATCATGCTGGTGTTCACGGAATGGCCGATCCAGCGCGAGCTACGCGCCTGCCGGGCCCAGCTCGGCGGCGGCTACGCACCACCAGGCGGCTACCCGCCTCCGGGCGGCTATCCCCCGCCCGGCACCCCGCCGCCGCCCGGCGGCCCCATCACGCCGGCCTGACCGGAACGGGCGCGCGCTCAGCCGAAGCGCGCGCCCGTGCGCTACCCGGCCGACCCGGTCCATCCCGTGCTCGCAGGTGTCTCCGTGTTTTTCGGAGCGCTTGCGGGCTTGGTCTTTGGAATCGGCGGGTTTTTCATTGCGACGGTCTTCCCGGCGATGATGCGCACGGCGCTGCCGGGTATGACGGACACGGTGTACCTCGGCGCGCGCACGTACATCGTGCCCGGCGCGTACGATCCCGGCGCTGCGACCCCTCCGCCCGCGCGCCGCTGAAGCGTCAGACGTTGAAGCGGAACTCGACGACGTCGCCTTCCTGCATCACGTAGTCCTTGCCCTCGGAGCGCAGCTTGCCGGCGGCGCGGATCGCGTCCATCGTCTTGTACGTCACATAGTCCGCGTACGAGACGATCTCCGCGCGAATGAAGCCGCGCTCGATGTCGGTGTGGATCTTTCCGGCTGCCTGCGGCGCTTTCGTGTTCTTCTCGATGGTCCACGCGCGCGTCTCTTTCTCGCCGGTGGTCAGGAACGTCATCAGGCCGAGCAGGTCGTAGGCCTCGACGATGAGGCGGTCCAGGCCGCCCGACGTGATCCCGTAGTCGCCGCGGAACATCTCGACGTCCTCGTCGCTCATGCCGGCGAACTCCGACTCGATCTTGCCGTTGAACGCGATCGCGCGGCTGTTCTCCGCCTTTGCGTGCGCGAACACGGCCTGCGCCATCGGACCGGGCGCCGCGATCTGCGCTTCGTCCACGTTGGCGACGTACAGCATCGGCTTGGCGGTGAGCAGGAACGACTCGCGCGCGAGCTCGGCTTCGGGCGAGCCGGGTGCGAACGCGCGCGCCGGCTTGCCGGCTTCGAGCGCCGTGATGAGACGGTCGAGCGCTTCGAGCCGCGGCGCTTCCTTGGGGTTGGCGCGCACCTCGCGCTGCAGCTTGTCGCGCCGTTTCTGCAGCGACGCGAGGTCGGCCAGCGCCATCTCGATGTCGATGATCTCGATGTCGCGCAGCGGGTCGGGGTCGCCCTCGACGTGCGTGACGTTCGAGTCTTCGAAACACCGCACCACCATCGCAACCGCATCGGTCTCGCGGATGTGCGAGAGGAAGGCGTTTCCGAGGCCCTGCCCGCTCGCGGCACCGCGAACCAGCCCGGCGATGTCGACGAAGCGCATCGCGGCCGGAACGATCTTCTCCGACGCGCTCAGCTCGGCCAGCACGCCGAGCCGAGGGTCGGGGACGGGGACCTCACCGACGTTCGGCTCGATCGTGGCGAACGGGTAGTTCGCCGCCAGCGCCTGCGCCGAGCGCGTGAGCGCGTTGAAGATGGTGGACTTCCCGACGTTGGGAAGCCCGACGATACCGCACGACAATGCCACGGAGGCGCATGGTACGTGACACCGCCGGAATCGCCTGCGCTGCGGCCTGCGGAGGAGTCGGGCGCCGGGCCCCCGGAGTACCGATTGATGCGGCAGATGAAGGTCGACAAGCTAGGAATCGATCTCCTCACGCACGACCCCGTGGTGATCCTCAAGGATCTCGAGGGCAAGCGCTACCTTCCGATCCTGATCGGACCGTTCGAGGCCACGGCTATCGCTTTGGCGCTCGAAGGAACGGCCGTGCCGCGCCCGCTGTCGCACGACCTCATGCGCACGCTGCTCGAATCGCTCTCCGCCAAGCTCGAGCAGATCGTCATCCACGACATCAAGGACTCGACGTTCTTCGCCAAGCTGATCGTGCGCACGAACGGCGAGGTTCAGGAGATCGACGCGCGCCCGTCCGACGGGATCGCGCTCGCGCTGCGCATGCAAGCCCCGATCTTCGTCAGCGACAAGATCGCGCTCGAAGAAACCGTGGCCGACAAGAACGCCGAGCCCGAAGACCCCCTCAAGTTCAAGAAGTTCATCGAAGAGCTGAAGCCCTCCGACTTCATGGACTAGGCTTCGCGCAAAGTGCGCGAAGCAGTTTGCGCCTCCTGCGCAAACTGCGCCATGTTCATGGCCTCAGACAGGGTGGCGGGACCGTCCGTCTAACCTAGCGCGTCGCAATGTACATGACGGACGAACGCGCCGATATCGGCGTTTACGGCGGGTCCGGGTTCTACTCGCTCATCGAGAACCCGCGCGAAATCTGGGTCGAGACGCCCTACGGGCTGCCCTCGGACAAGATCGCGCTCGGCGAGATCGCCGGCAAGAAGGTCGCCTTCCTGCCGCGCCACGGCAAGGACCACCGCTATCCCCCGCAGTCGATCAACTACCGCGCCAACGCGTACGCGATGAAGGCGCTCGGCGTCTCGCGGATCATCGGCCCGACGGCCTGCGGCTCGCTGCAGGCGCACGTGAAGCCCGGCTCGATGGTGGTCGCCGACCAGATCGTCGACCGCACGAGCGGGCGCAAGGACACGTTCTACGACGGCCCCGTGACGACGCACGTCTCGTTCGCCGATCCGTACTGCCCGCAGCTGCGGCCGATCGCGGTCGACGCGCTGCGCGGGCTGGACATCGACACGCACGACAAGGGCACGATCGTCATCATCCAGGGCCCGCGCTTCTCCACGCGCGCGGAGTCGAAGTGGTTCAGCTCGCTGGGCTGGGAGGTCATCAACATGACCAACTATCCCGAGTCGTATCTCGCGCGCGAGCTCGAGATGTGTTACGTGAACATCTCGCTGATCACCGACTACGACGTCGGGCTCGAAGGCCAAGCGGGCGTGCAGCCGGTGTCGCACCACGAAGTGATGCAGGTGTTCGCGAGCAACAACGAGCGCGTGAAGAACGCTATCTTCAAGATCATCGAGAACACGCCGGCCGAGCGCACGTGCGCGTGCGGCAGCGCGCTGTCGGGCGCCCGGGCGTAGCATGAAACGCGCACCGGCGGCGGGACTCGACCTCGGCGTGTACGCCAAGGCGGTCCCGCTGCTGCTGCGCAACCCGTCCATCGTGGTCATCCCGCTCTTGATGGCCGTGATCAGCGTCCTGGTCGGTTTGGTGACCACGCCGTACGGCGGCGGCGCGATCGGCGGAGCGACGGCGGGTCTGGCGAGCTTCCTGGTCATCCTGCTCGAGCTGTTCGGCCTGGGCGCCGCATGTTTGATCGCGGACGACGCGTGGCGCACCGGGCGCGCATCGTTCGAAAAAGGCTGGAGCGAGGCGCGGCGCCGCGGCGGTGAGATCCTGTACGCGGCGCTGGGCGTCACGCTGATCTTCGTCGTCGCGCAATACGCCGGCACGCTGATCGGACCGCTCGCGCTGTTGCTGGTCGCGGCGGCCGCAGTGTTCTTGATCTGGGCGATCCCCGCGGCGGCGGTCGGCGGAATACCGGGCGCCGCTGCGATCCAAGCATCGATCGACCGCGCGCGCGCGAACCCGCTCGCCGCGGCGCTCGCCGCCGTCGTCGCCGTCGCCCTCGTGATCTTCGGCGCGCCGTACGCGGCGCTGGAGATCTCGATCCTGCTGTTCCCGTTGATCGGCGGCAGCCTGATCGTCGGTGCGCTCATCAGTGCGGTGCTTCAGGCGATCGCGCTGGGCTACGTCGCGCTGGTCATCACGAAAACGTATACGGACGCAGCGTTCGCAAGGCGCTGGTAAGCCTCAGCGCGACGACGGGGCCAGTGCCATGCGGACGAGGTCCGCGACCAGCGGCGGGCTGACGTTGGTGCGCGCGATGCGTTCCGCGTCGCCGATCGCCGCCAGCATCTTCGCGAACGCGGCGGGCTCGCGCTTCGGCAACTCTTCGAGCCGCGCGCGCTGATCGCGCGCGAGCAGCGGCACGCTGCCGCCCAGGCCCAGCGCGATCCAGTCGCGCGCAAGCGTCTTCACCGTCTCGAGGCCCGCTTCGAGCGTCGGGCGCGTCGCCCACCCGGTCGCATCGGCTTGGCCGCCCTGCGCGGCCGCGAAGAAGAACTCGACCGCGGCATCGCGCGTCGCGCCCTCACCTTCGTCGAGGTATGCCAGCGCGCGCGACGCGCTGCCGTTCGCGAGCGTTGCGGCACGCTGCGCCTCCTCGCGCGCGACGCCGTGCCGCTCGAGGACCGCGACGACTTGGTCCTCGGACAGCAGCGGGAACGTCACCTCGACCAGCCGCGAGCGAATCGTCGGCAGGATGCGTCCCACCGCGTTCGTCGTGACGATCAGCACCACGTCCGCCGGCGGCTCTTCGAAGAACTTGAGCAGCGCGTTCGCGGCTTCGCGCGTGAAGTCGGCATCGCCGAGCACGAACACGCGCTTGCCGCCCGCATACGAATGCATCGAGAGCTGGCGCACGAGATCGCGCGCGGTCGTCTCTTCGCTCTCGTGAAAACCGCTGCCGTCGCGGTCGCCGATCTTGAGCTGCCCTTCCGCGAAGTAGAAGTCGGGGTGCGAGCCTGCGTCGATGCGCGTGCAGCCGGTGCACGTGCCGCACCAGCCCAGCAGCGTGCGCTTGGGCGTGATGCACAGCAGCGAGCGCCCCAGCGCGCGCGCGAACGTCTTCTTGCCGACGCCCTGCGGCCCGGTGAAGAGATACCCGTGCGAGAGCGTCGCGGCGGTGAGGTGCTCGAAGAACGCGCGCGGTCCCGCGGCGCCGACGACGTCGAACGTGCCGTCGATCACGGGATCAGCCTGATGCTGCGGCGCTGGTCGAACGCGTCGCGCGCTGCGGCCGCGAGCACGCCGGGCGGCTGCGTGCCGTCGAGGACCACGAACCGGTTCGCGAACCGCTGCGCGAGCGCGAGATAGCCCTCGCGCACGCGCGTGTGGAACACGCGGCCCTCGCGCTCGAGCCGGTCGGCGCCGCCCCGCGCGCGCACGCGCTCGCGCGACACCTCGACCGGCAGGTCGATCAGGAACGTCAGCTCGGGCGCGATGCGATGCGTCGCGGCGAGGCAGATCTCGAGCAGCGCGTCGACGTCGAGCCCGCGGCCGTAGCCTTGATAGGCAACGGTGGCGTCGAAGAACCGGTCGCATAAGACGACGGTGCGCTCCTTGAGCGCCGGCGCGATGACGTCGGCGACCAGCTGCGCCCGCGAGGCGTTGATCAGCATCACCTCGGCGACCGGATCGATGACGAATGTCGGGTCCAGGAAAATTCCGCGTAAAGAATCGCCGAGAGGCGTACCACCCGGTTCCCTGGTGACCAGGACGACATCGCCGCGGGCTCTAAGGTCCTCCGCCAACGCCGCGATGAGCGTCGACTTCCCGGCGGCTTCGATCCCTTCGAAGGTGACGAGCACCGGGCGCTCTTCGCGACAGCGGCTCCCCGGCCATCGCGGAGGGCGATGATGCTCAACGAGTTGGTGAAACGGTTCGGTGCGGGAAAGGCGGACCGGCGCGGCGCCGACCGCATTCGCAAACGTTTCCCCATCGCCTGGCTCAAGGACGGCGCGCTCGTTTCGGCGCTCGGCCTCGAGATCAGCGAGAAGGGCGTCCTCTTCGCGTCGCGCGAGACGCCGGCGTCCGACCACGTCGACGTCGCGATCGACGTGGGCGCGCGGCGGGTGCGGGCGCGGCTCAAGATCGCCCGGCAGGGGACGATGTCGCGCGACGGCGCGGACTGGGCGATGATCGCGGGCGTCTTCGAAGCGATCGCCGCCGACGACTGGGACGCCGTCGTCCGGTTCTGCAAGAACCGCGCCGACCCGGGCAACAAAGCCGCCGAGGAGCTCGCGGCGATGGGCGGCCAGGACGACGACGCCTATCGCCTCCTGCCGCTGCGCGTGCAGCAGCACGTCGTCGCCGTGCTGGTGCAAGCGGGGCGCCTGGCACCCGGCAGCGATGCGAAAAACCCGCTGCTGCGCATGTCGTACGAAGGCAAGACCCGCACGGGCGCGCACCGGCTCGCGGTCACGAGCCGGCGCAACGAGGACGGCGAAGTGCTGCAGTTCGATTCGTTCGTCGTCGTCGACGACTCAGGGAACGTCCTGCTCGAACGCTGAACGGAACACTCGATGGATCGATACCGCGCTGTTTCTGCGCGCTTTTCGCGGAGAAGGATTCTCGCGATTGCCGTCTCGTTCGCTGGTGCGCTCGCGTTCGTGTACCTGGGCGGTGATTTCACGCCGGCCGCGATCCGCGCGTCGGCGCTCGTCGGCCTCGCCGCCATCCTCGTCTTCCCGATGACGCAGACGATCGCGCTGCGCCGCGCGCTCGGGCCGGTTCGGAGCGCGATAGAAACCGGTACGGGCGACGCGAGCGCGATCGCGCTCGGCCTGCGGCGGCTGCCCGGGCCGTTCATCGCGTCGTGGGCGTTCGCGTTCTTCGTGATCGCCGTCGTCGCGTGCGTGGGCGGAAACGCGATCGTGGGGCAGCCGCTGCTGCAAAACTTCTCCGACACGATGACCGGCGCGGTGCTGTGCTGGGCGATGTACGCAACGCTGCTCGGCCTCGCATTCGAGCATACCCTCGCGGATTACGCGGCGCTCGCCGCCGAAGCGGTCGGCGGCGCCGTGCCGCGGCCGCGCGTCTCGCTGGG
>Ga0209624_10003100_pt1 | contig 11960 bp, 14 predicted proteins | sample JacPinW_OM2H0_O1_FD_188565 | JGI IMG/M metagenome (GOLD analysis project Ga0209624, IMG submission 188565) | Forest soil microbial communities from Algoma, Ontario, Canada - Jack Pine, Ontario site 1_JW_OM2H0_O1 (SPAdes) (version 2) | ecosystem: Environmental > Terrestrial > Soil > Boreal... | reverse complement strand
ATTCGCTCCAGCAAAAAAGATCGGTTTCTCGCAGTGGACGGTAGACGGCGCCCTCAAGTTCAAATGGCTGAACGCAGAAAGCGGCGACGTGCATGGGTTTATGGAGGCGGCCGACAAGATCGTGGCAGACTGCGTGCGATGGACCCAGCTGTTTTTGGCGATGCCGGATGTCGCAGAGAGGGTTGCCCCCAGTCGCTACCCAGCCTAAGCCATACATATTAGAAAGGGGGGCCTGCTGGCGGTCCACGAGGACAGAGAGGGGCTCAGCGCGCGAGGAGGCCGGAGCGGGTCACACGGCCTAGTCCCGCCGTCGGGCAAACACCCAGGGAGGCCGATAACGCAGCTGGCCAGCCTGAGAAGGAACCCGACAACGTCGGCGAGGAAGAGGGTGGGGGGAGACCAGCTGCCTAACGATCCACTGGAGGAGAATGATTCGGATGGGCTGCATAACCATCATTTTCCCGCAAAGCAGGCGAAGAAGAGACGAAGATGTACAGAGGAGGAGCTGGCGGAGCGACGGGCAAAAAGGGCAAGGCTCGAACGGGGAAGCAAGCTGCGGTTACCGAAAGGGACACCGACAACAATTACACTCAGAGGCAGGCACTGGGGCCGACAGGGCAGTCCGCCCTTCATGTCAGTGTGCGAGCGGAGCTCCAGCGCAAATATCGACCGCCAGACCTCCAGAAATCAGTCCAAGCCCTAAAAGCCCTGCAAGATCTGCAGCTCAAGCGTCTCACCGCGGAGTCCCTGCTGGCGGGCGGGTTCATCGCCCGAGTTCATTTACATTACCAAAATAAGCATCCCGGACCACTCGGCTATGCCTAGGGCCTTGACCGTGCTCTTGGATTTCTTCGAGCACCGGTTCCTTCGCAGCAGCCGCAAGCTTCGGGGGCTCGGACGGGAGTCAAGCTACGGTGTCGCGAGGGACCTCACGGCGGCGGAGCTGACTCTTCTGACGATGACGGGGATCCATGAGAGCTGGGCAGGTGCGAACCGGCGACGGCGGGCTAGAGATGTGCTGGGCCGAGATGGTAGGATTGGGGCTCAGCACGGGCATGTGCAGTAAAAGCACTCATAGCGTACGATCTGTTAGTGAACGGGCGACGATCAGCGGCCTCTAAATTAGCCGAAAGGATCACCTCACACTGTTGTATTTAATGGAGGATTCTAGAAGTCGTCACTGTAATTTTTTGGACCTCGCACATTGCTGCAGCAGGGGCGTTACACTTTGCTATACAAAATCGACTAAACCATTTAATATTCGCTTTTCCTAAAATCCTCTGAATAATCAGGCAACGTTCCGCGTGGGTGATGAGCGCGCACGCCAAAAATCGCGGCCTAAGGCGGCCTGTAGGCCCGCCCGCAGGCACGGGCGGGTGTGACTGCGCCCACGCAGTCACACTGTGGTTTCCGGGTTTACGACCGTCCGCCGCCTCTAAATTCGCCAAATTATTTGCATGCGCCATTGAGCCCAATAGACGGTTTTTGCGAAGCATCGCTGGATTTTACGGAGCATCGCTCGATTTTATTGAGCGGAGCGACGCCATTTAGCCATTTATGGCGGTGTTCACGCATTTCAAACTCCGACGTTTGTCAAGCGCCGAACGCCCAACATCCTCTCTCCTCTGCCCCACACTCCCGCCGGCGCGTCACCATCCATCCACTGAGAACTAAGCACTCCTAATTCTCATCCGTCATGTCCGCTATCGAGGAAGCCGCAAACGCCAAGCTAGTAGTCCGCAGGGACAAGGGTTATTATTTTCCAATGGCGGGCGCCCACAGGTGCAGCAAGCTGGACGCCATCACATCCCCGGAAATGTTGGATGAGCTGTTGTCGGGTGCGTGGAGGCCGGAGATGGAGGGCCTGCGGGACCGGCAGATCCACCAGGAGGGCCCGAATGCCCCACCGGGTGGTACTTTTCAAGAATGCCTGCGCCTGAGGGCGGCTGAACTGCAGAAGCAGCTCGACCGCCTCGCCTCTGGCGATAAACTGTCGATCAAGCCACTCACGGCGACGTGCCTCCACTACGCGGTGTCAGACTCCCTGGCATCCTCTCTCTTCGAGTACGACGTTGCACCAGCTTCACACCCTCAAAAGCAGGGCGGCCTCCTGATTACTTCGGGGTCCGGAACTACTCGGTCTGAACAGTTATTCAATACCATCCGGAACCCTGACCGATACTATAAGCTGGCGCTTCTGCTCGTGAGCCCGAAGGACGCCCCCAAACCAGATAACCCCTTTCCGGAAACCAACTCTTTTCTAGGTAACGGGGACCTCGACAGGTGCTTGGAAAGCTTCCATCAATGCTGGATGGAGACACACATGAAAAGCGAATCGTATTTGGCGAAGCTCAAGTTCGCGTTCCTGGCGAGGGCGGTGAGAGTATGGTTACTGGTGAGCACGCCCTCGCACCAAACGAGACCAACAGTTCTGAGCGGGCTTTTCTTTTGCAGACGCCGAAAGACGAAAAAGATTGCGTGATTCATGAGGTAGCCGAGGAGGCTAAGAAAGACTCGGCAAAACTCCTTTCTTTAGCGGCGACGTTCGGGGCGGCGACGGTCCTTGCGACCAACAGGTGTATTCCTGAACTGTGCAAGACGGGCGAGGCTTATATCGCCAGGGTGAGATGCGACACCCCGGTCGACTCAGAGTAGCTAACGCGAAGGACAGGTCCGGTTCGAGACGCACGGCGCTGTCACCCAATGGATCACGGGCCTCCGGAAGTGGGAAGCTCACTGCGAGCAACTAGTCTGGCAGGCTCTGATCAAAGTGGCCGTGAGGGGTGCTGCTCCCATCAATGGGCAAAATGTGATGGAAGTGATGCGTGACCTGTCGGTGGCCCTGACTTTCCTTCACAACGATCGGGACGTCGGCCGAATTGCCAGGGATAACGCCATCTATACCTTCCCTCTGGAGAACATAAGTTATGGACGGGCGGTGCAGGTGTCCGCGATAAAGCCGGCCGCGATAAAGCCGACATTGCCGCCGAAGCGGACCAGATCTGGCAGGGTGTGCAAACCCACCGTGAGGTACAAGGGCGACGGTGGATCGTCCGGTCGGCCACCGAGGACCCTCCGACAGCCGATCAGGGGACTGGCGGCGAACAGAACAGCGACCTCGGCCCGGCCTCAAACGAGAACCGTACGGTCTCCGAGTCCCGGCGGAGGTTTCGATTTTCCGCCGGACTCCAGCCACGAAGAGGAACCGGAATCGGAGGACGGCGATAGCTCGCGCGAAAGCAGCCCCCGCGCAACCGACGGCACCGGCAAGATAGAGCAAACGCCGATGGACGCCGAGGACGATCTGGAGCGGTCCCCAACTGCAGTCGACGAAATGACACCCGATGACGTGGAGGGGGCGATTCCCTTTGCCGCCATGTTGTATCGCCTGGAAGCTATCGCCCCGCATGAAGCAAGTGAATTTCTTGCTTATCTGTTTGCGGCGGGAAAGGAATGGAACGACGGAACGATGACGGAAGGGACTCGGATCGAACGGGCGCGTCATTTGGCAGCTCGGTACAACCGTGCGATGGGCATGGCGGAAAGGAATGGACCGATAGAATGAGGGCGGACGGGACTCGGATCGAACGGGCGCGTCATTTGGAAGCTCGGTATACCGTGCGATGGGTATGGCGGAAGCAGCACACACGCACGGGAAAAGGCGGAGACGATGCGATGGAGCTCGGTGACATTATTTAAGCCCGATGTCCCAAAAATGCTTAGGTGATAATAATAGATTATACTCTATATAATCACCTATAACATTATATGTCGTTACAACTGGAGATGTTCCTATAATGGGCCTACAATATTATAGCTGAATTATAGCGACACTACTAGAATTGTGAGGTAATCCTAAGGGGATGAAACATTACGGGAAGCGGGAATGTTGTAGACTAAGTATATTCCGGTATAATCGGCTAAAATTCTACAGCTCGTTATAATTGGCTAAAATTCTATAGCACCAAATCATTTATTATATATAATAAAAATACCTTGCAGTCATATTAGCCATTAAATATTTATTTATTTAATACTTGATATTAGTTACACGAGGCCGACGGCTACTACCACGGCCATTTACTTCGAAGCCGAGCATGATTTGACTTACCTGAGGTATAATGAGCGGCGAGGGCGTCGAGGAAAAGAGCGGGTAAAATAAAGCTAGATGAGTCGTCAACCAACAACGACCATGACTCGCAGACGATAGACCTCACATACCTGATATTCCTCCGAAATTCCAATCCGAGCTACTGCCCCCCTCCTGTCACGGAAAATGAGTTCCTGAACGACATCATGATCAATACTACCTGCATATAGGGCGAACGATAAGCTCACCTGGATTATACGCCCGAGGTATCGGCTTTCACGATAATACTCATAGATGCATATATATGCTCACCTTATCGAAGAATCTGTACACAGCGCGTGCTCGTTAAAACGCACTCGTGACATACGGCGTAACCACTTACTTCATCGTCGGCGGGTTCGTGTATGCCGATCCGTTATCTGAGTCTAGAGTTGCTTGTTATGTATGTGAAAGGTGTTATGTATGCGAGAGGTCGAGCATGAATGAACCTTACGTCGTGGGGCGTGACGTGGGTGGGCCTCGTGTGCACGACTTGTGTTCTCCGCGGAGGAGGGGGACGGAGGAGAAGGTGGGGACGGGGAGAGGGGTGAAGGAGACTCAGGTGAGAGAAGGGGGTGATGGCACGAGAGAGAAGGGTTGCAAACAAAGGTAAATAATGATGCTGTTTGCGAAGGCGCGTAAACATGATCACATGACCTTTGGATCTCTGAGCACCTGTCCCTCTGCCGCGTCCCGCCAACAACACCAATACCGAAGCCCGCGAAGGCAACCAAGTTGAAACCAACGGCGATGCCACAGCCTAACGGAGGCCCTTGCGAAGGACGTCGGCCATCAGCTATGACCTGACAACTCCCGACGCGCTGTACACCATTCACCCAACTCCACCTCACCCATCCCGCTGCTCGATCCGCCCATCGTTCCAATGTAGCCACTGTCAATGCCGCGGCTCGCGACGGTAACAACTCGATGCGTCAACGGTACCACCAACTCGAACTGCCAACATCGACTCCCGTATCCGGTACGTTCTTTGGCGCTGCCTTGGTTTCACTCTTTGCCGCCGTCAGCGTTACCATCTCTGACTTCACCGTGCATCACTTAGTCGGGCGTCATCTCAGCTGTTATAGCGTAACCGAGCCCTCTAATGCTACTGTCGATGTTCTCTCGTGTCTTCTCGATTTTCTTCTCAAACACTGTCAACTTAACAACAACGGGGTCAGCGAACCTCTCTGTCTGTCGATTCCGTTCATCAACTCTATACCACTATGCAATATTGGTGTCACCCGGTTGTCTGTTAAATATTACACACGTTAAATCTGCTGCAGTTCTGTTATCTAGCTTTACAATCGCCACTATTATTTTTGCTACTCAAGCGGACGGTCTTGTTAGTGGTGGCGAGTCTACTTTCACTTATTGTCGCAACAAGTTGGCTGATTGCTGTATAGCTCTTTATTCAAGGGTTAACGGAAATAGCTAGAATTCGCAAGGAGGTGAGTAACCGCTTGGGATTCCGTATATTTAACTTTTCTAGGCTTGTCCAAGCATCCCTATTCTAAATCAGAGAGTTCGACACTAGGTTGAAGCACAAGGAGGGAGGGAAGGAGAATGGAACTGCTGGAGGAAAGAAACCGCTTCGTTTACAATTTCGCCAGCAGGATACTTGTTGTATAGTGTATATAACCATACATACCAAGAATAATTATAAGGTTACTCTGTTTAAATCACCAGGTTTATGACCTGTATATAACCATTCAACCACGCTCTAAATACCATTTAACCACGTAACATCGCGAAATGGCAGCCTGGCGAAAAGTGGACCTTTATGGCTATAAAGACTGGGTGAAAACCAGGTTATCACCTGGTACGCACCCGGCGTTTTTCGATGGTTTACCTGTTGTTATGAAGAAGACTCGGAACAACCATTCATTTGAAATGCGGATACCGATGCGTGCTGCGTGCTGACGGTTAGGCGAATTTTTGCTAGTCCCTTCAAACTGGGGCTGCGCCCCAGACCCCCTTTTAAATATCTCAAATCCAGAATATTAACTACTACTAACCCTAAATCTAGCTACTAACCCTAAATCTAATCCCCCAAGTCTAACCACGCGCAGTTAGACTTCGTCTAACTGCGTTTCCCTATTTCTAACCACCTAATTTTATCTCCCGACGACGAGAAAGGTAGAAGTCGGAAGTTGCTGGTCCTGCTAAAGTTCGCTGTTATAATACGAGCGCATAAAACAAGCAATATATTGATACTGTGGGATAATATAACATGATCAATTAAGCTGCAGCTCCAGGTTCGTTCAAAAAAACCGCGACGACGTAGGACATCTCTCGGGTCTTCTTGGTGACGGACGCCTCGAAGACTTCCCGCACAACCTTCTGCCAGTCCTTTCTGTCATACTTGGTTCCCACCCACTGCGGCCTCTCAGCGAGCCCGTCGTATGCCAGAATAGTGTCTCCGCGCGGAACGAACGCAACTGCATGAAGTTCATCGCCGTTGACGGAGATTCCGCCGCCTTGTTGCCCGGGCGGAGGCGCGCCTTTCCTCGACCCAGGTCTTGTCCTCGGGGTTTTTCCTCGTCCCGGGAGGGTTTTGTCGGCTCGGGTACCGCCCCGGGTACCGCCCCGGGATCTCCCTGGTGGGGCACCGGCCAGCTGGCAAGGCTGTGAGCTTGCGGTCGGGGCGTCCTCAATCCATCTGCCTCCTGCGCAGGCATTGTGGGCGGAGCGAATCCAAGCGCATCCTTCGAACAGAGCGCCTCTCCTCTGCAACGCGGTCGGTCAAATGCGTCCGCTGAGAGAAGTGCGAGAGGCGAAACGCTCACCTTTGGGTCCTTTGGCATCGTCATCTTCTTGAAGGCCCTCAGATCTTCTGATCGGACCAGCCGGACCTCCTCCGTATTCATTCCGATAGTGACGATGGCGAGGGTTACGCAGCTCCATTGCTGCAAGGCGTTGCGCTGTGGACAGAACCAGACACCCTCTGGCGGTCCGAGCCCTCCTGTCAGGCTTAGGCTGGGATGCCGGAAATCCAAAGCGCCAGAGCCGGCCAGAAGAAGTAAAATTATCCCTATTGTTTGCCTGCGAGGTCGATGAGCACAGCACGGCGCAAGGACGTGTTCGGCAGCGGCACTCACGGTGGGAAGTCCCTGTCATGCCCGACAATGCTCGCCGTCGCGTTTTCGAGGCCCATGGCGCGGGGCAGGACCCTCAGATGCTCTGCGCTATACTGTCAGCTAGTATTCCGGCTTGAGCAAGATCCACACACCGTTCGTTATCGGGAACGGTTGGAAGAGTTGGTCGGCGTCGGAGCGATCTTGCTGCTCGACCGGCGCGTACGACACCTGTGGCCTGGTCGCCATGATGTGTTCCATGGTGATGCTCTGCGATCAATAAGCCGCTTCGTCAGTAATCGAACCAAGGGGACGCACCAAATTAGACTCGGTTTCGCTGTCGCAGATCGTCGTCTCGGACATGGTGGCGGGAGAGAACAAAAACTGGGCGGCAGTGGCGGAGCGAGCGACTATATAAACCAAGAGCGGAGTTTGAATAACGATAAGCGCGCGTCGATAAGCGCTATCAACCGAGTCCTTCCGGGAAATTACGTAAGAGGCGTGGTTTGCAAGGCTGTCACGCTTCCCTGCACGAAGTCGAACTAACCAATTAGGAATTAGTTTTCCAAAAACTTTCTAAATAATCAGGTGGAGTTCTTTATGGCCAACGGGCTGACATGCCAGATATCAAGCCCATAGGTGACCCATAGACCCACCGGCTGGCGCGGACGAGTGTGACTGCGCCGGCGCAGTCACACTGCGGTTTCCGGATTCCCAGCCTTCTGCGGCCTCTAAAATCACCAAAGTATCAGCATAGAGTGTCGAGCCCAATAGTCGATTTTACAAGCCACCGGCGTAATTTTCGACCGTGCCGGGTTAGGGTGAGACAAGCCCGTATCGAACGGTGACGAGAACCAGGACGAGTCTCCCCCTTCTCCGACCAGAGGAAACTCTGCGAGACGTCCAAGGTCAGGAGCTGCGGAGACCGCTTACGAACGCATCGCCAGACAGGCTAGGCGGGAACGAGAGCCGGACGAGGAGATGGAGAGGACCAAATGATTGTGCAAAGCGTAAGCCCCGAAGCCAATGCTGGCCGAGCGACCGCTGACCTCAACCCACCTGCAGTCTCAACTGTCCAGCCGACTCGTGGAGTTCGACGACCCCAACGTGCCCTTCTAAATCCCAGATGCACCAACGTTAATGATCGACCTAAAGGTGTCGGACCGTCTCTGATCGAATTAACGACAAATATCGCTATCATGCAAATGTGTCCTACGATATGTGTGCTAGCTAGCCAAGTAACCCCTGCTCAGTCTCTCAATATATACTCTATTAACGCTAACGGAATGGGATCAGTACTCAAAGTAAATACCATTAGCAACAATATAAATCGACGTGATCCCTCACGTATTCGTTATATCCGAGACAAAATCCACATTAAGGCAGTCGGGCAAACTCCAGTTGCGCAGTCCGAAATATAGAGTAATAGAGAACACCGGGCAGCCCACGGGAAAAACCCCAAAGTGGGGCATTGTAATGGGCATATCAAAAGACATAGCCCTGGCTGACCAAGAAGTCATTATACCGCACTCGCTCGAGGGAAGGGCCATAGCAGCAGACTTGATATTGCCAACGGACTCAGGTGGAAGCTGGGAGCACCGCGTCATTGGAATATATGCTCCCAGTTCAAACCACAGCGCCGAATCCATAGTCACTTTTTGGAACGATGTAGCCAGCCTATGCAGGAACGCCCCAGCTACCTGGACAATCATTGGGGATGCGAGCATATCCATGACCGGCCAAGAGCGCAGCTCCGGTAAAACGGTAGGCAGAGCGGAATTCGCGAGCTTCCTGCAAAACACGAGGGGACGCGATATGTGGATGGAAAAATCCAGATAGGAACTGGACGGAAGACTGGACGGTGAAGAAGGGAGAGGGATGCGCTATAATAGACCGGCTAATTGTATCTATAGACGGGGTGTCAATGGCAGAGGTCCCGTTTGGGGCACAGTAATTCCCAACGTGACCCCCAGAATAAGCTCTCTCGTCGAATCCCTTCGGATCCTACCAAGGCAATTGTTACCAAGCAGCGCGAGAATAAGATACCCTACAAAGGATGAGAAGGGGAAATTTGCCAAGTTAGCTGAGAAGGTAGATGAGCACGTGATAAAAGCTGCTATAACCCAGCTTACCGACATCCTAACCTCAGAGTCACGGCTCATTTTTGGATATAAACGTTGCCCCAAACGAAATCTATCGAATGAAGTGGGCTCCCCACAAATCTTCAACCTGAAAGCCCAAATAAAGACCTTAGGCGGGATAATCCATATATGCAAGAACCCATCCTCGAACAGAGTGTCTAGAGAGACCAGAAATGAATACGAACAGAGAATGCTGGCGTCCGCAGAATTATCACACGAAGACTTACTAGGAAAGGTCAGAGAAGAAAGGAGGAAACTGTACAAAGAACTGTACAGAGCACGAGCAAGGGCCGCTTGGAACGCGGCAAAGAAATTTGACAGCAGCCGCATGTATACCGCGCTAAAGGGAGGATCTACGAAGAAGTTAAACCTGATCCAAGAATATTCGGAGATGCCTCTAGCCTTAAATTATCTGGAAAATCCCGACGGAATCTCATTTGATACGACGAAAATATACACAGATCCAGACCGAATCAAAAACATCACGTCGACCTATTTCAGAAACTTATATGGCCCTCACCAGGTCCCAGAAGGAGACCGACCATGGCTGAGGTCTGAGTCCGTCCTCAAAATAAAGGAGGACGTCGAAAGCGACCCGATCGAGTGGCCCATTCCAGCTACACTGGAAACCTTCAAGGCGCTCCTGCGCAGGGGAAATCAACGACCGTCACCAGACAGATGGGAGAGGTGGACTGTCCGAGCACTCTCAGACCGGTCAATGAGCATAGTTAAAAATCTATTCAATTATATAGTAATGAACAACTACTTTCCACAAAAACTGAAAGAGACATCGTAATTCCAAATATATAAGAAAGGCCCTCGGACGCTACTCTCTAACTGGAGAGGAATAATGCTCACAAACTTCTTAGCGAACTCACCTATGGCCTGGCTCAACTTCCACCTCACGCCCTACCTGAGAAGGAAAGGAATAATTCCGTCAACGCAAGTCGCATGCCAGCAGGGGACGCAGCAACGAGACCTAATTAGCTTTCTAAATAATGTCAAAAACTGGGCTGAGCGAAATGAAAGGACCATATACGTACTAAAGCCCGACCAAACGAAAGGATTTGACTTTCTGTCGCCTGAAGGTTTTTATGACGCTACACGAGCGTACGGACTACCGCAGTCTATAATAGAAATGAATAAAGCGGCACTATACAACAACAAGTGCATACCTAAGACTGCCTTTGGCCCAGCCGAATCGTTTGTGACGTCGGGGCTTACAAGGCAGGGAGGCTCCATCAGCCCTCTGAAGTGCGTGATGACCTCGGGCATGCTCCACATGTGGGTGAGAGACTGTACGAAAAATATGGAGGGACAAGTATCGATCAGAAAAGCAATAGCTATGGAAGGGAAATACCATACGCCGGCTGACACTCTAGAAGTTAGACCACTTATAGTAGAGGCGATGGACGACTCACTCATAATGGCTTTCACCCTCGCGCTCCTCATCCGAGTGGCCGAGTTGCTCGAAAGAGCCCAATACACGTACGGGTCTCTCACTAAGGTGGAGAAGACGCATATGTATGCGCTGGGATTAACGGACGGACAGGTTCCGGAGACAGTGATCTTCAAGTCAATATCTAAAGAGCGGCCGGATGACCCAAATGCGTACACTGAGCACTTGAAGGTGGAGAGAAAGGGGGCCGAGACTGGGCAGCAGGAAGGGCACACGCCGACGAAGCCGTGCCCCTCTTGCCGAGCCCAACCGCGTTCCTAGACCCATACGCGGTCTACGTGTGGGGAGTGGGTTGGACGGAATCGCCCATGCAAGAGGTAATCAGCACGCGAATGAACAAGAAGATAAGGCAGAAACTCACTACAAGGCCAAGAATGGCGACGAGACTATACGACCAAATAGACCATCCGGAGCATCTACACCAAGGCCGTCGCATCGTACTCCGCGACGGTGCAGTTATACGCAAGATCGGGACAGCTCCCAGTTGGACCCACAATAGCAGAAAGGAACAGCATACAAGACCCGATGTGCTCGTATGGATGCGGGGAACTGGGGACCATTCATCATATCATGGGGAAATGTGAAGAATTCGCTGACTGGAGGAACGAGGCGACTAGAAAGCTCTGGATGAGAGTTAAATGCAAGATGGAGGAAGGACACGGGAGCGAAATGGACGCGGAAACCAGAAGCAAGACAATGAAGATTGCAAAATCGTACTTTTAAGACTCCGAAGAATGGCCACCACACCGATCACAATATTATTACGGACACGTCCTGAAGATTAAGGAGACACTCAGGACTCAGGCGGAGACTCAACGAATCAAATCAATCCATGATGGAATGCACTATGCGGGAATAAGGCTAGCGGGTAGGATATATGGGCAACTCACGAAGAAGAGGGCTAGAGATGCGTTTGGAATATGGTACGATTGAAAGATGAAGCCTGGCGAGAAGATGAAGAGACACAGCTTATCGAGGATTTAGTTCTGGCTAAAGCCTGAGCGGAGATAAGCGCTATCAACCGAGTCCTTCCGGGAAATTACGTAAGAGGCGGGCTGTCACGCTTCCCTGCACGAAGTCGAACTAACCAATTAGGAATTAGTTTTCCAAAAACTTTCTAAATAATCAGGTGGAGCTCTTTATGGCAAACGGGCTGA